>Ga0136622_10000046_pt1 | contig 38647 bp, 35 predicted proteins | sample AntDrymUQ4482106_2_FD_104803 | JGI IMG/M metagenome (GOLD analysis project Ga0136622, IMG submission 104803) | Polar desert sand microbial communities from Dry Valleys, Antarctica - metaG UQ448 (21.06) | ecosystem: Environmental > Terrestrial > Soil > Desert | place: Antarctica: Dry Valley...
CTGGTCGCCGGCTACTTCCCGGGGGTGAACATCCTCAACGGCGCCGACCTCTACTGCCACGAGGGCGAGCTGGTCGGCATCATCGGGCCCAACGGAGCCGGCAAGTCGACGCTCTTGAAGGCCATGTTCGGCCTGGTCCGGGTCGGCTCCGGCGAAGTGACCCTCGAGGGCAAGAACATCACCAACAACCGAGCCGATGTGCTGGTCTCGGAGGGAATCGGGTTCGTCCCGCAGACCAACAACGTGTTTCCCTCGCTGACCATCCAGGAGAACCTGGAGATGGGCGTCTACCAGCGCCCGAAGTCGTTCCAGAAACGCTTCGACTTCGTGGGTGCGCTGTTCCCCACGCTCATCGACAGGAAAGCGCAGCGGGCGGGGTCGCTGTCCGGCGGCGAGCGGCAGATGGTGGCCATGGGGCGTGCGCTGATGATGGAGCCATCGGTGCTGCTCCTCGACGAGCCATCGGCTGGGCTCTCACCCGTGCTGCAGGACGAGGTCTTCGTCCAGACCCGCCGGATCAACCGAGCCGGCGTCTCGGTCGTCATGGTCGAGCAGAATGCGAGCCGCTGCCTACAGATCTGCGACCGCGGCTATGTGCTCGACCAGGGTCGCAACGCCTACACCGGCACCGGCGCGGAGCTGTCGAAGGACCCCAAGGTCATCGAGCTCTACCTGGGCACCCTCGCCAAAGCCTGAGCAAGCGCAGCCGAAGAAGTCAGCAAGACACTCAGGGCCCGGCCGCTGTGGCCGGGCCCTGAGTGTCTTGCTTGGTGCTGGTGCCAGCTGCTACCTACTGCGTGGGCGGAAGCACGCCCGAGACCGTGTCGATCTGCTCGTAGGTGTTGCCCTTTCCGTACTCGCTGATGCCGTACGTGCCCGCGATCAGGCTTCCGCTGTCGGTCATGTCCGCCGGACCGCTGGGACCGGCGTAGTCGATGTCCTCGCCGTCCTCCAGCAGCTGCGCGCACTCCTCGAAGGTGGTGCACTCGGTGCCGTCCCGGGTGACGTTGACGATCTCCGAGCCGACCGCCTCACCGGAGTCTGAGCCGGCCGCGACGGCAGCCAACGCGCTGATGATCACGGCGTCGTAGCTCTCCGGACCGTAAAGCAGCGTGTCACCCTTCATCGCAGGCGCCGCCTTGAGCCGGGCCTCGAAGTCCTTGTCCGGGGTCGCGGACGTTGGCGCGGTGCCCTTGACGCCGGTCAGGTCGTAGCCGCCGTCGACGTACAGCTCGTTGGAGAGGTTTCCGTCGACGAAGTAGAGCTGGATGTCCTCCGGGCCGATGTTCTTGGCGATCAGCTGCGGGATGATCTTCGCCGTCTCGTCGAAGGACACGAGCACCAGAGCCTCCGGCTTGGAGGCCGCCACCTGCGCCACCTCGGCGGTGTAGTTCTGCGCGTCCGCGGCGTAGAGCACGTTCTCGCTGACCGTCGCGCCCTTCTCCTCGAGCACCTCGGCAACCCGCTCGGACAGTCCCTCGCCGTAGAAGTCCTGGCGGCCCATCACGGCGACGTTGTCGAAGCCATCGTCGAGGATGAGGTTGGCCAGGATCTCGCCCTGGAGGAAGTCTGACGGTGCGGTGCGGAAGTAGAGGTTGTTCGGGTCGGTCTCCGGGTCGTCGAATCCTGCCGCGGTGTTGGCCGGTGAGAAGTGCACGACACCGGCACCGGTGATCTTGTCGATCACCGTGATCGAAACCCCGGATGCTGCGGCACCGACGATCACGTCTGCCTTGTCACTGAGGAGCTTGTCGACCTCGGCGCCGGCAATGTCGGGAGTGCCGTCGCCGGAGTCGGCGTCGATCTCCTCGACGTCCTGTCCGAGAACCCCGCCCGCCGCGTTGATGTCCTCGACCGCGAGGTCGACGCCTGCGAACTCCGGCGGACCGAGGAAGGCAAGGTCACCGGTCGACGGCAGCAGGCTGCCGACGGTCAGGGTGCCGTCGCCCTCGGGTACCGCGGCGCCGCCTCCGGTGTCGTCCTCGGTCGGGCTTGCCGATGCGGTGTCGCCGTCGTCGGCGTTGGTGGTGGTGGCGTCGTCACCGCAAGCGGTGAGCACCAGCGAGACTGCCGCGAGCGCTGTGGCCATGCGCCAGGCACGGGATGGGCGAATCATTGAGCCTCCGTCATAGGAGTAGTGCGGGCCGAGCCGTCGTTGACGGGGATCCGCATCGGTGTGATGGAGTGAACCTAGCCGCTCCACGCCCCAGAGTCATTGTCCCGAGGCGAATTCCCCACCGGGTCGTTGTGATTTCGTAACCTGGGCCCACCAGAACCGTGCATCTGGCCGGTGTTTTGCGGCTTTCAGTCTCCGGCCATTCCCGGCCCGTGGGCGATCACGCCGTCCGCGACCGCGCGCATCGACGTCCGCAGGTCCATCGCGGTCTTCTGGATCCAACGAAACGCCTGCGGCTCGCTGAGCCCGAGCTCGCGCTGCAACACAGCCTTGGCCCGGTCGACCTGTTTCCTGGACTCGAGGGCTTCGGCGAGGTCCTCGACCTCGGCCTCCAGCTGCTGCAGCTCGGCGAACCGAGCCAGCGCCATCTCGACCGCCGGCACCAGGTCCGCCTTGCCGAAGGGCTTGACCAGGTAGGCCATCGCGCCGGCATCCCGGGCTCGCTCGACCAGATCTCGCTGGCTGAACGCGGTCAGGATGACGACGGGGGCGATGCGCTGCTCGGCGATCCGCTGCGCCGCGGACAGACCGTCGAGCTTGGGCATCTTGACATCGAGTACGACGAGGTCGGGGCGGAGCTGCTGCGCCAGCTCGATCGCCTTCACGCCATCCGCAGCCTGCTCCACCACGTCGTACCCCTCCTCAGCGAGCATCTCGGCGAGGTCGAGCCGGATCAGCGCCTCGTCCTCGGCGATCACCACCCGCCGCGAGGCAGGTCCGTCGCCCCTCTCATCGGGGGGAGTTCGCGCCGCCATGACGCACCACGCTACTGCGATGCCTGCCCCTGACTCCGCTACCGTTGGCTGCCGCAACGCCCCGGTAGCCCAACCGGCAGAGGCGATGGTCTCAAACACCATCCAGTGTGGGTTCGAATCCCACCCGGGGCACACGGTTTCGCCTTGGCCGGTTGGTGTTCCCTGGAATGTCCGTGCCTGGCGCGACCATGGTGACGTGTATCCGAAGTCAGTCCGGGAAGAGGCGCTGAAGCTCCTGGTGAGCGGCACGTCAATGAACGCGGCGAGTCACCAGATCGGGGTGAGTCGTGCGGCAATCCGAGAATGGCGCGACCGTGGAGTGGAGCCGAAACATGGGCCACGAGCCTGCTTTCGGTGCGAGGTTGCGCGGCCGCCTGATGCAGCGGCCTACTGCCGCCTGCTTGGCTTCTACCTTGGTGACGGGGGCATCTCCCGGATGCGATCTACGTTCGCCTTGCGGGTGTCATGCGACGCGGTCTACCCGGGGATCGTCGCCGACGTCACGGACACGATCGAACGAGTTCATGCCGGAGGCAGGGCCTGCCACGTCAGAGCGCCCGGGTGCGTAGTGGTGCAGAACGCGTGGAACCACTGGCCATGCGTCTATCCCCAGCATGGACCAGGCCGCAAGCACGAGCGCAAGCTGACTCTCCAGCCCTGGCAGCAAGCGATCATCGACGAGCATCCTGCCGACTTCCTGCGAGGGCTGTTCCATTCCGATGGCTGCCGCTTCCAGAACTGGGCTACGAGAATGGTTGCCGGAGAGAAGAAGCGCTACGAGTACGGGCGATGGATGTTCACCAACAACTCCGCGGACATCCAACTCTGGTGCAAGCAGACGCGGGACCTTCTCGACATCCCGTGGCGCCAGTCGTTCTGGACGACGATCACCGTCTCTACCCGCGCGGGAGTCGCCAGGCTCGACGAACTGGTGGGCCCCAAGTCCTGATCGACGACAGGCTGGAGTGGTCTCGACAAGCTCGACCACCCGGGGGGCTCAGGACAGGCTGCGGTAGGCGGGGGCCACCTCGTTGATCGCGTCGCCCATCCGGTGGATCCGCAGCGCGTTCGTCGAGCCCGGGATCCCCGGCGGACTGCCCGCGATGATCACCACCAGGTCGCCCTCCTGGACCCGGCCGACCTCGAGCAGCGCCTCGTCCACCTGGCGAACCATCTCGTCGGTGTGCTCGACCGAGGCGGTCTGGAAGGTCTCGACGCCCCAGGTGAGGGAGAGCTGGGAGCGCACCACCGCCTCCGGCGTGAAAGCGAGGACCGGGATCTCTGTGTGCAGCCGCGAGAGCCGTTGCGCGGAGTCGCCGCTCTTGGTGAAGGCGACCAGGTACTTCGCACCCACCCGGTGCGCGACCTCCGCCGCCGCCTTCGCGATCACGCCGCCGCGCGTGCGCGGGTCCCACTCGATCGTGGCCAGCCGGGAGAGACCGTGCCGCTCGGTGGAGGTGATGATCCGCGCCATGGTCTTCACCGTCTCGATGGGGTAGTCGCCGACGCTGGTCTCACCGGACAGCATCACCGCGTCCGCTCCGTCGAGCACCGCGTTGGCGACGTCCGAGGCCTCGGCCCTGGTCGGTCGCGGGTTCTCGATCATCGACTCGAGCATCTGGGTCGCCACGATCACCGGCTTGGCGTTCCGCCTGGCCTTCTCGATCACCCGGCTCTGCAGGAAGGGCACGTCCTCGAGCGGAAGCTCCACACCCAGGTCGCCTCGCGCGACCATGAACGCGTCGAACGCCGCGATCACCTCGTCGAGGTTCTCGATGGCCTGCGGCTTCTCGATCTTCGCGATCACGGGACGGTCGACGCCCTCCTCCTTCATCACCCGTCGCACATCACGCACGTCGTCGGCCGAGCGGACGAAGGACAGCGCCACGAAGTCCACCGACAGGTGCAGCGCCCAGCGGAGGTCGTCGACGTCCTTGTCCGACAGTGCCGGGACCGAGACCGCAACACCGGGCAGGTTGATGCCCTTGTTGTTGCTGATCGCACCCGGCGCGACGACTACGGTCTGCACGTCCGTGGCGTCCAGGTCGGTCACCCGCAGGCGCACCCGGCCGTCGTCGACGAGGATCTCGTCGTTGACGGAGACGTCACCGGGAAGGCCGACGTACGTCGTCGAACAGCAGGCGGCGTCGCCGGGGACGTCGCGCGTGGTGATCGTGAAGGTGCCGCCCTGCTCCAACCGCACCGGTCCGTCGGCGACCTTGCCGAGCCGGATCTTCGGTCCTTGCAGGTCGGCGAAGACACCGATCCCGCGACCCGACTCGTCGGCCGTCTCGCGGATCAGCCGGTACACCTCTTCGTGCTCGGCGCGGGTGCCGTGGCTGAGGTTGAGCCGAGCCACATCCATGCCCGCGTCGACGAGCTGACGGATGCGTTCCGGCGTCGAGGTCGCCGGCCCGAGAGTGCACACGATCTTGGCTCTGCGCATCGGTCGAGCCTAGACGAGCAACGGACGCTCGGTCGGTGCGATGGGAGCGGGCAGGGTTGTCGATCCCGTCAGGTAGCTGTCCACCCCGGCCGCGCAAGCCCGGCCCTCGGCGATCGCCCACACGATGAGCGACTGGCCGCGACCGGCGTCACCGGCGACGAAGACCCCGTCGACCGAGGACATGTAGGAGTCGTCGCGGACAACGTTGCCGCGACCGTCGAGGTCCACGCCGAGCTGGGCGACCACCCCGTCCTGCTCGGGGCCGGTGAAGCCCATGGCGAACAGCACCAGCTCGGCGGGGATCTCCTGCTCGGAGCCAGCAACCTCCTCGAAGCGCCCCTCGCGCATCTCGGCCTCGACGATGCGTAGCGCCCGCACGTTGCCGGAGTCGTCACCCAAGAACTCCTGGGTGGAAACCGCGTAGACCCGCTCGCCGCCCTCCTCGTGGGCAGGGGAGACCCGGCACGTCATCGGGTACGTCGGCCACGGCTGCGCTTCGGGACGGTCCTCACCAGGGCGAGCCATGATCTCGAGCTGGGTCACCGACGCGGCGCGCTGACGGTGCACCGTCCCCAGGCAGTCCGCGCCCGTGTCACCGCCGCCGATGATGACGACGTTCTTGCCGGTGGCCACGATCTGGTCCTCGACCTCTTCGCCCAGCGATGCGCGGTTGGACTGAGGGAGGAACTCCATCGCCTGGTGGATCCCGCCGAGCTCGCGACCCGGGAGGGGCAGGTCACGCGAGACCGTCGCGCCCACCGCGAGCACGACGGCGTCGAAGCGCTCCCGTAGCTCCGGGCCGGTCATCTCGGCTCCGACGTCGACACCGGCCCGAAAGACGGTGCCCTCGCGCCGCATCTGGTCGAGCCTGCGCTCAAGGTACTTCTTCTCCATCTTGAACTCGGGGATGCCGTAGCGCATCAGGCCGCCCACCTTGTCGGCCCGCTCATAGACGACGACGGTGTGCCCTGCCCGGGTCAGCTGTTGAGCCACCGCGAGTCCGGCCGGCCCGGAGCCGACCACACCGACCGTCCTTCCCGTCAGCCACTCCGGTGCCTGTGGCCTGACCTGGCCGGAGTCGAATGCGCGGTCGGCGATCGCGACCTCGACGTTCTTGATCGTGACAGGACCCCCCGACGACTCCGTGTTGATGCCGAGCACGCACGCGGTCTCACACGGCGCGGGACAGAGCCGGCCGGTGAACTCCGGGAAGTTGTTGGTGGCGTGCAGACGCTCGATTGCGCCCTCCCAGTCGTCGCGCCAGACCAGGTCGTTCCACTCGGGGATGATGTTTCCCAGCGGGCAGCCCTGGTGGCAGAACGGGATGCCGCAGTCCATGCACCGACCCGCCTGCGTCTTGATGATCGGCAGCAGGGACCGGCCGGCACCCTCGGCGTAGACCTCGTCCCAGTCGTTCACCCGCTCCGCGACGGGCCGGCGCTCAGCCACCTCCCGGCCGTCCTTGAGGAAGCCCTTGGGGTCACCCATAGAGCGCCTCCATGATCCTGGTGGCCGCCTGGTCCTCGTCGAGCCCTTCGTCGAGCGCCTCAGCCCGCACCTCGAGCACCCGCTTGTAGTCGGTCGGCATCACCTGGGTGAACCGGACGACCGCCGCCGACCAGTCCTCGAGCAGTGCCCGGGCCACCGGTGACTCGGTCTCCTCGGCATGGCGTCGTACGACGGCTGCCAGCTCCTCGTGTGCATCGTCGGGCACCGGCCGGAGCTCGACGAGCTGCTTGTTCACCCGGTCTTCGTCGAGGTCGAGCACGAAGGCCACCCCGCCCGACATGCCCGCGGCGAAGTTGCGTCCGGTCGGACCGAGTACGACGACCCGGCCCCCGGTCATGTACTCGCAGCCGTGGTCGCCCACACCCTCGACCACAGCGAGCACCCCGGAGTTGCGGACGCAGAAGCGCTCACCCACCTGGCCGCGCAGGAAGATCTCGCCACCGGTCGCGCCGTACCCGATGACGTTCCCGGCGATGATCTGGTGCTCCGCCTCGAAAGGTGCCGCTCGGTCCGGCCGGACCACGAGCCGGCCGCCGGAGAGGCCCTTGCCCAGGTAGTCGTTCGCATCGCCCTCGAGCCGCAGGGTGATGCCGCGCGGGACGAACGCGCCAAACGACTGCCCCGCCGAGCCCGTGAAGGTGAGGTCGATGGTGCCGTCGGGCAGGCCCTCGCCGCGGTATCGCTTGGTGACCTCGTGACCGAGGATCGTGCCCACCGTGCGGTTCACGTTGCGGATCTCGAGCTGTGCCCGCACGGGCTCGCCCCTCTCGAGTGCGGGCGAGCACAGCGCGACGAGCTCGTTGTCGAGAGCCCTCTCCAACCCGTGGTCCTGTCCGACGGTGTTGTGTCGCGGTGTGCCCTCGGGCAGCTCCGGGACGTGGAGGATCGGCGAGAGGTCCATCCCCGCGGCCTTCCAGTGGTCGACCGCGCTGCCGACGTCAAGATACTCGGCGTGGCCGATCGCCTCGTCGAGGGAACGACAACCGAGCTCGGCGAGGAGCTCGCGCACCTCCTCGGCGACGTACTCGAAGAAGGTCACCACGTGCTCGGCCTTGCCCGTGAAGCGCTCGCGCAGCACCGGGTTCTGCGTCGCCACACCGACCGGGCAGGTGTCGAGATGGCAGACCCGCATCATGATGCACCCGGAGACCACGAGCGGAGCAGTGGCGAAGCCGAACTCCTCGGCCCCGAGGAGCGCGGCGATCATGACGTCGCGTCCGGTCTTCAGCTGACCGTCGGTCTGCACCACGATCCGGTTGCGCAGTCCGTTGAGCAGCAACGTCTGCTGCGTCTCGGCGAGGCCGAGCTCCCACGGCCCGCCCGCATGCTTCAGCGAGGTGAGGGGTGCGGCTCCCGTGCCCCCGTCGTGACCGGAGATGAGTACGACGTCCGCGTGCGCCTTCGAGACACCGGCGGCCACTGTGCCCACCCCCACCTCGGCGACGAGCTTCACGTGGATGCGAGCCTGCGGGTTGGAGTTCTTCAGGTCGTGGATCAGCTGGGCGAGGTCCTCGATCGAGTAGATGTCGTGATGGGGCGGCGGGGAGATCAGCCCGACTCCGGGGGTCGAGTAGCGGGTCTTGGCCACCCATGGGTACACCTTGTTGCCCGGCAGCTGGCCGCCCTCCCCCGGCTTCGCACCCTGGGCCATCTTGATCTGGATGTCGTCGGAGTTCGTGAGGTACTCCGCGGTGACCCCGAAGCGACCGGACGCGACCTGCTTGACCGCGCTGCGGCGTTCCGGGTCGTGGAGCCGATCGGCGTCCTCGCCACCCTCCCCGGTGTTGGACCTGCCGCCCAGCCGGTTCATCGCGATGGCCAGCGTCTCGTGCGCCTCCTTGCTGATCGAGCCGTAGGACATCGCCCCGGTCGAGAACCTGCGCACGATCTCCGAGACCGGCTCGACCTCCCCTATCGGCACCGGCGTCCGCTCCCCGGTGCGGAAGAGGAAGAGCCCGCGCAGCGTCATCAGCCGCCGCGACTGCTCGTCGACCCGGGCGGTGTACTGCTTGAAGACGTCGTAGCGACCGGTCCGGGTGGAGTGCTGGAGACGGAACACGGTCTCGGGGTCGAACAGATGCGACTCGCCCTCACGGCGCCACTGGTACTCCCCGCCGATGTCGAGCTCGCGGTGCGCATGCACGATGCCGTCCACCGGGTAGGCCTTCCGGTGACGCAGCTCCACCTCCTTCGCGAGCGTGTCGAGACCCACGCCGCCGAGCTTGCTCGCCGTCCCGCTGAAGTACCGGTCGACCAGCTGCTGGGACAGGCCGACGGCCTCGAAGATCTGTGCACCGGTGTAGGAGGCGACGGTCGAGACGCCCATCTTGCTCATCACCTTGAGCACGCCCTTGCCGAGCGAACGCACCAGGTTGCGCACGGCCACCTGTGGCTCCACGTCCACGTAGAAGCCGTCGCGCGCGAGATCCTCCACGGACTCCATCGCGAGGTAGGGGTTCACCGCGGCGGCGCCGTACCCGATGAGCAGGGCGACGTGGTGCACCTCGCGCACGTCGCCGGCCTCGACCAGCAGACCGACCTGCGTGCGGGTCTTCTCGCGCACCAGGTGATGGTGTACGGCGCCCGCGATCAGCAGCGACGGGATGGGGGCCAGCTCGCGTGTGGAGTGCCGGTCGGAGAGCACGATGATCCGGGCACCTCCCGCGATCGCCTCCGAGACCTCCGCACAGATCTCGTCGATCCGCTGCGCCAACGCCTCACCCCCGCGCTCGACCTGGTAGAGCCCGCGCGAGACATGGGTGGAATAGCCGGGCAGGTCGCCGTCATGGTTGATGTGCCGGATCTTCGCGAGCTCGTCGTTGTCGATCACCGGGAACGGCAGCACGACCTTCCGCGAAGAGGCCGGACCCGGCTCGAGCAGGTTCGCCTCCGGTCCGATCGTGCCTTCCAGCGAGGTGACCAGCTCCTCGCGGATGGCGTCCAGCGGCGGGTTGGTGACCTGCGCGAAGAGCTGGGAGAAGTAGTCGAAGAGCAGGCGGGGCCGCTCCGACAGGGCGGCGATCGGGGTGTCGGTGCCCATCGAGCCGATCGGCTCCACCCCGGTCCGCGACATCGGGGTGAGCAGGACGCGCAGCTCCTCCTCGGTGTAGCCGAAGACCTGCTGCCGCCGGGTGACCGAGGCGTGGGTGTGCACGATGTGCTCGCGGTCCGGCAGGTCCTCGAGCCGGATCAGGCCGGCGTGCAGCCACTCGTCGTACGGGCTCTCGCCGGCCAGCTCGTCCTTGATCTCGGCGTCCTCGATCACCCGGTGCTCGGCGACGTCGACGAGGAACATCCGGCCCGGCTGCAACCGGCCCTTGCGTACGACGCTCGCCGGATCGATGTCGAGCACGCCCACCTCCGAGGCGAGCACGACCAGACCGTCGTCGGTGACCCAGTAGCGGCTCGGGCGCAGCCCGTTGCGGTCCAAGACGGCACCGACCTGGGTGCCGTCGGTGAAGACGATGCACGCGGGACCGTCCCAGGGCTCCATCAGCGCCGAGTGGAACTCGTAGAAGGCACGCCGCTTCGCGTCCATCTCGGCATGGTTCTCCCACGCCTCGGGGATCATCATCAGCACGGCGTGGGGCAGGCTTCGCCCACCCATGTGCAGCAGCTCGAGGACCTCGTCGAAGGAGGCGGAGTCGGAGGCTCCGGGGGTACAGATCGGGTAGAGCCGCTGCAGGTCCCCGGGGATGAGGTCGCTCTCAAGCAGAGCCTCGCGGGCACGCATCCAGTTGCGGTTGCCCATCACCGTGTTGATCTCGCCGTTGTGGGCGATGAACCGGAACGGGTGGGACAGCGGCCAGCTCGGGAAGGTGTTCGTCGAGAACCGCGAGTGCACGACGGCAACCGCCGACTCGAGCCGCTCGTCACCCAGGTCGGGGTAGAACTGGTCCAGCTGTCCGGTGGTGAGCATCCCCTTGTAGCCGAGGGTGCGGGAGGACAGCGAGGGGAAGTAGACGTCGGTCTCTCGCTCGGCGCGCATGCGCAGGCAGAAGGCCATCCGCTCGAGGGCCATCCCGACCACCCGGCCGCTGGCTCCTGCGACGAACAGCTGGCGGAACGTCGGCATCACACCCACCGCGGTCGCCCCCAGGGACGAGGGGTCGAACGGCAGGTCGCGCCAGCCCAGGACCGCCAGGTTCTCCTCGGCGGCGATGTCCTCGATGCGCGCCTGCGTCTTCCGCACCGCCTCGTCATCGCCCGGCAGGAACGCGGTGCCCACGGCATAGGCATGCGCCGGTGGGAGCGAGAAGTCGACCTCGGCGCGCAGGAACGCGTCGGGGACCTGGAGCATGATCCCGGCGCCGTCGCCCGACTCAGGCTCGGCACCGGATGCCCCGCGGTGGTCGAGGTTGTGGAGTGCGGTGATCGCCTTGCGCACGATGTCATGGCTGGCGATGCCGGTCAGGGTGGCGACGAACGCGACGCCACAGGCATCGTGTTCGTACGACGGGTCGTAGAGGCCTTGCCTCGGCGGGAAGGCTCGCATGCAGCACCCTCCCGTCGTCGTGAACTACACCCCACCCCCGCGGGGACCTGGAATTGCGCGGGACGACGTTGGCCCATGCAGAGTGGTGCAAGCCTACACAAGCAGGCCGGTTCTGGACCAGCCGAGACTAGCCATGACTAGCCGAGGTTCGCGCTGACCGCCGCCCCCACGACGTAGGTCAGCCCCGCTGCGGCCAGTCCCAGAACCAGCTGCCGCAGCCCGCCCGCCCACCAGGAACGGTTGGTCACCTGGGTCACGACCGCGCCACAGACGAACAGCGCCACCAGGGTCACCAGGAGACCAGGCAGGAGGCTCGAGGACCCGAGCAGGTAGGGGAGCACGGGAACCAGTGCTCCGGCCGCGAACGACACAAAGGACGTCGCCGCCGCCAACCTCGGTGAGGGCAGGTCGTCGGCGTCCAGACCCAGCTCCTCGCGCACGTGCACGCCGACGGCGTTCTCGGGGTCGCGGTGCATCTGCCGGGCGACGTCGAGCGCCAGCTTCTCCTCGACTCCACGGGCGACGTACATCGCCGCGAGCTCACGGGTCTCTCCCTCCGGGTTGCGAAGGATCTCGCTCCGCTCCTTCTCGATCTCCCGGGCGGCCGCCTCGGACTGGCTCGCGACCGATGTGTACTCGCCTGCTGCCATCGAGAACGCTCCCGCTGCCAGGCCCGCCAGCCCGGCTAGCACGACGGTCCGTGTGTCGCCAGCCTCGCGCGTCCCGCCGGCGACCCCGGCCACCAGCGCGAGGTTCGAGACCAGACCGTCCATCGCGCCGAAGACCGCGGGCCGCAGCCAGCCGCCGGACACGTCCGCATGCTCGTGCTCGATCGGCAGCGCTGGCGGTCCCTGTGTGCTTCGTGATGTCACGCCGACGAACTTAGGTCAGATCTTCCCTGAATTCACCAAAGGACAGCCTCACCTATCCACCGCCGCCGAGGGGTCGGGGTCGCGCAACACATGCTCCTCGCGGCCGGGGTGGCGGCGCGAGGACACGACGATGTATCCGACCGCGGCGACGAACAAGACGATGGAGGTCCACACGTTCACCCGCAGACCGAGCACGTTGTCCATCTGCACCTCGTCGATGCGCAGGTACTCGATCCACCCCCGACCCGCGGTGTATCCGGCGACGTACAACGCGAACGCCCGCCCGAAGCCCAGCCGGAAGCGACGGTCCGCCCAGATCACCAGACCGGCGACACCGAGGTTCCACACGAACTCGTAGAGGAACGTCGGGTGGAACGTCTCGAACTCCTCATAACCGTCGGGACGCCGGTCAGGGTCGATCTCCAGCGCCCACGGCAGCGTGGTCGGCCTCCCGAACAGCTCCTGGTTGAACCAGTTCCCCCACCGCCCTAGCGCCTGGGCGACCGCGATGCCGGGGGCCACCGCATCGGCGTACGGCGCGAACTTCATGCCGGAGCGACGACACCCGATGTAGGCACCGAGCGCACCCAGCGCGACCGCGCCCCAGATCCCGAGCCCGCCCTGCCACACGTAGAGCGCCGTGATCGGCTCGCGCCCCTCGCCGAAGTACAGCTCGTAGTCGGTGATCACGTGATAGAGCCGGGCACCCACCAGGCCGAACGGGACCGCCCAGATCGCGACGTCACCGATCTGGCCGCGTCGACCACCCCTGGCGACCCAGCGCCGCTCCCCGATCCAGATGCCGGCGACGACCCCGGCGATGATGCACAGGGCATAGGCCCGAATCGGTACGGGACCGAGGTACCAGACCCCGTCGCCGGGACTGGGAATGGAGGCCATGATCATGCGAGACGCCCTGGGTCGTCGACCAGTCTGGTGATGTCCTCGGCGAGCTGTGCGGCCGAGGTCCCCTGCGTCCACACGATCGGGGCGCGACCCCGGGCGTCGACGCCCACGATCTGCGTGCCGTGCGCCACCGCGTAGCCGCCCGAGGTCAGCCGCTCACCCTTCTCGATGGCGACCCCCACCGCGTCACCGACCCCAACGATGCGTGCGAGTGGTCCGGTCAGGCCCTCAAAACCGGGGTCGAAGCGGTCGAGATACCGCCTCAGCGTCGCGGGGTCGTCCCTCGCCGGGTCGCTGGTGATGAACAGCATCCCGACCCTCGCACGAGTCGACTCATCGAGGCGGGCCATGGCCGAGGCGATGTCTGCCATCACCAGCTGGCAGATGTCGGGACAGTGGGTGTATCCGAAGAACACCAGTGTCAGCTTCGCGTCGGTGTCGCGAGCCAGGGAGTAGGCCGTCTCGTCGCTCGCGGTCAACGTGACATCGGGCAGGCGGTAGGGCTCGGCGAGCACGGCGCCGTGCATCCCGTCGTCGTCACGCACGGAAATGCCGGCAACCGGAGCCGCCTCCCCGCCGGAGTCGCAGGCCCCGAGACAGACCGCGCCGACGACGACCAGAGCAGCTGCGCTACGCACGTGACCGCACCCCCTCGGCGAGGTCGAGGGTCAGCTTCGCCAACCCCGCGAGTCCGCGAGACACGTCGCCCTGTTCATCGGGCTGTTCATCGAGGTGGGCGTCGAGCAGTCGGCGCACGAAGGCCGACCCCACGATCACCCCATCGGCATAGCCGGCGACCTCGGCGGCCTGCTTGCCGTTGGACACGCCGAGGCCGACGCCGACCGGCAGGTCGGTGACCGCATGGGCTCGCTCGACCAGAGGCCGCGCCAGCTCGCTGGTGGACTCGCGCGTTCCGGTGACCCCCATCACCGCGGTCGCATAGACGAACCCGCGACAGTGCTCGGCGGTCATCGCGATCCGCGCGTCCGTGGACGACGGTGCGATCAGGAACACCTTGTCGAGATCGTGCTCGTTTGCGGCAGCCAGCCACTCGCCCGCCTCGTCCGGCACGATGTCCGGGGTGATCAGGCCTGCTCCCCCGGCCGCGGAGAGATCGCGAGCGAACCGGTGCACGCCGTACCTCTCCACTGGGTTCCAGTAGGTCATCACCAGGACCGGAGCACCGAGGGCAGCGACCGCCTCGACGGTGTGCAGTACGTCGCTCGTGCGGACGCCGTTCTCGAGAGCCTGCTGCGCCGCGGCCTGGATCGTCGGCCCGTCCATCACCGGGTCGCTGTAGGGCAAGCCCACCTCGATAGCGTCGCACCCGGACTCGACCATGGTCCGCATCGCGTCGATGCCGCCCCGCACGTCGGGGAACCCCGCGGGCAAGTAGCCGACAAGCGCGGAGCGACCCTCCGCAGCGGCCTTGTCGAAGGCGACCTGCACACTCACGTGGCACTCGTCCCGGGCGCTCCCTGCGCCGGGTGGTCCTTGTTGCCGGCATGCTCGCGGTCCGGCTTCTGCTGCCCGAGACCGAACCACTCGATCGCCGTTTCCATGTCCTTGTCGCCGCGGCCCGACAGGTTCACCAGGATCGTCGAGCCGGGATTCTCACGAGCGAGGTCGAGCGCGCCCGCCACGGCGTGCGCGGACTCGATGGCCGCGATGATGCCCTCGCTGCGCGTCAGCAACGCCATGGCATCCATCGCGGCAGCGTCGGTGACCGGGCGGTAGACGGCTCGGCCGGTCTCCGCGAGCCATGCGTGCTCGGGCCCGACGCCCGGGTAGTCGAGACCGGCCGAGATCGAGTGTGAGTCCACGGTCTGGCCGTCCTCGTCCTGCAGCACAAAGGTCCGGGCGCCGTGCAGCACGCCGACCTCGCCCGCAGAGATCGTCGACGCATGCCGGCCGGTGTCGAAGCCGTCTCCGCCGGCCTCGAAGCCGTAGATGCCGACGGAGTCGTCCTCGAGGAACGCGGTGAACAGACCGATCGCGTTCGAGCCGCCACCCACGCAGGCGACCACCGCGTCGGGCAGGGCGCCCGTCAGGTCCAGGCACTGCGCGCGCGCCTCGTCCCCGATGCCCCTGCAGAAGTCGCGCACCATCGCCGGGAAGGGGTGCGAGCCGGCGGCAGTTCCCAGCATGTAGTGGGTGTCCTCGACGCTGGCCACCCAGTCGCGCAGCGCCTCGTTGATGGCGTCCTTCAGCGTGCGCGATCCCGTCTTCACCGGGATCACCTCGGCGCCTAACAGATGCATGCGGGCGACGTTCAGTGCCTGACGCTGCGTGTCGACCTCGCCCATGTAGACCACGCAGTCCAACCCGAGATACGCGCAGGCGGTCGCCGCGGCAACGCCGTGCTGCCCCGCCCCTGTCTCCGCGATCACCCGGCTCTTGCCCATCCGCTTGGTCAGCAGCGCCTGTCCCAGAACGTTGCGGACCTTGTGGGCTCCGGTGTGGTTCAGGTCCTCGCGCTTGAGCAGGACCCGCGCCCCCACGGCGTCGGAGAGCCTCGTGGCGTCGTAGAGCAGGCTCGGCGTCGCGGCGTACTCCCGAAGCAGCCGCTCGAACTCGGCGGTGAAGGTGGGATCGGCCATCGCCTCCCGCCAGGCCGTCGTGAGCTCCTCGTGAGCCGCGATGAGCGCCTCGGGCATGAAGCGTCCGCCGAACCGGCCGAAGTGTCCGGTGTCATCCGGCAGCGCTGTCATCGACGGACCTCGTGAGTCAGTCGCGGTGTTTCACGGAGGGGTGAGCGCCGGCGGAGACGAGGTCGGCGACGGCAGTCCTCGGATCTCTGCCCATCACCAGACTCTCTCCGACGAGTACGACGTCGGCTCCCTGCTTGGCGTACTCGAACACGTCGCGGGGGCCGCGCACTCCCGACTCTGCGACGCGCACCACATCGTCGGGGATGCGGGGCGCCAGCCGAGTGAAGGTGTCGCGGTCGACGTCGAGCGTCTTCAGGTTGCGCGCGTTGACACCGACCACGGCGGCTTCGGCGTCGAGAGCGCGCTCCAGCTCCTCCTCGTCGTGCACCTCGACGAGCACGGTCAGTCCGATCGTTCCGGCTCGCTCGACGAGACTCTCGAGCTGGTTCTGGTCGAGAGCCGCCACGATCAGCAGCGCCATGTCGGCACCGGCTGCTCTAGCTTCCCAGAGCTGGTAAGAGGTGAGGATGAAGTCCTTGCACAAGACGGGGATGTCCACCGCGGCACGCACCGCCTTGAGATCGGCGAGGCTGCCGCCGAAACGTCGCTGCTCCGTCAGCACGCTGACGGTGGCGGCACCTCCAGCGGCGTACTCCGCGGCTAGCGCGGCCGGATCAGCGATGGGGGCCAGCCTCCCCCGGCTGGGACTCCACCGCTTCACCTCGGCGATGACGCTGACGCCGTCGACGCGGAATGAGGGGACCGGGTTGACCGCCTCGGGCGCGAGGCGTGCGGCGTCCTTCAGCTCGTCCAACGAGGTGGCGCTCTGGCGCTCGACAAGATCGAGGCGCACGCCGTCGAGGATCTCGTCGAGGACGGACAACGGAGCTCCTCGCAAGTGGCGGTCGTCACATGACGCTGGCAGTCCCTAGACTCTCACGCGGCACGCGGTGGGCTTTCACGCGGTCGTCTCGGGCAGGACGGAGCACCATGAGCTACCCATTGGCCTCCCTGATCGCCGGTGTCATCTCGCTCGTGCTCGCCCTCTTCACCTGCGGTTTCGGTGGCCTCTCCGGACTGGTGGCCATTGGTCTGGCAGCGACCGGCAGAAGGCGGATCCGGAACAGCGCGGGCAGCGAGGCCGGCGACGGTCTCGCACTCGCCGGGTTGATCACCGGCGCCGTGGCAACCGCCATCGGCCTTCTCGCCGTGGCCTTTGTAGTGATAGCCGTGATCTCGGGCAACGCCGACCTCGCGCCCGACCCCATGACGCCCTCGCGATAGCGTCCCCACAGTCAGCCCGTGCACCCGACCATGCAGGAGCCCAACTCATGAGCTACCCCCCGCCGCCTCCCCCCGGCCACGAACCGCCCCCGTCGGGAAGCGGCGAGAACCCGCCTCCGGCCGGCGGCGCGGGCGGCTACCCGCCGCCGCCTCCCGGTGGTGGAGGCGGCTACCCGGCGCCGCCAGCCGGTGGCGGCGGCTACGCGCAGCCCCAGACGAGTCAAAAAGCGGTGTGGTCCATGGTCGCCGGCATCGCCTCGTTGCCGTTCGCCGTGTGCTGCGCTCCCATCGGCTTCGTCGGCATAGTCGGGTTCATCCTCGGCAGAAGCGCCAAGAAGGACATCGCGGAAAGCGGCGGGCAGAAGACCGGCGGCGGCATGGCGCAGGCAGGAGTTGTCATGGGGATCATCGGGACGGTGCTGGCGGTCCTGGCCACGATCTGGTTGGTCTACGTGATCGCGACCGGTGGCGGCGCCTACAACTTCGACTACTACAACGACTTCGAATAGACCGGTCTGGGTCTCAGGGGGCGAGCCAGGCGCCCCACGCGGTGTTGCGCACGACCGCGAACGCGAAGGCGATCGCCAGGAACGCTCCGGCGTAGACGAGTGCGCGCCGGCTGCTCAACCTCCGGCGTACGCCCTGCCAGCCGTCGATGAACCAGCGCAGCCAGAAGAAGCCGACGAGCGGAATCGCGCCGACCAGCAGCAGGTTGCTCGATGCCGCTGCGCCGAGATCCCCTCGGGTGAGGTCGTTGACCGCCCGCAGTCCACCGCAGCCGGGACAGTTGGTGCCGGTCAGCATGAGCCACGGGCAGAATCCCCAGCTGCCGCTCTGGTGCGGGTCGCGAACGTGCAGGGCCACGCTCGCGGCCAGCACCCCCACGGCAAGCAGCGTCGGTGCCTGGATACGTCGCCAGCGCCCCGCCGCGCTCAGCCGGGTCTCGAGTGTGGCCGACATCGGCTAGTGGTCCGCCGGCTCGGCACCGAGCCCCATCATCGACGTCACCTTCCCGGCAACGGCACCCACCGGGCACAGCACGACGCCGACCCAGAACACCACCATGTTCCCCGCGACCAGCCCGACGCCGCCCACGATGAAGCCGATCAGTATCAAGATCACGCCGGTCCATGCGGCAGGGGTGTTTCCGTGGTGGGCCATGCGCGGGGCTGCTCCTCTTGACGTCGGGTGACCTCAACGTAGTGCACCTATCCTACGAAGTCGGGTCCTTGCCCTGGTCGAGGGAGCGCCACATGTCCTCCTCAGCGCCGGTCGCGTCTGGGCGAGCGGAGGGGGCGTCGTACCGGGCGCCCATGGCCGGCCAGCCCTCCGCGCGCCGCACGGCCATCACCAAGGCGCAGGCGGACAGCGCGGAGCCCGCTGCGGCCACGAAGTACCACCCCGTCAAGCCGGCGCTCGCCTCACCCAGCGAACGCTGCCCCATCAACGCGTCGACGGCGGCGTCCCGAGCCGACGCGTAAGCACTGCCCACGGCCACCAGCGCGCCCACCGACGCGACGGCCCCGACGGCAGCCACGACTCGGCGGAGCCGGTGCCGTGTCACCAGGACCACCCCCCACGAGGCGAGTGCCACCAAGGACAGCGCCGCGGCGAGGGGCGCCGCCTCTGCGCCGGTCGCGACCGCGTCCACCTCGATCCCCGCCGCGCCAGCCTCGGCGCGCGCCCACTCCTGGCTTCCGGCCACGGCAGCGAGCACGGCACCGCCGAGCCCGACCAGCACCGTGGGCGCGAAGCTGCGGTGCCGCCCGCCGGCCCTCGAGGCTGTGCCGGGCTCAGTCACTCGTCTGGGCCACGGGCAGCGGGCCCGCATCGAAGCAGGTCCGGTCCCCGGTGTGGCAGGCGGGACCCTCCTGGTCGACGGTGACCAGCAACGCGTCGCCGTCGCAGTCCAGCCGCACCTCCTTGACCCACTGGCGGTTCCCCGAGGTCTCCCCCTTGGTCCAGTACGTCTGGCGCGAGCGCGACCAGAACGTCGTACGTCCGCTGCGCAACGTCTGGTTCAGCGCCTCGTCGTCCATCCAGCCGAGCATCAGCACCTCCCCGGTGTCGTGCTGTTGTACGACGGCGGGGACCAGGCCGTGCGCATCGCGCTTCAACCGTGCCGCGATCGTCGGCTCGAGCTGGCTCACGCAAGGAGTATCTCAGGGCCGCTGCGTGACCCAGGACGCGTGGAGGCGGCCGTACACCCCGCCTTCCGCGACGAGCGAGTCATGGGTCCCCCGCTGCACGATCCGGCCGTCGTCGACGACGATCACCTCGTCGGCGTTCTCCGCCGTGGACATCCGGTGCGCGATGGTGACCGAGGTCCGCCCGCTCGTCAACCGTTCCAGTGCACGCGCGATGCGCATCTCGAGCTCGGGGTCCACCGCGCTCGTCGCCTCGTCCAGCACGAGCAGGTCGGGGTCGGCGAGATGCGCGCGCACCAGCGCGACGAGCTGCCGTTCACCGGCCGACAGCGACTCACCGCGCTGGCCGACCCGAGTCTCGAGCCCACGCGGGAGGGAAGTCAGCCACTCGGTGAGGCCGAGCTCGTCGATCGCCGCCCGGATCTCGTCATTGCTCGCCCCGAGCCTGCCGTAGCGGGCGTTCGCGGCAAGCGTGGAGTCGAACAGGAAACCCTCCTGGGGCACCATCACCACGCGTTCCCGCAGCGAGTCGAATGGGACCGTCCGCAGGTCGACCCCGTCGAGCCGCACGGAACCCGAGCTGGGGTCCATCAACCGGGTCAGCAGCTTGGCCAGAGTGGTCTTGCCTGAGCCGGTCTCCCCGACGACCGCGACCCGCGTGCTCGGCTCGATCTGCAGCGAGATCTGGTGCAGCACCGGCTGCCCGCCGGGATAGGCGAACCCGACGTCGTCGAACTCGATCGAGACAGGCCCTCGCGGCAGTGGTGTCCCGGTCGACCCGGGGTCGACCACGTCGGCGGGGGTCTCGAGGATGCCGATCACCCGCCGCCAACCTGCAATGGCGTTCTGCGCCTCCGTGAGGACCTGGGTCCCCATCTGCACCGGCCCGACGAACAAGGTCACCAGGAACGCAAAGGCCAACACCTCGCCGGCGCTGATGTCACCGGCGATTCCAAGCAGCACCCCGAAGATCAGCACCCCCGCGTTGGCGAGCCCGGCCGAGACCCCGCCCAGCGAGAACGAGAAGGCGGTCAGTCCCTGCGCGCGCGTCGAGGCCCGCTTGTGCCGTTCGATGGCGGTGTCGATGCGGTCCTGGGTGCGGGACTCGATCGCGTAGGAACGCACCACCGCTGCCCCCACCACGGGCTCCGAGATCGCGGAGAGCATCACGCCGACCTGGCGCCGTACGACGCCGTAGGCCTCGGAGAGCTTGCGCTGGAAGTAGCGCAGCGACAAGAACAGCGGTGCGAAGCAGAGCCAGACCACCAGGGTCAGCTGCCAGCTGTAGACCGCCATGATGACGGTGGCGATTGCGACCTGACCGACGCTGACGACGGCGATGATGCCGCCGAAGATCAGGAACTGCGAGACCTGGTCGACGTCACTGGTCACCCGCGAGACCAACGCGCCGCGGCTTTCGGTGTTCTGGGTCAGCAGCGGCAGGTCATGGACATGTCGGAACGCCTTGATCCGCAGAGTGGCGAGCCCGCGCTCGGCGCTGGTGAACAGCCGCGAGGTCATCACGTACGACGCCGCGCCGGTCACCACGATCGACGCGGCTGCCAGCGTGACCAGCAGGGTCATGAAGCCGGTGTCCGGGCCTCCTGGCGCGTTCAGCCCGTTGTCGAGGGTCTGCTGGACAGCGACGGGGACGACGACCCTGCCGAGCGTGGCGATGACCGCGAAGAACAACGTGACCGCGAAACCCTCCTTGAGCTCGGGAGAGAACGCGATCCCCCGGCCGATCGTGCGCCAGGCACCGATCGACTCGCCGCTGTCCATGGTGGTGGACAGGGGTGCCGCCTCGGGTGTCCTGAGGGACATGCTCATCGCCGTGCCACCTCGACATTCTCAGCCGCATCGTCGACGTTCTCGTAGGCGTTGACCAGGTTCGCGTAGCCAGCGTTGCGCGCGAGCAGCTCCTCGTGTGCCCCCTGGTCGGCGACGCGTCCATCGTGGAGGTAGAGGACGTCATCCGCGAGCGCGATCGTCGCCTTTCGATTCGCAACCACCAGCACCGACGTCTGTCGAGCCGGGCTGCGCAACGCATCCAGGATCCGCGCCTCGACCTCGGGGTCCACGGCAGAGGTGGCGTCGTCCATGATCAGCAGCCGGGGCTCTCGCACGAGTGCCCGAGCCAGGGACAGGCGCTGCCGTTGCCCACCAGACAGCGTCGTGCCGCGTTCGCCCAGCCGGTTGTCGAGTCCGTGCGGCAGTGCCGCGACGAAGCCGTCCGCCTGGGCCGTGCGCAGGGCGGCCCAGACCTGCTCGTCGCCGATGTCTGCTCCGAGGGTCACGTTGCCGCGGACGGTGTCGTCGAAGAGGAAGGTGTGCTGCGGCACCAGCGCCACATGATCGGCAAGCGTGCCCGCAGCGAGGCCATGTAGGTCGTGTCCGTCGACGAGGATGCGGCCGCTGTCCGGGTCCACCAGACGCATGAGCAGTGCCGTCAGCGTGCTCTTGCCGGATGCGGTCGCGCCCACCACGGCGACGGTGCGCCCCGGCTCGACGGTGAAGGTGAGGTCGTCGAGCAGGTCTTGCGCGGGGTCGTAGGAGTAGCCGAGGCGTCGTACGTCGAGGTGGGCACCGCTCGTCGACGGGTCGATCAGCTGCTCGCCGTACCTCATCTGCCCGGTGGCTTCGAGCACTTTGGAGACCCGGTCGAAGCCGACGACGCTGCGGGGGAACTCGCCCAGCAGCCACCCCAGAGAGCGGATGGGGAACGCGACGATCGTCAGGAGATAGGCGATGGTCACCACGTCGCCGGCGTCGGTCTGGCCGTTGAGCACGCGCAGCACACCGACGCCGAGCACCGCGAGGACCCCGAGGTTGGGCAGCGCCTCCAACGCGGGGTCGAAGGCGGCGCGCACCCTGCCGGCCTTGGCGGCCACGTCACGCAGAGCGTTCGCACGGTCGGCGAACCGCTCGGTCTCCTCGCCCTCACGTCCGAGTGTCTTCACCACGAGTGCACCGTCGAACGACTCGTGCGCGACCTCGCTCACCTCTGCCCGCAGGGCCTGCGCTCGCGTGATGAGCGGGGACTGCAACCGCTGGAAGGCCACGTTGGCGAGGATCACCAACGGGAACACGAGCAGGCCGACGAGAGCCAGCACGAGGTCGGCGAAGAGCATCTGGACGACCGCGATAACCATCATCGCGATCGTGCCCACCGCCATCGGCAGCGGAGCGATCGGAGCCCACGCCGCCTCCACGTCGGCGTTGGCGTTCGACAGCAGCGCGCCGGTGGGATGTTCCTGGTGCCAGGACATGGGAAGCCGCAGGTACTGCCGGGTCACCGACCGCCGGTAGTGCGCCTGCATGCGGTACTGCATGATGCCCGCCCCGAGCCGCCGCGCGACGATGCCGACCGCACGCAAGATCGCCACCGCCACGAAGAGCGCGAGGATGGCGACCAGCCCCTTGGCGGTCGTCGTGCCGGTGTCGAAGGCCGGGAGCACCACCTCGTCGGTGGCCCACCCGAGCACCCACGCGTCCGCAACGGTCAGCGCACCGAACAACACACTGCCGATCGTGGACAGCGTGAAGACCCAGGGCTCTCGCCGGATCGCCACACCGAGGACGGCAAGCCCCTCGCGCATCGTGCCGGAGGCAGTCCGCGCCCGGCCGGTCTGGGTGCTCACATTCCTCCACGTGTCCTCGGCAACCCTACGGTGAGATGAACCCAGAGCAGGCCGACCGCATTCCGGCTCAGACGCGCACCGGGTGGCCGGCCTCCTCAAGGGCTTGCTTCACGTCGGCGACGCGCAAGGTGCCGAAGTGGAAGACGGTGGCGGCGAGTACGGCGTCCGCCCCGGCCTCGACCGCGGGCGGGAAGTGCTCGAGGCGTCCTGCCCCGCCGCTCGCGATGACCGGGATGCTCACCTCCTGACGGACGTGGCGAATCAGGTCGAGGTCGAAGCCTTCCCGGGTGCCGTCGGCGTCCATCGCGTTGAGCAGGATCTCCCCCGCGCCGAGGTCGGCAGCCGTCGCCGCCCAGGCGATCGGGTCGAGCCGCACGCCTCGGCGACCGCCGTGCGTGGTCACCTCGAAAGCGGAGGCCGTGCCCGCTGTGCGGCGCGCGTCCACCGACAAGACGAGCACCTGGCTGCCGAACCGGTCCGCGATCTCCTGGAGCAGCTCGGGACGCCGAATCGCTGCGGTGTTGACGACGACCTTGTCGGCTCCCGCCCGCAGCAGCCGGTCGACGTCGTCGACGCTCCCGACACCGCCACCCACGGTCAACGGGATGAAGACCTGCTCTGCTGTGGCGGACACGATCTGCATCGTCGTGGCGCGACCTTCGTGTGATGCGGAGATGTCGAGGAAGGTCAGCTCGTCGGCGCCTTCGGCGTCGTACAGCCTGGCCAGCTCGACCGGGTCGCCGGCGTCACGCAGCTCCTGGAAGTTGACGCCCTTCACCACGCGGCCCGCGTCGACGTCCAGGCACGGGATCACCCGGATCGCGAGGCTCATCGCGGGCTCGGTTTCGTCACAGCCAGCGCGTCCTCCAGCGTGAAGCGGCCCTCGTAGAGCGCGGTGCCGATGATGGCTCCTTCGACTCCGTGGTCCACCAACGCGGTCAGCTGCCGCAGGTCGGCGAGCTTGGTGATGCCTCCCGAGGCGACGACGGGCCGCTCCGTCGCCGCACACACCTGGGTGAGCAGCGCGATGTTCGGTCCCTGGAGCATGCCGTCCTTGTTGACGTCGGTCACGACATAGCGCGCGCAGCCTTCGCGGTCCAGCCGGGCGAGCACGTCGTACAGGTCCCCACCTTCCCGCGTCCATCCCCGGGCCGCGAGGGTCCGGCCGCGCACATCCAGACCGACCGCGACCCGGTCGCCGTGGGCGGCGATGGCCGCCGCGCACCACTGGGGGTCCTCGAGCGCCGCGGTGCCGATGTTGACCCGTCGGGCCCCCGCAGCGAGTGCGGCGGCGAGGGTGTCGTCGTCGCGGATCCCCCCGCTGACCTCGACGTCGATGTCCAGCGCACCGATGATCTGGGCGAGCAGCCGGCGGTTCTCGCCTCGACCGAACGCAGCGTCGAGGTCGACGAGGTGGATCCACTCGGCACCGCGGCTCTGCCAGTTCAGCGCCGCCTCGACCGGGTCGCCGAACCTCTTCTCCGAACCGGCAGCGCCCTGGACGAGCTGGACGGCCTGACCGCCGGCAACGTCGACCGCGGGCAGCAGCTCGAGGTAACCGGTCATGCAAGCAGCCTATGCATGGCCGGACGGCAACGATCGCGGCGATGCTTGCAGAGAGGACACCCCTGTGCTGGGCTGTCCCCAGAAGGACAGGCGACTCGGCAGAGATGTCCCCAGCGGATCTGGCGGGTCGGCGGGAACGGAGGAGACCATGTCCGTACAGCTCAATCACACGATCGTGAATGTCCGGGACAAAGAGCTCTCGGCCAAGTTCTACGCCGACATCCTCAATCTCGAACAGCCCGTCCCGTTCGGGCCCTTCCTCGTGGTCAACACCGGCAACGAGGTGTCCCTCGACTTTATGGATGCCGAGCAGGTGCATCACCAGCACTACGCCTTCTTGGTCTCCGAGCCGGAGTGGGACGACATCTTCGAGCGCATCAAGCAGCGCGACCTACCGTTCTGGGCCGACCCTGGCCACCAGCAGCCCGACGAGTTCAACACTCACGACGGTGGTCGCGGCGTCTACTGGGATGACCCCGATGGCCACGTCCTGGAGATCATCACCCGCCCCTACGGCTCCGGCGGCTAGCTGCAGCCCTACCGGCGGCGGAGCAGGAGCCCTGCAAGCAGCGGCGCGACCAGGAGGCTGACCACGAGCCCTGCGAGTCGTGCCGGCCAGTCTGGCCGAACCACCCACAGCACGACGTTCAGAGCAAGCAGGAACGCCACCAGCAGCGAGAGCTTGATGCGTCGACGTTGCGCAAGAGCGCCGGTCTGGTGGCCGGAGCTCAGCCTCGGGAAACGACCGGTGAGCGCCTTCTTGCGAGCAGCCCGCCGTTCGCGGCGCTCCTCCTCGGAGGCTCGTGCCGCCGTCTTGATCGCGGCCTCGCGCTCCCGCTCCTCACGACGCCGCGCGCGTTCCTTACTCATCCCCGCTCACCTGGGGTTCACAACGTCTCCACCCAGTTGCGCAGCAGGACCGCACCCGCGTCACCGGACTTCTCCGGGTGGAACTGCGTGGCGCACAGCGGGCCGTTCTCCACCGCGGCCACGAAACGGTCGCCGCCGTGCTCGGCCCAGGCGACGAGCGGCTGCTGCGTGCGCCCGTTGGTGGACAACACCCACTCGCGCACCCCGTAGGAATGCACGAAGTAGAACCGCTCGGTCTCCACGCCGTGGAACAGGCGGCTGGCCGTCGGCGCCTCGATGGTGTTCCACCCCATGTGGGGTACGACGGGTGCCCGGAGCCGTTCGACCACCCCGGGCCACTCGTCGAGGCCGGGAGCGTCCACCCCGTGCTCAACACCATGGGTGAACAGGATCTGCATCCCGACGCAGATGCCCAGGACCGGTCGCCCTCCCGCGAGGCGACGCCCGATCAGCTCGTGACCGGCAGCCGCGCGCAGTCCCTCGGCGCAGGCCGCGAACGCCCCGACCCCGGGCACGACCAGGCCGTCCGCGTCCGTAGCCCGGGCACGGTCGGCGGTCAGGGTCACCGTTGCACCGGCACGTTCGAGCGCGCGCACCGCCGACCGTAGGTTGCCCGAGCCGTAGTCGAAGACCACCACGTCTTTGGTCACAGGCTGCCCTTCGTGCTCGGCACACCACCCTCGCGGGGGTCGAGCGCGACCGCATCCCGCAGCGCCCTGGCGAGGGCCTTGAACTGCGCCTCCACGAGGTGGTGCGGGTCACGTCCGGAGAGCACCCGGACGTGCAGGGCGATCTGGGCGTGGAACGCGAGGGTCTCGAAGACGTGTCGGGTCAGCGACCCGAGATAGGTGGCTTGACCAGGCCCGCCGATGGCGACGTACGCCTGACCCTCCGGCTCGCCGGTGTGCACGCAGTACGGGCGTCCCGAGACGTCGACTGCGCACTGGACGAGCGCCTCGTCGAGCGGCACCAGTGAGTCGCCGAACCGGCGGATGCCGCGCTTGTCCCCCAGCGCCTCTCGCAGCGCATCCCCGAGGGCGATCGCGGTGTCCTCGACGGTGTGGTGGGCATCGACGTGGACGTCACCGTCTGCGGACACGGTCAGGTCGATCAGCGCGTGCCGAGCGAACGAAGTCAGCATGTGGTCGTAGAAACCGACCCCGGTGACGACGTCCGCGCGTCCGGTGCCGTCGAGGTCCAGCTCGACCAGCACCTTCGACTCCTTCGTCGCTCGCTCGATGCGCGCCGTGCGGCGGCGTCCGCTCGATGTCGATGCTGTCGGTGAGCTGCTCATGGTGCGGTTACCTCCAACAGGGCGGCCCGGAAGGCCGCCATCTCCGACGGGGTCCCGATCGAGACGCGCAGCCAACCGGCCGGCCCGGTCTCGCGGATCAGAACACCTCGGTCCAGTAGACCCTGCCACACCGCATGGCGCTCATCGAACTCACCGAAAAGGCAGAAGTTGGCGTCGCTGTCCGCGACGGTGAGGCCCTGCGCCCGCAGCCACGCCACCGTGTCGTCCCGCTCGGCACGAAGCTCGTCGACGCGGGCCAGCAGCTCCTTGGCGTGCCGCAGCGCGACGAGCGCGACCGCCTGGGTCACCGAGGAGAGATGGTAAGGGAGTCTCACCAGGCGGAGGGCGTCGCAGACCTCCGGCGCCGCGGCGAGGTAACCGAGCCGCGCGCCGGCCAGGGCGAACGCCTTGCTCATGGTCCGCGTCACGATCAAGTTCGGCGTCGTGGCGAGCAGCTCCAGCGCACTCGGCGTGCCCTCTCGGCGGAACTCCCCGTAGGCCTCATCGACCACCACCACCCCGGGCGTGGCCGCACACAGCGCGCCGACCGTGTCGAGTGGGAGTGCCGTGCCCGTGGGGTTGTTCGGGGAGGGCAGGAGTACGACGGTCGGCTGGTGCTCCTCGACGACCGCGACCGCGTGTGCGACGTCGAGTGAGAAGTCGGACTCGCGATGGCCGACCACCCAGCCAGTCATCGCGTCGCGGGCGTACTCGGGATACATCGAGTACGTCGGCGCAAACGACACGGCCACTCGCCCTGGCCCGGCGAAGGCGAGCAGGACCTGCAGCATCACCTCGTTGGATCCGTTGGCCGCCCACACCTGCTCCGGCGTGACCGCATGCCCGAGGTAGTCGGCGAGCCCTACCCGCAGGGCGGAGAACTCCCGGTCGGGATAGCGGTTCAGGCCGCGCGCCGCGTCAGCCACCGCTGCGGCGACCTCCGCGACCACGGTGTCGCTGGGCGGGTAGGGGTTCTCGTTGACGTTGAGTGCAACGGGCACGTCGAGCTGGGGGGCACCGTACGGACTGACCCCGCGCAGCTCGGCCCGCAGGGGAAGCTCCATCAGCTGCCCATGTCTCTGGGATGCCGCGCCTGGACCGCGGCAGCGTGCCCGGGGAGGTCCTCGGCATTCGCGAGGCTCATGACCTGCGGCGTCACGTCGCGCAGCGCCTCCTCGGTGTACTCGACGACCTGCACCGCCTTGCAGAAGGTGCGCACCGACAGGCCGGAGGAGAACGCGGCACCTCCGCCGGTCGGGAGCACGTGGTTGGAGCCCGCGCAGTAGTCGCCGAGGGAGACCGGCGTGAACGGTCCGACGAACACCGCACCCGCGTTGCGGACGCGCGCCGCCCATGTCGATGCGTCTCTGGTCTGGATCTCGAGATGCTCCGCGGCGTAGGCATCGACCACCGCCAGCCCCTGCTCGAGGTCCTCGACCAGGATGCACCCGGACTGGCTGCCCGAGAGCGCGGTCCGGATCCTCTCCACGTGGCGGGTGACCGACACCTGCTTGTCCAGCTCGGCCTCCACCTCGTCCGCGAGCCGGTCCGACGGGGTCACCAGGACCGCGGCGGCCATCGGGTCGTGCTCTGCCTGGCTGAGCAGGTCGGCGGCGACATGCGCAGGGTCGGCGCTGTCGTCGGCGAGGATCGCGATCTCGGTCGGCCCTGCCTCGGAGTCGATCCCGATCGTGCCGCGGAGCAGCCGCTTGGCCGCCACGGTGTAGATGTTGCCCGGCCCGGTGACGAGGTCGACCTGGTGGCAGGGTCCCGCGCCGTGGCCAAGCATCGCGATCGCCTGCGCCCCGCCGACGGCGTACACCTCCTCGACACCGAGGAGGGCACACGCGGCAAGGATCGTCGGGTGCGGGAGCCCGCCGTGGTCGCGACGCGGGGGGGAGGCGAGCGCGAGGGAGCCGACGCCGGCGACCTGCGCGGGGACGACGTTCATCACGACGCTGGAGACGAGTGGGGCGATCCCGCCCGGGACGTAGAGCCCGACCCGCTCGGCGGGCACCATCCGCCGGGTCACCGTGCCGCCGGGGACCACGGTCGTCACGCGGTCGGCCTCGAGCTCGTTCTCGCACGTCGTCCGCAACCGGTCGACCGACTGCTCGAGCCCTGCGCGCACGTCCGGGTCGAGGGCCTCGAGCGCCGCTGCCGAGGCGGCGGAGGGTACGACGATGTCGTCCTGCTCGACGCCGTCGAAGAGCAGGGAGTACTCGCGAATCGCCTCCACACCACGACGACGTACCGCCTCGCAGATGGGAGCGACGACGTCGAGGGCGGCCTGCACATCGAGCTCTGCGCGCGGCAGTATGGCGCGGTAGTCGGCTGTTACCGCGGACGAGGAACCCCGCAGGTCGATTCGGCGAATCATGGCTCAAGTGTAAGTGTGAGGTCGGTAGGTTGAGCCGTGTGCGCGACCGGCTGCCGATGTTCCCACTGAACACCGTGCTCTTCCCGGGCGTGCGCCTGCCACTGCACGTGTTCGAGGATCGCTACCGAGCACTCGTCCACCATCTGCTCACGATTAACGACAAGGCGACACGACTCTTCGGGATCGTGGCGATCCGCGAGGGCTACGAGGTCGGCGCGCACGGCGCTCAGTCGGTGCACCGGTTCGGGTGCGTCGCGCAGATGACCTCGGTCGCGCCGTACCCGGACGGCCGTTTCGACATCGAGGTGCTCGGCCGCCAGCGGATGCGACTCGAGTCGATGGACACCTCGGGGCCTTTCCTGACCGGCGAGGTGGACCTGCTCGAGGACTCCGAGGAGAGTGAACGCGCGACTCCCGCGGACACCGACCGCGAGGCCGCCAAGGCGCTCGGGACGTTCCACGCCTACCGACAACAGCTCTCGGGCCTTCGCGGTGAGACCTCCCTCGACGGTGACCTGCCCACGGACCCGGCCTACCTGTCCTACTCCCTCGCAGCGACCTGCCTGCTGACCTTGCGAGAGCGCCAGGCTCTGCTCGAGGTGAGCAGCGCGCATGAGCGCCTGATCCTCCTGCGCCACTCGCTGCGCGAGGAGATGCGCGCCATGACGGCGGTTCCCTCACTCCCCGCGACCGAGGTGGCCCGCACCGGCTGGTCGCCGAACTAGTCGGTGGTCATCCGGAACAAGGCGTGCTGGACGTCGTCGTCGACCCAGGTGCTCAGGCCGAGGGCGTCGAGTGGCTCGACGTTCTCCTTTGCCTCGGGTGCGCCCTCACCGGCCTGCTCGGCGAGCTCGAGCGCCCACCCGTCCCCGGCGTCGAAGTTCACGTAGAACACCGAAGAGGCGTCCTCGGCATCGGGGACGACGTCCTGGAACGACTCCTCGTCACCGAGGTCTCCCTCGGACAGGAGACCCTCCACGTAGTCGGGGTTCAGACCGAAGGCCACGACTCCGTCACCGTCCTCGACCACGAGCCGGTCCGCCTCGGGGCCGATCTTGGCCTTGATCTTTTCGACGATCGGCAAGATCTCCTCCGGTTCGCCCTGCACCTTGATCCCGGCCAGCAGCTCCCGCCCGTCCTCGGAGCTCTCCAACGCCTCGAAGTCGGTGTCGGCATCGACGGCGATCGCCACGTTGTCGCCCAGCAGGGTCTCCACGTCCTCGGGCAGCGAGAGGCCGCTCTCCTGCTCGAGCTGGGAGAGCATCTCGTCAATGCTCATCCCCTCGCCCATGACCGCCGAGATCTGCCGCAGGTACTCCTCGAGCCAGTTGTCGGGCAGAGCCAGCGCCATCGCGGCGCCGGTGCTCGCCGGAAGCTCCGTGACCCCGGTGCCCTCATCGGTGCTCCCGCCGGGCAGGCCGCTCGGCATCCCCGCGGCGGCGAACTCGAACTCGACGGCGCCGTCCTCGAAACGTACGACGCCGGCCATCCCCTCGAAGTCGGCGTAGAGCTTCTTCAGCTGCTCGGTCATCTCATCGGGCATCTGGTCAGACCCGGGCGCGATGGGACCGGAGGTCAAGACAACGCCCTGCTCCGAAAGAGGCTCGGCCGAGACGGTTTGGACTCCGGCGTCCGGAACCGCGAACATGGACTCCTGCAGGTCGACCAGGTAGTCGGGTGCGTCCGCGGAGGCATACATCGTGACGATCCCGGAGTCGCCCACCTCCGACATCCGGGCCTGGAACGTCTCGTCGTCGGCCAGCGAGCCCTCCGCTGCCTCGTCGGCGAGCAGACGTGCCTGCTTGGTGGTCTCGGTGATCACCGCGTAGTCACCGCTGAAGACGTAGCCGAACTCCGCGTCGTCGCCGCCACCGCACCGGGCCAACGCGTCGAGACCTGCCGGCGCGGCCTCCTGGTCAGTGACCTGCAGTGCCACTAGGGCGGCCACGTCGTCCTCACCCTGCGGCACCGCGCCGACTCCGAGCCGGTCGCCGATCCACGGCGCGATGTCCTCCTCGTAGTCGACGTCCTTGCACTCGCCCTCGTCCTGGATCTTCTCGAAGACGTAGCGGCGCAGGTCGTCACGGTCGGAGATGTCGAGCTCCTTCTCGATCCCCGGGAACTTCCGCAGAATCGAAAGACCCTCGATCTTCTGGTCCGCAGCAGGGTCCAGGTCGATGCTCACGTAGCCGATCGTGTCCGCCGGGAACGCCTCGGAGGGCTGGCTGCCACCGCCGGAGAGCAACGTGAAGGCGCCCCATCCACCGAGGCCGACGACAGCCAACACTGCCACGGTGACTCCGGCCAGGATTCCCCAGCTCCGTCCCCCGCCCGGCCCCGTTCCAAAGTAGGTGGGGTCACCCGTCGCCTCGGCCGAGCCCAGGTACTCCGGGCCGTCCGCGGCGCCCGGTGGTGGTGTGTTCGTCGTCACGGTGTGCTCCCCGTTGAAGGTAAAGGTGTGAAGGTGTGGCGCAGGTGTGGTGGCTGCCCAGTTTACTCGTGCCGTAGCTCGCGCGGCCGAGATTGGGCCGTTGAGAAACCGGCCTGTGACCAGAGCACGGTCAGCGCACCTACCAGCATGGCGATCGGCCAGACCAGGTAGGTGGTCGACGCCGTCACCTCGAGCGAGAGCGGCACCTGGTCCCCCCTCGCCGCCGCCGCCAGTGCGGCGTCGGGGTTGCCCGGGCCGAGCAGCCGCCCGGTCCCTGCCATCGCTGCGGCGGCGAGCAGCGCACCGACAGCCAGGAGCAGCGTCGTGAGCACGAAGTCGCGAGCCCGCCACCAGGTGAGCGCGATGCCGCCAAGGATGCCCGCTGCTCCGGCGATCACGGCGTACCAGCCATCGCGGTCGAACTGCCGAAGGATCTCGACCTCACCCATGGAACCGCCCGTGGGGACCTTGGTGAAGCTCGGCGGGTCCACCACCAACCACCAGAGGACCCCGCACACGACCCCGAGCACCAGCGCGCAACCGAGGATCGTGAGGGTGTCACGCCCCGCGGCGCCGAGGGAGCTCCGGTTCACGAGCCGGTCAGGCAGCCGGGGCCGAGCAGTGCCTTGAGGTCGGCGAACAGCGCGGGGTTCGCCTTGACTCGGAGCCCGTCGTCGAGCCGCAACACCGTGGTGGACGACTTGGCGTGCAGACGCAGGCGCACCTCGGTGACGCCGGGGTGCGTGGCCAGCACGTCCTTGAGCTGCTCCACGACGGGCGGAGTGCAGCGCGTCGACGGAAGGCTGATCGTCACCGCGCTCCTTGCGTGGTCGGTCAGGTCGGGGACGCTGACCTCCATCGCGTGTATCTCGGGTTGGTCGTTGCGACGGGTCAGCCTGCCCTTGACGGTGACGATCGCATCCTCGGCGAGCAGGGTGGAGGTCTGCTGGTAGATGCCCGGGAAGAGCAGGACGTCGAGACCGCCCTCAAGGTCCTCGACGGTGACCGTGGCCCAGGGGTCACCGCGCTTGGTGCGTTTGACCTGCACGGAGGTGATCAGCCCGCAGATCGTGACCGAGGAGCCCTCGGGACGCTCCTCGTCGACGAGGAGCTGGCCGATCGTGGCATCCGTCCCGACCGAGAGCACGTGCTCGAGACCGCGCAGCGGATGGTCCGAGACATAGAGCCCGAGCATGTCGCGCTCGTGGCCGAGCAGAGTCTGCTTGTCCCAGTCCGCGATGTCGGGGATCGCCAAGGTCAGACCCCATCCGCCGTCAGCCGAAACGCCGGGCGCGCCGAACAGCGAGTCCTGGCCGATGGCTTCGTTCCGCTTGATGTCGAGGTACTGATCGACGGCGGCGTCGTGGACCACCGCCAGAGCACGCCGCCGGTGGCCCAGCGAGTCATAGGCGCCCGCCTTGACCAGCGACTCGATCACCCGTTTGTTGCAGACCACGACCGGCACCTTCGCCATGAAGTCCACGAAGTCCGCGAACCGCCCCTTCTCGCGACGCGAGGACACCACGGCGTCGACCACGTTGGCGCCGACGTTGCGGATCGCCGAGAGACCGAACCGGATGTCGACTCCCACCGGAGTGAACGTCGACTCCGACTCGTTGACGTCCGGCGGCAGCACGCTGATGCCCAAACGGCGAGTCTCGTTCAGGTAGATCGCCATCTTGTCCTTGTCGTCCCTGACCGAGGTGAGCACGGCGGCCATGTACTCGGCCGGATAGTTCGCCTTGAGGTAGGCGGTCCAGTAGGAGATCAGGCCGTACGCCGCCGAGTGCGCCTTGTTGAACGCGTAGTCCGAGAAGGGGATCAGGGTGTCCCACACGGTCTTCACGGCATTGACCGAGTAGCCACGCTCGACCATCCCGGCCGAGAACGTCTCGAACTGCCGGGTGAGCTCGTCCTTCTTCTTCTTGCCCATCGCCTTGCGCAGGATGTCGGCCTGCCCGAGCGTGTAACCGGCCAGTCTCTGCGCGATCGCCAGCACCTGCTCCTGGTAGACGATCAGCCCGTAGGTCTCGTCGAGGATGTCCGCCAACGGCTCAGCGAGCTCGGGGTGGATCGGGGTGACGGCTTCGCGACCGGTCTTGCGTCGGGCGTACTTGTTGTGCGCGTCGGCGCCCATCGGCCCCGGCCGGTAGAGCGCACCGACCGCTGAGATGTCCTCGAAGCTGTCCGGGCGCATGCTCCGCAGCAGGGCGCGCATGGGGCCACCGTCGAGCTGGAAGACGCCGAGCGTCTCGCCGCGCGCGAGCAGCGCGTAGGCCTTGGCGTCGTCGAGGGCCAGATCCTCGAGGACGACCTTCTTCTGCAGGTTCGTCTCGATGTTGACCAGGGTGTCGTCCAGGACGGTGAGGTTGCGCAGCCCCAGGAAGTCCATCTTGATCAAGCCGAGGCTCTCGCAGGTGGGGTAGTCGAACTGCGTGATGATCGCGCCGTCCTGCTCGCGGCGCATGATCGGGATCAGGTCGATGAGGGGTTCGCTCGACATGATCACGCCCGCCGCGTGCACGCCCCACTGGCGCTTGAGTCCTTCGAGGCCCGCTGCGGTGTCGACGACCTTCTTCACATCGGAGTCGGAGTCGTAGAGAGAGCGGAACTCACCACCGTCGTTGTAACGCGAGTCCGTCTCGTCGAAGATGCGATCGAGTGTGACGTCCTTGCCCATCACCGGGGTCGGCATCACCTTCGTGATCCGCTCGCCCAACGCGAAGGGGTAGCCGAGGACTCGCGAGGCGTCCTTGACCGCCTGCTTCGCCTTGATCGTGCCGTAGGTGACGATCTGTGCCACCCGGTCGTCGCCGTACTTGTCGGTGACGTAGCGGATCACCTCGCCCCGGCGACGCTCGTCGAAGTCGATGTCGAAGTCGGGCATCGAGATGCGTTCGGGGTTGAGAAACCGCTCGAAGATCAGCCCGTGGCGCAGCGGGTCGAGGTCGGTGATGCGCATGGCGTACGCCGCGATCGAGCCGGGGCCGGATCCTCGGCCGGGACCGACCCGGATGCCGTTGTTCTTCGCCCAGTTGATGAAGTCGGCCACGACCAGGAAGTAGCCGGGGAAACCCATCTGCGTGATCACCCCGACCTCGAAGTCGGCCTGTTGGCGCACGGCGTCCGGGATCCCGTCGGGATAGCGGAACACCAGGCCCCGCTCGACCTCCTTGACGAACCAGGAGTCCTCGCTCTCCCCGTCCGGGACAGGGAAGTGCGGCATGTAGTTGGCGGACTCGTTGAAGGCGACCTCGCATCGTTCCGCGACCAGCAGCGTGTTGTCGCAGGCCTCGCGGAGGTCGTGCTTGTCCGCCCACAGCGCGCGCATCTCGGCGGGTGACTTGAGGTAGTAGCCACCGCCTTCGAGCCGGAAGCGGTTGGGGTCGGACAGGTTGCTCCCGGTCTGCACGCAGAGGAGTGCCTCGTGCGATGCGGCGTCCTCGGGATCGGTGTAGTGAGAGTCGTTGGTGGCGATCGTCGGTAGCGCGAGGTCTTTGCGGAGCCGCAACAGGTCGTCGCGAACCCGGGTCTCGATCGGCAACCCGTGGTCCATCAGCTCGAGGAAGAAGCTCTCCGGCCCGAAGATGTCGCGGAAGTCCGCGGCCGCCGCGCGCGCCTTGTCATAGTCACCGATCCGCAGCCAGGTCTGCACCTCGCCCGACGGGCAGCCGGTCGTCCCGATCAGCCCCGTGGAGTACTCGGCGAGCAGCTCACGGTCAGCGCGCGGCTTGTAGAAGAAGCCCTCGGTGCTCGAGCGAGAAGAGAGGCGGAACAGGTTGTGCATGCCCTGGGTGCTCTCGGCCAGCACGGTCATGTGCGTGAACGCACCGCCCCCGGACACGTCATCCTGCCCGTCGCCACCCTGGTTCCAGCGCACGCGTTTCCGGTCGAAGCGCGAGGTGCCCGGGGTGAGGTACAGCTCGCTCCCGATGATGGGCTTGACGCCCGCGGCGACCGCCTTGGCATAGAAGTCATAGGCGCCGAAGACGTTGCCGTGGTCGGTCATGGCCAGCGCCGGCATGCCCATCTCGGCGGTGCGGCGGAACAGGTCGGGCAGCCGGGCCGCGCCGTCGAGCATGGAGTACTCGGTGTGCACGTGGAGGTGCACGAACGAGTCGCGGGACCCGGACCCGTCTGCCATCGGCGAACGCCGCCCCTTCCGACCTGATGCACTCATGGGACATGCTGCAGCCGCTGCGGGGGCACCGCGGCGGAGCGCTGGGGAAGAGATGTCAGCCTACGGGACCCCACCGACCGGAGGCGGCCGACCCGCCCGGCCCTGCTCGGCCGCATCGAGGCTCTCCGTGATCACCGCGTGGATGATCCTCTCGATCCGGGCGGCCCCCAGGTTCGGAGCGTGCGCGGCCAGTCGAGCCGCGATCTCGGCCTCCCGCTCCCGGTCGCGACCCTCCTGGCCTGAGACCGGCTTGAACCGCTGGACCGCAGCCGTCAGCGCCGCGCGGCGCGCCAATACCTTGCCGAGGTCGGTGTCCACCGCGTCGATCCTGCGGCGGAAGTAGGTCAGCGGGTCGTGACCCGGCCAGACCATGGCGATGTCGGGTGCTTTCTCCTCGTTGTCTCGCCCGTCGGTGCGTTCCAGACTGAGCAGGCCGCGCGCGGAGTAGAACCGCCGGGCGCCCAGGTTCGACTCGAAGACCCACAGACCGAATCCGCCCGGTCGCAGTGACTTGGCGAGGTCGAGCAGTGCGGTCCCGATGCCGTGCCCGACGAGGTCCGGGTCGACGTAGAGCGAGTCCAGCCACTCCGGATCCAGGATCAGGTAGCCCACGGCGAAGGCGTCCCGATCGGCGACCCACAGCTCACGACGTGTGGCCGCGCCGGCATCATCGTCGTGGACGGTCTCGGGCCGCAGCTGTTCGGCGAACCAGGCATGCACCTGGTCAGGCGGGTGCACCGGAGCCGGCATCGACGGCACCGCAGCCCGGCGGGAGGCGAGGAAGAGGTCCGCGAGTGCGGGCGCGTCCCGAGCCACCGCGGGCCGCAGGGTCAGGTCAGGTCTCGACACGGATCAGGTCCAGTGCACCTGTGAGGTCGGCCGGGTACGTCGAGGTGTACTCGACGTAATCACCGCGCTCGGGATGCTCGAACCCGAGGCGGACCGCGTGCAGCCACTGGCGGGACAGTCCGAGCCTCGCGGCGAGCACCGGGTCGGCGCCATAGGTGAGATCACCGACGCAGGGGTGCCCGAGCGCGGTCATGTGCACCCGGATCTGGTGTGTCCGGCCGGTCTCGAGCCGCACCTCGAGCAGGCTGGCGAACCGGTGCGCCTCGAGCGTCTCGTAGTGCGTCACGCTCGCCTTGCCTCCCGCCATCACCGCGAACCGGTAGTCGTGGCGCGGGTGGCGGCCGATCGGAGCGTCGACCGTGCCGCGCGACGGGTCAGGGTGCCCCTGCACGAGTGCGTGGTAGGTCTTGGCGACGGTGCGGCCGCGGAAGGCGCCCTTGAGCACCGAGTAGGCGTGCTCCGACTTGGCCACGACCATCACCCCCGACGTGCCCACGTCGAGTCGCTGCACCACGCCCTGTCGCTCGGCTGCTCCGCTCGTGGCGATCTGGTAGCCGGCTGCCGCGAGGTGACCCACGACGGTCGGTCCGCTCCATCCCGGGCTGGGGTGTACGGCGACGCCGACCGGCTTGTCGACCACGATCACCGCATCGTCGTCGTGCAGGATGCCGAGACCCTTGACGTGATCGGGCACGAGCGCCACGGGCTTGACCGGACCCGGCAGCACCACCTCGAGCCAGGCACCGGCATCGATGCGCGCGGACTTGGCCGGCAGGGCGCCGTCGACACTCACCTGGCCCTCCTTAATCAGGTCTGCTGCCCGCGTCCTCGAGAGGCCGAACAGCCGTGCCAACGCAGCGTCGATGCGTTCCCCGGCGAGGCCCTCGGGAACGGGGAGGCTACGACGCTCCGCGGCGTTCCCGTGTTCACTCATGTCCGCCCGGCTCCGGTCGCACCCTTCTCGCCTCGATGAGGCTCCCCATCGACCCGGACCCCCCGCACAGCCTGGATGATGATCATCGCGGCCGCGAGGTTGATGCAGATGTCTGCGACGTTGAAGACCGGGAAGCGCTCGAAGCTGAAGAAGTCGACGACGTGCCCGCGGAACGGACCCGGCGAGCGCAGCAACCGGTCCGTGAGGTTGCCGAGCACCCCGCCGAGCAGGAGGCCGAGCCCCACCGCCCAGCCGGTCGAGCCGAGTCGGCGAGCGATGACGACGACGACGACCGCCGCGACGGCCGCAACTGCGGTGAGGACCGGCGTGTAGCCGGTTGCCGTGCTGAAGGCTGCGCCGGGGTTGCGGGTCAGGTCGAGGCTGAAGAACCCGGCGAGTACGTCGACGGGGGGACGCCCTTCCAAGACCTCGACCGCGAGCACCTTGGTCGCGACGTCGGTGACGTAGGCGAGTCCGGCAACGAGAGCAAAGAGGGCTTGGTCGCGATCGTTCAGCGACGCTCCTCGCGCTGCTTGCATGACAGGCACAGTGTCGCACGCGGAAATGCCATCACCCTCATCTTGCCGATGGGCTGGCCACAGCTCTCACACACGCCATACGTGCCGTCGTCGATGCGCGCCAACGCCCGCTCGGTCTGGGCGAGCATGTCGCGTGCGTTGTTCGCCAGGCTCATCTCATGGTCACGCTCGAACGTCGTCGAGCCCACATCCGCCTGGTCGTTCCCCGCGCCGTCGCCTGCGTCACGCATGAGGCCGGCCAGCTCCTGGTCAGCCGCGTCGAGCTCGGCTCGGAGCCGGGCGGAGTCCTCATCGAGCTCAGCGCGCACCGCCCTGAGCTCCTTGGCCGTCCACGGCTTCTCACCGGACTTGACGGCCAGTCGCCCAGCCTGAGACCGCTGCCTCGTCGCGGTTGTCCCGGACGCCTTCTTCGCAAGTGCCTTCTTGGCCGGCGTCTTCTTCGCAGGCGCCTTCTTCGCGGGCGTCTTCTTGGCCGACGTCTTCTTCGCGGGCGCCTTGTTGGCCGACCTATTCTTGGCCGGCGTCTTCTTGGCCGGCGTCTTCTTGGCCGGCGTCTTCTTGGCCGACGTCTTCTTCGCGGGCGCCTTCTTCGCGGGCGCCTTCTTCGCAGGGGACTTCTTGGCGGTGGCCTTCTTGGCGGTGGCCTTCTTGGCGGTGGCCTTCTTCGCGGGCGCCTTCTTGGCCGGCGCCTTCTTCGCTGCGGAATTCTTGGAGGGCTTCCA
>Ga0136622_10000047_pt1 | contig 38171 bp, 42 predicted proteins | sample AntDrymUQ4482106_2_FD_104803 | JGI IMG/M metagenome (GOLD analysis project Ga0136622, IMG submission 104803) | Polar desert sand microbial communities from Dry Valleys, Antarctica - metaG UQ448 (21.06) | ecosystem: Environmental > Terrestrial > Soil > Desert | place: Antarctica: Dry Valley...
CCGGCGCTGCGGCGCTCAGAGGTGGATGTCTTGGACCCAGCCCCATCGCTTGGCGTTGCGGACGTAGACGTTTGGTCCACCCCTGGCTGTGCTGGTTGGTGGTGTGGACGTGCCAGCCCTTGTTGGCGTTGCCGAGGACGAACCGGTTGGGCGCGTCGCGCAGCGTGCCATTCGTGACGACCTCGTGGTAGGGGTCGACCTCGGGTGCTGGCGAGGGTCGGAAGTCACCCGACCGGTAGTGATCAGCCTCGACAGCGCTACGGCCCTAAAGGATCCGGTTGGCGTAGTCCAGGATCAGCGCGATCCGGGGCTGCGCAGTCGTGTCCGGAGATGACCGGCATCGTTGCCCGGCGAGCGGGCCGTGGACCCTGGGGTCGTGACCCCGAGAAGAACGGCGGCCGATGCGACGCTGACCATGATCCGCTTGAAACCTGTGTGCATGATGTTCCCTGTCCGCTGAGGTGCGGCTGTGAGGTGGAGACACCTTCCACGTCCGTAGTGACCGGCGGGGTCACGCAACGTCGCACCTGCGTGACGACGTCACCTGGACGTTGGTGGGGCCGAGGATCTGAGCGGGGGACGCGGTAGCCGCCGCCTTCGAGAGGTCGGCGGTGGAGCTGTCGGGGGTGACCACGACGTTCCGGCAGTTCAAGACCCTCGTCGCCGGGGTTGCGGCGTACGCTCCTACAACATCGGGCTGCCACGTTGACCTGGTGATCGAGCAAACAACCATTGGAGAACGCTGATGCGCCAAGTCACCGCCGGGCTGTTCTACTCCCTCGACGGAGTCGTCGAAGCCCCGAACCTGTGGCAGTTCGACAGCTTCGACGACGAGCTGGGTGCCGGAATGACAGCCATGACCGACCGCACCGACACCGTGCTGCTCGGCCGGATCGGTTATCAGGAATGGGCGAGCTACTGGCCGAACCCTGAGAATGACGACGACTTCGGCACCTTCATCAACCCGGTCGAGAAGTACGTCGCATCCAGAACCCTCACCGGCGACCTGACGTGGCAGAACTCACGGCTCATGGACCGCCCTCTCGAAGAATTCGTCGCCGCCCTCAAGAAGGCAGACGGCGGAGAGATCAGTGTCTGCGGGAGCATCTCCGTCGTGCGTCAGCTTCTCTTCGCCGGGCTGCTCGATTCACTCACCGTGATGGTTCACCCCGTGATCGCGGGCTCCGGACGGCGCCTGTTCGAGCCCGGCGATCCAGCGACCCGGCTCACCCTGGAAAGCTCGACTCGCACGAGCAAGGGCAACGTCATCTCCAGCTACAGCCTTCGCTCCGAGTAGCGCCAGACATGGGCCGTGGCGAGCCCACGAGCGGCGACGGATCCGAACCTTCGCGGCACCGGATGGGGAGCAGTTGCGCCGTCTCCTACGGTCGGTGGGATGGCGCCGCACAGGCCCATCAGGCGGCCGAGGCGAGTCAGCGTTAACCAGTCGGCCGCTGCGGTCTACGGTTCCCCAGGTGCCGCCTTCGACCCCGACGCCACCCGTGCCGCGTTGGCGACCTTCGCGTCGCCGACCCTGCTGCTGGCCGGTGAACTTGACCTGAACACGCCACCGGCTCGAGCGGCCGAGTTCTCCCGGCTGATCCCCGACGCCGACCTCGTCGTGCAGCCGGCGCGGCGCACACCCCCTGGCTCGATGACCCGGACGCGTTCGTGGCAACCACGGCAGCGTTCCTGGCCGGGACCCCGTAGCCGGGCGAGAGTGAGCCCGACGAACCGGGAAACCGAGCAAGAGGTGGGCTGCTCGAACGCTCATCCGCCAGCTTTCGGCTTCGCTCCGAGCAGTCGACGGTTGGGACGAACTTGCGGGTGTCCGGGCCTCTGCATCCTCAATCTCGTCCCAACCCGTGGTGGCCCCGCGCGTTGCTCGATCAACTCGTCGCGGCTGTGTGGTCGATGATCTGCCCGGCGAGCGCATCTAGATCGCCTGCGGACATGGTGGGCGGCGGTGACCCCGGCAGCTGGATCTTTCCCGGACGCGCGAGAAAGGCCGTGCGCATGCCAGCGGCGTGGGCCCCGGCGATGTCCCAGCCATGCGCCGCGACCATGATCGCTGCGTCCGGGTCGATCTGGTAGGCCTCGATGACCTGGCGGTAGGGGGCGGCCGCCGGCTTCAGTGCCCCGGCCTGCTCGGCCGAGAAGATCCGGTCGAACTGGGACGTCAGGCCGGCATTGTGGAGCTGCTGCTCGACCGTCGCCAACGGAGAGTTCGCGAGCACCACCAGGTCGAGTCCCGCGGCTCGTAGCCGAGTGAGCGCGGAGGACGCGTCATGATGGGCGGGAAGCGACCGCATTGCCGTCCCGACCGCCTTGCGATCCTGATCGGTTGCCCGCTTGCCGTAGCGGGTCGCGATGCTAGCGGTGCAAGCGCCGGCAATCTCGGCGAAGTCCGCATAGCCTCCGGTGGCGGTGACGGTCAGCGCGGTATGGATCACCAGATCGAACCACTCGCGGCGCGCGTCAGGGGAGCCGGTCAGCTCAGCGAAAACGGCGTCCAAGGGCGAAAGGTCGAGCAGGGTCTCGTTGACGTCGAACACGCAGAGCATGACATCTCCTCACAGGATCACTGACTGATGTTCGCACGTCTTGCAAGCAGCTCGGGGGCAAGAACGGTGACCGCGCCGGGTTCGGTTCGGACAAGTCCATCACGTACCAGCGAGTTCAGCGGCGGGTCGCCGACACCATGCTCGCTCCGATTGCTTCGCCGAGCCCTTCCCGAGCCCTGGAATCACGACCCGGATGCCACTCTCGCTCGCGGCACGGACAAGCCATCCAGCGACGCGAGCCTTGGTGTCACCGAAGCTGGCGTTGACGAGATCTCCTGTGCGCTGGGTGGATCGACGAGCCAACCGTCGCAAGCCGATCTCGCCGAGGTGCGCGAACAACGGCGCCGCTGCGCGAGTGGAGACCGATCATGGGTCGGACGCCCTCCCAGTAGCGTCGACCGCTCAGCCGAACTCCTTGGCCATGTCGACGAAGCAGGAGTAGTGGCCCTTGAACACGAGCGTGGTGGTCCCGGGTTGGCCTGAGCGGTTCTTGGCGATGTGGATGTCCGCCTCGCCGGCGCGCTCGGACTCGGGCTCGTACATGTCGGGCCGGTGCAGCAGCAGCACCATGTCGGCGTCCTGCTCGATCGAGCCCGACTCACGCAGGTCCGACAGCATCGGCCGCTTGTCGGTGCGCTGCTCCGAACCGCGGTTGAGCTGGCTGATCGCGACGATCGGGATCTGAAGCTCCTTGGCCAGCAGCTTGATCTGGCGAGAGAACTCCGACACCTCGACCTGACGCGACTCCACCCGTTTGCCGGAGGTCATCAGCTGCAGGTAGTCGATCACGATCATCTTGAGGTCGTGCCGCTGCCTGAGCCGCCGGGCCTTGGCCCGGATCTCCATCATCGTCATGTTGGGGGAGTCGTCGATGAACAGCGGCGCCTCGGACACCTCGCCCATCCGCCGGGCGAGCTTGGCCCACGCGCCGTCGTCGAGGGAGCCCGACCGCATTTCGGTCAGGGAGACACGCGCCTCGGCGGACAACAACCGCATCGTGATCTCGACGCGGCTCATCTCCAGCGAGAAGATGGCCGTCGTCATGCCGTGCTTGATCGACGCCGAGCGACACAGGTCCAGACCGAGCGTCGACTTGCCGACACCGGGGCGGGCGGCCACCACGATCATCTGGCCGGGGTGGAAGCCGTTGGTGAAACGGTCGAGGTCGACGAAACCTGACGGGACGCCGGACATCTTGCCGTCCCGGGCGCTGATCGACTCCAGCTCGTCGAACGTCGCCTCCATGATGTCCGACAGCGGCGCGTAGTCCTCGCTGGTGCGCTGGTCGGTGACGTTGAACACCTCGACCTGCGCCCGGTCGACCACGTCGTCGATCTGGCCCTCGCCGGCGAAACCCATCTGCGCGATCTTGGTGCCCGCATCGATCAAGCGCCGCAGGATCGCCTTCTCGCGCACGATGTGGGCGTAGTAGCCGGCGTTGGCCGCGATCGGGACACCGGCGACCAGGGTGTGGAGGTACGGAGCGCCGCCGACCTTGGCCAGCTCACCCCGGCGCTGCAGCTCAGCGGACACCGTCACCGCGTCGGCGGGCTCGCCGCGACCGTACAGGTCGAGGACGGCGTCGAAGACGAGCTCGTGCGCGGGACGGTAGAAGTCGACGCCCTTGACCGCCTCGACGACGTCGGCGATCGCATCCTTGCTGAGCATCATCGCGCCGAGCACCGACTGCTCGGCGTTGTGATCCTGTGGTGGTGTCCGGTCGTGCTGGCTACCGCCGTAACCGAAATCGTCGGGCGGCTCGGGGGGCAACGCCTCCCGACCACGCAGATCGGTCACGCTCACCGCAGAACCTCCCTCGCCGGACCTATCGAGACCACCACTCGGTGGGCCGCTCGTGCGTTTGGCGCGACGGCCCGAAGGGGCCGATGTCGCGGACGTTACGTGCAGGCACCGACAACCTCGGTAGACCACGCCCGAGTCACGGTAGGCCGGTCCGGCTCGTACACCTAGTGGGTCCTCCACAGGGGGTGTGGAGGAGGCGGCCTTTACTGTGGAGAAGTAGCCCGAAACGTGTGCACAGCCTGGGTACAAGGGTGTGGACGGTCAATGGCAGCAGGTCTGCGAACAGCCTGTGACCTGGGCCGATGCCGTTGGCACGATGTGAGGTCAAAATACCTTCAACCAATTTGGCTATCCACCGACAACCAAGACGTCGGGGCGACAGGTCGACGACAGACACGGGGATGTGTCACGGTCATCAGCGGACACTGACCCTTACGCCACGGGTAGCCGGTAGTCCGTACAGTAGACCCGGTGATCGGCAAGCGTCCTCGATTCGGACCCAGGGATCGAGAGATTTTTCGGCTCGCCGTTCCCGCCTTCGCCGCTCTTGTCTCAGAGCCGCTCATGCTGCTCGTCGACACCGCCATCGTCGGCCACTTGGGCACCACATCGCTCGCCGGTCTGGCCATCGCCGCGACCGTCCTGCAGACGGTCGTCGGCCTGTGCGTGTTCCTCGCCTACGGCACCACCGCCTCGGTCGGACGCCACCTTGGCGCCGGTGACCTGCGCGGAGCGATGGCGACCGGGATGAACGGCATCTGGCTTGCTCTCGTTCTCGGCGGTGCAGCCGCGTTCGCCTGCTCAGCGGGAGCACCCGCCATCACCTCCTGGTTCGGTCCCTCGGCGCCGGTGGCCAGCGCCGCGGTGAGCTATCTTGCCGTGGCCGCCCTCGGCATCCCGGCGATGCTCGTCGTCCTCGCCGCGACCGGCGTGCTGCGTGGCCTGCAGAACCTTCGTACGCCGCTGGTCGTGATGATCGTCGCCAACGTCCTCAACGCCGTGCTGAGCATGCTGCTGGTGTACGGCGCCGGCCTCGGGCTGGTCGGCGCCGCCATCGGAACCACGATCGCGCAGTGGGCCGCGGCGGCGTACCTCGCGCTCGTCGTGGTCCGTGGGGCGCGCGCCCACCACGCGGACCTGCGTCCGCATCGCGCCGGGATCGCCGAGGCTGCCCGCGCCGGCAGCGCGCTCGTACTGCGCACCCTCACCCTTCGCGCGGCACTGCTGATCGCCATTCTTGTCGCCACGTCCCAGGGGGATGCCGCGTTGGCCGCGCAGCAGATCGCGGTCACCCTCGTCTCCACCCTGGCTTTCGCGCTCGACGCCATCGCGATAGCCGGCCAGGCTCTGACGTCCCGCTCGCTCGGCGCCGGTGACATCGCGGGCACCCGCGCGACCACGCGTCGGATGATCGGCTGGGGCCTTGTCTCCGGCGTGGTCGCCGCCGCCCTGCTCCTCGCGCTGCACACCGTGCTGCCGTCGTGGTTCAGCTCCGACGAAGCGGTGCGGGACGCGCTCGTCCCCGCGCTGATCGTCGTGGCGCTGATCCAACCCGCCTCCGGGATCGTGTTCGTCCTCGACGGGGTGCTCATCGGCGCCGGTGATGGCGCCTACCTCGCCAAGGCCGGTGTCGTGGTGCTGGTGGCGTACGCCCCCCTGGCACTCCTCGTCGCGGTGACCGGCGCCGGCCTGGCGTGGCTCTGGGTGGCTTACGGCGGGTTCATCCTCGCCCGCATGGCCACCCTCATGCTCAGGGAACGCTCCGACGCCTGGCTCGTGACCGGCGCCAGCAAGGCGCGCTGAGGTGGCGATCGACGAACCGCCTAGCGGCGAGCGTGGCATCGTCACCGAGGACGGCGGTAGGTTACCGCCTATGCCGAGCCCGAAGCGCACTCAGGACACCGAGGACGGTACGCCCACGCCGTCCGACGTGGGTCAGGTCGCCTCGGACCTCGACGAGGAACGTCCCTCGCGCCGCCTGTCCCCCCGACTCGACCTCGTTGTCACCATCTGGTGCTTCGGCGTCGCGATCTTCGTCCTGCGCCAGGTGTTCCAGCCACTCGAGCTCGGCAGCCAGTACTACCTCGTCATCTTCCTCGGCCTGACCCTGCCGCTGGTATTCCTCTGCTACCGGATGCGCTCCCGCGGCACTCCCCTTGACGATATCGACGCGGGGACCGACAACCCCGGCATCAGCGACTGGGCCCTCGCCGCAACGGCGCTCGCCGTCGGCCTCTACCCCGTCCTCCCGCTGCCCGCCATCGGCGGAGGGGGAGGCGGCTTCGAAGGATTCCTCGACCGTCAAGGCTCCCTCGTCGCGCTCGATGTCGTCGCCGGCCTCCTGCTGTTGGTGCTCGTCGTCGAGGCGACCCGGCGTACGACCGGATGGGTGCTTCCCATCGTCTGCCTGGTCTTCCTGGCCTACTCCTACTACGGAGGCTTCCTGCCGGTGACGTGGGAGATCGCGCACCAGGGCCAGGACCTGGACCAGATCGTCAACGCGCTCTACAACGAGGCGAGCGGCTTCTTTGGCGTCCCCCTCGACGTCGCTGCGACGTACATCGTGCTCTTCACCATCTACGGTGCGGTCCTCGACAAGATGGGCGCCGGGCGGTTCTTCGTGCAGTTCAGCTTCTCGCTGTTCCGCCGTTCTGGCACCGCGCCGGGGCGTACGGTCGCGACGTCAGGATTTCTCCTCGGCACGGTCTCCGGCTCCGGAACAGCGACGGCCGTCACGCTCGGCTCGTTCGCCTGGCCGATCCTCAAGCGCGCCGGCTACCCGCGCGAAGCCGCCGGCGGCATGCTCGCCGCCGCTGGAATCGGTGCGATCCTGTCCCCGCCCACGCTCGGCGCCGCGGCTTTCATCATCGCCGAGTACCTCAGCGTGTCCTACCTCGACGTGCTCGTCTGGGCGATCGTCCCAACGCTGCTGTACTACCTCGGCATCTTCCTCGCCGTCGAGATCGACGCCCGCCGTTTCGGGGCGCGCGAGGTGGTGCTCGACGTCGGGAGCCCCCTGAAGCTGCTGCTGCGATCGGGGTACCACTTCATCAGTCTCGGCGTTATCGTCTTCTTCCTGGCCATCGACATCCCGCCGTTCCGAGCCGTGGTGTACGCGACCGCCGTCGCCGCGCTCTTCGGCCTCGCCGAAGCGGTCCTGTCGAGAAGGCCGATCGCGCGAGGTCTCGACGACGTGTTGGAGCCGGACGCCCCGATGCCGCTGCCCGCCTCGCTGGCCGACTACGGCAACCGGCTCTTTGCGGCTCTGGCCGCCGGCATCCGCTCCGGACTTCCCGTGATCGCCGTCTGCGCCGCTGCGGGCATCATCACGTCCACGATCGCCAAGACCGGGCTCGGCCAGGTGTTGTCAGACGTGCTGATCACCCTCGCCGACGCCCTCGCCCCCAACGACGCCGTGCTCATCGTCCTCAGCGCCGTCTTCTCGGCGATAGCGATCCTCATTCTCGGCCTCGCCGTCCCGGTCACCGCGTCCTTCATCCTGAGCTGGGTCATTATCGGGCCAGCACTGATCTCGCTCGGCGCCGAGCCGCCTGTCGTGGCGATGTTCATCTTCTACTACGCGGTGCTGTCGGAAGTGTCCCCGCCGACGGCTCTGGCCGCGGTGGCCTCGGCCGCGATCACCGGCGGCAAGGTGATCCCGACGATGTGGCAGGCGTGCAAGTACACGCTGCCGGCGTTCCTTGCACCGCTGGCCTTCGTCGTCACCGACAACGGCTCGTTCCTGCTCTCCCGTGGTCCGTTCATCGACATCGTGTGGGCATCAGCGGTGTGCGCTGTGGCTGTCGCTGCCCTCGCCGTCGTCACGACCGGCTGGATGTTCGGGCCCACCACCTGGCTCGAACGCGGGCTCTGCATCGTGGCGGCACTGCTGCTGCTCTACCTCGAGGTCACCTCCATCGCCGCCGGCTTCGCCGTTCTCGCCATCGCCGTCGCCCTCCACCTCGTACGCCGCGGACGTCGTACGACCGACCCGACCCGATCCCAGGTGGCGGTGTCCTCATCGTGAGGTCATCGCCGACGACAACGCTCAGAAAGGGCACCCCATGAGGCAGCAGACCACGCGATACCTCGCCACCACCGCCGTTGGAGCGCTGGTACTCGCGCTCACCAGTTGCGGCGGGCAGCAGGAGAACACCGCCGGGGCCGGAGCCGACGACACCAGCTGCGACGCCGGCGAGGGGCGGGTCAGCATCGCGACCGGCAACTCCACGGGTGTCTACTTCGTCGTCGGTGGTGGCCTTGCCAAGCTGATCAGCGACGACACCGACCTCAAGGCGACCTCCGCCGAGACCGGAGCCTCGGTGCAGAACATCGAACAGCTCGCCGCCGGCGACTACGACATCGCGTTCTCCCTCGCCGACAGCGCCGTCGACGCGGTCAACGGAGATGGCTCCTTCGACGGGCCGCAGGACATCTCCGCACTCGGCCGCATCTACCCCAACTACACCCAGATCGTCGTACGCGCCGACGCAGGGATCGACTCTGTCGAGGACTTCGCCGGCAAGCGCATCTCGACCGGATCCCCGCTGTCGGGCACCGAGGTCATCGCCCGCAAGCTCATCGCGGCCGCCGGCCTGGAGCAGTCCGAGGTGTCCGCGCAGCGGCTCGACCTGATCAAGACCGTCGACGGGATGAAGGACGGTTCGATCGACGGGCTCGTGTGGTCCGGCGGCCTGCCGACGCCGGCGTTGACCGACCTGTTCACCTCGCTCGGCGAGGACGTCAAGATGATCGACGCCTCGCCGCTACTAGGGACGCTCCAAGACGGCAACCCGGTGTACGAGGACGGGACCGTGCCGGCAGAGACCTATGACACCCCCGAGGACACGCCGTCGATCGTCGTGCCCAACGTGCTGCTCGTCCGCAGCGACATGCCCGACAACCTCGCCTGCGCTCTGACCACCCTGGTCTATGACAAGCAGCCTGAGCTGGAGAAGGTGCACCCTGCCGCGGCCGACATCACCCTCGACAACGCCACGGAGATCGACCCGATCGAGCTCCACCCAGGATCTGAGCGCGCGATCGACTCGCTCACGAAGTGACGACCGCCGGCCGCCAGCAGCGATCCTTGAGTCACGTGGCGAACAGCTGATCCAGGTCCCGGAACGCCTTGAACTCCAAGGCGTTGCCGGCCGGGTCGTGGAAGAACATCGTCCACTGCTCGCCAGGTTCGCCGGCGAACCGCTGGTACGGCCCGATCACGAATCGCGTGCCAGCAGCACGCAGCCGGTCGGCCAGCGCGTGGAAGGACGTCACGTCGAGCACCAGGCCGAAGTGCGGCACCGGCACCTCGTGACCGTCGACCGGGTTGCTGTCCGCCACTTTCCGGCCTCCGTCCACCTGGTGCGTGACCATCTGGTGTCCGTGCATGTCCCAGTCGATCCATCTGGTGGCCGACCGACCCTCCGCAAGGCCGAGCACGCCGCCGTAGAAGGTGCGCGCCGCTTCGATGTCGTCGACGGGTATGGCCAGGTGGAACGGTGGACGGGACTGGTCTGTTGTCGTCATGCCTCGACCCTAGATGCCCCCCCGTCGGCCGATGGCCATGGAGCCGCCGCTTCGCTCAGGTGCGGCCAGAAGCGGCGACGACGAGGGCACGGAACAGCGCGTGGTCCTCGGCGGCGCCCGCGTCGCGCGTCTCGGGATGCCACTGCACGCCGACCCAGAACGGCCGGGTCGTGTCCTCCATCGCCTCCAGCGTCCCGTCCGAGGCGTACGCCGCCGGCGCGTGCCCCGGATGGCTGCGGACCGACTGGTGGTGGTGGCAGCGCACGGTGAGCCGCTCCCCGACCGTCTCACGCACCCGGGTGCCGGCAAGGGTCTCGACCAGCGTGTCGCCGTAGACGTCGGCGCCGGGCGAGTGCGTCTCGTGCGCCACCAGGTCCGGCGTGTGCTGGTCGAGCGAGCCACCAGCGCGCACGGCCATCACCTGCATGCCGCGGCAGACGCCGAGCACCGCGATGCCGGCGGCCTCTGCCGCGTCGAGCAGCGCGACCTCCCACGCGTCCCGGTCGGGTCGCCACCCGGTCGTGCGCTGGTGCGGCGCCTCCCGGTACCTCGCCGGGTCGACGTCGGCGCCACCGCTGATCACGAGCCCGTCGAGGCGGGCGACGACCGCCGCGGCCGCGTCGGCGGGCTCGGCAACCGGCGGCAGCAGCACGGGGGCGGCGCCGGCCGCCTCCAGTGCCTGGGCGTACGCACTGGGCAGCAGGTCCGCCGGGGCGTCCCACACCCCCCAGCGGGTCTGTTCGCGATAGGTGCTCAGTCCGATGACGGGGCGCATCGCCGTCTCAGACCGGCGTGACGTACGCGCCGGAGATGCCGCCATCGACCAGAAACTCCGCGGCGGTGATGAAGCTCGACTCATCGGAGGCCAGGAACAGCACAGCGTTGGCGATCTCCGCGGGTTCGGCGAAGCGGCCGAGGGGCACGTGCACGAGGCGGCGTTGCGCGCGTTCGGCGTCCTTGGCGAACAGCTCCTGCAACATCGGCGTGTTGACCGGTCCCGGGCACAACGCATTGACGCGCACACCCTGGCGCGCGAACTGCACGCCGAGCTCGCGGCTCATCGACAGCACGCCGCCCTTGGAGGCGGAGTAGGAGATCTGCGACGTCGCCGCGCCCATCACCGCCACGAAAGACGCCGTGTTGATGATCGAGCCCCGCTTCTGCTCGAGCATGTAGGGCAGCACGGCCTTGCAGCACAGGTAGACGCTGGTGAGGTTGACCTCCTGCACATGCCGCCACGCCTGGAGTTCCGTGGTGAGGATCGAGTCGTCCTCCGGAGGGGCGATCCCGGCGTTGTTGAACGCCACGTCGACCGAGCCGTACTCCTGCTTCGCCGCCGCGAACATGGCGTCGACCTGGTCCTTGTCGGTGACGTCGGTGTGGACGTACGTGCCATCGACCTCGCCCGCGACCACTTCACCGCGACTGTCGTCGAGGTCGGCGATGACGACCCGGGCGCCCTCGGCGGCGAACCGGCGTACCGTCGCCAGTCCGATGCCCGAGCAACCGCCGGTGACGACGGCGACGCGGTCCTGCAGGCGCCCTGCGTTGCTGCTCATGAATTGCTGCTCTCCTCGTTGGCTTGTCTCCACGACTTGTGAGTCCGCGGTTGGTTTCTCGAGCTAGAACCAACCCCCGAGGCACAAATCGTGGGGGTCGGGGTTAGTCGCTGGCAATGAAGACGTTCTTGACGTCGGTGAAGGCGTGCGGGGCGTCCGGGCCGAGCTCGCGGCCCAGCCCGGACTGCTTGAATCCGCCGAAGGGTGTCCAGTAGCGCACCGAGGCATGGCTGTTGATGCTGAGGTTGCCGGCCTCGATGCCGCGTGCGACACGCAGCGCCCGGCCGACGTCTCGGGTGTAGATCGACCCCGACAGCCCGAACTCGGTGTCGTTGGCCAGCTGCACCGCCTCGGGCTCGTCGGCGAACGGCATCACGGCCACGACCGGCCCGAACACCTCCTCACGCCAGATCGCGTCCTGCGGTGAGTCCGCCAGCACCACGGTCGGCGCCATCCAGAACCCGTCGCCATCTGGTGCGTGTCCGGTGTACGCGATCACGGCCGCGTCGACGTACCCGCGTACCCGCTCGCGGTGGCGCGCCGAAATCAGCGGCCCCATCTCGCTGGCCTCGTCAGACGGATCGAGCACCGAGACGGCCTTGACCGCCGGCTCGAGCAGCCCGAGGAACTCCTCGTACACCGACCGTTCGACGAGGATCCGCGAGCGCGCGCAGCAGTCCTGGCCCGCGTTGTCGAACACGGCGTACGGCGCGGCCGCCGCCGCCTTGGCCAGGTCGGCGTCGGCGAAGACGACGTTGGCGCTCTTGCCGCCGAGCTCGAGCGTGCAGCGCTTCACCTGGTCGGCACAGCCGGCCATGATCTGCTTGCCCACCGCCGTGCTGCCGGTGAAGCACACCTTGCGCACCAGCGGGTTGGTGACGAAGCGTTCGCCGACGACGACCCCGCGGCCCGGCAATACCTGCAGGACGCCCTCGGGCACACCAGCCTCGAGCGCGAGCTCGCCGATCCTGACGGCGGTCAGCGGCGTCAGCTCGGCCGGCTTGAGCACGACGGTGTTGCCCGACGCGAGCGCCGGGGCGAATCCCCAGCCGGCGATCGGCATCGGGAAGTTCCACGGCACGATGATGCCGACCACTCCGAGTGGCTCGTGGAACGTCACGTTGATCCCGCCCGCGGTCGGGATCTGCTGGCCGAACAACCGCTCCGGCGTCGCTGCGTAGTAGTTGAGCACGTCGCGGACGTTGCCGGCCTCCCAACGCGCGTTGGCCCAGGTGTGGCCCGCGTTGCGCATCTCCAGCTCGGCAAGCTCCTCCACGTGGGCGTCGACGACGGCGGCAAACCTGCGCAACAGGGTGGCCCGCTCGCCCGGCGCCATGTCACGCCAGCGCGGGAACGCGGCCGCCGCGCGCTCGATCGCCGCGTCGGTGGCGGCGCCGTCGTACAGCTCGACCTCGGTCACCGGCCGTGCGGTGGCCGGGTTGATGACGGTGTAGGTGCTCACGGCGCTGCCGTCCTCTCGGGTGGGGGTAGGTGGCTCGGGCTCACATGCGCTCGAACCCGCGCCGAAGCTCCCAGTCGGTCACCGCGGCCTCGAAGGCCTGCAGCTCGACGTCGGCCATGTTGGTGTAGTGCTCGACGACATCGCTGCCGAACACCTCGCGGGCGACGTCGGAGCCGACGAACGCGTCGCGTGCCTCGCGGAGGGTGTGCGGCACCTGCGGCTTGCCGGAGGTGTAGGCGTTGCCGGTCTCCTGCGGCTCCAGCTCCAGCTCGTGCTCGATGCCGTACAAGCCGCCGGCGAGCATCGCGCCGAGGGCGAGGTAGGGGTTGACGTCGCCGCCGGGCAGCCGGTTCTCCATCCGGGCGCTCTGCCCGTGGCCCACGAGGCGGAGCGCGCAGGTGCGGTTGTCCAGTCCCCAGGCGACAGCGGTCGGCGCGAACGAGCCGGCGGCGAACCGCTTGTAGGAGTTGACGTTGGGTGCGTACAGCAGGGTGAAGTCCCGCATCGTTGCCAGCACGCCGGCGAGGAAGTGGTCGTACAGCGGCGTACGACCACCGTTACCGCCCTCGTCGCCGGCATCGTCGTCCCAGAACACCACGTCACCATCGGAACCTCGCAGCGAGAGATGGATGTGGCACGAGTTGCCCTCACGCTCGTCGTACTTCGCCATGAACGTCAGCGCCTTGCCGTGCGCAGAGGCGATCTCCTTGGCGGCGGTCTTGTAGACGCTGTGGTTGTCAGCGGTCGCCAGCGCGTCGTCGTAGAGGAAGCCGATCTCGTGCTGGCCGAAGTTGCACTCGCCCTTGGCGGACTCGACGTTCATCCCCGCGGCGTACATCGTGTTGCGGATGTCGCGCAGCAGCGGCTCGACCCTGGACGTACCGAGGATCGAGTAGTCGATGTTGTACTGGTTGGCCGGTGTCAGTCCCCGGTACCACCCGTCCCACGCCGACTCGTAGGTGTCGTTGAAGACGAGGAACTCCAGCTCGGTGCCCGCGAGCGCGACGAAGCCGGCCTCGGCGGCCCGGGCGAGCTGGGCCTTGAGGATGGTCCGTGGCGACTGCACCACCGGCGCGTGGTCGAGCCAGACGAGGTCGCACTGGATCATCGCCGTGCCGGGCAGGTGCGGAAGCAGCCGGATCGTTTCCAGGTCGAGAGCGAACTCCATGTCGCCGTAGCCCCGCTCCCACGAGCTCATCGCATAGCCGTCGACGGTGTTCATGTCGACGTCGACGCTGAGCAGGTAGTTGCACCCCTCGGTGCCGTGCGCGAGCACCTCGCCCGCGAAGAACGCGCCGTGCAGCCGCTTGCCCTGCAGCCGCCCCTGCATGTCGGTGAAGGCCACGATGACCGTGTCGATCGTCCCGTCCTCGATCTGAACCAGGAGGTTCTCCTCGCTCAACAGCCTCGGGTTCTTGGCGCTCATGGCAACAAGCCTCTCAGTAGTGCCGCGGTGTCGTCACAGTGTCGTTCCATCTCGCGTCGCGCCGCCGGTGCGTCGCCGCGCTCGATGGCGCGCACGATCGCGCGGTGCTGACGGTTGGAGTGCTCGATGTTCGTCTGCAGCACGGGGATCGCGGTCAGCATGTCGTGCAGGGGGCCTTGCACGGCGGTGACGGCGTTGATCGTCATCGGCGACTCGGTCACGGTCGCTATCGCCAGGTGCAGCCGGGAGTCGGCCTGACGGTGCGCGGCTTCGTCCTGGGCTCCCAGCACGTCGTCGAGCGTCGCTCTGACCAGGTCCAGGTGTACCGAGCTCAACCGCCGGCTGGCGGCAGCGTGGCACGCCCCCGGCTCGACGATGCGGCGGAAGGTCAGCGCGTCGGCGAGCTCGTCCGCGCGGTCGGCCAGCTCGGTACGCCCCGCCTCGCGGAACGCCGCTGCCGGCTGTACGACGGTGCCGCCGCCGCGTCCACGCTGGGTGCTCACCAGGTTCGCCTGGCGAAGCGCGGCGATCGCCTCGCGCAACGTTGCCCGCGAGACCGCCATCCGCCCGGCGAGCTCCCGCTCTGGTGGCAGCATGCTCCCCTCGGCGAACACGCCCAGGCGGATCGCCGTCGCAAGCTGCTCCACGCACGCCTCGAAGGCGTGGTGACCCTGAACGCGGCACAGCACCGCCGCGGAGAGGTCGTACGCCGGGGCTGTCACCTGGCGATCGTCCCCGCTGGAAGACCGGGTTGTCAATGGTCTGACCTCAGGCCAAAACGGTGGTGCAGCGCGGAACGCCATACCCTTGGCGCACGATCGGGAGGACGCAACGAAGAAGGAGCACCACATATGCCCGCGGCGTACGACCTCGAACCGGCGGCCACCGCCGTGAAGTCCTTGTTGCCACAGGTCAGTGACGACCAGCTCGGGGCGCCAACACCCTGCGCGGACACCAGCGTGGCGGACCTGTTGTTTCATGTGCTCGGTCTGAGCACCGCGTTCCGGGACGCCGCGCGCAAGAAGTTCGGACCCGCCACGTCGACGTCACCGACCGGCGTGGCGACCGACCTGCCGCAGGACTGGCGCCCGCAGATCGAAGAGCGGCTCGACGAGCTCGTCGCAGCCTGGCGCGATCCACAGGGCTGGGACGGCATGACGCAGGCCGGTGGTGTGGAGCTTCCCGGCGCGGTCGCCGGGCAGGTCGCACTCAACGAGCTGGTCATCCACGGTTGGGACCTTGCGCGTGCCACCGGCCAATCGTTCACCGCAGATGACGAGACCCTGCAGGGGTCGCACGACCTGCTCATCGCCTCGCAGGACCCGGCCGACCGGGAGGGCATGTTCGGCCCGGTGGTCGAGGTGCCGGCAGAAGCCCCGCTCCTCGACCGTGTGGTCGGTCTCAGCGGACGCGACCCCGGCTGGAGCGCGGCCCAGGGCTAACGCACCGCAGATCACAGCCTCGATGAGGCTGATGACAGGTTCCTCTCCCGAGAGACAAGATCGTGTCGGTGCCGACGCATAGTGTCGACTCATGGACGCTGACACACCTTCGCACTGGCTTGGAGTCGTCTCGGCCGAGCACGTAAGTCGCGGCGTGCGGCTCGGGATCGCGCAGATCGGCCACGGCGGGCGTTCGGGGCTGGATCGGATGCGGCCGGGCGACTGGCTCGTCTACTACTCCCCCCGCGAGCGGCTCGGCGACACCGCCATGCTGCAGGAGTTCACCGCCGTCGGGCAGGTCGCGGACGGTGAGGTATGGCAGGCCGACGAGGGCACGTTCAGGCCGTTCCGACGACGCGTCGACTATGTCGCGGAGATCTCGCCCGTCTCCGTGCGATCCCTCGACGGTCATCTCGACCTCACTAGCACCAGCAGCTGGGGAGCCCAGCTGCGCCGTGGGCTGATCCCCCTCAGCGAGCATGACTTCGCCGTCATCCGCGACGCGAAGACCTCCGTGCCGGCGTGAGCTGCGAAGACGCGCGGTACTGGGACGGCCAGGCCGCGGCGTTCGACGACGAACCCGACCATGGCCTTCGCGATCCGGGCACGTACGCCGCTTGGGAGCGGCTGCTCGCCGACACCCTGCCGGCACCGCCGTCCGACATCGCCGACCTGGGTTCAGGGACCGGGACGTTGGCCCTGTTGATGGCGCGCCTCGGCCACCGCGTCGTCGGCATCGACCTGTCGCCGGCAATGGTCGAACGTGCTCGTGTCAAGGCGCGGGCAGACGGCACCGACGTCACCTTCGAGGTGGGTGACATCTCGGATCCGCCGCTGGCCGACTCCTCGTTGGACGCGGTCGTCGTGCGCCACGTGCTGTGGGCACTGCCCCACCCCGGCACCGCGCTCGACCGCTGGCTCACGGAACTCCGACCAGGTGGCCGGCTCGTGCTCGTTGAAGGCCACTGGGATACGCGGACCGGTCTACGTGCCGAAACGGTGCTCGAGCTGCTACGCGAGCGTGTCGCCGATGTGCAGCTGCGCCGGCTGACCGAGTCGGTCTACTGGGGCAAGGACATCAGCGACGAGCGCTACCTCGTCACCGCTGTCCGGCCGTCACCGTAGCCGCTGACCGTCACCGCCGGAGCTTGCCACCATCGGGGTCGTACGGCGCCTTGGTGCTCACCGCGATGCCCAGCACCTCACCCCCGACGTTGACCGCATAGCTGCCTTGCAAGGCCGCCTCGCGGGTCAGCACCTCGCCGTCGACCGAGGACACGTACGCCAAGCCGACGCACGAACCCACGGTCTCCCCCCATGCGGCCGAGGTGACCAGCCCGACGGCGACCCCGTCGCGGAGCACCAGCTCACCGCCCCACAGCATCGCGTCGTCGTCGACGACGGTGAAGGACACCAGTCGGCGGGACACACCTTCGCTACGCGCCTTCTCCACAGCGGTCCGTCCGAGGAAGTCGACGTCGGACCGCACCTTGCACGCGAACATCAGCCCCGCCTCGACCGGCCCGAAGTCCGGTGTCAGCTCCCGCCCGAAGGCGCGGTACCCCTTCTCCAGACGCAGCGACTCGATCGCGTAGTAGCCCGCGTTGACGACCCCGAGGTCGGCGCCGGCGCGCATGAGGTCCTCGTAGGCGCCGATGGCCAGCTCGGTCGGCACGTACAGCTCCCAGCCGAGCTCGCCGACGTACGTGATGCGAGTCGCGCGGACCGTGGCATGACCCAGGTCGATCCTCGCGCTGGTCGCGAAGCCGAACGCCTCATCGCTCAGGTCCGCAGCCGTCAACCGCGTCAACAGCTCGCGCGACGCGGGACCCATCACGCCGTACACGGCGTACGCCGAGGTCACGTCGGTGACCGAGACCACCTGCTCGGCGCCGATATTGCGGCGGATCCAGTCCTGGTCGCGCACCGTCGTCGCCGAGCTGCTGACCAGCAGGAACTCGTCGCTGCTGACCCGGGTGACGGTGAGGTCGGACTCGTAGGTGCCGCGGGCGTTGAGCAGCCCAGTGTAGACGGTTCGCCCCACCGGCACCGCGACATCGGCAGTGCAGATCCACTGCAGGGCGGCTTCGGCGTCGGGTCCGGCGACGAGATACTTGGAGAACGACGTCTGGTCGTACACCGCGACGCCTTCGCGAGTGGCGCGCTGCTCGGCAGCCGACCACGGCAGCCAATTCTGTTTGCCCCACGCGTAAGCGATCGCCGGGTCCTGGCCCTTCGGCGCGAAGTAGTTGGCGCGCTCCCAGCCCATCCGGCTGCCGAAACAGGCGTTGGCGTCGGCCAGCAGGTGGTATGCGGGCGAGCGGCGGAACGGCCGGGCCGTCTCGAGCTCGCGGTTGGGCCACGCGATGGCGTAGTGCAGCCCCAGCACCTCAACGACCCGGTCCCGCAGCCAGGCGTTGTTGCCGGCCAGGACACCGAACCGGCGGATGTCGACACTCGTGAGGTCGCTCGTCGGTTCGCCGTCGACGATCCACTCGGCCAGCGCCCGCCCCGCACCGCCGGCTGAGGCGATGCCGACGGAGTTGAAGCCGGCGCCGACGAAGAACCCCCTGACCTGAGGCGCCTCGCCCAAGAGGAACTGGTTGTCCGGGGTGAAGCTCTCCGGCCCGTTGTAGAACTTGCGGATGCCGGTGTCGTGCAGGACCGGCACCCGCAGCAGCGCGTTGTCCATCAGCACCTCGAAGTGCTCCCAGTCCTCCTCGAGCAGCCGGAACTCGAACGGGTACGGGATCGCGTCCGGTGCGACCCAGGGCTTGGCCTCGGGCTCGAAGCCGCCGACCACCAGGCCGCCGACCTCCTCCTTGAAGTAGGTGTAGCCGTCGGGGTCGCGAAGGAGCGGCAGATCGCTGTGCACGCCGTCGATCTGGTCGGTGACCACGTAGAAGTGCTCGGCAGAGTGCAGGGGAACGGTCACCCCGACCATGGCGCCGACCTGCTTCGCCCACTGGCCTGCACAGTTGACGACGACATCGGCCTCGATGTCGCCCGCGTCCGTGCGCACGCCGGTGACGGCACCGTTCTTCGTGGTCACGTCCAGCACCCGCACGTGCTCGATGACCGTCGCGCCGCGGAGTCGAGCCCCCTTGGCGAGGGCGAGCGTCAGGTCGGTCGGGTTGGCCTTGCCGTCACCAGGGAGCCAGATCGCGCCAACCAAGTCGTCGGTCGCCATCAGGGGGAACCGCTCGCCCGCCTGCTGCGGCGTGAGCAGGTCGCACTCCAGGTCGAACGCCTCGGCCGCCGCCGCGGTGCGTCGGAGCTGGGTCAGTCGGTCGGCCGTACGCGCGACGATCACGCCGCCGCATTGCCTGTAACCGGCGCTGAGGCCCGTCTCGGCCTCCAGCCGGTCGTACAGCTCGGTGGAGTACTGCACCAATCGCGTGCCGCTCTCGGACGCTCGTAGTTGTCCGACCAGGCCGGCGGCGTGCCAGGTGGTGCCGCAGGAGAGCTCGCCCTGCTCGAGCAGCACCACGTCGGTCCAGCCCAGCGCGGTCAGGTGGTACGCGACGCTGGTGCCGATCACGCCGCCGCCGATGACGACGCAACGGGCGCGCCCGGGAAGTGACGGCGCCGAGACGACACTCATCGCGCTGACCTCGCGTCGTCGGCGTACATCTGCTCCAGCAGGCCGGCGAAGCCGGACCCGCCGAGCTCGGCGGCCGCGCCGTCGAAACGTTCGTCGCCCCACGCCGTGAAGTCGAAGTCCAGCGGGCTGGTGGCGGCCTGGATGTAACCCCACAGTGCCCACCCGTACCGGGAGACGATGCGCTGCAGGCGGGTACGGGCGACCTTGTCGGCGCGATCCTGCGCGTAGTAGGCGGTGACGAGCTCGGCGAGCTGGCCGTCGCTGAGCGCACACTCAGCGGCAGTGTTGCCGATCTCGAAGCATGGGTCGTTGTTGCCGGAGTACTCGTAGTCGATCAGCCAGATCTTCGTGCCGTCGTCGACGACGTTGCCGGCCAGCAGGTCGTTGTTGCACGGCACGGTCGCCGCCGGGTTGGCGGTGAGCGCCTGCCGGATCTGCTGGAAGCGCTCGTCGTAGTCGAGGTAGGACGACGGCAGGTGCATGCCGTGCTCCCGCACGATGCCGAGGTAGCTGCGCTGGCGTACGAACATGTCGAAGTCACCGGCGAACCGTGGACCGACGTGCAGGGTACGCATCGCTTCGGCGACCCTGTCGAGCACGCCTTGCCGTTGGAAGTCCCCGTTGTCGTAGGTGACCCCGTCGATGTAGGCGATCACGAGCACACCGAGGTCCGGGCGGTAGTCGATGACGGGCGCACCGACCCCGGCATCGGCGGCAGCCCGGGAGTTGAGGTGCTCGTGGTCGCGGTCGATGCCCAGCAGGTCGGTGTCACTCTGGGCGCATCGGGCGACGTACCTGCCCGTTGCCGTGGACACCAGCAGGTTGCGGTTGGTCAGCCCGCCGGACAGCTCCTCGACCTGGCGTGGGTGTACCGCCAGGCAGGGGATCTGGTCCAGCTTCGCCAGGAGTCCTGGCTCGGTGCACTCCGCCACTCCCCGAGGTTAGACCAGGTGACACCAATGGTCTAGACGCTTCGGCAACCCACTGATGTCATACATCTTCGGGCCGATATAAGCCTCATGACGTATGACGCAACGCTGAGGGGGCGGGGGACAGGTGCTCGTGCACGGCTAGCCAGCGACCGTCGTCCGCAACCTGGAAGACAATGGTCTCGAACTCGTGGAGCGTGCTCTGCCCGGCGCTCGTCTCTACGGTGGTGCGCACGGTGTGCGTGAAGATCGCCATCGTTCCCACCACCCGGACGCGCTGGTCGCTGGAGGTGGCGTCCAGCACGCGGAAGCCGTCCTCGCGCACCCAGTCCTGCCACGTGCTGCGGTACTCCTCGACCGAGGTGAGCAGGTGGTCGACGGTGTAGAACAGGTAGGTCGCATCTTTGGTGAAGCAGCCGAAGTACGCGTCCAGGTCCTCCCTTGCGAAGGCGTCCACCAAGTGTGCCGCCGCCTGCAGGACGTCGGTCTTGGTGGTCACGTCGGCTGCTGCCCGTCGTCTGGGCTCATCGCGGAGATCAGCTCGTACACCACGTGGGACGCGGCGATGCCGGTGATCTCCGCATGGTCGTAGACGGGCGCGACCTCGACGACGTCGGCGCCGACGACGTCCAGGCTCGCAAGTGACCGGACGACGGCCAGCAGTTCACGGCTGCTCAGCCCACCCGCCTCGGGCGTGCCGGTGCCCGGTGCGAACGCCGGGTCGAGCACGTCGATATCGATCGAGACGTAGAGTGGTCTCTGCTCGACCCGCTCCTGGATCCGTTCGATCACTCCTGTGATCGCGATGCCGTCGATGTCGCGCGCGTGCACCACCTGGAAGCCCAGCTCGGTGTCCTCCAGCAGGTCTCGGGAGGTGTAGAGGGGCCCGCGGGTGCCCACGTGCAGGCACCCGCTCTGGTCGATCAAGCCCTCCTCCGAGGCCCGGCGGAACGGGGTTCCGTGGGTGTAGTCCGCGCCGAAGTAGGTATCCCAGGTGTCCAGGTGCGCGTCGAAGTGCACGACAGCCACCGGCCCGTGGACGGCATGCACCGCCCGTAGCAACGGCAGCGCGATCGTGTGGTCCCCTCCGATGCTCACCAGGCGCCGGGCGCGCTCGAGCAGCGACCGGGCACCGTCGTGGATCTGGTCCACAGCAACACCGAGGTCGAAGGGATTGACGGCCAGGTCTCCTGCGTCGGCGACCTGTTGGCTGCCGAACGGCTCCACGTCGAGCGCCGGGTTGTACGGCCGCAACAGCCGGGAGGACTCCCGGATGTGGGTGGGCCCGAAGCGCGCACCCGGCCGGTAGCTCACACCGGAGTCGAACGGCACTCCCATCACGGCCAGATCGACATCGGAGACCTCGTCGATCCGGGGCAGACGCGCGAACGTGGCGGCACCGGAGTAGCGGGGCACGACGGTCGCGTCGACCTGTCCCTGGCGACCGTGGGAGGTGATGCGAGGCATCTGGTGCGGGCTCCACACGTCAGCTGACCGGTCCGGAACGAGTATCGGCATCGCCACGCCGGCGGGTGCGGTGGCTGGACGCGCGGGGGTCGTCCAGAATCGCCGGCGCGTCGCCTGCCGCACTGGGAACCCAACGGGGGCCATGCGGCCCGAAGGTGTATCGCGGCTCGGGAACGGCGAAGAGCAGCGCCAGGTAGATCACCGCCGCCAGGCCGAGCGAGACCGGCAGGCTGACGTCGACGCCACCCGCGGCGTTTCGGAACGGTCCCTCGATCAGCGGCGGGTAGTTCGCGAACAGCAGCCCGGCGACCGCCGCCGGTACCCATGCCGCCATCGCGCGCCAGTTGACGCCGGAGGAGAACCAGTACGCTCCGCCCACGCGCCCCTCGTTGAAGACCTGCACGTCCGCCGGTGAGTAGTGCCCGCGGCGGACGAGGTAGCCCAGCATCATGATCACCATCCACGGCGTGGTGCAGATGACGATGGCGCCGATGAAGGCGTTGACGCTGCCGACAAGGTCGAAGGCCAGGCGTCCGACGAGGATGAAGACGAAGGCCAGACCGCCGATGAAGAGTGACGCCTGCACCCGACTCAGCCGGGGGAACACCGACGAGAAGTCCAGACCGGTTCCGTACAAGGAGGTGACGCCGGTCGACATGCCACCGAGAAAGGCCACCACCATCAGCAGCAGGGTGTACCAGAGCGGCGAGACCTGGATCAGCGCGAACACGTAGTCCACCTCGCCCGCCACGATCGTCGCCGTGGCCACGCCGAACAGGAAAGGCACGAGGGTGGCGAGCTGGCCGAAGAAGGTTGCGGCCAGAAGCCGTGCCGGTGTGGTCTCCGCCGGGATGTAACGCGACCAGTCGCCGAGGAACGCGCCGAAGGAGATCGGGTTTCCCATCACGATCACCGCAGACAGCACGAACGTGGGCCAGAAGCTGCCCAGGGCGTACGCCTGCGGACCGGGATCGTAGCCGAAGTCGAAGACCGAGGCGTAGGCGACGATCCCGAGCAGGATGAGCACCGTGTTGCCGACCACGACGACCTTGTTGACCAGCAGCATGAACTGGTAGCCGTAGATCACCACGACGATCACCAGGGCACCGAGGACGGCGTAGACGGCTGCGCGGATGAGCTCGGAGTCGGGCACGCCGAAGAGTCTCGCCGCGGCCCCCACCAGGGCGTCGCCGCTGACCCACACCGAGATCGAGTAGAAGGCGATCGCGGTCAGCAGCGAGAGGAACGAACCCACGACCCGACCGCGGACGCCGAAGTGCGCGCCCGACGACACCGCGTTGTTCGTGCCGCTGCGGGGGCCGAAGAGGCCCATCGGCATCAGGATCAAGGCTCCGACAACGACTCCGACGAGGGTCGCAGCCGCGGCCTGCACCAGCGAGAGGCCCAGCAGGACCGGGAACGTGCCCAGGATGATCGTGGCGAAGGTGTTGGCCCCACCGAACTGGATACGGAAAAGATCGAGCGGCGAGGAGGTCCGCAGATGATCCGGAATCGTGTCGATCCCGTGCTGCTCGACCTCGATGACCTTCGGGCGACGACGCGCTGCCGCTACACCGGCAAGCTCGGCTCCACTCATCTGTTCCTCCATCTGCGGACAGTGGGCGCTGGACGTAAGTTGTCATATAGACAACACTTGTTGTTCATGGCAGTCAAGTGGTACCCGCCCGGGACCCGGCGAAGGTTCGTGCACCGGCACAGTGCAAGGTGTTCTGGTGAACGGTCAAGTCCGTAGAACGGCGCTCGCCCCGGAACAGCACGCTCCGCTGATTGGCGCCCGCCTGCGCGCGGCCCGGCAGGCAGGTGGCCTCACCCTGGCGTCGGTGGCCGATGCCGTCGGTATTACCAAGGGCTTCCTCAGCCGCCTGGAGCGAGACGAGGTGTCGCCGTCCGTGGCGTCGTTGGTCGCGGTGTGCGGCGCCCTGGGCCTGCGCGTCGGTGACCTGTTCGAGACGCCACAGACGTCGCTCGTACGTGTCGGGGAGGCGGCAGCCATCAACTTCGGTGGTACCGACGTCCACGAGGTGTTGCTGACCCCGGGCACCCAGCGCCAGCTGCAGGCCATCCACTCCGACATAGCACCCGGGGGCGGAGGAGGGGAGGAGCTGTACTCCCTGGACTGCGAGGTCGAGCTTGTCTTCGTGCTCGCCGGCGAGCTGCGCCTCGATCTGGCCGGCGAGACCGTCCGGCTGTTCCGCGGAGATGCTTTCACCATGCCCGGCCAGGTGCCGCACACGTGGAGCAACCCGTCGGCCACCGACTCGTGCGAGGTCCTGTGGGTCCTCGTCCCAGCACCATGAGGGGCACCGACGGTCCGGTGAGGCGCATCGTCGACCTCTCCCACGGCGTGGACGGCGACACCCCCGTCTACCCTGGCGACCCCGTCCCGTCATTTTCTCCCGCCGCGACGATCGCACACGACGGCTTCAACGTGCTGCACGTTCAGATGGGTTCACAGACCGGTACGCACGCCGACGCGCCGTACCATTTCATCCCCGACGGGGCGCGAATCGACGATCTCGACCTGTCGTTGTTCATCGGACCGGCCGTCATCACCGATCTACGTGGTCTCGCGCCCCGGACATGTATCGGCTGGCGCCACCTCGAGCCGAACGCCGATCGCCTCGTCCCTGGCAGCATCCTCGTACTGCACACTGGTTGGTCACAGCACTGGGGGACACCCGCGTACCACGACCACCCTTACCTCGACGCCGACGCCGCGAGCCGCGTGATCTCCGCCGGTGTCCGCACGATCGCGCTGGACGCGATGAACCTGGACGAGACCGTTCAAGAGGGTGAGCACCCGACGGGGTTCGCCGCGCACCACGCCGTTCTCGGCGCCGGTGGGGTGATCGTGGAGAACCTGACCGGCCTGGACCAGGTAGGCGACGCTGACGTGCTGCTGAGTGTGCTGCCTCTGCGGCTCGTCGGCGCCGACGGCGCACCTGTACGCGCGGTCGCGATCGAGCTGGTCCCCTGTGATTCTCAGCACCTGTGAGCGAACCGCACAGGGTCATCAAGCGCCAGCCACGGTGATCCGTGCAGCGTTCTCGATACCCGTCTGCAGGCCTATTCGCGCCCGGTCGGCGCGGTAGCGGTCGAAGGCGTACTCGACCGGCAGCCCCGCCTGGGTGCGCGCGGTCCGGGTCACCAACATCAGCGCCGAGCCCGGCTCGACCGAGAGCAGGCGGCCCTCCTCGGCACTCGCGACCACCGGTTCGAGCCACTCGAACGCGCTGTGTGGAGCCTGGCCGTACGCACTGGCCATCAGCGCGTAGATCGATCCGGTCAGCCCATGGGAGAGGAGGTCCTCGAACGGCGCCGCGGGCAGGTAGGTCCGCTCCAGCGCGAGCGGTTCGTTGTCGGCCAGCCGCACGCGTACGATCTCGTGCACCTTGGCGGTGCGGGAGATGTCAAGCGCTGCGGCGACGGCTCGCGGCGCGGTGCAGGTGGTGGCGCTCACGACCTGGGCACCGGCGCGAACGTTCGCCCGCCGCATCTGCTCGGTGAAGCCAGCCAGCCCGGTCAGGTCGACATCGATCCGCGGCGTGGCGACGAAGGTACCGCCCGATCGTCCGCGCCTGCGGGCAACCATCCCGCGGGACTCCAGCGACCCCAGAGCCTGCCGCAGCGTCATGCGGCTGACACCGAGGGCGGCGGACAGCTCACCCTCGGGTGGGAGCTTGTCGCCCTCGACGAGGTCACCGCCGGCGACGAGTCCGACGAGCCATTTCTCGATCCGGGCGTGCGCCGGGTCGTCGCCCGGCGCCGAGAGGTCGGGCATGTCGGCGAACGCGTCGTCTTGCATCATCAGTGCCCTCACGTTGTCGACGTAGTTCGCGCACGCGCAGTTGCGACGCGCCGGTCAGTCGTCGAACGCCTTGATGACATCCTCGTCGATCGTGTGTTTGGGCCCGGTGTACCAGCGCTTCGCCGACAGCTGCCACCAGATGGCCAGGACGATCAGGGTGCCGATGGTCAGGATCGGTGCGTAGTTGACGAACTTCCAGGAGAAGTCGGGGTTGCCAGGCACTGCTGCAGGGGTGAACGGGAGGATGAAGTAGACCGAGATGATCGCGATCTCGGCCACGGCGACGAGGTTCATCCACTTGTACTTGTTTCCCAGCGTCCAGCTGCCTGGCTCGAAGGCGTCGCCCATCTTCCAGCGCAGCCAGATCGGGATGGCAAACGCGAGGTAGAGGCCGATGACCGCGATCGAGACGACCGCATAGAACGCGACCGGGACGATGAGCGGCTCGTCCGCCGTACCGAGGTTGACCTCGACCATGGCCGGCAGCGTGATGAGCGCTCCGACGACGGCGCTCAACAGCACTGCGTTGACGGGGACCCGGTTGGCGGAGACCTTCGACCACAGGCCAGAGCCTGGGATGGCGCCATCGCGGCTGAACGCGAATGTCATCCGTGAGGTGGATGTCATGCACGCCACGGTGCAGAACAGCTGTCCTGCGGTCGAGATCAGCAGGACGGTGCCGTGCCATCCCTGAGTCAGTGCCTGCCCGAAGATGAGGTCGACACCGCCGCCGCCGGCGGTGACCGCGTCGGGGTCCTGTACGGCGAACAAGAAAGCAAGGAGCAGGATCCAACCACCGATGGCGGAGTACGCGATGGAGCGCCACATCCCCTTCGCCGCTCCTTCGGATGCCTCCTGCGTCTCCTCGGAGAGGTGGGCGGAGGCGTCGTACCCGGTGATCGTGTACTGCGTCAGCAAGAAGCCGAGCGGCAGGACCAAGAACCAGTACGTCCCACTGCTGGTGCTGCCATCGGCGTACCCGGAGTTGTTGACCTGACCGGTGAAGACTTCGGAGATCGACTGGTGCGTGTCGGGGATCAGGGCGAGGATCAAGATGACGACGGCGACGCCGGCGACGTGCCACCACACCGAGATGTTGTTGATCACCGCCATCAAGTGCCCGCCGAAGATGTTGAGGGCGGCGGCGAGGATCAGCAGCGCCAAGAAGATCAGGTAGACCCTGCCGAGCGAGTAGCTCTCGGCCCAGCCTGAGCTGAAGGTGCTCAGAGTGAGGTCGAGGAACGTCGCGCACCCGTACGCGACCGAGGCCGTGACGGCCAGCAGGCCGATCAGGTTGAGCCAGCCGGTGAAGAATCCTGCGGCGGGGCCACCCATCTTCGACGCCCACCAGTAGATGCCGCCGGAGGTGGGGTAGGCCGAGACGAGCTCGGCCATGGTGAAGCCGATGAAGAGGATGAACAAGGAGATGATCGGCCAGCCCCACGAGATGGCAACTGGCCCACCGTTGTTCCACGCCTGGGCGAAGGTCGTGAAACATCCCGCGAGGATCGAGATGATCGAGAACGAGATCGCGAAGTTGGAGAATCCCGACCAGTTCCGGTTGAGCTCCTGCTTGTACCCCAGCTCGGCAAGCCTGCGCTCGTCGGCGCTGAGCTTCACGTCATCGGCCATGGTGTCTCCCAGTAGCAGGTGGGACGTCGCCCCACGGGCGGGCCGACGAGTTGGCTGATGCTACTGCCCGCACCCCGATTGCATCTAGACTTTTGCCGAAGTGGTCGGCGTGTCGGGGGCAGGACCTTCCAGATGTCGACTGTCAGGCGGGGACCACGTTGAGGGTCGCGGTTGCGACGACCTCGGGGTGGATGCGTACGGACACCTGGTGCGACCCGAGTGTCTTGATCGGGTGCCCGAGGTCGATCCGGCGCTTGTCGGCCTCGAGGCCGGCGGCCTTGAGGGACTCCGCCACGTCGGACACGGTGACCGCACCGAACAGGCGACCGCCCGGACCGGCGTTGACCCGCACGTTGACCGGCTTCTCCTCCAGGCGTGCCTTGATCGCCTTGGCGTCGTCGAGGTCGTGCACCGCGCGGGCGTCCCGGGCCTTCTTGATCGAGTCGACCTGCTTGGCGGCACCGCGCGTCCAGCGGATTGCGAAGCCACGGGGGAGCAGGTAGTTGCGGCCGTAGCCGCCCTTGACCTCGACGATGTCGCCGGGGGATCCGAGGTCGGTGACCTCGTGCGTGAGGATGAGCTTCATGGTGGTGGTCGCCTTCCTCAGCGGCTGCTGGACGTGTAGGGCAGCAGTGCCATCTCGCGAGCGTTCTTGATCGCGATCGCGATCTTGCGCTGCTCCTGGACGGTGACACCGGTCACCCGACGCGCGCGGATCTTGCCGCGATCGGAGATGAACTTGCGTAGCAACGCGGTGTCCTTGTAGTCGATGTGGGTGACTCCCGCGGCCTTGAGAGGATTGGACTTCTTCTTCGGCTTGCGGTCAACGGGCTTGGCCATTGTGGTGCTCCTTCGCTGAGCCCGACCGCGCCGTGCTGGGCACGCCCGGTCGGAATGGGCCGACGCTTCCCGACGGGAGGCGTCTGTGGTGCATGAGGTCAGATCTGTGGATCGTTGTCAGAACGGTGGCTCGTCGGTCGAGCCACCGCTGCTGCCCGCCGCCCAAGGGTCGTTGCCGGCAGGCGCGGCGCCGCCACTTTGCGGAGCCGGGGACGACCACGGATCGTTGGCCGGCGCGGACTGTCCACCGCCGGCGTTGTAACCGCCGCCGCCCTGGCTCGCGCCGGACCGGCTGGCACGTGTGACCTTGGCGGTTGCGCTGCGCAGGCTGGGCCCAACCTCGTCCACGTCCATCTCGACGGACGTGCCTTTGGAGCCGTCCTGGCGCTCGTACTGACGCACCTTGAGGCGCCCCTGGACGATCACGCGGGTGCCCTTCTGCAAGGACTCCGCGACGTTCTCGGCGGCTTGACGCCACACGGCGCACGACATCCAGAGCGTGTCGCCGTCCTTCCACTCGTTCGTCTGCTTGTCGAACGTACGGGGCGTCGATGCGATGCGGAAGTTGGCAACGGCAGCACCCGACGGGGTGAAGCGCAGCTCTGGTTCATCGACAAGGTTGCCGACGACGGTGATAACGGTCTCGCCTGCCATGAGGTCTCCAACGGATGAGGGGCTTATCGGCTGTGGGGCTGGTGCTGACTAGCAGTGAACATCAAAGCGCCGACAGGTGCGGTGCGTTGTCCACAGGGCACCTCGCCGGACGGTTCGGTCCACCGGACTACTTGATGTCTGGGCGCGTCACCTTGGTGCGCACGACGGACTCGTTGAGGCCCAGCTGACGGTCGAGCTCCTTGACCGTTGCGGGCTCAGCAGTGAGCTCCACAAGGGCGTAGATACCTTCGGACTTCTTGTTGATCTCATAGGCAAGACGACGCTTGCCCCAGACATCGACGCTTTCAACGGTTCCACCGTCCTGGCGCACCACGTTGAGGTACGTATCCAGGCTGGGGGCGACGGTGCGTTCCTCGAGATCAGGGTCGAGTATCAACATCAGCTCATAACGACGCAAGGCGAACTCCACCTCCTTCGGACTAGGCGGTCACGGTCTCTCCGTGACAGGAGGGCTCTGCATCCGTGCCCGGACCGGTGCCCGGGCAACCGCAGGAGTCTATCGGTACGCCCGCCACCGACGCCAATCCCGCACCCCTACTCGGTGCCGATGGCGCGCAGGACGTTGAGCCGGGCGGCCCTGCGGGCCAGGAGCACGGCCGTACGATCAAACGGTAACGACTGGCGACAGGCGATGCCGTCGGGATTTGGTCCTGACCTGACCCTGACTTGACCGAGGGTCAGGAAGCCGGCCAGACGACGGGGAAGAGCCGGTGAGCCATCGGCGCACCGTCGGCGAGCTCGGCGTCGAGGCCGTCGAAGGACGGGGACGTACGCCACCGCCGCGGCGAGTGTCTGGCCTCCTCGGAGAGGTAGCGCAAAGACAGCACCCTGCGACGACCGGCGAACGGAAACCCAGGGGCACCGTGCACCGTGAGGAAGTCGAAGAAGATCGCATCGCCCGGCTGCATGTCGAAGCTACGGATGTCGAAAGCCGCACGGTCTGCGTCGATGTCAGGAAGCTCACCCAATGATCCCTCGGGGAACCACTTCGCCTCACCGGCGAGGAAGGTACGCGGCATCAGCCACGGGCCGAGGTGGGTGGCCGCCAGGGTCTCCAGGCAGCCTGCGAGCGGCACCGGGTCGACGGGGATCCACGCGCTCACGCCACGGCCGCTGACGTTGTAGTACGGCTGGTCCTGGTGCCACGGGGTCCGCTGTCTCGTCCCGCCCTCCTTCACCAGCACGTGGTCGTGGTACAACCGCACGCTCGCCGAGCCCATCAGCACGGCGGCGACCTGTGGCGCCCTGGACCGCCGTGCAAGCGCCTCGATCTCCGGCACCTCCTGCCACCGGCAGAAGTCCTCGGTGAAGGCACCGGGGTCGTCGGCGTTGCTGGCGACCTGGGCGAGCGAGCTGGGTTCATCAAGGACCACCTGGATCGCCCGCCGGGCGCGTTCCACCTCCTCCGGCGAGAGCAGCGCGCGTACGCAGGCCACCCCGTCGCGTTGGTACGCCGCCACCGTCTCGGCGTCGACAACCGCCTCGTCCATGCCCGCAGGTTAGCCCCGATTGCGGCCCCTCGGGGTACGTGTTGTCCTTGAAGCGTGGTCGAGCACACGAGCCACGCCAACACGTCTTTGATCGGTGTGAGTTGTGGCTGTTTCTGTACTCGACATCCCCATGCCCACCCAGACCTTGCCCCCGCGTATCCCCTCGGCGGCCACCGAGTCGCGGCGAGGCGAGCTGACCGCCGAGATCTACGAACGGATCGAGGCGGCGACGAACGAGCAGGAGAAGCGCGAGCTGCAGGCGTCTGTCACCGCGGTCAACATGGGCGTCGCCCAGTCGATCGCACGACGGTACTCCGGCCGTGGCGAACGCGACGACGACCTCGAGCAGGTGGCGTACGTCGGTCTGGTCAAGGCGGTCAACGGCTTCGACCCGGGCCGCGGCAAGAACTTCCTGACGTACGCGGTGCCGACGATCGCCGGTGAGCTGAAGCGCCACTTCCGCGACTACTGCTGGACCGTACGCCCGCCGCGCAGCATCCAGGAGCTGCAGGGCCGGATCTCGGCGTGCGCCGAACCCCTGCGTCAGCACCTGGACCGGTCGCCGACGCCGGAGGAGATAGCAGAGGAGATCGGCGCCCGGACCGACACCGTGATCGAGGCCCTCGCCGCCGACGGTTGCTTCATCCCGACGTCGCTGGACCTGCGCGTCGGCGAGGCGGGATCGGCCGCGCTGGGCGAGCTGCTGGGCGAGTACGACGAAGACCAGGCCCGCGTCGAGGTCCACATCCTGCTCGCCCCGCTGGTACGTGAGCTATCCGCGCGAGACCGCGACATCATTGCGCTGCGCTTCTACCACGACTGGACGCAAGAACAGATCGCCAAGCGATTCGGGATCACCCAGATGCAGGTGTCCCGCCTGCTCAGCCGGATGATGCGCGAGCTCCGCGAGCGCATCGCCTGACCACCCCACGAGTCCGTGGCTGGCGCCCGGCACCTCGTCGTCACCGCGATGGGCGTCGGTGGGCCGAGGAGATGCGTGTTATGAATTGCGCTGTGACCGAGACGATGAGGTTCGGCCCGCTCGACATCGACTTCGGCGCCCACGTCATCCGTCCCCGGCCGTGGACCATCGCCCAGTCGATGTGGGCGGCCGAGCTGGTGGCAGATGCGCCGGACGGACCGGTCCTCGAGCTGTGCGCTGGTGTCGGTCACATCGGTCTGGTGCTCGCCTCGCTCGTGTCGCGCGACCTCGTGCTCGTCGACGCCAACCCGCGCGCCTGCGTCTACGCTCGGACCAACGCCGCCGCCGCCGGTCTCGTGGAGCATGTCGACGTCAGGAACGGCCCGATGGACAGCGTGATCGCCCCTGAGGAGCAGTTCGCGATCATCCTCGCGGACCCTCCATGGGTGCGCAGCAGCGATGTCGCCCAGTTCCCCGACGATCCGTTGACCGCCATCGACGGCGGCCCTGACGGCCTGGCGCTTGCACGCGTCTGTGTCGACCTGATCGGCGACCACCTTGCCGCGGCGGGTGTCGCGATCCTGCAGCTCGGCGACGCCGACCAGGTGGCGGCGATGCGTTCGCACCTCGACTCGCGCCCAGACATCGGTCTTTGTGTCACCGACGTCCGCGTTCCAGGCGGCAACGGCATCCTGGTGAGGTTGTCGCAGCGCGAACCGCCGTCCCCTCCCCGCTGAGGGAGTCGCTGTACCGAGGTTGTGGCCCGGTGGAGTGACGCCGTACCAGGAGAAACCTGGGAAAGCTGGGACGAGGCCCCTCGGTCGAACTCCCAGGGGCCCGTCCGTCATCAATCGCGCTTGCGTTGGGGCTCGTCCCCCTGGCTCCCCTTGGGGCTGTTCCTGCCGTCGCCGCCGTTCTTGCGGTCGGCCCTCTTGCCGGCCTTCTTGCGGTCGCCGCCGTTGTTGCGGTCGCCCTTCTTGCCCTTCTTGCCGTTCCTGCGGTCGCCTTTGTTGGCCCCCGGTGGCTCCACCGTAGGTGCGGCGGTGACGCTGGGGACGGTCGACGGCGGCACGTCGCCGCTCGACGCCGCATCGACGTCGTCCCCCAACCGCGGCAGGACGGCGAACGCCACGATCAGCCCGGCGATGATCACGCTGACCGCGACAATCTTCAGAGGACCGCGTCGTGACCTCGGGCGTACGGGGTCCTCCGCGACGGTGCCGTTGGGGTAGACGATCAGACCGGTCTTGCCTTGAGGATCTGTGGCCTCGACGGGAACCGGCTCACCGCGCGTCGCCGCGAGTTCCAACACCCGCTGCAGGGCGGCGCGTCGTGTGCTCGCCACGTCGTTGCCGATGACCGCGGTGCGCTCGGTCGAGCTACGGACGGTGCCATGGGTGGGTGAGATCTCGATCGACACGACGTTCGGGTCGCGGCCGGTGATGGCAGCGGTGACACGGTCCAGCACGGCTCACAACCCCCTGGCAACGGCTGCTCCGGCGGCCAGCCAGGACCGCTGGGTGCGGGCGTTGAGGGTGTCGAAGTTGATGATGCCGGAGTACAGGCCAGGATCGTGGGGGATGGTGGCGACCTTGCGGACCAACGGTGCGAAGTCCCGCACGATCCGGTCGAGGTTGGCGTCGCGACGTGGCGTTCGCTTGGAGGCGATGACCACCGCGTTGCGCGCCAGCTCGGCAGAGTGCTCGTCGCGCTGGATCAAGGCCTCGAGCATGCGGGCACCGGCCTCGGCGGTGTCCTCGACGTTGGTGCACGGTATGACGAGCTGGTCAGCCCGGTCGATCATGGCCAGCCAGTTGGCTGCGCGCTCGTTGTTGCCTGAGTCCATGAAGATCAGCCGGTAGTACTTCGAGCCCACCTGGTGAACGGCATCGACCTCGTGACCGGTCATCTCATGCCGGCCCACCGACTGGTCGGACCACAAGACGTCGAACTTGTCGCTCGGCTGGTGGTGTACGTAGTGCGCCAGCTGCGCTGCCTGGGCACCGGCGCCGAGCAGGTCGGAGGAGTCCGGGAGCAGGTCGAGGACCGTGGCCTGGTGCGAGCCGGTGCGCGTGCGCCACGCCGCCGTGCCGCGGGCCTCGTTGTTGTCCCAGCACAGCACGCCCGCTCCGCCGTAGCGGCCGAAGACTGCCGACAGGCATACCGCCGTCGGTGTCTTGTTCGCCGACCCCTTGGGATTGGCGATCGCGATGGTGCGCGGCCCGGGCCAGTGCTGGCTCACCAGTGCCACGTCGTCTCGGTACGCCAGCTCGTTCGCGGACGGCTTGACCGGCAAGCCGGCTCGAGCGAGCCTGCCGCGCCAACCCTGACGGGCGGGCTGCACGGTGGACTCTCCGACGATGAACGACTTGCGACGTGCAGGGCCTGAGGACTGGGTGGTGGACTCGGCACGCAACTGCTCGGCCGTCTCGATCCAGGCGCTGGTCGAACGCTCTGCGGTCGGTGCCGGCGCCACTGCTGACACAGGTGCCGGCGATGGAATCGCTGCTGGTGCTGCTGGTGCTGCTGCTGCTGCCGCTGCGTGCGTGGGCGTATGGGGGGGCGGGATCGCAGGCTGTTGCGGGCTGGTCGGTGCGTGGGCGCCGGGCGCGCGGGACGCGGGCCAGAAACCAGAGGGAACCGGATCGGGCGCAGGCGGCTCGGCCGCCGCCGGCGCGGTCCTGGGCTCGTCCCCGGCTGACTCGACGCGGCCGTCGGGGTGCACGATGAGAGTCCAGACACTGCCGTCCACATCGACGCTCCGGACGCGGACCGCGCGATTCATGGTTCTGGCGGCGTTGTCCACTATGCAAGCGGTGACCGCATGGCGTGCGAGGCCAACCGAGGCCGCCTGGATCGGGTATGAGGTGCCCTGGACCGTGACCTCACCGGACGCGTCGGCGCGTACGATGGCTTCGACCTTGGGGAAGGTCGGGACGTGCTCGGCGTCGGTCGTCATCGGGGAGACCCTTTCGTCAGTGCGATCATGGCAGGTGTGCAGGTCACGGACCTGCACCGGGGAAGGCCGGTTCGGCCCAGCCCAGGTAGGTCGCCGACACACTGATGGCGTCCATGTCGGTCAGGTCGATGCAGCCGTTCTCGACGAAGTCGTTGGAGTACGCCTTGCCATCGCCGGCGTACAGGGCAACGTGCCCGCTGGAGTCGGTCTGCCAGAACACCAAGGCACCGACCGGCGGGGACGAGCTGTGGCGCGCGTTGCGGGCCGGCCGCGGTCTGGTCGACCGCGTGGACGCGCTCACCCGGTTGACCGTCAGCGTGGTGTGGGCATGGCGATGATCTCGCACACGATGGCCGACCTCGAGGCGCTGGCTGACGAGCACGACCGCAAGAAGGCTCGTGGCTTCGTCGAGCGTGCGGGGCTGGTGATGCTCGGCGGCCTCCCCGAAGCCGAGATGGGACTGATCAACCAGGCCGTGCGGCTCTCTGCGGCCGAGGAGAACATGCTGGTCAACTGGTCCACGCCTCCGTCGTGGGACCCCAGACCGGCCGCGAGTCCGAACCGCCGGGCCGCGGGAAGTTCCTGGTCAAGGTCGGCGGCAGGCCGGGCATCCCGGTACGCATCGCGCTGACCGACGTGGAACGTGCTGTGAACGACACCAACAAGCGCTGGCACCAGAGCGACCCTGTCGCAGACCCCCAAGGCCTGCTCGGCGCCGACCCGCTCTGAGCGTTACTCCCCCCCCCCGCTGAGCCTTACGCCTCCCGCGCTGAGCCTTACGAATCCACCGCGACACGCCGCCTTGTGAACGAGCGAACGTAAGTCTCAGAGGGTCGGCTCTTGTAGATCGTTCCCACCCAGCTCGAACAAGAGCTGCATCTGGCCGAGGGTGCCGGTACGCCTCGATCACCTCGGCCGCCGGGACGGCGAGCCAGGACGGGACTCGGTCGGCGTCCTCTGGCGGCTCCGCTCTCCAGGCGTACGCGGAGTCGACACCGAGTCCGAGCATCGTGTGGTCGACGTAGAAGGAGTCCGCAACGGTGAGCTCGTTGATGATGCCCGCCCGCCACTCGCTCATCGATCGCGGCACGACCCGTATGACTCGGCCCGTTGGGTGACGAGGGTGGCCCGGCTCACCAGCTGGGACTGCACGTCGGCGAGGCGCTCCAACAACGCTGAGAGCTCCTCGGCGCCTGGTGTCCGCACCAGGCTCACCGCCCGATGAGGTTCACCAAGACGGTCAGGACCACGGACAGGACGATGGAGATCGCGACCATCATCAGGCAGCCGGTGCCGCCGCCCAACGGACGGATGCGAACGGGCGTCATCGATCCTCGTCGTACGGCTCGCGACTGCCGGACTTGGCCAGGCCGCGGCTCAGCAGGTAGCCGATGGTGAGCAGCGTGACGTACAACCAGGCACGTTCGGCGTCAAACCCGCCATCGGCCGTCTCGTCAACGACCGCGGCGGTGATGAAGATTCCGAGCACCGTGAGCACGTAGGCGACGAGCTCGGTGGTGAGGAGCGCTGACTTGGTCTCGGTGCTCAACCGACGCTGAAGGTCGGACTGGCCGCGACTGCGCTGCTCGGTCCCGCCGCCCTGGTGGGGTGCACCCATGTGGGGTGGCGTACCGCCCTGGTACGCGGGGGGGCCGCCTTGATAAGGCGCGGAGCTCTGGTAGGAGCCGCCGCCCTGCTGGGGCTGAGTCGCCGCGGGCGAGCCTTCTGCGTGCGGCGGGCTGCCCTGCTGGGGATGATGTTCATAGGGCGGTCCGTCTTGGTAGTTGGACATGGGTTCTCCCCGTTGTTGATCGTCGGTCTTGGTCGATCAACGGGTGCTGGCGTCACTTCCCGCCGCGCCCTCGTCGCTCTCGGGGGTCAGCTCGACCCGCTGCTCGTCGACGTCGACCGGTGCGATCGAGCCGTCCCCGAGCTGCGCGGAGCTGGTCTCATCAGCGTCGCCGTGCAGGCGTACCTCATCGGGGAGGGAGTCGACCGCCATCACGTTGGGATCGACGTCATGCACTGTCGGGCGGTGCGATTCCGCTGTCATGGAGTCCTCCTCGAGACGGGCAACGCCCGCCGATGTCTTCGTCTCCACCATCGTCGCAGCCAGCTGCGTGTACCGCACGTCAGCTGCGTCAGATCTCCAACGGCAGCAGCTTGTGGGTGCCGTCACACCACGGCTTGCGACCGGACTTGTCGCACCGGCACAACGCGACCACCGGCCGCTCGACCGGTACGCGGCGTCCGTCGTCGTCGATGACATGGGTGGCACCACGCAGCAACATCGGCCCGCCGGGACACAGCGTGACCTCGACCTGCGGTTCGTCAGGTCGCACGGCGGCGCTCATGCAGGCACCGGAACCCCATCATGCTCGGGGCCGAGGAGGTTGGCGTCTGAGTCCCACGCCCCGAGGAGTTGCTCGGCGAAGCGGACATCGAGGGCGAGGCAGATGACCGCGCCGAAGACGATGTCGGCCTCCTGCGACGGGTCGTCGAGCGCGAGCGCCGCGCAGATGCCACGCAGGGCGAGCTGCTCGTGCACCGCGTCCGCCTCGACGTGCTCGTCGAAGTAGAAGGCCGCGTCGTCACCGAACCCGAGCCGCCGCAGACCCGCGGCGTACCGTACGCACGGCAGCGAGCTGGTCGCCTCGAACGCGCCGAGGTGGCCCATGGCGGCGCCGTTGAGCCGTCGGTGCAGCCCGAACAGCGACATCGCGTTGTTGGTGGCCAGGACGATGGCCGGCACGTCGTCGATGTACGCGCCGTAGGCCGGGTCGAGCCCGGCACGCTCGAGCGTGGTGGCATACAACGCCTGATGGACCCGCTCGGGCCGGCCGCCGCCGTACTCGTCGAACTGCAGCTCGACAAGGCGCGACTTGATCGCGGGCTGCAGTCGCGGGATGGCCCAGGACTGCGGGTCGGACTCCTTGAGGTGGTAGATGCTGCGTAGGGCCAAGAACTCCTCGGTCTGCTCGCGCGTGGCGGTGCGCTGCAGGTATGCCGACAGCTCCGGCCCTTCGAAGGCTTCGGTGAGGTCGAACAACCGGTCGGCGAGGTCACCCTTGCCGCCGACGACGGCGCGGACGTGCGGCTCGGCAAGCGTGCGCAGCGCGGCCTCGAAGGACCGCTCGAGCTCTCGCCGGACCGCGAGCATCCCCGCGTCCCACTCCCACTCGTCCTCGACGTCCTCAAAGCCCTTGTAGTGCAGCTCGTACAACGCCCACAGCGTCACCTGCAGGTCCTCGTCCTCGAGGGGGTCCTCGAAATGGTCGGGCCACCCTGGAGGCATGGGTACGGTGCTCACCCCCGGCGGCGCATGCAGCAGACTGGCGAAGACCTCCGTGCTGATCGGACCGCGTGCGCGCGGTAGCAGCATCGTCACCCTCCCGTCCGAACCTGACCTCGAACGCTACCGGCCATCACTGCGCAAGGCACGTCGTGGTCGGCGCATGCGCCGCTCTCGACCGCCCTTGCAGATGCGGCACCGCGCGTTGGTCACTATCCTGCCCCCCGAGCCTTGAGGGAGGATCATCGTGGGCAGGCAGACCGACATCCTAGACTCGTCGCACCCCGACGAGAGCGAAGCCGACAAGCTCGACCGCAACTGGAATGAGCTTCTGCAGGAGCTACGCGTCTCGCAGACCGGTGTGCAGATCCTCACCGGCTTCCTGCTCACCGTGCCGTTCACGGTACGGTTCGGCGCTCTCGACGACGTCCAGCGCATCGTCTACCTGGTCGTGCTCAGCAGCTCGGTTCTCGCGACCGCCTTCCTGGTCTGGCCGGTGATCTTCCACCGGATTCTGTTCCGCCAAGGTGAACGGCCCTGGCTGGTGCACGCTTCCCACTGGTGCGCGCGCGCCGGGCTCATCACGTTGGCCGCAACGATCTGCGGCGTGGTGTGGCTCGTCTTCAGCGTGGTGGCGGGGACCACACCCGCGTCGATCGCGGCCGGGCTCTGCGCTGCGTTCTTCGCCGGGCTGTGGGGCGCCCTTCCCTGGACCGCGCGGGTGACCGACTGACCAGCGACCGGTTC
>Ga0136622_10000048_pt1 | contig 38080 bp, 33 predicted proteins | sample AntDrymUQ4482106_2_FD_104803 | JGI IMG/M metagenome (GOLD analysis project Ga0136622, IMG submission 104803) | Polar desert sand microbial communities from Dry Valleys, Antarctica - metaG UQ448 (21.06) | ecosystem: Environmental > Terrestrial > Soil > Desert | place: Antarctica: Dry Valley...
GCTCAGGCAGGTCTCCAGTCCGCGCTTCCCGATCTCGGTCATCTCATAAGACCGCATCCGCTGCTCGGCCATCCACGCCAGCGTCTCGGGACCGGGCCAGTAGCCCCGCAGCCCGATCTGCAGAAACCGGTCGCCGCGCAGCGCACCGGACTCGATCAGCCGGCGCATCGGCTGGCCGTGGCCGTACAACGAGCCGAACTCGATGTCACCGGTGTCCGCGTGCGCGTCGAAGTGCAGCATCGAGACCTGGCCGAACCCGTGATGCATCGCCACGCCGGTGGCGTCGGGGAGGGTGATGGTGTGGTCCCCGCCGAGGACCAGAGGTACGGCGCCGGAGCCGGCCACGCGATGGACCGCGGACTCCAGTGCGGCGATGGACCTCTCCACGTCGCCGGAGTACATCTCCACGTCACCCGCGTCGACGACCCGGATGTCGCGCAGCCCGTCGACCCGCAGAGCCAGGTGCGGGCGGGAGCCGTCGTGCGGCAGGTAGCAGGTCTGCCGCATGGCCCTCGGTCCGAACCGCGCGCCGGGCCGGTTGGACGTGCCACCGTCGAAGGGCGCGCCCAGCACGACCACGTCCGCGTCCGCATAGGACTCAGGGTCGTCGAGGTCGCAGGCGTCGACGCCGAGGAAGGTCAGGTCCGGACCGTACTGGGCGCCGTACCTGCTCATCAGCAGTTGACCGTCGAGTCCGGTGTCGTGCCCGAGACCAGGTAAGACTCGACGGTGTCGTCGACGCAGGCGTTGCCCATGTTGTAGCCGGTGTGGCCGTCGCCGTCGCGCCTGACCAGGACGCCGGACTCGAGCTGCGACGCGAGCGCCTCGGCCCACACCAGAGGCGTCGCTGGGTCGCGCGTGGTCCCGACTACCAGGATCGGCGCCGCGCCCGCCGCTTTTGGGACCTGAGGCCTCTCCGCGGCCTCGAGGGGCCAGCCCGAACAACCGGCCAGGCCGTAGGCGAAGATCGCGCCGAAGGTCGGGGAGACCTCCTCGAACTTCTCGATCTTGGGAGGTACGTCGGACAAGCTCAGCGCGCCTTCGGCGTCGAGGCAGTTGACCGCGTAGAGCACCTCGAGCGAGTTGTCGAGGTAACCCTCGGCCCCCCGCGAGACGTACTGGTCGGAAAGCGCCAGCAGCGTCGAGCCGTCGCCGCCGAACGCCGACTCCAACGCACTGTCCAGCACCGGCCAGCCGGCCTCGTTGTAGAGCGGGAGCCAGATCCCGAGGACGGCGTTACCGACCTCGAGCGGCCTTTCCCCACTGGTTTCCAACGCGTCGCGCTCCACGTCGTCGAGGAAGGTTCGGATCCGGCTCGCGGCCGCGTCGACGCTGTCGCCCAGGAAGCAGTCCCCGCGGTCGACGCAGGCTCCCACGTATGCGCGCAGCGCGGTCTCGAACCCCTCGGCCTGGACCAGGCTCATCTCCTCGGCGGACAGAGACGGGTCGATCGCACCGTCGAGGACCATCCGGCCGACCCGCTCCGGGAACAGGTCGGCATAGGTGGCGCCGAGCAGGGTGCCGTAGGAGGCTCCGAAGAAGCTCAGCCGCTTGTCACCGAGGACCGACCTGATGATGTCGATGTCGCGCGCCACCTCGACCGTCGAGACGTGGGCGGCGAGCTCGCCGCTGCGATCGGCACAACCTTCGCCGAAGTCGTTGAGCAGCTGCTCGGTCTTCTCGAGCTCCGCGTCGGTGTCAGGGTCGGGGTCGAAGGCGACGAACTCGTCGAGGTCCGCGTCCGACAGGCACTGCACCGGCGTACTCGTCCCGACTCCTCGTGGGTCGAACCCGACGATGTCGTAGGCCGAGAGCAGCTCGCTGCCGAAGACCGAGGACGCCGACGCTGCGTACTCCACCCCGGACGCCCCGGGACCGCCGGGGTTGATGACCAGAGATCCGACCCGTTGGTCCTCGTCGCCGGCAGGCACCTTGAGCAGCGACAGGCTGATCGAGCGTGCCGAGGGCTTCGCGTAGTCGAGGGGGACCTCGATCTCGGCGCACATCTGCTGGGTGCGGCAGCTGCTCCACCTCACGTCCTGTTCGTAGAACCGCCGGAGATCACCGGCGGGTTCCGCTCCACCCTCCGGCTCAGTCGTCGGTTCGGGAGACCCCTCGGGCTCCAGCGGACTAGGCGAGAGGGTGGGCGAGCGACCAGCGCCGGAGTCGTTCCCGCCGACCAAGCCACAGCCGCTAAGGGTGAGTACGACGGCCGCAGCCGCCACAGCTACGAGCCGCGGCCGGGAAGGTGTCAGGGGCGATGTCAGGGCCGGTGTCAGGGGGAGGGGCACGACCACACTGTAGGCAGGTCAGGGAACACGCAGGCCCAACATCATCGATTCCAGCGCGAGCAGTGGTGGGACCGTGTGCTCGAGCATCTGCTCTCGGGCGGTGAACACCGCGTCGATGCGGCGCAGGTTCTGCTCCGGCGTGGATTGCCGTGCCAGCTGCTCGAGCCCTGGTCTCATCTCCTCGTTGACGATGGCGCCGCGGGCTCCGGTCTGCATGGTGATCACGTCACGGTAGACCGAGAGCAGGTCGGTCAAGCATCGGTCGATCACGTCCAAGGTGCGTCGCTTCGCCCGCTGCTTCTGGCCGTACGCGAGGTCGCGCAGCGCAGCCTGGTAGGTGCGGGAGCGTCGCGTCCGCGGATCGGTGCCGTAGGTCGCCTCGATGTCGGCGTGTTCGCGGGCCTCGCTAGCCTCGCCGACCGCCTCGGTCTCGGTCTTGGCGATGTCGACGAGGTTCGCGGCGGCGTTCATGCATGCCCCGAGCGAGGTGAGGCCGGCGGGGATGGCGACGACCTCACGTCGGCGACCGCGGGTGGCCTCGTCGGAGGCCAGCGCGCGGGCGCGGCCGATGTGGCCCTGGCTCGCGCGTGCGGCGAACCAGGCGACGCCCTCGGCGATCCCGTGTCGGCCGATCAAGTAGTCGGCGACCTCGCGCTCCGAGGGCGTGCTCAGCACGATGTTGCGGCACCGCGAGCGGATCGTCGGCAGCACGTCTTCGACCGTCGGGGCGCAGAGCAGCCACACCGTGCGGGGGGTGGGCTCCTCGATCGCCTTGAGCAGGGCGGTGGCAGCCCGGTCGTGCAGCCGGTCGGCGTCCTCGATGACCATCACCTGCCATCGGTGTCCGACCGGCGCGAGCGCGGCCCGCAGCACCAGCTCCCGCATGTCGTCGGTGGCGATCTGTGCTGTCTCGGTGCGGGTCACGCTCACATCGGAGTGCGTCCCGGCAAGCGCGGTCAGGCAGGCCTGGCAGTGGCCGCACCCGCCCTGCTCACACAGCAGCGCGGCAGCGAAGGCCATCGCGGCGTTCGACCGGCCGGACCCCGGCGGTCCGGTGAACAGCCAGGCGTGCGTCATCCCCGCGCCGCTCACCGCGGCAGCCAGCGTCTCGACCACGGGACGCTGGCCGACCAGCTGCGACCACACCGACGAGCCAAGCGAGGTCAGTGGGGATGTCATTGAGGAGCTCATGGCGCCTCCGCCGGCCGGTCCTGCCGATCGGCCAGGGTGGGGGCAGCGTCGGGGCCGCGTCGTGCCGCCTGCCCGAGCAGGGGCTGGACCCGGCCGCGGACCGCCGCGGCGATCTCGTCGACCGGCGCTCGGGCATCGATGACCAGGTAGTGCTCCGGACGGGTCGACGCCAGCCGTAGGAACGCCTGGCGCACCCGCTCGTGGAACTGCACGGACTCTGCCTCGATCCGGTCCCGCTCCTCGAAGCGGGTCAGCCCTGCCTGGGGCGGTAGGTCGAGCAGGACCGTCAGATGGGGACGCAGGTCGGTGGTCGCCCACCGCGCCACGCGCTCCAGCTCGCTGGACTCGAGGTCGCGGCCCGCGCCTTGGTAGGCGAGGGTCGAGTCGACGTACCGGTCGCTCACCACGACCGTGCCGAGCTGGAGTGCGGGCGCGACGACGTGCTCGACGTGCTCGGCCTTGTCGGCGGCGTACAACAGCGCCTCGGTGCGGCCGGAGATCGCCCCCGTCGCCGGGTCGAGCACGATGCGACGTAACAGCCGCCCGACGTCGGTGGCTCCTGGCTCCTGGGTCAGCAAGGTGGCGTAGCCCTGCTCCTCGAGCCACTGGGTGAGGCGCTGCGCCTGGGTGGACTTGCCGGCCCCCTCACCGCCCTCGATCGCGACGAACACCCCGGCCGAGGCATACCTGCCCTCCTCGCCCGTGAAGGCGTTGCGGAGGTCGTTCACCAGGGGGACTCCTTTGCGGTCGTCCATCTGACGATACGAGGTGACGCCGACGAAGGTCAGGAGCACGGCGGCGATGAGGAAGGTGAAGGCCGCACCGTTGTAGGTCAGCCACTGCTCGCCGTTCTCGTCGCGGGGGCCGAAGCTGTGCGTCCCGATCAGCCCTGCCACCAGGGGTGCGGTGGCCAGCACGAGCGCGAGGGCGAGCCTGATCATCGAGCCGACGAAGGCGAAGGTGCGTCCGCGCAGCTCGTCGGGCACCTCGAGGCCGAGCAGCGTGTTGCCGGTGATCCAGGCGACCCCGCAGAAGAACCCCAGCACCAGCGCGAGCCCGACGACGATCTCCAGCTGCTGCGCCAGGGCGATCGGCAGGAGCAACAGCCCGGCGCCGGTCAGCGACAGCCCGAAAAGGCGTCGGCGGGTCAGCCCGCGCAGCAGCCGGGTGCCGCGCCACATCCCCAGCCCCAGCCCCAGGAACACCGTGCCGAACAGGACACCGAAGCCTGGTTCCGCGCCGCCGAGGTCTGTGACATAGGTCCGCGCCAACCCGATCACGACCCCGCCTGCGGAGAACGCGCCGACGATGCCGATGACCAGGCCGCGCACGACGGGAGTGCGGCCGACGTACTTCCACCCGTCGAGCACGACCGACAGGACGCTGCTCTCCTGCTCGCCGGTGGCAGCGGGCCCGGGAGGAATCCGGGTCAGCGTCGCGATGACGAAGCCGGACACGATGAAGGAGACTGCATTGAAGTAGAGCGCGAGGTCGATTGACCCTCCGGCCACCCAGTCGAAGACCTGGCGATAGAGCTTCTCGACCAGGGTCAGGCCGGTGAAGATGGCCGCCGCCGGAAGTGCCGAGCCGTACGTCGTCGCGAGGCTCACCTGGTTCGCCGCCTCGAGTCGATGACGCGGCACGAGATTCGGGATCGTCGCGTCCTTGGCCGGCAGCCACACCAGGCTGACCGCCTCGATCAAGATCGTGGCCACGAAGATCCACCACAGCGTGCCCACCAGCGGGATCGTCAGGAAGAGTCCGCCGCGGATGTAGTCGCCCCAGATCAGGGTGCGCCGCCGGTCGAGCCGGTCGGCGATATAGCCGGCGATCGGTCCCATCACCAGGGCGGGCAGGACACGCAGGAAGAGCACACCGGCGATCGCGAAGTTCTTCATCGCGTAGCTCGGACCAGCCAGCTCGTTGGCCATGGCGGTCAGCGCCAGCAGGCCAATCCAGTCCCCCAGGCTGGAGAGCCCGAGGCCGACCCACAACCGCCGGAAGTCCCTGATCCGCAACACCGCGGTGAGCGAGTGAGCAGGCGCATGCGGAGCATCGTCATACGACTCCCGCAACCGCTCCTCGCTCACCTACTCAGACTAAGTGGTGGGGCAGGCTCGACCAGCCGACTAGCGCTTCTTCGCGGCCTTCTTGGCGGCCTTCTTGGTCGGGCGCTTCTTGGCGGTCTTCTTTGCGGGGCGCTTCGAGCTCCGCTTCTTCGCCGGACCCTTGGCGCGCTTCTCGGCGAGCAGCTCGGCAGCGCGCTCGAGGGTCATGGCGTCCTCGTCGTCTCCCTGTCGCAGGGTCGCGTTGTACTCCCCGTCGGTCACGTAGGGGCCGAAGCGGCCGCTCTTCACGGTGATCGTGGCTCCCGTGGCGGGGTCCTCGCCGACCTCGCGACCGGGGTTGGCCGCAGCTCGGCCCCGGGTCTTCGGCTGCGCATAGATGGCGAGCGCCTCGTCAAGGGACATCGTCAGCAGCTTCTCCTCGTCGTCGATCGAGCGCGAGTCGCTGCCCTTCCTCAGGTAGGGGCCGTAGCGGCCGTTCTGGGCGGTGATCTCGTCGCCGGACTGCGGGTCGACGCCGACCACGCGCGGGAGGGTCAGCAGCCGCAGCGCGTCGTCGAGGGTGACGGTGTCGGTGTCCATGGACTTGAACAGCGACGAGGTGCGCGCCTTCTTCGACTTCGGCGCGTCCTCGGGCAGAACCTCGGTGACGTAGGGGCCGAACCGGCCGGTCTTCGCCACTAGGCGGTGGCCGGTCGCGGGGTCGGTGCCCAGCTCCCGTTCCGCCCCCGCCGGGTTCGCGAGCAGCTCGAGAGCCTTCTCGACCGTCAGCTCGTCCGGAGGCAGGTCCTCGGGGACGTTGGCCCGTGTCCCCTCGGAGTTCTCCAGGTAGGGCCCGTACCTGCCCACCCGCAGGTCGATTCCGTCGCCGACGGGGAAGGTGGCCAGCTCACGGGCGTCGATCTCGCCGAGCTCGGTCACCAGCCTCTGCAACCCCTCCACGTCGCCGTTGCCGAAGTAGAAGCTCGCGAGCTCGGCGTTCCGGTCGCGCCGGCCTGCGGCGATCTCGTCGAGGACGTCCTCCATCCCTGCGGTGAACTCATAGGACACCAGCCGTGTGAAGTGCTCCTCAAGCAGCCGCGTGACCGAGAAGGCCAGCCATGCCGGCACCAGAGCGGTGCCCTTCTTGTAGACGTAGCCGCGGTTCAGGATGGTGCCGATGATCGAGGCATACGTCGACGGCCGGCCGATCTCGCGCTCCTCGAGCTCGCGGATCAACGTGGCCTCGGTGTAGCGGGCAGGCGGCTTGGTCTCGTGACCCGAAGGCTTGATCCCCGCAGCGTTGACGGAGTCTCCCTGCGCGACCGCCGGCAGCCGGGTCTCCCGGTCGTCGGCCTCCGTCTCCGGGTCGTCCGAGCCCTCGACGTAGGCCTTGAGGAAGCCGTAGAAGGTGATCACCCGGCCCGACGCGGAGAAGACGCAGTCCTCACCGGAGCCGGCAGTGCCCGCGAGCCGCACGGTGACGCTGCGACCCTCGGCGTCCTTCATCTGCGAGGCGATCGTGCGCATCCAGATCAGCTCATAGAGCCGGAACTCGTCGCCGCTCAGCCCCGTCTGCGCGGGAGTCCGGAGATGATCACCGGCCGGCCGGATCGCCTCGTGCGCTTCCTGTGCGTTCTTCACCTTCGACTGGTAGGCCCGTGGCTTGTCGGGCAGGTACTCGGCGCCGTACAGCTCGCGGACCTGGTCGCGCGCCGAACCGACCGCTGCTCCGGAGAGGGTGATCGAGTCGGTCCGCATATAGGTGATGAAGCCGTTCTCGTAGAGCCGCTGCGCGACCGACATCGTCCGAGACGCACCGAAGCCGAGCTTGCGCGAGGACTCCTGCTGCATCGTGGTCGTCCGGAACGGCGCGTACGGCGAGCGCCGGTAGGGCTTGGACTCGACCGACTGGACCGCGAAGGAGGTCTCGCGCAGGGAGCCGGCCAGCTGCTCGGCCCGCTGCCGGTCCAGGTGCACGACCTTCGCGTTGCCGGGGCTCAGCTCGCCTTGGGAGCTGAAGTCGCTGCCACGCGCCACCCGGGCGCCGTCGACCGCGACCAGCTTGGCTCGGAACATCCGCTCGTCGTGCTCGGCGCCCGCGTCGAAGGTGCCCTCGAGATCCCAGTACGACGCCGCCCGGAAGGCGATTCGATCCCTCTCTCGCGCGACCACGAGCCTGGTCGCCACCGACTGGACACGGCCCGCGGACAGACCCGACATCACCTTCTTCCAGAGCACGGGCGAGACCTCGTACCCGTAGAGCCGGTCCAGGATCCGCCGGGCCTCCTGCGCCTCGACGAGGTCGTCGTCGATCTCGCGCGGGTTCGCGACGGCGGCCGCGATCGCCTCGGGGGTGATCTCGTGGAAGACCATCCGCCGCACCGGCACCTTGGGCTTCAGCTCGTCGAGCAGGTGCCAGGCGATCGCCTCACCCTCGCGGTCCTCGTCGGTGGCGAGATAGAGCTCGGAGGCACCCTTGAGCAGACCCCGCAGCTTGGTGATGTGCGGCTTCTTGTCCTTGGCGACGACGTAGTAGGGGGTAAAGCCGTTCTCGACGTCGACACCCAGCCGTGCCCACTTCTCGCCCTTGATCTTGGCCGGGATGTCGGCGGCGCTCTGCGGCAGGTCGCGGATGTGACCGATCGACGACTCGACGACGAAGCCGCTGCCGAGGTAGCCGGCGATCGTGCGTGCCTTCGCCGGCGACTCCACTATGACCAGCTTGTGGCCCTCACCGGCCCCACCACTAGGTGCCGTCACCGGGCTGTTTCGAGGCGTCGAAGGTGTCATCCCACAGCTTCGGGGAGACCAGCTCGGGCAGCGCCTTCTTGTACTGCCTCACCAGGCTCGGCCACTCCTTGGTCAACCGGAGGTGGATGAGCACCGAGCGCCGGAGGAGGTCCCGGAAGAGCTCGGGGTCCCGCTTGTACCAGGCCGCGGAGGTGTTGTCGGCCGACGACACAAGCGCCGAGTCGAGCTGCATCAGCTTCCACCACTTGAGGTCCTTGTGCGGCACTCCGGTCTCAGGGAACTTCCGCGAGAAGTCGCGCACGGGCAGCAGCTGCCGGACGGCTCCGTTGGCGACCGTCTTGACCTTGCCGACCGGGCTCGTCGGGGCGGCGGTGTCCCTGCCCCTGCGCGGCGGCTTCTTGCGGCGTGGCGGCGGGTAGGCGTCGAGGTCGGGCTGGGGGCGCGAGTCGTCGTACTTCTTGCGGAGCGCGCGCAGCTCCGGCAAGCGCTCCAGCACGTCGCGGTGCATCCGCTGCGGGCCCTCGAGGATGTCCTCGATCGCCATCAGTCCCATCTCAGCCGGGCTGTACTGCATGGACAGCAGGTGCCGCACCTGGGTCTCGAAGCTCTCCCGGATCAGCTTCCCGCTGTGCTCGTACGGCGAGTGCAGCAGTGCTGCGATCAACCGGTTGCGGCGGTGGAAGTAGGCCTGCCAATCGATCGTGTCGTCCTTCTCGTGCCACGGCACGTGCCAGACCGCGACGCCGGGCATCGTGACGGTGGGGAAACCCGCCTCGCCGGCGCGGAGGCCGAACTCGGCGTCGTCCCACTTGATGAACATCGGCAGCGAGAGGCCGATCTCGCGGATCACCTTGGTGGGGATCAGGCACATCCACCAGCCGTTGTAGTCCACGTCGATACGACTGTGCAGCCACTCCGTGGCACGAAGCGACCGGTTGGCGAAGTTGTGCCCGTGCCTGGTGTTCGGGGCGGCTCCCCAGAACCAGCGGTAGCGGTCGACGGTCTCGCCGTAGGCGTGCATGACCGAGCGGTCGTAGAGGCTGAACATCTGCCCTCCGACGATCGTCGGCTTCTTGGCGAGGTCGGCGAAGGCGACCGCGCGCAGGATGCCCTCCGGCTCGCAGACCACGTCGTCGTCGAGCAGCAGCACGTAGTCCGCGTCCCCCTTGGCGACGCTCTCGCTCATCGCTCGCGAGAAGCCGCCCGAACCGCCCAGGTTGCCCTGCTCGATCACCCGCAGCTTCGCTCCGAGCGACTTCGCTGCATGGGGGTAGAGCTCGTGGTCGGTGACCTTCTTGGTTCCTTGGTCGACCACGTAGATCTCGTCGAGAAGGTCGAGGACGGCGGGCTCCTTCGAGAGCGCGATGAGCTGGTCGACGCAGAACTCGGGTCGGTCGAAGGTGGTGATGCCGATCGAGACCACTCCCTGCTCGACCCGGTCGGTGTCGAACCCCCACAGTCCCTCGAGTACGACCGCCTCGCGTCCCCCCGCCTCGACGTCGAACCAGTACCAGCCGCCGTCGATGAAGGGTTTGAGCGGCAGCTCGAAGGACACGGTGCGCACGTCATCCGGCCCGGTGTCGAAGACCTCGGACTCTTCGCGCTGGACATGGCCCTTCGAGGTGGACCGGTAGACGCTGAGCGTGCCCTGACCGCGCACCGTGACGTGCAACCGCACCGAGGCGAACGTGGTCCACCGGCGCCAGTAGCTCGCGGGGAACGCGTTGAAGTAGGTGCCGAAGGTCAACCTGCGCTCGGGGTAGACGAGGGCGCCGTACTCCGCCACCTTGCCGAAGCCGCCCATCGACTCGACCGGGTCCAGTGCCGCCTGGGTGGCGCCGCTGTCGCTGCCGTCGCTGCCCTCGCCGTCCTCGTCGAAGGTGGAGTCCGTCGATCCGGCGGGACCGGAGGTGCCCTTCGACGTCCCGAAACCGGACACGCCGGCGACGTACAGGGGCCGGATGTCGAGCTCCTGGTCGGCGCGCATGATGGTGCGCTGGACGACACGGAAGCCTGGCCGCGGATCCGTGGTTTCTTCGGCGTCGGGCCCGGGGTCGGGGCTCGTGTCGCGGGCTGGTGCCTGCTGGGTGTCGGTCAAGGACTGCTTCCTCGCTGGCGAACGTGGCGTCGAACGTGCTGGGCGATACTGCCGGTCGATACTGCTGCGCGAAACTGCCGCGCGAAACTGCTGGTCGAAAATGCGGGGGTCACGCTACCAGTGGGGGCCACTAACTCCTCGTGAGCTTGTCCCTGACGCTGCGGAGCCGCCCTCGCGACCGCGACGGCGCGGACGCGGGCGCCGGCTCGGCCGGTGCGCGTGACGGCGGCCGGCTCAGCTGGTCCCCGAGTTGGGCCAGGGCGAGGTCGAGGACCTCGCCCTCGGCGACGTCGTCCGGGCTGGCCGGGTCGGTGTCGTGGTAGGCCGGCATGAGCTCGGCGAGGTCACCCACCACACGGCACCCCATCCCCGTGAGGTGGTCGATGGCCGCCTCGGAGACGCGGGTCACCTCGTCGCGATAGGTGGCGGGAACGGCGAGCCGCGCGCTGGTGGATGCGGCGGCCAGGGTCCCCTCGGCGAAGCGGCGTTTGACCCGTCGCACGTACTGCGGTCGCTCCAGGTCGGGCAACCGGCCGTTGAGCCGGCGAACCAGCTCGGACTCGACCACGCCCAGCGAGGGGTTCCTGGCGCCGGTGTCGAACTGGTAGTCGAGCTCGGGCAGGTCGATGGCGCGGGAGAACCGGCGCCAGAGCTCCCCAGCTTCCGCGCCCGCCGGCGGCACGGTCACCACGGTGAGCCGCCCGGCACCGACCGGCTCCGCCCACCGGTCGCAGACATCGACCAGATGCTGCATCCGCCAGAACCCGCCGCGACGCTGCCGGCCGAGCTCTGAGTCGAAGATCGACTCCAGGAAATCGGCGTAGCGTTCCTGGCTCCCGTTCTTGATCCGTTCCTGCCAGACGGCGGGGACCTGGCGGCCGAAGTCCCGAGCGGTGACCACGAGGCGTACGTCGGTCGTCTCGAAGCTGCTCACCGCCCGACCGATCTGCTCGCGCGTCGCGAGCGCGAACATCTCGTGCGAGACCACCGCCCGTCCCGGGTAGGCGTTGACGGCCTCGACCAGGCGCAGCCAGGCTCCCGAGGTCCCCTCCGGCTGCTCTCCCCCCACCGCCGTTCCGGAGAGGTCCAACGCGGCCTTGAAGTGCTCGGACATCTTCGGCCCGGGAAAGAGCACCCCGTGCTCTTCCAGCGAGTCCCGGTTCGCCTGCAGGATGTGCTGGAGGTACGTCGTGCCAGACTTCGCCAGGCCGACGTGCAGATACACAGTGCGGGACATGCCGCCCTCCTCACCCGTCGCCGGCGGCCACCTTCTCGGGGGTCGCGTCGCCGATCGCGATGGGGCGCCGCTTGGAGATGTAGACCGCACCCGCGATGACCAGCGCGGCCACGACGGCGATGGCGATCCGCACCGGGTTGTTCTCGTCGTCGCCGATCGACAACGAGACCACGGCGGGAGCGATCAGCAACGAGACCAAGTTCATCACCTTGAGCAGCGGGTTGATCGCGGGGCCGGCGGTGTCCTTGAACGGGTCGCCGACCGTGTCACCGATGATCGTCGCCTCGTGTGCCGGGCTCCCCTTACCGCCGTGGTTCCCGTCCTCGACGAGCTTCTTCGAGTTGTCCCACGCGCCGCCGGAGTTCGCGAGGAAGACCGCCATGAGCGTGCCCGTGCCGATGGCACCCGCGAGATAGGCGCCGAGCGGTGCAGCCCCGAGGCCGAACCCGACCGCGATCGGCGCGAGGATGGCGAGCAGGCCGGGCGTGGCGAGCTCGCGCAGGGAGTCCCGGGTGCAGATGTCGACAACCTTGCCGTACTCCGGCCGGCCGGTGCCCTCCATGATGCCGGGGATCTCGCGGAACTGGCGGCGTACCTCGTAGACGACGGCCCCCGCGGCGCGGCCGACGGCGTTGATCGCCAACCCGGAGAACAAGAACACGACGGCCGCTCCGATCAGCAGCCCGACCAGGTTGGCCGGGTTCGCCACGTTCAGCACCCCGGCCAGACCCAGAAGCGTCTCGGCGTTGTCGGAGTCGACGTTGGCGTCCGCGGCCGCGTCGGAGACGGCGTTGGTGAAGGATCCGAACAGTGCGGTGGCCGCGAGCACGGCAGTCGCAATCGCGATTCCCTTGGTGATGGCCTTCGTGGTATTGCCGACCGCGTCCAGCTCGGTGAGAATCGCGGCGCCCTTCTCGTCCACGTCGCCGCTCATCTCCGCGATGCCCTGGGCGTTGTCGGAGACCGGCCCGAAGGTGTCCATCGCGACGATGACACCGACGGTGGTGAGCAGACCGGTGCCGGCGAGTGCCACCGCGAAGAGCGAGACCACGGTGACACCGGCACCGAGCAGGAACGCGCCGTAGACGGCGGCGCCGATCACCAGCGCCGTGTAGACCGCGGACTCGAACCCGACCGAGAGCCCGGACAGGATCACGGTGGCCGCGCCGGTCAGCGAGGTCTTCCCCACGTCCTTGACGGGCCGGTACTCGGTGCCGGTGAAGTACCCGGTCAGGGACAGGATGAGCGCCGCAAGCACGATCCCGATGATCACCGCCACGGAGGCGATGACGCGCGGGTCTCCGGTCGGAACCCCTGTCTGCGAGCCGAGATTGAGCAGGCTGTTGAGCACGCCGCCACCGGCCTCGAGCTGGGACAGGCCCGCGAACGAGCTGGGCAGGTAGGCGAAGGCAGCCGCCGTGCAGAGCACGGCGGACACGGCCGCGGAGATGTAGAAGGCGCGGTTGATCGTCTTCAGACCGCCCTCTCCAGCCCGCGGCTTGCAGAGGTACACACCCAGGATCGCTGTCACCGCTCCGATCGCCGGCACGATCAGCGGGAAGACGAGTCCCTGCTCACCGAACGCCGCCGTGCCGAGGATCAGCGCGGCGACCAGCATCACGGCGTAGGACTCGAAGAGGTCCGCGGCCATGCCGGCACAGTCTCCGACGTTGTCGCCCACGTTGTCGGCGATCGTCGCCGCGTTGCGCGGGTCGTCCTCGGGGATGTTTTGCTCCACCTTCCCGACCAGGTCGGCGCCGACGTCTGCGGCCTTGGTGAAGATCCCGCCGCCCACCCTCATGAACATCGCCAGCAGCGCGGCCCCGAAACCGAAGCCCTCCAGCACCTCGGGCGAGTTGCCCTGGTAGAGGAAGACCACGAGCGCAGCCCCGAGCAGACCCAGGCCCACCGTCGCCATCCCCACGGTGCCGCCGGTGCGGAAGGCGATCCGCATGGCCAGGTCGCGGCCGCCCTCACGGGCCGCGGCAGCAACCCGGACGTTGGCACGGACCGCCAACCACATGCCGGAGTAGCCGATGGCGGCGGAGAACCCAGCGCCGAGCACGAAGAACACCGACCGGCCGACCCGCACCGACAGCTCCTCGGCCGGCAGCACGAACAGGAGCGCGAAGGCGAGGACGACGAACACGGCAAGCGTTTTGAACTGACGGGTGAGGTACGCCGACGCGCCCTCCTGGACCGCGATGCCGATCTCCCTCATCTTCTCGGTGCCGTCGGCAGCCGCGAGCACCTGGCCGCGGAACATCACCGCCATCGCCAAGGCGATCAGGGCGATCACACCTACGACGATGATCAGGGTCTGGTTGCCGCTGGACAACGACACATCCGCGCCTTCCATGGCGAGGGTGAGCCCGGACATGCGTCCTCCTCAGCTGGGCACGAGGCCCGTTGAAATCGCAGTCGAAAACACCGCGCGGTCGAGTCCGCGGATGTGGCACCGGCGGTCGCCCGCCGTACCCGAATGTGCCCGGAGTCTACGCAGCGGTGCGCTCGGGAAGCGGCAGGGGTGAAGTCCGGCGCTGCGAAGAACGGCTCAGGCGCTGTCCGGCCAGGACATCGACACCCGGGTCGTGGGGCCGTCCTGGTGCACGTGGAAGTCGTCGATCAGGCCACGCAACAGCGCCCACGGCTCGGTGTCGCCGAAGTCGAGGCCACGGGGATGTGGGACCGCGATCGGCACGTCGGATGACACGTCGACCGCGAGACCGTCGTGCATCTGCATGGCGACGGTGACCGGCTGGTCGGACCCGTCTCCGTCGGGTGCGGACACGCCGATCAGCAGCGCGCAGGCCTCGCCGACGGCGAGCCTCACGTCCTCGACGAACTCCTCGTCACGTCCGGTGCGACGAGCCACAGCCGCGGCGACCAGCCGGACCGTCCGCACCAGCGCCGGATCCCGGGAGATGGAGACCGTCACACCACCGGGGACAGGTGGGGAACCTGGGGTCGCAGCGGAAGCAGGCATGGGAGCACTCAGCGCGCGGCCAGCGCCTCGGCTTGCGAGCCGTGGATCGCGAAGACCTTGGCGAGCCCGGTGATCCGGAAGATCTTGAGCAGTCGCTCCTGGTTGCAGATCAGCCGCATCGAGCCGTCGTGGGCACGGACCTTCTTCAGGCCACCCACCAGCACGCCCAGCCCGGTCGAGTCGAGAAAGTCCACCTTCTCCATGTCGATCACCAGGTCATAGCTTCCTTCGCCGACGAGCTCGGTGATCTTGTCGCGCAGCCGGGGAGCCGTGTAGACGTCGATCTCGCCGCCGATCTCGACGATGGTGCACCCATCCTGGGTGCGTGTCTCGAGTGACAGATCCACAAGTGCTCCCTCGAATGCGGCTCCGGTTGTGGACATTATGACAGCAGGGGGCGGTCAAGGCCCGCCGGAGGCATTCGCAGTCAACCACGGGGATGCCACACGTCCCGGTAGGAGCCGTCGGTCGGCTTTGCGAGACTGCGCCCGTGGACAGCACCGCGGCAGGCTTGGTCGAGCTGCTGACGCGGGGACGTGAGGACCGCCTCACCCACCTCGAGGTGCTCCCGCGGCGCGACGCCCGGCACGCCGAGTGGCCGGCCTGGGCTGCTCCCGCGCTGATCGAGGCGCTCATCGAGCACGGCGTCGACGCCCCGTGGGTCCACCAGCGGGTGGCCGCCGACCTGGCCCACGAGGGCCGACACGTGGTGCTTGCCACCGGCACGGCCTCCGGGAAGTCGATCGGCTACCTGCTTCCCGCGCTGACCTCGGTGCTCTCCTCGAAGCGGGGAAAGGGCAGGCGCGGCTCGACCGTGCTCTACCTGTCCCCGACCAAAGCCCTCGCCCAGGACCAGCTCGACACCTTGCTGCGTCTTCAGCTGCCCTCACTACATGTCACCACCCACGACGGCGACTCATCGCGCGAGCTGCGCGACTGGGCGCGCGACCATGGCGAGTACCTGCTGACGAACCCAGACATGCTGCATCGCTCGATGCTGCCGACACACCCGCGTTGGGCGAGGTACCTCTCCATGCTCGACTACGTGGTCGTCGACGAGTGCCACCACTACCGCGGGGTCTTCGGCGCTCACGTCGCACAGATCCTGCGAAGACTCAGGCGAGTGTGCGCGTTGTATGGCGCCGCGCCCACCTTCGTCCTCGCCTCGGCCACCGTCGCGGAACCCGAGGTGGCCGCCTCCCGCCTCACCGGGCTGCCGGTGGTGGGGGTGACCGAGGACGGGTCACCCCGCGGCCAGGTGGCGCTGGCGTTGTGGGAGCCGCCCTTCACCTCCTACGACGGCGAGAACCACGCGCCAGTACGTCGCTCGGCGAGCTCCGAGATCGCGGACCTGTTGGCCGATCTGGTCCTCGAGCGGGTCCGCACCCTGGCGTTCATCCGGTCCAGACGCGGCACCGAGACCGTCGCGCTCAGAACCCAGCGACTTCTCGACGAGGTCGAGCCGGGTCTGTCGCGCCGGGTTGCGGCCTACCGCGGTGGCTACCTGCCCGAGGACCGCCGGGAGCTCGAGCGAGCCCTGCGGGGCGGGGAGCTCCTCGGGCTCGCGGCCACCAACGCGCTGGAGCTCGGTATCGACGTGGCGGGTCTCGACGCCGTGCTGATGGCCGGGTTCCCCGGCACTCGCGCCGCGCTGTGGCAACAGGTGGGGAGAGCCGGACGCGGTGGCCAGGACGCGCTCGGCGTGCTCGTCGCCCGCGACGACCCCCTGGACACCTACCTGGTCCAACACCCGGAGGCGTTGATCGGCAAGCCGGTGGAAGCCAACGTCTTCGACCCCGAGAACCCCTACGTGCTCGGGCCGCACCTGTGCGCCGCTGCCGCGGAGAGTCCGCTGGGTGAGGACGACCTGGAGCTCTTCGGCCCCACGGCACGCACCGCCGTCGACGCGATGACCGATGCGGGGCTGCTGCGGCGCAGGTCGCGCGGCTGGTTCTGGACCGACCGGCGTCGCGCGAGCGACCTCGCGGACATCCGCTCGACGGGAGGGTCGCCGTTGCGCCTGGTCGAGGACGCGACCGGACGGGTGGTGGGCACCGTGGACCACTCGTCGGCTCACGCCACCGCGCACGCGGGGGCGGTCTACCTCCACCAGGGGGAGACCTACCTGGTCTCCTCACTCGATCTCGATCACGCTGTCGCGGTCGTCTCCCGCGACGTTCCTGGATACTCCACCACCGCGCGCGAGATCACCGACATCGCCATCGTGGGGGAGCGAGAGCACTCGGTCTGGGGGCCGGCGCGGGTCAGCTTCGGCGAGGTGCGCGTGACGCGACAGGTCGTCTCCTACCTGAGGCGACGTGAACCCGACGGGGCGGTCCTCGGCGAGGAGCCGCTCGACCTGCCGGAGCGGATCCTCACGACGACAGCCGTCTGGTGGACCCTGCCGCAGGGGGTCCTCGAGTCCGCAGGACTCACCCAGCACGACCTATCGGGAGCCGCGCACGCGGCCGAACACGCCTCGATCGGGCTGCTCCCGTTGTTCGCGACCTGTGACCGGTGGGACATCGGCGGAGTCTCCACCGCGGCTCATCCCGACACCGGAATGCTGACGGTCTTCGTCTACGACGGGCACCCCGGTGGTGCCGGCTTCTCCGAGCGGGGCTTCCACCGAGCACAGGAGTGGCTCACCGCGACCCGGGAGGCGATCAGCGCCTGCCGGTGCGAGGCCGGCTGCCCCTCCTGCGTGCAGTCACCGAAGTGCGGCAACGCGAACTCGCCGCTGGACAAGCCAGCTGCCGTGGAGCTCGTGGACCTGCTCCTGGCTCACGCCGAAGCCGGGGACTAGCCTGAGAGCCCAACGCCTCCGTCCAGGCGCCCCCGGAAGGCTCGCACATGCTCGCTCTCGGCCTCGTGCTCGTCGTGCTGTCGGCGATCGTGATCATCGGCGCACTCTTCGGCGGCTCCAACGACGAGGCGAACTTCAACCTCGGCCTCTTCGACGTGGAGACCAACACGCTCGGCGTCTTCCTGCTCGGAGCGGCCACGGCTTTGTTCCTCGCGGTGGGCGTGCAGCTCGTCGTCGCCGGGACCCGCCGCTCCAACCGAAGGCGTAGGGAGCACCGGGAGCTGAACCGGCTCACCGAGGAGGCGGAGGCTCGGGCCAAGGCGGCCGGGCGCAGCCCGGCGGGACAGCGGTCCGAAGCCCGCCCGGGCGACGGGCCCGCCCCTCCTCCGCCTGGCACCACGCGGCCCGGCTGACCGCTCAGGACACCGGGCCTGCACGAGCCCGGGAGCGCACCGTCCAGCCGGAACCCAGCGCGGTCTGCCACCACGAGACCACATCCGTGGCGACCTCGACGGTCACGACCTCGCCGCTGCTGGCGCACCGGACCAGCCGCACGCCGTTCGCCGCCGCGAGCCGTCCTGCCCGCTGACAGCCCGCCTCTCCCCGCTGCACTGCGGACGCACCGGCCAAGGCAGCCAGGTCAGCACCCGCCGCGGCCCGGCGCTCCGCGACCAGCAGTCCCGCCACCGATGCCGCGACCATCGTGACGGCGACCAGGAGCCCGACGAAGACGACGGCAAAGACTGTTGCGCTGCCGCGCTCCTCGCGGTGCAGGTCGATGCCCGCGGGCGTCGAACGCCTCACGGCGCCTCCTTCGCCGCCGACGCCTCGGCGTCGACCTGCACGGCGGGGAGGAAGCTGAAGAGGCCCCCCGGTCCGCTCACCTCCGACTCGATGCGCACACGTACCGTCGCGCCCTGGTCGGTCACCGAGATGCGCGAGCCGTGGGGGGCGATCCGAGCGCCGAGGTCGACTGCCCGCGCACGCGGCTCGTCGCGGGCGACGGCGCGGGCAACCTCGCGGGCCGAGTCCACCACCCGGACCTGCGTGACACCGAGCGCGACCAGCCACACCATGCCCATGGTCACCGCGACCAGGACCGGCAGGACGAGCATCGTCTCCGCGGTGACCGCACCCCGCTCGCTCGCGGACGTCGGGGAGGCGAGCAGCCCCCCACTCGCCTCCCCGACGTGCTTTGTGGTTGCTCCGCGCACTGCTAGCCGATGCCGATCGCCCGCAGGAGCAGCTCGAACAGGGTCTTCAGCAGGTCCTGCGCCCAGTCGCTGGTGAGCAGGGTGATGAGCACGCCGGCGAAGCCGCAGCCCGCTGCGGTTGCCACGGCGTACTCAGCGGTCGTCACACCCTTCTCGCTGCGGAGTCGGGCAACAGGTGACTTGGTCATGGATACCTCCATCGAGAGCACCGAGTGGACCCGCCACCGATGCGTTGTGTTCGGATGAGCCGACTCTGCTCGGCTGAGTCGGGTCCGACGAGCGGAAGTCGCGGAGCTGGGGACGCCCACGCGCCGACCCACGGTTGTGCGCCAGACCTGGCTGTGGTGTGTCTCTTGATTGATTGCCGATACGGGCGGCGTCCTGCGCCCGCTGGCAAGACGGAGGAGCGATGCTGTAGCTGGTCCTCCTGTGAGTGACGACAACGCGGCCAGGCGGGGTGCAGGGCGTCGCACGCGGTCGAGCAGTCAGGAGACACACCACTAGGTCAGAGCCACACGACGGATTGGGCCGCCGCCACCACGAGCGGCACGATCCCGACCAGGACGAAGGCAGGCAGCAGGCACAGCCCCAGCGGTGCGGCAGCCTTCACGCCGACGCTGCGGGCCCGGCTCTCGACGGCGGCTCGGGAGCTGCGACGCAGGTCCTCGCTGAGCCGAATCATCGCCTCGGACACCGGAGCCCCGCTGTCGACCGCGCGAGCCAGAGCGCGCCCGAGAGGACCCAGCTGCGGGTGGGCGCCGAGATCGGTCCAGACATGCACCGGATCCATCCCGAGCTCCAGCCGACCTGCCACGAGCAGGAGCTCGCTGCTCATCGGTGCGTCGACGGCATGCGCCACCAGCCCCAGCGCCGCCGACGGAGAGGCGCCCACGGACAGGGTTGCCGCCATCAAGTCCACGGCATGCGGCAGACCCGCCACCAGCTCCTCTCGCCGGCGTCGAGTCGCGGGCGTCTCCAGTCGGCTCAGGACCCGCCACAAGACCGCGGCGACGGCCGCACCCAGACCGACGCCGAGCCAGCCGCCGACGACGACAACCGCGCCGAGCCCCGTCACCGCCGACAGCACGACGCGGAACCGGGCAAGGCCCTCGTGCGCCGGGTCTCCGTGAGAGTCCGGTCGCCCGGTCGATGCCGATGCGCGCAGATCCGGCCAGCGGCGCACTGGTCCTCGCGGACACAGGAGCAGCGCTGCCGCAAGCGCGCTGAGCAGCCCGGCGCCGAGGCTCCATCCGCTCACCGGGCGAGCACACCCGCAGAGATCCGGTCGATCCAGAAGAGACCCGCCCAGCCGAGCGCGAGTCCGCACCCGAGACAGGCCAACCCGGGCGGCGTACCGAGCAGGAAGTGCCACGGCTCACCTCCGAGGCCCGAGCCCATGAGGAGCGCGAGCACCGGCAGCGCGGCGACCAGGCGTGCGGTGGCTCGGGCCGACGCCAGCTCTGAGGCGACCAGGCGTCGCGTCGCCTGCGACTCGCGGGAGGACTCGGCGACCTGGCCCACGGCGACCGCCAGACCGGCACCCGAACCGTGGGACACGGCCCAGGCACCGGCCACGTTGCGCAGGCCGTGCGCCCCCGGTCGAGCACCGAGAGCGCGCATCGCGTCGGGCACGTCGGCTCCGAGGCGGGCAGCCGTCGCAACCGGCTCGAACTCGGCCCACACCTCGACGCAGCCGGCCAGTGCCGCGACCGGTGGCTGTCCCGCCCGGAGCTCCCCGACCAGGGCCTCGCAGGTCTCGAGCACCCACTCTTCGCGCCGCGCGGCCTCCCTCCTGTCGCGAGCGGCGGTCACCAGGCGGGCGGCTCCGGCGGCCGCGCCGGTCAGGATGAGGCCGAGGACCAGCAGCGAACCCCTCGCGAACAGCAGCCAGAGCCCCGCCGCCGCGGTGACGGCGACAACCACCCTGCCGACTACGCCCGGCTGGGGAGCAGACCACTGGGCGGGCCGCCGGCCGGTCAGGTCTCGTGCCGGGACGATCAGGGCGATTGCCGCCGCGGCCATCAGGATGGCGACGAGGCTCACCGCCGCGCCAGCCTGGACTCGAGCGAGCGCGCCTCGGGGTGGGTGGTGATCGTGCCGTCCGCGGCGAAGGTCACCGCCGGCCGGACAGCGACCTCGCCGCCGTCGGACCTGCAGAGCATCGCAATCTCCTCGACCCGCCGAGAGCCGCGCGCATCGCGGCGCAGATGGATCACCACGTCGAGCGCCGAGGCGAGCTGGCTGTGGACGGCCGCTCGGGGGAGTCCGGCCGCCATGGCCAGCGCCTCGATCCGCGCGGGCACGTCGGCCGCGGAGTTGGCGTGGATCGTGCCGCAGCCACCGTCGTGACCGGTGTTCATCGCAGCCAACAGGTCGCTCACCTCCGCGCCGCGCACCTCGCCGACGACCAACCGGTCCGGTCGCATCCGCAGCGCCTGCCTGACGAGCACCTGGAGCGCGATGGCGCCGGCGCCCTCGACGTTCGCCGGGCGCGACTCCAAGGCAACGACGTGGCGGTGGTCGGGCCGCAGCTCGCTCGCGTCCTCGACGAGCACGATCCGGTGCCCCGGGTCGACCAGCGACAAGAGTGCCGAGAGCAACGTGGTCTTGCCCGACCCCGTGCCTCCGCTGACCAGGAACGCGACCCTGCGCTCGACGATCAGTCTCAACAGATCGGCACCCTCATCACACAGCGTCCCGAGGGAGACCAGCTCATCCATGCTGAAGACCCGGTTGCGCGGCACCCGGAACGACAGCACCGTTCCTGGCCGGGCGAGGGGGGCGAGGACGGCGTGGAACCGGGTCCCGTCGGCCAGTCTGAGGTCGACGTACGGCGAAGCGTCGTCGAGGCGGCGCCCGCCCGAGCTCGCGAGTCGCTGCGCCAGTCGGCGTACCGCCGCCTCGTCAGGAAAGCGCACGTCGGTGAGCTCGAGACCCTCACCTCGCTCGAGGTAGACCTGGTGTGGTCCGTTGACCAGCACGTCCGTGGCGCCCTCGAGCCGGAGGAGTGGTTCGAGCGGGCCGGCTCCGAGGACGTCGAGCCGCAGCGCGTCGAGCACGGCGAGCACGGTGGCATCGCCCACCGGCCGCCCCTCCTCGCGCAGCGCCCGGGCCACGAGCGCTGGGCTGAGCACCGACCCGTCGCGGGCCAACCGCTCGCGGACCCGTTCGACCACCTCGCCGGGAAGGCCGCGCACTCCTGGCGTCCCCGACGGGGTGGATGCCAGGGGTGATGCGAGGGTCATCGGGCACCGAGCCGCGTCAGCACCGACCTGGCGGCCCGCGCCAGCGGCCCGCGCCGCGAGTGCACCGGCCCCAGTCCGAGCTCGGTCCACTCCAACAGCCGTCGCTGGTCTGCCATCGTCGCCACCAGGGGCGTCCCCAGGGTCGCCGCGACCTCCTCCGGTTGCACCGTGGCCGAGCGTCCGCGGGTGACCAGATGCACCGGCCTGCCACTCTCGGCCAGGTCGGCGGCCACGCGGCTGCACGCGGCGACCGCCGGGACGGTCAGCCCGGACACGAGAAGGACGTGGTCGCACCGCGGCAGCAGCTCGGCGCCCGCTGGGGTCGGGTAGCGCGGCAGATCCACCACGACCAGGTGGCTGCCGCGCTGTGCGGCCGAGAGCACCTCGCGCACGGTGACGGCGTCGAGGGGTTCGCGATGTCTCGGGCCCCAGGTGAGCACGCCGAGGCCGTCTCGGCGGGGCAGGGCCTCGCGCACGGACCGCGAGCTGAAGCGACCGGAGCTGTGAGCCAGAGCGTCCCACCTGACCCCGTCCAGCTCGTCGAGACCGACGACCCGGTCGATGCCGGCGCCCAGCGGATCGGCGTCCAGCAGCACGACGTCGCGCGTTGGGGAGGCAGCGACCTGCCCGAGCGCCCCTGCGAACGTCGTCGCGCCCACTCCCCCGGACCCGCCCACCACGGCCAGCGTCAGGGCGCCCTTGGCGCCTCCGTCGGCGGCGTCGGTCATCAGCTCGACCAGCCAGGACTCAGCCGCGGGCAGCTCGGCGACACCCGCAGCTCCCACGGTCAGCGCCTCCCGGAACACCTCGTCCGGCGCCGGTCCCGATCCGACGACGTGCACCTGCTCGCGACGCACCGGGCGCGCGGCGGCGAGGTCGGTGAGCAGGTCCGCGCCCACGAGTACGAGGGGCGGGAGCGTCCATCCGCGCAGAGCGGCGACCACGTTGTGGGCCACGTCGAGGACGACGCCCGCCGCGGCTGCCAGCCGCAGCACGTCGTCGAGCAGACCCTCGTCGCGGGTTACCAGTAACACCGTCGCCGCACTCATGCCGCCGAGCCTCGTCGCCGGCACGCCCGTCAGCGGCTCCGGACCTGTGGTTGTGGACAGCGGTCGACGTCGTACCCGGTGTGCACGAAACCCGGCCCCGGGCATAAGGCGGCCCCCGGCCCGGGGGGAGGGTCGGGGGCCGCAGATCCAGGCTCGGGGGGGATAAGCCTGAATCGGGCCAGCGGCGGGGGAGGCCGCTGGGAGCCTGCTGGCTCGAGTTGATCCTCAAGGCACTCCGGAGCGATGCTTGATGCGTCCGCGTGCCTGGTGGACTGTCTAGAGATTACCGCGTTTCGGGGTGGCGCAACCGCAGATCAACGCTGCGAATGCATGTCATTGCACAACCCTGCAAAGATCCACGAGGACCCCAGAACCGCGCGTAAGACCACCGGAGGAGGCTGGCTTGGACCCGAACTGGCCGCCGGGACGCGACCCTAATCGGCCGTCTGTTCGACCAGCTTCACCCCCCGTCGGCCGCCCTGCGGCGTTCCTCGACCTCGACAAGACGATCATCGCCACGTCGAGCGCGTTCGCGTTCAGCAGGTCCTTCTACGCCGGCGGGCTCATCTCCCGCGGGTCGGTGCTGCGCAGCGCGTACGCCCACTTCGTCTACCTGGTCGGAGGTGCCGACCACGACCAGATCGAGAAGATGAGGGAGTTCCTCTCCGAGCTGTGCGTCGGCTGGGACGTGGCGACCGTGCGCGAGATCGTGGCCGACACCGTCCACCACATCGTCGAGCCGTTGGTCTACGACGAGGCCGTGGGCCTGATCGAGGAGCATCGCCTCGCCGGCCGCGACGTGATCATCGTGTCCGCATCGGGAGCCGAGGTCGTCGGCCCGATCGGTGAGCTGCTCGGCGCCGATGACGTGATCGCCACCTCGATGGAGATCCGCGACGGCCGCTACACCGGCCAGATCGGCTTCTACGCCTACGGCGCTCACAAGGCCACCGCGATCGAGGAGATGGCCGCCCGCAAGGGATACGACCTCGCGCACAGCTTCGCCTACAGCGACTCGATGACCGACCTGCCCATGCTCGAGCTGGTGGGGCTGCCGCACGTGGTCAACCCCGACCGAGAGCTGCGCCGCCACGCTGCGTCGGCCGGCTGGCCGGTCCTGCTCTTCAACCGACCCGTGTCCCTGCGCAGCAGAATGCATCTGCCGGCCGCGAGGACCACCCTGGCCGCCTTCGCCGTGGGTTCGGCGGTCGTGGTGGGCGGCGCGGTCTACCTCGGAGCGCGTCGGCGCGTGCGCGGGTCCTGACCCGTTCGCGACACGCCGAGGGTGGTCCAACCGTGGGGACCAGAGGCGTCCGGGCTCTTGTCGGGAGGACAGAACAGGCGTAGAACAGGAGGCACAACTCCAGACCGCACGTGAGCCAGGTACCCACGCGGCGAACTACCCTTCCTAATTGGGCGTTGCCTGTCGGGTTCACCCGCAGCAACAGTTGACGGTGCACGCTTGGTAGCCAGGAGTCACGTGCCAGCAGCGGCACTCTGGGCGTCTTCGTCGAGGGTGCCGCTTGCACGTCGGGTCACCCTCACTCAATCGGCCAGCGGGCTCGCCTCGGTCCCCGCCGCATAGGCCTCGGCGGCGTACAACAGCCACGCGCGCACGCCGCCGGCGGAGCCCTCGCCGTAGGCGCGCAGGTTCGACTCGTACTCCCGCCGCAGCGCCAGATGCCCCGCCTCGGGTACCACGAGGGAGGCGGGGTCGACGCCTCGGGCCACCAGCACGAGGCGTTCGGCGGCCCGGGCCAGGATGCCGTTGCGGGTCGGGAACGGCGCGGCGCACGCGATGTCGGCGTGCACCACGGCGGCCACCACGAGAGCCGGCGCCGCGGTCGGTGCGACCAGCAGCTTGGCGAGCGCGCCGACCCGGTCGGCGCCCTCGGCGCTGCGCGGACGTCCCAGCACGGATTCGGAGCCGGACTCCGGCGCCTGACCCTTCGCAGCCAGCACGTGCAGCCTCGCGAAGGCCTGAAGCGGCGACCTCGCGAGCACGGGCGCGAGCGCGAGCAGCTCCGTGCCGACACGAGCCGCGGCCCTCGCCGGCTCGTCGGCGACACCGGTCCGTAGCTCCTGCAGGGTGGACGCCGACCCCTCCAAGACCGCGCTCGCGTGAGCACCGCGCAGCACCGACTCGGCGGTCAGCTCCGGTGTGCTGCGCCGCAGGCCACGGTCGCGCAGCAGAGCGTCGATGCCATCGCGGGTGGCGGCCATCGCCGACCCCACCCCCTCGAGTGCGGCGAGCCGGCCCCAGGGGTCCTCGCGGTGTCCCGCGGGTGGCTCGGTCGTGGAGTCGACCCCGGGCACAGGCATCCGCGCAGGGTAGCCGAGGCCGGCGTTAGGGGGCGGTCAGGCGGCTGGGCCGTTCTGCCTCACCTCGGCGACCTTCGCCATTGCCTCGCGGAGCTCGGCGAGCCAGTCGTCGGAGTGCTGGCCGACCAGGCGCACGCACCAGGCGACCGCGTCGGACCTCGAGCGGGCCACACCGGACTCGACCAGCGTGTCGAGCACTTGTCGCTGTGGCTGACGCAGCCGCGTCATCACTGGCACGGCGATGTGGGTGAACAGCTCGGTGCGCTCGCCGACGCTCACCCCCCACGACACCTTGCGCCCGAACCGATGCTCTGCCTCGCGGGCAATCTCGATGCGGCGCTCCCGCGTCTCCTCGCGGAAGGCCTTCGCGCGCCCTGCCCTGGTCTCGGCGGCCTCCGCCTCACTCACGGCGCTGCTTTTCTCGGGGCCCTTCTCGGCATCCTTATTGCCACCCTCGTCGTCGTCGCCCTCGGCGATCGCGAGGATGACCGTGATCTCCTCGCGGTCAACCTCGATCCTCGGCTGCTGGGCCTGCCACTGTTTCGGGAGGCGTCCGTGGAACCAGCCCCGGGTCCGTTCCAATGTCTCATCTGTAATCATGTAATGAACATTACACGACGATTCTCGGGTGGTCGAGAGAAGTCGGCCCCGGGTGACGCTGCCGCTCATTGGTAGCCTCCGGGCATGACCGCGGATCCAGGCGAGACACCCTCGGTCATCCCGTTACCCGCCCCATCAACTGCGCAGTCAACTGCCCCCTCCACGGCCCCGCCCACTGCAGAGCGGGCGCGCTCCTTCGACACGGTGGTGGACGCCTACGCCGCGGGGCGGCCGACGTACCCCCGCGAAGCCGCCCAATGGATGACCCGGGAGCCCGGTCGTTCCAGAAGGCGAGTCCTCGAGCTCGGGGCCGGCACCGGCAAGCTGACCGAGCAGCTCATCTCTCTGGGTCACCGGGTGATCGCCACCGACCCGTCGGAGCCGATGCTGGGCCGCCTGCGGACGAGTGTCCGGGCGGCGCGACCGGTCGCCGCCGGCGCCGAGCAGATCCCCCTCGCGACGAGCTCGGTCGATCTCGTCGTGAGCGGGCAGGCATTCCACTGGTTCGACCACGACCGCGCGCTTCCGGAGATCGCGCGCGTGCTCGAGCCTGGGGGGAGCCTCGCGCTGGCCTGGAACTTCCGCGACGAGCGCATCCCGTGGGTCCGGCGGCTGAGCGCGATCATCGGCGACGACAGGTCCGATTGGGACCCGCAGGAGAGCATCGACGACTCCGGGTTGTTCGAGACCGTCGAGCACACCACCTTCCGGTTCTGGCAGCCGTTGAACGCACAGTCGCTGCGAGAGCTGGTGTGCTCCCGGTCCTACGTCGCGGTCATGGAGGAGGCGGAGCGCGCGGAGGTGCTGCGCCGGGTGGACGAGCTGTACGACGAGTACGGGCGCGGCCACGACGGGATGCTGATGCCCTACGAGACGTATGCCTACCGCGCGGTCGCACTCCCCTGGATCGATCCCGACGCGTCGGCTGCGCAGAAGGCGGGCTCCGAGGAGCCCGACCATGCACGCGACACCGACGAGACCGACCACGACTCCCTGCTGATCGACTTCCGCTGAGCCGATGGCGGGCTCGCGGTGGTTCGCACGGTTGCGCGGGCCCCTGGGCAGCGAGTCCGACCGCGCCACCTTCCGCACCCTTCACACAGCCTCGTTGGCCGCCCCCGCGCTGCGCGAGGGGCTCACGGTGCCCTCGGCCGAGAAGGCGGTGCGGTTCCTGCGCGCTCTGCTCGGGACCCCCGTCGTGGCCTTGACCGACACCGGTCGGCTGCTGGCCTGGGACGGACGGTTCAACCACCACGACGAGCAGGCCACCCGGTTGGCCGCGCAAGTGGTCGCCGACGGCAGCACCTCGGTCGGGGACAGGTCGGAGATCCCCTGCTCTGACGCGCGTTGCCCGCTGCGCCACGTCATCGTGAGCCCCCTGACCGTGGAGGACCGCGTCGTGGGCACGCTCCAGGTCTATGCGCCCGCCGCATCCGCCGGGCTGGTGCGCGCCACCAACGAGGTGGCTCGGTGGGTCTCGGGGCAGCTCGAGCTCGCCGAGCTCGACGCCTCCCGCACGCGCGCCATGGAGGCGGAGGTGCGAGCGCTGCGGGCGCAGATCAGCCCGCACTTCGTCTACAACTCGCTGACCGCGATCGCCTCCTTCGTGCGGACCGACCCGGAACGAGCCCGCGAGCTGGTCCTGGAGTTCGCGGACTTCACCCGCTACTCGTTCCGACGACACGGCGAGTTCACCACCCTGGCCGAGGAGCTGCGCTCGATCGAGCGCTACCTGGCGCTGGAGAAGGCACGGTTCGGTGACCGGCTCCAGGTCACCTTGCGGGTCGCGCCGGAGGTGCTGCCGGTCGTCGTACCGTTCCTGTCCCTGCAGCCGCTGGTCGAGAACGCGGTGCGGCACGGCCTCGAGGGCAGCTCCGAGACCGGCCACATCTCGATCGACGCCGAGGACAACGACTCCGAGTGCGTGATCAGTGTCGAGGACGACGGGTCGGGCGAGGACCCGGACAAGGTACGACGGGCCCTCGCCGGCGATCCCACGACGGACTCGGTCGGTCTCGGCAACGTCGACGAGCGACTGCGCTCGACCTTCGGTGACGACTTCGGGCTGGTCGTCGAGACAGCGCCGGGAGCCGGGACCAGGGTCATCGTTCGCGTGCCGAAGTACGCGCCGGGAGTCCACACATGAACGCCACGAACGAAGTCCCCTCCGGCGCGGCACTGCGCGTGCTCGTCGTGGACGACGAGCGACCCGCACTCGACGAGCTGGTGTGGCTGCTCGAGCACGATCCGCGGGTCGGGTCCGTGCTCGCCAGCGACTCGGCCGCCGACGGCCTGCGCAGGTTGCAGGAGGAGCCGGTGGACGCGCTCTTCCTCGACATCCGGATGCCGGGCCTGACCGGGGTCGAGCTGGCCCGGCTGCTAACGCGTTTCCGGCAACCCCCACCCGTGGTGTTCGTGACCGCCTACGACGAGCACGCGGTCGACGCCTTCGAGCTCAACGCCGTCGACTATGTCCTCAAGCCGGTCAGTGGCGCGAGGCTCGCCGAAGCGGTACGACGCGTCGTCGAGGCGCGGTCGGGTGCGACTACCCACGTCGAGGACACCATCGCCGTCGAGCTGGGCGGCGTGACCCGCTTCGTCTCGCGCTCCGAAGTCAGGTACGTCGAGGCGCAGGGCGACTACGCCCGGTTGCACACGCCGACCGGCAGCCACCTGCTGCGCGTCCCGCTGTCCTCGCTCGAGGAGGAGTGGCGCGACGCGGGGTTCGTGCGGATCCACCGGTCCCTGCTGGTCTCCCTGCACCACGTCGAGGAGCTCCACGTCGACGCGGGTCGCTGCAGCGTCGTGGTCGGAGGTCAGGAGCTGGGAGTCAGTAGACGGCACACCCGCGAGCTGAGGGACCGGCTGGTGCGTCCCGCGCGCCCCGGAGGCGGCTCCCGCGCAGAAGACTAGGACCTGGCATTCGGTGGAGCATCTCCTGCATGGGGTGCGTGCGTTCCTCCATTGTCTAGCTCGACGCGTGGAGAGAGCATTCTGGGGAGCATGGCCGTAGCCGACCGGGCCATCCCTTCGCGGTGAGGAGTCGGGCCACGGCGTCCGCGGCGCGACTGCTGCCTCTTGGTAACGTCGCCCGCCATGAACGAGGCCTTGGTCGCGTGGCTCCGTGACTCTGATCCGGCATTGCGCTGGCAGGTTGAGCGTGACCTCGTGCGCGAACCGCCCGGCGTCTGGGAAGCAACGCGGGCAAGCATCGCGACCGAAGGCTACGGCCGGCGCCTTCTCGAGCTCCAGGACCCGGACGGCCAGTGGGCGGGCGGCGCGTTCTTCCCTGCTGACTTCGATTTCCAGGGTCCTGAAGCAGCTGAGGAAGGCGCGCAGCCTTGGACGGCGACGACGTGGACGCTCAACTCGCTGCGGGAGTGGGGGCTCGATCCCGCTGTCCTGCGCGAGCGCCGCACGGCAGAGCTTCTCGCCGAGAACAGCCGCTGGGAGTACGAGGACCGACCGTACTGGGACGGCGAGGTCGACTGCTGCATCAACGCCTGGACCGTCGCAAACGGCCTATGGCTCGGCGTCGAGATCACCGGCATCGTCGACTGGTTCCTCGAGCATCGACTGCCCGACGGCGGCTGGAACTGCGAGTGGGTCGAGGGCTCGACGCGATCGTCGTTCCACTCGACGCTCAACTCCCTCAAGGGACTGCTCGCCTTTGACGTCGCGACCGGAGGCACCGAGGCGACGCTCGCTGCGCGGCGCTCCGGCGAGGAGTACCTCCTACAGCGGGGGCTCCTCCGGCGTCGCTCGACGGGCGAACCGGTGGCACCGTGGGTGGACCGCTTCGCTTACCCGTTCCGCTGGTCCTACAACGTGCTCAGCGCGGCCGACTACTTCCGCCATGCGGCACTCTCCGACGGCGCTCCGCCGGACCCGCGCATGGCCGACGCGATCGAGCTCGTCCGCGCCGCCCGGCAGCCCAGCGGCACCTGGCTCCAGGCCGGCCGGCAACCGGGGCGGGTGTGGTTCGAGGTCGACGCAGCGGCGGGGGAGCCTTCGAAATGGCTGACCCTGTTCGGCACCCGAGTGCTCGCCTGGTGGGACTCGGGGCCTCCCTAGTGGTGTGTCTCCTGGTTGATTGACCGTACGTGCGGCGTCCTGCGCCCGGCTGGCAAGGCGGAGGAGCGATGCTGTAGTTGGGGCTCCTGTGAGTGACGACAACGCAGCCATGCGGGATGCAGGGCGTCGCAGGTGGTTGAGCAATCGGGAGACACACCAACTAGACGGCGGACGCCATCCTCGTGAGCTCGCTCGAGAGGTCCCAGAGCCTGCCCGCGGTGGCGGTGTCCCGGGCGGCGGGGGCCAGCCGCGCCGGGGCGGGGTGACCGCGTTGCTCGGAGAAGCGGTCCGGCCCGATGTAGCTGCCACCCGGCAGGTCCTGCGTGGCCGCGAAGAGGGTCGGCAGCGCACCCATCTCGTCGCTCTGGGCGATGATCCGGTTGCCGATCGACATGAGCCGGCTCTGCAGCGAGCTGCCGGTGTGGCTCTGCAGGTTGGTGGCGGCGTACCCCGGGTGAGCGGCGACCGCTCGCACCGGGGAGTCGGCGTCATCCAGTCGGCGCTGCAGCTCGAGGGTGAACAGCAGGTTGGCCAGCTTGGACTGGCAGTAGGCACCCCAGCGGCTGTAGTCGTCGCGCTCCCAGTTCAGGTCGTCCAGCCGGATCTTGCCGGTGCGGTGCGCGGTCGAGGCCACGGTGACCACGCGGTCGGTGATCGCCGGGAGCAGCAGGTTGGTGAGCGCGAAGTGGCCGAGGTGGTTGGTGCCGATCTGCATCTCGAAGCCGTCCTTGGTGCGCTGCTCCGGGACGGCCATGACTCCGGCGTTGTTGACCAGGATGTCGAGATCGCCGTCCCAGGCATCGGCGAAGGAGCGCACGGACTGGAGGTCGGCGAGGTCCAGTGCCCGCACCTCGGCCTTCCCCGGCACCGTCGACGCAGCGCGCTCTCCCTTGGCCGTGTCGCGCACCGCGAGTACGACGCGCGCCCCTGCCCGGGCGAGCTCACGAGCGGCCACCAGGCCGATCCCGCTGTTGGCCCCGGTCACCACCACCGTGCGGCCGGTGAGGGCGGGCAGGTCTGCGGCAGTCCACTTGTGCGAGCTCATGGCGCCAATGTAGGCGCTGGCAACAATGCTGTCAACGGCTACATTTCTCGGCTAGGCTGCCTCCGTGAGCTCGCCGCGCTACCACCACGGCAACCTCCGCAGTGCCTTGCTCGAGCAGGCCGAGCGGACCCTGGAGCTGCGCGGCACCCAGGCGCTGTCGCTGCGCGAGCTCGCCCGGGAGGTCGGCGTCAGCCATGCCGCACCGCGGCGGCACTTCCCCGACCGACAGGCGCTGCTCGACGCACTCGCGATCCACGGCTTCGCGCGACTGCGCGCCGGACTCGAGGAAGCGGCCGCGACAGCGGGGCCGTTCGGAGCACGGCTGCATGCGCTCGCCCAGACCTATGTCTCCTTCAGCCTCAGTCATGCCGCGCTGCTCGAGCTCATGTACGCCGGGAAGCAGCGAGTGGGCGCACAGCTGGTCCGCGAGGCCGCCGAGCTGACCTTCGCGGTGCCGCTGGCAGTCATCGTCGAGGCGCAGTCGGCCGGCGAGCTGCCCGGCGGCGATCCGCAGCAGGTCGCGACACTGGTCTTCGCCACGCTCCAGGGCCTCGCGACCCTCGCGGGCGGCGGGATGCTCCCCGCAGCGCCGGTCGACGAGGTGGTACGCCGGAGCGTCGAGCAGCTGATCGACGGGCTCCGGCCCCACGCCGTGGAAAGTCGCCGGTCGTGACCCCGTCCGAGGCCGACCGACCACCACCCGGATCGGGCCGGGTCCGGGTCACCGGCCCGCGGACCTCCGCGAGCCCTTCCCGGCGGGTCACCGCGGCCTCCGAGATCGACGCGCAGTCGCCGATCGGCGAGATCTTCATCGCCTCACTTCTCCGAGCACAGCTGCGCCTGGCCGTCATCGTGCTTGTCGCCATCGGCGTCCTCGTGGCCGGCCTGCCGTTGCTCTTCTCGCTCTTTCCCGACGTCGGGTCCGCGAGCATTCTCGGCATGCCGTTGCCGTGGCTGCTCCTCGGCTTCGCCGTCTACCCGCTCCTGGTCGGGATCGGCTGGCTCTACGTGCGTGCGGCAGAGCGCAACGAGCGTGACTTCACCGACGTCGTCGAGCGGTCGTGACCTCCTGATGCGGGAGGCGAGCCTCCGATGAACGCACAGGCGGGTCTGGTCGCCGTACTCGTCGTGTCGGTCGCGACCTTGGCCATCGGCGCCTACGGCTGGCGGTTCTCTCGCACCACCAGCGACTTCTTCGTCGCCTCGAGGTCGGTCCGGCCGGGGCTGAACGCGTCCGCGATCGGTGGGGAGTACCTCTCGGCCGCGTCCTTCCTGGGCGTCGCCGGTCTGGTGCTCGCCTTCGGGACCGACATGTTGTGGTACCCCGTGGGCTGGACCGCGGGCTACCTGGTGCTGCTCGTGCTCGTTGCGGCACCGCTGCGCCGCTCTGGTGCCTACACGCTGCCGGACTTCGCCGAGGGGCGGCTCGAGTCGGCACGGGTCCGCCGACTGTCGTCACTGCTCGTGGTCGGGGTCGGCTGGCTCTACCTCATGCCGCAGTTCCAAGGCGCCGGGCTCTCGCTCGGCACAGTCGTCGGGACGCAGCCGTGGGTCGGCGGCGTGCTGGTCGCAGCGGTCGTGCTGGTCAACGTCTTCTTCGGCGGCATGCGCAGCATCACCCTGGTCCAGGCGTTCCAGTACTGGCTGAAGCTGACCGCGCTGCTTTTCCCGGTCATCTTCCTGCTGCTCGTGTGGGCCGGCGACGGCGCCACCTCCCCCGCCGATGCCGCCGTGAGCGCGGGTGGGGTGCCGGGTGACCTCTGGGTCTCGCCGCTGGAGTCAGCAGACGAGCACCCGTTGTACTCGACGTACTCGATCATCGTCGCGACCTTCTTGGGCACGATGGGACTTCCCCACGTCGTGGTCCGCTTCTACACCAACCCCGACGGCCGCGCCGCCCGCCGCACCACGCTCGTGGTCCTCGGCCTGCTCGGGTTGTTCTACCTCCTCCCCCCGGTGTACGGCGCACTCGGCCGGCTCTACGCACCCGACCTGATCGCCTCGGGACGAGCCGACGCCGTCGTGCTCGAGCTTCCGTCTCGGATGATCGCTGGACTCGGTGGCGACCTGCTGTCCGCGTTGACCACGGCGGGAGCCTTCGCGGCGTTCCTGTCCACCTCGTCCGGACTGACCATCGCGGTCGCCGGTGTGCTGAGCCAGGACGTGATGGGACGTCGCTTCCGCGGGGTCAGGACGTTCCAGGCAGCAGCGGTGGTCGCGGTCGTCGTACCACTGTCCCTGACCACGCTCTCCGACGGCGTCGGTGTCGCGCGCGCCGTCGGGCTCGCCTTCGCGGTCGCGGCATCGACGTTCTGCCCGCTGCTCGTGCTCGGCATCTGGTGGCGCAAGCTCACCGACGTCGGCGCGATCACCGGCATGATGGTCGGCGCATCCCTGTCCGGAGTGGCGGTCATCGACACCCTGCTGCAAAGCGAGCGCAACGGCTGGACGGGCGCGCTCCTGGCGCAGCCGGCGGCGTGGACCGTGCCAGCCGCGTTCGCCGCGATGGTGCTGGCCTCACTCGCGACGCAAGGGCGGCTGCCGGCGAACGTGACGCGCACGATGGTCCGGCTGCACACCCCCGAGGCCGTCGGCGTGGACCGCGGTCCGACGCGGCCTTGACCGGAACCCTCCACACGATCGTGACCGCTCGTCGCGCCGTTCGGACCGTACGCCGAGCCCCCGCGACCGTTGGTCGCACGACAGGGCGGCGGTGGTCCCGACGACGGCCGGGAGTTCGTAGCGTGACTGCCATCACAGCCTCGCCTGGTGGTTTCGGGCGACCCATGAGAGAGGTGATCCGTCGTGGCTGAGGACGTCCGTCCCGCACCCACCACCGGAGCAGTCCCCCATCAGCGCTCCGGGCACGCGGTCTACGAGCAGCTGCACGCCAGCGGTGACTTCCAGGAGATGCGCAAGGGCTACCGCGCGTTCGCCATCCCCGCGACCATCGCCTTCTTGGTGTGGTACCTGCTGTTCGTGGTGATGTCGAACTGGGCAACCGGCTTCATGAACACCAAGCTGATCGGCAACATCAACGTCGCGCTGGTCTTCGGGCTGCTGCAGTTCGCCTCGACGTTCCTCATCGCCTGGCTCTACGCCCGCCACATGAACCGGCATGTCGACCCGGTCGCCCGACGGCTCGAGCAGCGCTACAACGAGGAGGTCGGCCGATGAGCTCTCAGACCCTCACCACGATCCTCTTCCTCGCCGTCGTTGCCCTGACGGTGGGCATCACGTTCTGGGCAAGTCGGCAGAGCTCCGGAGCCGCCGACTTCTACGCCGGTGGCCGCAACTTCACTGGCGTCCAGAACGGTCTGGCCATCTCGGGCGACTACATGTCCGCGGCGTCGTTCCTCGGCATCTCCGGCGCGATCGCGCTCAACGGCTACGACGGCTTCCTCTACTCGATCGGGTTCCTGGTCGCCTGGCTCGTCGCGCTGCTGCTCGTTGCCGAGCTGCTCCGCAACTCGGGCCGCTACACGATGGCCGACCAGCTGGCCTACCGGATGCGGCAGACTCCCGTGCGCACCGCTGCAGCCACCTCCACCGTGGTCGTGTCGATCTTCTACCTGCTCGCGCAGATGGTAGGCGCCGGCACCCTGGTCGCGCTGCTGCTCGGTGTGGACAGTGCAGCCATCAAGAACCTGACCATCGTCGGTGTCGGTGCGTTGATGATCTTCTACGTCACCGTCGGTGGCATGAAGGGCACCACCTGGGTGCAGATCGTCAAGGCGGTGCTGCTGATGAGCGGCACCGTGCTGATCACGGTCCTGGTGCTCGCGGAGTTCGGGTTCAACCTCTCCGAGCTGCTCGGGGCGGCCGCGGACAACACCGGCAAGGGGTCCGCGTTCCTCGAGCCCGGTCTGGCCTACGGTGCCGACCTGACCAGCAAGATCGACTTCGTCAGCCTCGGCCTCGCCCTGGTGCTCGGGACCGCCGGGCTCCCGCACATCCTGATCCGCTTCTACACGACCCCGACCGCGCGGGAGGCGCGGACCTCGGTGCTGTGGGCGATCGGGCTGATCGGTGCCTTCTACCTGATGACACTGGTGCTCGGCTTCGGTGCCGCCGCCTTGCTCGACACAGGGGAAGGCAGTGCGGTTGCGGACTCCACCGGGAACCTCGCCTCACCCCTGCTCGCGGAGGCAGTCGGAGGCGGCAGCGACTCCACGGGCGGAGCGATCCTGCTGGCGGTCATCTCGGCGGTCGCCTTCGCGACGATCCTCGCGGTGGTCGCCGGGCTGACCCTGACCTCGGCGTCCTCGGTCGCGCACGACATGTATGCCAACGTGGTCAAGAAGGGCACCGCGTCGGAGAAGGACGAGGTGCGGGTGGCGCGGATCGCGGCGTTCGTGATCGGCGGCATCGCGATCGCGCTGGCGATTCCGGCGCAGAACCTCAACATCGCCTTCTTGGTCGCGTTGGCCTTTGCCGTCGCGGCGTCGGCGAACCTGCCTTCGATCGTCTACAACCTGTTCTGGAAGGGGTTCAACACCCGCGGCGCGACGTGGAGCATCTACGGCGGACTGATCACCTGCATCGTGCTGGTGGCCTCCTCGCCGGTGGTCTCCGGCTCGGAGACGGCTCTGTTCACCGACAGCGACTGGTCATGGTTCCCGCTGAGCAACCCGGGCATCATCTCGATCCCGGCCGGCTTCCTCCTCGGCTGGCTCGGGTCGATCACCTCGACCGAGCCCGAGGCGGCGGACAGCTACGAGGAGCTCGAGGTGCGGTCCCTGACCGGAGCCGGCGCGGAGGCCGCCGTACACCACTAGGGTTTCCCGCGCACGGGTTTGTCGAGCCGCACCATCGGGTGGTCGAGCTTGTCGAGACCACTGACCTTCGACCTAGGCTGACGGTCAGCCAGCGACGAGACGAGGAGCAACCGTGAGCGACGAGACACTGTCGAACCTGCTGCACGAAGACCGCCGTTTCGAGCCGCCTAAGAAGCTCGCGGCCGAGGCGAACCTGACTGCGCAGGCCTACGACCGGGCGGCCGAGGACCGGCTCGCGTTCTGGGAGGAGCAGGCAGATCGGCTCGACTGGGCGCAGCGGTGGGACACGGTCCTCGACTGGGACGACCCGCCGTTCGCCAAGTGGTACGTCGGCGGCCGGCTGAACGCGGCGTACAACTGCGTCGACCGGCATGTGGAGGCGGGAGCCGGTGACAAGGTCGCCTTCCACTGGGTCGGCGAGCCCGACGACGACACCCGCTCGATCACCTACGGCGAGCTCAAGGACGAGGTGTGCAAGGCGGCGAACGCCCTGACCGAGCTGGGGCTCGAGAGCGGTGAGCGGGTCGCGATCTACATGCCGATGATCCCGGAGACGGTGATCGCTATGCTCGCCTGCGCCAGGCTCGGCGCTCCTCACACTGTGGTGTTCGGCGGGTTCTCCTCCGACGCGCTCACCGGCCGGATCCAGGACTGCGACGCGCGCTTGGTGATCACGGCGGACGGCGGCTACCGGAAGGGCGCGGCGTCGGCGTTGAAGCCGAACGTCGACGAGGCGCTCGAGGAGTGCCCCGACGTGCGCAACGTGCTCGTGGTACGCCGCACCGGGCAGGACGTGGGGTGGACCGAGGACCGGGACGTGTGGTGGCACGACACCGTCGACAAGGCGTCGACCGAGCACGAACCGGAGCCGTTCGACTCCGAGCACCCGCTCTACGTGATGTACACCTCCGGCACCACCGGGAAGCCCAAGGGCATCCTGCACACCACCGGCGGCTACCTGGTGGGCTGCGCCTACACGCACTGGGGGATCTTCGACGTCAAGCCCGACAAGGACGTCTACTGGTGCGCCGCCGACATCGGCTGGGTCACCGGGCACTCCTACATCGTCTACGGCCCACTCCTGAACGGTGTCACGTCGGTGCTCTACGAAGGGACCCCGGACACCCCGCACAAGGGCCGCTGGTGGGAGATCATCTCCGACCACCAGGTGAGCATCCTCTACTGCGCGCCCACGGCGATCCGCACCTTTATGAAGTGGGGAGCCGAGATCCCGGAGAAGTTCGACCTGTCCTCGCTGCGGCTGCTGGGCTCGGTCGGTGAGCCGATCAACCCGGAGGCCTACGTCTGGTACCGCGAGACCATCGGCGCCGGGAGCACGCCGGTCGTGGACACCTGGTGGCAGACCGAGACCGGGATGATCATGATCTCCCCGCTGCCCGGGGTGACCGCCGCCAAGCCCGGCTCCGCGATGAGGCCGATCCCCGGAGTCAGCGCGGATGTGGTGGACGAGCAGGGAGAGTCGGTCCCGGACGGCTCGGGCGGCTACCTCGTGCTCACCGAACCGTGGCCCGCTATGCTGCGGACTCTGTGGGGCGACGACGAGCGCTTCAAGGAGACCTACTGGTCCCGTTTCCCCGGGCTCTACTTCGCCGGTGACGGCGCGAAGAAGGACGACGACGGCGATCTGTGGCTGCTCGGCCGCGTCGACGACGTGATGAACGTGTCGGGCCACCGGATGTCGACCGCCGAGATCGAGTCCGCCCTGGTCTCGCACCCCAAGGTCGCCGAAGCGGCGGTCGTGGGGGCTAAGGACGAGACGACGGGACAGGCGGTCTGTGCGTTCGTGATCTTGCGGGAGTCGGCTCTCGAGGACGGAGAGAAGACCTCGGACGACCTGATCGCCGAGCTGCGCAACCATGTGGCAAAGCAGATCGGCGCGATCGCCAAGCCGCGTCAGGTGATGGTGGTGGCCGAGCTCCCGAAGACCCGTTCCGGCAAGATCATGCGCCGACTGCTCCAAGATGTCGCAGAGCACCGCGAGGTCGGCGACGTCACCACCCTCGCCGACACCCAGGTCATGGACCTCATCCAGGAAGGCATGTCCGACGACTCGGAGGACTAGGGCGTGTCCAGCAGCGAACGACGACGGCCCACGTTCCTTCCCGACGCGGACAAGGGCGAGAGCACATTCCTCGGCGACCTGCTTCGCCAGGAGACCGTCGGCGGAGCCATCGTCCTGGTCGCCGCCACGATCGCGGTGCCGCTGGTGGCGGCGCTCCTCGCCGCATCGATCCTGGGCAGGCGCAGCCGACAGCTCAAGCCCTCGAACTGATCCACCGGGGCCGACCCGTTGCGTGCGGTTGAGTGCTCTAGGGTCGGGTAAC
>Ga0136622_10000049_pt1 | contig 37601 bp, 33 predicted proteins | sample AntDrymUQ4482106_2_FD_104803 | JGI IMG/M metagenome (GOLD analysis project Ga0136622, IMG submission 104803) | Polar desert sand microbial communities from Dry Valleys, Antarctica - metaG UQ448 (21.06) | ecosystem: Environmental > Terrestrial > Soil > Desert | place: Antarctica: Dry Valley...
GACTTCACCGGCCGGCCGGTGGTGATCAACGTCTGGTTCGCCGACTGCCCACCGTGCCGCGAGGAGGCCGACGACCTGGTTGCGGCACAGCGGCGGCTGCGCGGCGACGGCGTTGCCTTCCTTGGGGTCAACATCCGCGACGACGCCGACGGCGCCGCGGCCTTCCAGCGCACCTTCGATGTCGGCTGGCCGAGCATCTACGACCCGGCCGGTGCACAGCTGCTCGGCTTTCGCGACAGCCTGCCCTCCGCGGCCGTACCCACCACCTGGGTGATCGACTCCGCTGGGCGGGTCGCGGCCCGCGTCGTCGACGAGATCCGGTCCGCGTCCACGCTGGTCGACCTCGTCGAGGAGGTCGAGACCGGTGGCTGAGTGGATGCAGCAGACCGCGCTGTCCGGCTCGCTCGTCCTGGCCATCCCGGTCGCGCTGCTCGCCGGGCTGGTCAGCTTCTTCAGCCCGTGCGTTGTGCCGCTGCTGCCCGGCTACCTGTCGTACGTCACCGGTCTGTCCGGCGCCGACCTGGAGGCGGCCCGGGCCGGTGAGCGCTCGCCGGGACGCGGCCGGATGGTCCTCGGCACCGTCGGCTTCGTGCTGGGGTTCACGTTCGTCTTTGTCTCGTTGGGGACGCTCATCGGTGCGGTCGGCACCTGGTTGCTCACCTACCAGGACCAGATCAGCGTCGGCCTCGGGGTCGTCGTGGTTCTGGTCGGCTTGGCGTTCCTCGGCCTGCTGCCCGCCCTGCAGCGTGACGTGCGGGTCCATCGCATACCCGCGGTCGGGGTGGCCGCCGCCCCGCTGCTGGGGGTGCTGTTCGGTCTGGGCTGGACGCCGTGCCTCGGACCGACGCTGACCGCGGTATTGGCGCTGTCGTACGACCAGGCCAGCGCCGGGCGCGGCGCGCTGCTCACGGCGTTCTACTGCCTCGGGCTCGGGGCCCCGTTCGTCCTTGCGGGCGTGGCCTTCCGACAGGTGCTGGGGGCCACCAGCGCGCTGCGGCGGCACCAGGTGTGGGTGACCCGCGCCGGCGGGGTGCTGCTCGTCGGAGTCGGGATGCTGCTGCTCACCGGCTGGTGGGACCTCTGGGTCGCCCAGATGCGCGGCTGGGTACCCGGCTTCACGACGGTGGTATGAGCGTGCCCCCGGCGTCCCCGGCCCGCACCGCGCCAGCGGCCCCCGACGGGCCGGCGGCCACGGCCGGATCGCCGGCTCCGGACCCCGCTGAGCGTCCCGGCGGCAGGCGCCCCCCAGAGCTCACGCCGCGCGAGCTGGGCCGGTGGGCCTGGCGCCAGCTGACCTCGATGCGCACCGCGCTGCTGCTGCTGCTGGTGCTCGCCCTGGCGGCCGTCCCAGGTTCGCTGGTGCCGCAGCAGGGCGTCGACTCGATCGCGGTCGCCCGGTTCCGAATCGAGCACCCGGACCTGGCCCCGTGGCTGGACCGGCTGGGCGTCTTCTCGGTCTACTCCTCGCCCTGGTTCTCCGCGGTCTACCTGCTGTTGCTGGTCTCGGTGATCGGATGCATCGTGCCGCGTACGGCGGTGTACGCCCGCGCGCTGCGGGCCCGTCCGCCGAGCGCCCCGCAGCGGCTCGAGCGGCTACCTGCCTTTGCGTCCTACGAGTCCGCCGAAACCGTCGAGGCCGTCATCGCCGGCGCCGAGCGGGTGCTGCGCGCCCAGCGGTTCCGGGTCGACAGCCACGCCGGGACGCTCAGCGCGGAGAAGGGCTACCTGCGGGAGGCCGGCAACCTGGTGTTCCACGCCAGCCTGGTGGTGGTGCTGGTGGGGGTGGCGATCGGCAGCCTGTGGGGCTATCGGGGCAACGCCATCGTCGTGGAGGGCAGCGGATTCTCCAACACACTCACGCAGTACGACGAGTTCTCGGCCGGGGCACTGGCCGGCGCCTCGTCGCTGCCCCCGTTCACCGTGGCGTTGGAGGCAATGACAGCCGACTTCCAGACCGGGGGCAGCCAGGCCGGCCAGCCGAAGTCGTTCGAGGCGACGGGGACGCTGACCCCCGCACCGGGCGCCGACCCGGCACCGTTCGGCATCTCGGTCAACCACCCGCTGACCGTCGAGGGCACCTCGGTCTTCCTGGTCGGCAGCGGCTACGCGCCGGTCGTGACCGTCCGCGACGGTGCAGGGGAGGTGGTCTCGTCGGGGCCGGTGCCGTTCCTGCCGGCCGACTCGTCGTACCTCAGCGAGGGGGTGGTCAAGGTCCCGGACGCGAGCCCCGAGCAGCTCGGGCTGGAGGGCTTCTTCCTGCCGACGGCGGCCCGGGGCGCCGACGGGGTGCCGGTGTCGGCGTTCCCGGAGGCGGTGGACCCGGTGCTGTCGCTGTTCGTCTGGCGGGGGGACCTTGGTCTCGACGACGGGGTCCCGCAGTCGATCTACGCCCTCGACAAGGACGAACTGTCGGTGGTGGAGGAGCCCGGCGGGGGACCCACCCGGCTGCTGCTCCGGCCAGGCCAGACCGCCCCCCTGCCGGACGGTCTGGGCTCGGTGAGCTTCGACGGCGTCCGGGAGTTCGCCCGGCTGCAGATCTCGTCAGCGCCGCTGGCCTGGCTGCCGCTGACCGCGCTGGTCGTTGCGGTCAGCGGCCTGCTGCTTTCGCTGTACGTGCGCCCCCGCCGAGCCTGGGTGCGTGCGCGTTCGGTGGACGGCCGTACCGTGGTCGAAGTCGCTGCACTGGACCGGGTGGCCCGCGCTGACACCGGCCCGGACCTGGACGAGGTGGTGGCTGCGCTACGTGCTCGCGGGCGGAGCGACCGACGAGATGACCCCGCGGCGACGGACGGAGACCGGGCATGAACCCCGAGGCGCTGGCCGAGCTGGCCAATCTCGGCGTCGCCACGGCGACGGTGGCGCTCGCGATCGGCTGGCTGCTGCACCTGGCCGAGTGGGCCGCCGCCTGGGCGGCTGCCCGGTCCGCGCAGCTGGTCCGCGTCGGCGCGCCGGCGTCTGCGTCTGCGGAGGAGCCCACGCGGGCAACCGCCACCACCGACCATCCGGCTGACCGGCTCGCCCGCGCCGGATTGGCGGCCACCGTGCTCGGTACGGCGCTGCTGGCCGCGGCGGTGCTCGCCCGCGGCCTGGCCGCGGGTCGGGTGCCTTGGGGCAACATGTACGAGTTCGCGGTCGCCGGCGCCTTGGTGGTGCTGGTGGTCTACCTCGGTTTGGTGGCGCGCGCCGGCATCGGCTGGCTGGCCCCCATTGTCACCGGCTTCGCCGTCTTGGTGCTCGGCCTGTCGATCCTCGTCTACCTGCCGCCCGGTCCTCTGGTGCCCGCGCTGGACTCGTACTGGCTGGTGCTGCACGTCGCGGCGGCGGCGATCGCTGGCGGGGCGTTCGTGGTCGGCGCCGGCGCAGCGGCCCTGTTCCTGGTCAAGGACCGGGCGGAGGCCCGCGCCGGTGGTCCGGTGACCACCGGGGTGCTCGGCCGCTTGCCCACGACGGCGGCGATGGACCGGCTCGGCTTCCAGGTGCACGCCTTCGCCTTTCCCCTGTGGACGTTCGCCGCGCTGATCAGCGGGCCGATCTGGGCCCAGCACGCCTGGGGGCGCTACTGGGGCTGGGACCCCAAGGAGGTGTGGGCGTTCATCACGTGGGTGGTGTACGCCGGTTACCTGCACGCCCGGGCGACGGCGGGATGGCGCGGCCGCGGTGCGGCGGTGCTGGCGCTGGTCGGGTTCGTCACGTTCTTGTTCAACTTCGTCGGGATCAACCTGTTCGTCTCCGGGCTGCACTCGTACGCTTTCTGAGCTCGGCCCAGGTTCAGGTGGCGGCCGGACCGCCGTCGCGTCGGCGCCGGTTGCGGCGCTCGCGCTCCTCGATCTTCCACAGGAAGTCGGGGTCGTCGTCCGGTCCGACCACCCGTTGGCGCCCAGGCGGTGGCGGCTCCTCGTGCCGGGCCCGCCCGGCGAGGAACCACGCGAGGGGACCGGCGAGTGGCACCAGCACCACCGCGAACCACGCCGCCTTGGGCAGGGTGCGGACGGCGGCACGGGAGGTATGGGCGATGTCGAACACGCAGTAGACGGTGATTGCCACCGCCACCACCACCGTCAACGCCTTGAGCACGAGTCAAGCCTAGGTCGTACGCCGCCCGGGCGCGGTTTACAGGCTCAGTCCGCAGCCGGCTGCAGCCACCAGGGGCTCACGTACGCGACTGCCAGGTCGTTGCAGGGGTGACCGTCCGGGCCGGGCGTGCCGTTGGTCCCGGCCGGGTCGCTGATGCGTAGCACCACCCAGTCGCCGTCGGCGCGATCGAGCCGGACGGTGCAGCAGATCAGCTCCCCGCAGGTACCCTCCGCCACCTCCACGACCTCGGGGACACCGTCGCCCGGACGCAGCACCTGCAGCGCCAGCGGCTTGCCCGCCCAGTCGGCCCCCCGGTCGACGTCCACGGTGAACCGCACGTCTGCGTGGTCCAGCCGGAGGACTCCACCCATCGGCACCGGCTCGTCAGCCGGGGTCTGGGCGGTCGCGTCCACCCGCAGCCCGGCCGTCCTGGTGGCGAAGAACCGCCGGGCCCTCATGGCGTCGGCCACGCCGCGGCGAGTGTGCTCGGCGACCCACAGGCCGGTGCGGCCCTTGCCGGTCGGGATCCCCCAGTCGTCGCCGTGCTCGTCGGTGACCCCCGACAGACCGGTGCGCCAGCCCGCTCCGAGGCAGGTCACCAGCGGCGAGGCGCGTCCGTCGGCGTACCCCTCGAACAGGTAGTCGTCCCACCGGTTGAACATCTCCAGGCTGACCATCCTGCCTGCCGCTGCCGGGTCGAAGCGGAACTCCTCGAAGCGCTGCGGCTCGCGACCGGGGTGGTTGAACCCGGACAGTCCGTCCCCGGCGTCGTTCAGCCAGCGGTAGAACGCCTGCATCCGGCCCAGCTCAAGCACCTCGGAGTAGTCCCTGCTGCCCCAGACGTTGACGTGGCCGAGTCTCGGCTCCGACCACTCAAAGCCCCGGATCGCGGTGAACAGGCCGGGTCGGTCGTGCGCGTCGGCAAGCGCGCCGAGGCGCACCCAGTCGGTCGGTGCCAAGCCGGCGACCGGCCGGTACCCGTGGGGGAGCACCCCATCGCCTGCGGGACCGGTGAAGTGGTCAGCCACGGTGCTGTGATCGGTGATGGCGGCGACGTCCAGACCCGCATCCTGCATGCTGGCGAAGCACTTGTCGGGATCCCCGTCGCCGTCCGACAACAGGGTGTGGTTGTGCAGGTCGGCGTGCAGCAGGCGGGTGCCGGTGGTGATTCGCGACACCCGGTCGGCACCGGTCGAACCCGTCGGTACCGGCAGTCGTCCCTCGCTCATCGTCGACCATGCTTTCAGCAGGCGTGCCAGGCTGTGCCACATGGCCCGACCGCGCGCCGCGAGCCCGCCGTTGGTCTCGCATGACGACGTGCTGGCTGCGGCTGCTCGGATTCGCGGTCGGTGTGTGCGCACGCCGCTGCTGGCGGCCACCTGGTCGCAGCCAGTGCCCGCCTGGCTCAAGGTCGAGTCGCTGCAGCCGACTGGGGCGTTCAAGCTGCGCGGCGCCACCAACGCGGTGGCGGTGCTGACTGCCGAGCAACGAGCTCGGGGAGTGGTCACGCACTCGTCCGGCAACCACGGCAGCTCCCTGGCGTACGCCGCCAGGGCTGCAGGTGTCCGGGTGGCCGTGGTCGTGCCGCACGGTGCTGCGCAGGTGAAGGTCGATGCGGTGGTCGCGGCGGGTGCCGAGCTGGTCCGGGTCGACGCCGCCGACCGGGTTGCGGCCTGCGCCGAGATCGCCGGACGCACCGGGGCGGTCGAGATCCCACCGTTCGACCACCCGGACGTGATCGCAGGGCAGGGCACGGTGGGGCTCGAGATCGCCGAGGACCTGCCGCAAGTGGACACGGTGCTGGTGCCCGTCGGTGGCGGTGGCTTGCTGTCCGGTGTGGCGGTGGCCCTGCGAGCCCTGGTGCCCGGAGTACGGATCATCGGCTGTGAGCCGGAGCTCGCCGGTGATGCCTTCGCCAGCTTCGCCGCCGGCCTGCGGGTCACGCTGTCCGAGTCGGACACCGCACGCACCATCGCCGACGGGCTGCGCTCTCCGAGCCTCGGCGACCTCACCTGGCCGCACGTCCAGGCACTCGTCGACGACGTGGTCACCGTCGACGAGGAGGCGATCGTGGACGCGGTACGGCTGCTGGCGACCGGATCCCGGCTGGTGGTGGAGCCGAGTGGCGCGGTCGCTGCCGCGGCGCTGATGGCGTCGGGTGACCGGCTCCCCGGCGGTCGTACGGTGGTTGTGGTCAGCGGCGGCAACGTCGACCCCGCCTGGTTCGCGGCGACGGTGCAAGCAGCGTCGGGGGGGTCGCGGTGAGCGCTGTGCTGCGTTACACGGCGGCCAGGCTGGCCCTGTTCGCGTTTGCCTTCGGGCTGCTGTGGGGGGCTGGGTGGCGCTTTCTGGTCTGGGACGAGGTGAGCGTCCTGTGGACCGCGCTGGTCGCGCTCGCCCTGTCCGGCATCGCCTCCTGGTTCTTGCTGCAACGGCTGCGCGACGAGCTGTCCGCGCACGTGGCCGGCCGGGCCGCCCGGGTGGCCAGCGCGATCGAGGAGTCCCGCCGCGCCGAAGACCCTTAGCGGCTAGGCGAGCAGCAGGCCGAGGGTGAGCCCCACCGCCCAGGCGAGCTCGGCCAGGCCGGTGTCGCGCAGCACTGACGTCAGCGCGTGCCCGCGCCGGCCGGTCAGGACGGCCCGGGTCGCCCGCAGCTGCAGCGGCAGCGCGACCAGACCCAGGAGCACCCACGGGGTCACCGCCACCAGGGCCAGCAGGACACCGAGTGCCACCAGGTTCAGCGCGGCGTAAAACGCCCGGGTGCGCGGGTCGCCGAGCCGCACGGCCAGCGTGCGCTTGCCCACCTGCTCGTCGGTGGGTGCGTCGCGCAGGTTGTTGATGACGAGCAGCGCGCAGGCCAGCGCACCGACGCCGACGGCGGCGAGCACGCTGACCCCGGTCACCCGACCGGCCTGGACGTACGTGGTGCCGCACACGGCCAGCAGGCCGAAGAAGCAGAAGCACGAGACCTCGCCGAGACCGGCATAGCCATACGGGTGCGAGGTGCCGGTGTAGCCCCAGGCGGCGGCGATGGCAGCGGCGCCAAGCACCAGCAGCCACCAGCTGGTCATCGCCGCCAACGTGGTGCCGGCAACCACCGCAACGCCGGCGGCAGCACCGGCGGCCGTGCGCACCGCTGACGGCGTAGCCGCGCCGGAGCCGACCAACCGGGTCGGCCCCACCCTGACGTCGTCGGCGCCACGGATGCCGTCGGAGTAGTCGTTGGCGTAGTTGACCCCGACCTGCAGCCCGAGCGCGACCACCAGCGCCAGCGCCGCCGGCACCGCCGAGAATGCGTCGACCAGGGCAGCCGCACCGCTGCCGGCCAGCACCGGTGCCAGCGCCGCGGGAAGGGTGCGCGGGCGCGCCCCGCCGACCCACTCCGCCACCCCGGCCACCTGTGAATCCAACACTGCTGCGACCGCCAGCTCAGCGGCATGTGTGCTCGTCGGCGCCGACCGGGTGCGCGAACGCTGCTCAACGCGGCCCTAGCCTGGCGTCGTGACGCTGAGCCCGGTCGGCGGCGATCCTCGTAGCGTGCTCGCCGAGCTGCGGCGATGGTGGCAGCAGCAGGCGGAGCCGGAACCGCTGGAGGTGCGCACCTCCGGGAGCACCGGGCAACCGCGCGGGGTACTGCTGTCCCGGGCCGCCTTGCGCGCCGCGGCGACCGCCAGCGAGCGTCGCCTAGGCGGCCCGGCCAGCTGGGTCCTCTCACTGCCCGTCGGATCGGTCGCGGGGCTGCAGGTGCTGGTGCGCTCGCTCGTGGCGGGCACCGAGCCGGTTCTCCTCGACGACCACCACGGGGCGTGGCGCGAGGCGGCGCAGGCCGCAGGCGCGCATCGGCGCTGCACGGCGATGGTGCCGACGCAGCTGTACCGGCTCGACCGCACGGGGGCGCTCGCCGACCTCACCGGGTTCGACCGCGTACTGGTGGGGGGCGCGGCCGCCGAACCTGCCCTGGTCGACAGGGCACGGGCGGCAGGGGTCCGCGTGGTGACGACGTACGGGATGACCGAGACGTGCGGAGGTTGCGTGTACGACGGAGAACCGCTTGACGGGGTGTCCGTGCGGGTGGCTGCGGGAGGCGCCATCGAGCTGGCCGGTCCCGTGCTGTTCGACGGCTACGTCGACGACCCCGCCGCGACCGCGGCCGCGCTGCGGGGTGGCTGGCTGCGCACCGGCGATCTGGGGCGTATCGGCGGCGACGGCCGGCTGCAGGTGCTCGGACGCGACGACGACGTCGTCGCCAGCGGTGGCGTCAAGGTGGCGCTGGTGGCGGTCGAGCACGCCATGCGCTCCCACCCGGCCGTCGCTGACGCCGCCGCCGTCGGGGTCGCCGACCCGGAGTGGGGCTGTCGGGTGGTGGCGCTGGCGCGCCTGCGCGCTGACGCCCACGTGAGTCTGGACGACCTGCGGGAGCACGTGGCGCTCACCCTTCCCCGGGCCTGTGCGCCGCGCGGGCTGATGCTGGTCGACCGGATTCCTCGACTGCCCAACGGCAAGCTCGACCGCCAGGCGGCGGGCCGGCTCGCCGCCGAGCACGGCCGCTAGCGGCAACCGCCTAGCCTTCGCCCGTGGACCCCGTGGTGTACGCCCTCCCGTTGCGCACCCGGTTCCGTGGGCTCACCGTACGCGAGGGGATGGTTTGGCAGGGCGCCGCCGGATGGGGCGAGTTCGCGCCGTTCGACGACTACGACGCCGCGGCCGCCGTGCCGTGGTGGCACGCGGCCGTCGAGGCTGCGGAGACCGGCTGGCCCGAACCGGTCCGTGACTCGGTGCCGGTCAACTGCACGGTGCCGGCCGTCGATCCCGGCGCTGCCCGGGCGATCGTCACCGCCGGGCACGGGTGCCGCACCGCCAAGGTCAAAGTGGCTGAGCCGGGCCGGCCGCTGAGCGAGGACATCGCCCGGGTGGAGGCGGTGGCGGACGCGTTGGCCGAGGTTGCCGGCGCTCCCGGCCGGGTCCGGGTCGACGCGAACGGTGGCTGGGACGTCGACCAGGCGCTGCATGCCGTACGGCTGCTGGACCGGGCTGCCGGTGGGCTCGAGTACGTCGAGCAGCCGTGCGCGTCGGTCGAGGAGCTCGCCACCGTCCGGCGGCGCAGCGATGTCCCGGTGGCTGCCGACGAGTCGATCCGGCGCGCCGACGACCCGTACCGGGTGCGTGACCTGGACGCCGCCGACATCGCGGTCCTCAAGGTTGCTCCGCTCGGTGGGGTCAGGGTCTGCCTGCAGCTGGCCGACCGGCTCGGCCTGCCGGTTGTCGTCTCGTCGGCGCTCGAGTCCTCGGTCGGCCTGACCGCCGGGGTGGCTCTGGCGGCTGCTCTGCCGGAGCTGCCGTTCGCGTGCGGCCTCGGTACAGCAGCCCTGTTCGAGCACGACCTCACCGACCAGCCGCTGCTGCCGCGCGACGGCCAGCTGGCAGTCGGGGCCGTGCCGCCCCTCCCGCAACGGCTGTCAGCCTGGCGGGCCGACCAACAGACCACCAGGCGCTGGCATGACCGGCTGGAGGCGGTACGAGCTCTCGCGGGCGGGTCACCGTGAACGCGTCAACCGCGCTGGCCCGGTTGGTGGTCGACGAGCTGGTGCGGCACGGCGTACGGGATGCTGTGCTGGCGCCCGGGTCGCGGTCGGCCGCGCTGGCGCTGGCGCTGCACGACGCACAGGTGCGCGGCCAGCTGCGCGTGCACGTCCGGGTCGACGAGCGCAGCGCGGGTTTCGTCGCGCTCGGCCTGGCCCGGGGTTCGCACCGCCCGGTGCCGGTCGTCACCACGTCCGGCTCGGCCGTCGCCCATCTGCACCCGGCGGTGCTGGAGGCCCACCATGCCGGGCTCCCGCTGGTGGTGGTGTCGGCGGACCGGCCGGCCGAGCTGAGGGGCAGCGGTGCCAACCAGACCACCGACCAGGCCGGCCTGTTCGGCGGGGCCGTGCGGCGCAGCGTCGATGTGCCCGCCGACGTACTAGCCACCGCGGGCGTTGCTGGCCGGGAGCTGGCGGTGCGCGCCTGGCGGGCGCAGGTTGCCAGGCTGCTGCTGGCCGCGACCGGTGCCGACTCCCGCGATCCGGGCCCGGTACAGCTCAACTGCTGCTTCGCCCCGCCGCTGGTTCCCGATGAGGACGACGACGGGGCGGTGCCCCCGGGACGCTCGGACGGGCGAGCGTGGACGACGGTGGCCGACGAGCCGCCCGATGGTCTGGCCGGCGAGACGCCGCACGAGCTGGCGATCGGTCCCCGCACCGTGGTCGTCGCCGGTGCCGACGCCGGTCCGCGGACACGGGAGCTGGCCGAGCGGGCCGGGTGGCCGCTGGTCGCCGAGCCCACGTCGGGCGCCCGTACGGGTGACCACGCGCTGCGGTGCGGGTCGATGCTGCTGGCAGACCCGGTGCTGGGCGGTGAGGTACAGCGGGTCGTGGTCGCGGGGCGCCCTACCGTGTCGCGTCCGGTGACCGCCCTGCTCTCCCGGTCAGACGTCGAGCTCGTCGCGCTTGCCACCAGCCCTCGGTGGGCCGACCCAGGCAACCAGGCGGCAGTCGTGCTGTCGTCTGCCACCGTCACCGACCGCGACGACCCGCGGTGGCGGCAGCGCTGGGTCAAAGCCGACGCACGCGCGAGCACGGCGGTCGACGACGTGCTGGCGAGGGCGGCTGATCGGCTTCCCGCCGGGACGCTGCTCGGCGCCGAGGTGGCGCGAGCGGTGAGCGAGGCAGTACCCCCGTGCGGGCTGCTGGTCGTCGGGTCGTCCAGCCCGGTGCGTGACCTCGACCTGATGGCGCGCCCTTACCCAGTTGGTGAGCGACGGTTAGTGGTTGCGAACCGGGGTCTTTCCGGGATCGACGGCACGGTGTCCACAGCCGTGGGAGCCGCGCTTGGTCGACGCTCTTGCCGAGCCTTCGCGCTGCTCGGCGATCTGACGTTCTGCCATGACCTGGGCGGGCTGCTGCTCGGGCCGGCCGAACCGCGACCGGACCTCACCATCGTGGTCGCAGCCGATGACGGCGGTAGCATCTTCGCCACCCTCGAGCCGGGCGCGAGCCGGTTCGCCGAGGCGTTCGAGCGGTTCTTCGCGACGCCCACCGGCGCCGATCTCGGCGCGCTCTGCGAGGCGACCGGCACCCCTCACCTGCGGGTCACCGAGGTCGAGCAGCTGCGGTCCGGGCTGCGGGATCGGCGCAGCGGCATCCGGGTGCTGGAGGCGGTCGTCGACCGGGCCGGGCGCCGCGGCTTGGACGGTGAGCTGCGCCGCGCGGTGGCGGCGGCTCTGGGTGAGCATCACACGTACGGCTGATACCTGGCTGCCCGAAAGTATCGGGTTTGTGTCGCTGACGGGTGAGGGTCGTCACTTTGTGTAGTTGACTCAGTTTCACAGTGTCACGATTGGCGACGCCGAAGTGTGCGCTGCGTCCGAGTCGCGGGGCCCGGTTGACACAGGCCAACGTGAGGCTGGAGGGAGCCGTCGGTGAACAGTGCGGGGGATCGCCTGAACGGCCTCAGCCGGTTCGCCGAGCAGGTCTCGACGAGCGTCTGTGTCGATGATCTGCTTGCCAGGACTGCCGAGTCCGCCCTGTCGGTGGTGGCCTCGGACGCGGTGTCGATCGGGCGGCTCGAGCGCGCGCATGCGCACATCCGGGTGCTGCACAACGCCGGTGAGCTGGCGGACTGGGAGCAGGCGTGGCCGGTGGACGAGACCTATCCGCTGAGCGACCACCCCCAGTTCATGCAGACGGTCGGCGGCGCACGCCGCTGGTGCGTCAGGTCGGTCGACGACGAGGACACCGCGGTGTCCGAGCGCAGGCTGCTGGAGTCCGTGGGCAAGCGCCATGCGGCCTCCTTCCAAGTGCTGGTCGCCGACGAGATCTGGGGCGACGTCTACGTGTCCCGAGGTGACGACCGACCATTCGACGAGTCCGACGTTGCCGCCGGGTTGACCCTCACCGGGTTGCTGTCGGCCGGCCTGTCGAGGCTCGAGCTGCTGACCGAGATGTCCCGACTCGCCTACACCGACGCTCTCACCGGACTTGCCAACCGACGTGCCGCCGATGACTGGCTCGAGACCCGGCTGGCCGCAGTTGAGCCGTTCCCACCCGTCTCGGTCGTCCTGTGCGACATCAACGGGCTCAAGCCGGTCAACGACGCGTACGGGCACGCCGCCGGAGACGAGCTGATCAAGCTGGTGAGCACCCACCTGATCACTGTCGCCGGCGAGCACCCAGGAACGCTGGTGGCGCGGATCGGCGGCGACGAGTTCTTGGTCCTGCTCGAGGGGGTGCCTCAGGAAGAGGTACAACGGGTCGTGGAGCGGCTGGCCGCGGCGGACATGCCGCACGACTCCGGGATCGCGGTCGGAGCGGCCACCACCATGCTGCGACCGGCTGGGGCCGAGAGCAGCAAGACCGCGGCGCGGGCTCTGATGCGTCTGGCCGACGCCGCACAGTACCGGCACAAGCGGACACGACGCCTGTCCACCGACATGATGACCGGGGCCGCGCTGCCGGTCCCGGTGCTCCTGCCGGCGGGGCAGTCCGACCTCACGGACCGGGTGCTCTGCGCGCTGCGGGACGACCCGGACCGCTCGGTCGAGCGCCGCCTGGCACTGGTCGGCGAGGCGGTGTCGATCGCATTCGACGCAGCCTCATGGTGGATCAGCCGTGAAGCTGGCGATGCGGTCGTGGACGTGCTCGGACATGTGCTGCGGATCGATCGGCAGGGCCTGGTCTCCCTCGACCTGGTGTCCGGCCATGAGTTCGACGTCGAGCACTACCCGGCCACCGAGGCGGCCATGGATGGCGGCGGGTACTACGCCAGCCTCACCGAGGGCGATCAGGCCGAGCGCGCGCTGATCGCCCGGATGGGCTATGTCATGGCGCTCGGTGCCGGCGACGTCGACTGCCGAGGGGGTCGCTGGCTGATGGAGATCTTCGGCGACGCCAAGACGTCGAGTGGGCTGTTCGCCGCCCTGCCGCTGCTGCGCGCCCTGGCGCACCTGGCCATCACCGGCGCGCGACCCTGAACGCCGCGACCTACCCCGTGGCGGCCTACCCTGCGGCGGCCTACCCCGTGGCCAGGGCGTCTCGGACCGGCCGGAACTTGGCGTGTGCCTCGGCGAGCTCGGCGCCGACCTCCGAGCCGGCCACGATGCCGCAGCCGGCGAACAGGCGGACCCGGTCACCGTCCACCCGTCCGCACCGCAGCGCGATGCCCCACTCCCCGTCGCCGGCCGCGTCGATCCAGCCGACCGGGGCGGCGTAGCGGTCGCGGTCCATCGCCTCGAGCTCCCACAACGCCTCCACAGCCGCAGCGCTCGGCGTGCCGCCCACGGCGGCGGACGGGTGCAATGCGGCCGCAAGCGCCAGCGAGCCGGTCCCAGCGCCTGAGCTCGTGCCGTGCCTGTCGCTGTGCACCCCGTGCAGGACGCCGGTCACGTCGGTGGCCAGGTGCATGACGTTGGGCAGGTGCAGGACGAACGGCGCCTCCGGCACCACCATCGCGCTGCAGTAGGGGGCCAGAGCGTCGGCGACCGACTGGACCGCGTACTCGTGCTCCTCGAGGTCCTTGCTGCTGCGGGCCAGCGCAGCCGCCAATGCCAGGTCGCGCGGGTCGTCGCCGGTGCGCTGGATGGTGCCGGCCAGCACCCTGGAGGTCACCAGGCCACGCTCACGACGGACCAGCAGCTCGGGCGTTGCGCCCAGCAACCCGTCGACGTGGAAGCTCCAACAGGTCGGGTACGCCGCTGCCAGCCGCGACAGTGGCCAGCGCACGTCGATCGGCCCGTCGGCCTGTGCCACCAGGTCGCGGGCAAGGACGACCTTCTCCAGCTCACCTCGGCGGATGCGGCGGACCGCGTCCTGCACCGCGCAGGCCCAGCTTGCGCTGCTGAGCGCCCCGTCGGAGAAGCGCAGCCCGCGCGGCGCCCGGGCAGCAGCGGCAAGCTCGAGCGGGTCGGGGGTCGGGATCCCGTCCACCCCGACGACGCTCAACCACGCGCGGCGCTCGCTGCCCTGGCCGCGGACACCCACCACCACCCGCGGCACGATCAGCGCGGAGCCTGCACCGCCCGAGTCGGCACCCGCCGAGTCGGCACCTGCCGAACCGGCACCGGCAGAGTCGGAGAAGGTGAAGGAGCCGAAGGCGACCAGCCCGCTGCCGGGCAGACCGACCTCGTCGCGGACGACGGCGCGGCCGACCGTGTCGGTCCACCAGTCGTCGGCGGCGGCGAAGCGGTCGGGGCCGCTGGTGTCGACTCGGGCCACCTCACCCCAACCGATCAGTCCTTCGCCGTGCCGGATCCAGGCCAGCGGGGACTCGTCCGGCAGCAGTGCCAGCAGGTCGTCCGGCACCTCGGTCCGCACGCTTCGTACGACCAGCGGCCCCACACCCACCGCGCTGACGGCGGCGGACGTGACGGAAGAGGGCACGGCAGCGAGCCTACGTGCGAGGCTGTCGACCGTGGCGAGGGCGTCCCTGGACAAGCGTCCCGCAGAGGTCGCGGCAATGTTCGACGCGGTAGCGGCTGGCTACGACCGCACCAACGACGTGCTGTCGCTGTGGCAGGACCGGCGGTGGCGTCATGCGGTGCTGCGAGCGGCCGCTCCGCGACCGGGTGACGCCGTGCTCGACCTCGCCGCCGGCACCGGCACGTCGAGCCTGCCGTTCGCGCGGGCCGGTGCCCGGGTGGTGCCGTGCGACTTCTCCCTCGGGATGCTGCGAACCGGCAAGCTTGCCCGGCCGGAGCTGGCGTTCACCGCCGGGGATGCCACCGGGCTCCCGTTCGCGGACGCGGTCTTCGACGTGGTCACCATCTCGTTCGGGCTACGCAACGTCGTCGAGCCCGACCGCGCGCTGGTCGAGATGGCACGGGTGACGCGCCCCGGCGGTCGGCTGATCGTGTGCGAGTTCAGCCAACCGGTGCTTCCGGTCTTGTCCACCGTCTACCGCCACTACCTGATGCGGGCGCTGCCCTCCGTCGCCCGAGCCATCTCGTCGAGTCCGGATGCGTACGTGTACCTGGCTGAGTCGATCCGGGCCTGGCCGGACCAGCGGGCCCTCGCCGCCCGGATCGCCGCCGCCGGCTGGGACCGGGTGGGTTGGCGCAACCTGTCCGCCGGCGTCGTCGCCCTGCACACCGCTGTCGTACCGGCGGTGCGCTCGGCATACACTCGGTCCACGACTTCGTGAAGTTCTTCACAAGGGAGCGATCGGCACCATGCCAGCGGGCAGCACGACCGGCTCCACCGCGGACGTCATCGTGGTGGGTGCCGGCCCGGGCGGGTCGGCCACCGCAGCCCACCTGGCCCAGGCGGGCGTCGACGTGCTGGTGCTGGAGAAGACGGCCTTCCCGCGGGAGAAGGTCTGTGGCGACGGGCTGACGCCGCGGGCCACCCGCGCGCTGCTGCGCATCGGCATCGACCTGGACGGACCCGGCTGGATCCGCAACCAGGGTCTGCGTGTGCTCGCCGGCGGTCATCGCCTCGAACTGCCGTGGCCCGCGCTCGCCGACTACCCGGCGTACGGGCTGGTGCGCACCCGAGAGGACTTCGACGAGATCCTGGCCCGGCATGCGCAGAAGGCCGGTGCCCGGCTGATGGAGCGCACCGCGGTGACCGGGCCGGTGCTGGACGACAGCGGTCGGGTCGTCGGCGTCACCGCGCGCACCGTCGACGAGCACGGGCGCAAGACCGGCGACGAGCAGAGGCTCAGCGCGCAGGTGGTGGTCGCCGCCGACGGCAACTCGGCTCGCCTCCCGCTGTCGCTGGGGTTGCAGCGTCGCCTTGACCGCCCCATGGGCGTCGCAGTCCGCACATACTTCGACAGCCCACGACACGACGACGACTGGCTGGAGAGTCACCTCGAGCTCTGGGACGGCCCGTGGGACGCCGAGGGGTCGAAGATGCTGCCCGGCTACGGCTGGATCTTCGGGGTCGGCGACGGCACCTGCAACGTCGGGGTCGGCATCCTGGACACCTCCGCGGCATTCCAGCACGTCGACTACAAGGACCTGCTCCAGCGCTGGCTCGACCAGACCCCGGAGGAGTGGGGCTTCTGGGAGCAGCACCGCACCCGTCCCATCCGCGGCGCGGCGCTGCCGATGGCGTTCAACCGCAAGCCGCACTATGCCCGCGGGCTGCTGCTCGTCGGTGATGCGGGCGGCATGGTCAACCCGATGAACGGGGAGGGCATCGCGTACGCGCTGGAGTCCGGTGAGCTGGCCGCGGAGACCATCACCCAAGCGCTGGGTCGCCCGGACGCGGACCGCGAACGGGTGCTGCGGGCCTACCCCGAGGCGCTGGCGGCCCGCTACGGCGGGTACTTCACACTCGGCCGCGGCTTCGTCAAGCTGATCGGCCGTCCGCGGTTCATCCGGGCGGTCACCCGGCACGGCATCAAGCGCCCGGCGCTGATGCGCATCGCGCTCAAGCTGCTGGCCAACCTCACCGACCCGCGCGCCGGCGACGCGACCGACCGCACCATCAACGCCTTGAACCGGATCACTCCGGCTGCCTGATCGGACCCCCCAACCGGGTCCTAGGATGACGATTCGTCGGCGACGGGTTCGCCGGCGGGGAGGAGCACCACGTGGCCGACTACGTGCCGATCCTCGCGTTGCTGGCGCTCGGTTTCGGCTTTGCCGCCTTCTCCGTCGTCATCAGCGGGTTCACCGGCCCGAAGCGCTACAACCGAGCCCGCCTCGATTCCTATGAGTGCGGTATCCAGCCGACGCCGCAGCCGGCAGGTGGCGGCCGGTTCCCGGTGAAGTACTTCATCACCGCGATGCTGTTCATCGTCTTCGACATCGAGATCATCTTCCTCTACCCGTACGCCGTCGCCTTCGACTCACTGGCCTTGTTCGGGCTGGTCGAGATGGCCCTGTTCATCGGCACCGTCTTCGTCGCGTATGTGTACGTCTGGCGTCGCGGCGGGCTCGAGTGGGACTGACCGTGGCACCGAATCAGGGAGGGAACCACTGATGGGTCTCGAGGAGAAGCTGCCGAGCGGTGTGCTGCTCACCTCTGTCGAGCAGGTCGCCGGGTACTTTCGCAAGGCCTCGCTGTGGCCGGCGACGTTCGGCCTGGCGTGCTGCGCGATCGAGATGATGACGTTCGGCGGGCCGCGCTACGACAGCTCCCGGTGGGGCATGGAGGTCTTCCGCGCCTCGCCGCGGCAGGCAGACCTGATGATCGTCGCCGGCCGGGTCAGCAACAAGATGGCGCCGGTGCTCCGGCAGATCTACGACCAGATGGCCAACCCCAAGTGGGTGCTCGCTATGGGCGTGTGCGCCAGCTCTGGTGGCATGTTCAACAACTACGCGATCGTCCAGGGCGTCGACCACGTGGTGCCCGTCGACATGTACCTGCCCGGCTGCCCGCCTCGCCCGGAGATGCTCATCGACGCGATCCTGAAGCTGCACGACAACATCAAGGCGGCGAAGCTGGGTCCGCACCGCCGGGCCGAGATCGACGAGCTGGAACAGCAGGCGCTGACCGCGGTGCCCACCTCGCAGCAGAAGGGTCTGCTGCGGTGAGTGCTGACGAGGACGGCTCTGACAGCACCGACGGCTCCGCGAGCACCGACGGCTCCGAGCTGGGGCACTCCGCGGCCGAGAAGCAGCTGCACGAGCAGACCAGCACCGACGAGGCCGGCATCAGTGAGGCCGAGCCGCAGGTCGGCACCCGCCCACAGGGTCCGGAGCGTGACCTCGGCGTCCAGGGCCGCATGCGCGAGAACACGGTGGTCCCGGAGCACGCGGTGGTGCCGGATGAGGTGAGCCGGCTCGAGGTGGTCGGCGTCCGGGAGGGCGCGTTCGGCGTCTCGGGTACCGGCGACACCTCCGGCTACGGCGGGCTGCGTCGACCGGTGGTCATGCCGGGCGCCAGCGAGCGCCCTTACGGCGACTGGTTTGACGCGGTGGTCGACCGGCTCGGTGCGCGGGACGGCGATGCCGGGCTTCCGGCCGCTGCGATCGAGATGGTGGTGGTGCATCGCGGTGAGATGACCGTGCACGTGCGCCGCGAGGACCTGGTGGCGGTGGTGAGCCGGTTGCGGGACGACCCGCAGCTGCGCTTCGAGTTCTGCAGCGGCGTGTCAGGGGTGCACTACCCGGACGACGCCGGACGCGAGCTGCATGCCGTCTACCATCTGCTGTCGATGACCCACAACCGTCGGCTCCGGCTGGAGGTCGCCGTCCCGGATGCTGACCCGCACCTGCCGTCGGTCGTCAGCGTCTACCCCACCGCCGACTGGCACGAGCGCGAGACGTACGACTTCTTCGGACTGGTCTTCGACGGGCACCCGAGCCTGACTCGCATCATGATGCCGGACGACTGGCCCGGTCACCCGCAGCGCAAGGACTACCCGCTCGGTGGCATCCCGGTCGAGTACAAGGGCGCGACGATCCCGCCCCCGGACACGCGGAGGACGTACAGCTGATGACGCCGAGCACCGCGAGCACCACAACAGACCCGTACGCTCCGCACCGCGACGCCACGACCGGGCCGGTGTTCACCGTCACCGGGCAGGACTGGGACTCCGTCGTCGCCGGGGCCGCCGATGCCGAGGAGGAGCGGGTCGTCGTCAACATGGGGCCCCAGCACCCGTCCACGCACGGGGTGCTGCGGCTGATCCTCGAGCTCGACGGCGAGACGGTGACCGACGCCCGCTGCGGCATCGGCTACCTGCACACCGGTATCGAGAAGAACATGGAGTTCCGCACCTGGACGCAGGGCTCCACCTTCTGCACCCGGATGGACTACCTGGCGCCGTTCTACAACGAGGCCGCGTACGCCATGGGGATCGAGCGGCTGCTCGACATCGAGGACGACATCCCTGAGCGCGCCCAGGTGATGCGCGTGCTTCTCATGGAGCTGAACCGGATCTCCTCGCACCTGGTGGCGATCGCCACCGGAGGGATGGAGATCGGGGCGCTGACCGTGATGACTATCGGCTTCCGCGAGCGGGAGCTGGTCCTCGACCTGTTCGAGCTGATCACGGGCTTACGGATGAACCACGCGTTCATCCGGCCCGGCGGTGTCGCCCAGGACATGCCACCGGGGGCGCTGGAGCAGATTCGCGAGTTCGTCAAGCTGATGAAGAAGCGGTTGCCCGAGTACGCCGCGTTCTGCAACGCCAACCCGGTGTTCAAGGGTCGCCTCGTCGACACCGGGAACCTCGATCTCGCCGGCTGCCTGGCGCTGGGCGCGACCGGTCCGGTGCTGCGGGCCACCGGCTACCCGTGGGACCTGCGCCGCACCCAGCCGTACTGGGGGTACGACAGCTTCGACTTCGACGTCGTCACCTGGGACACCTGCGACGCCTATGGGCGGTTCCGCATCCGGCTCGAGGAGATGTGGCAGTCGCTGCGCATCGCCGAGCAGTGCGCCGATCGGCTACAGGGGTTGGAGGGCGCCCCGGTCGTGGTGGCGGACAAGAAGATCGCCTGGCCGGCACAGCTCGCCGTCGGCAGCGACGGCATGGGCAACTCCCTGGACCACATCCGGCACATCATGGGCGAGTCGATGGAGGCCCTGATCCACCACTTCAAGCTGGTGACCGAGGGCTTCCGGGTCCCGGCCGGGCAGGCGTACGGCGTGGTCGAGTCGCCGCGCGGCGAGCTGGGTTGCCATGTGGTGTCGGACGGCGGCACCAAGCCTTACCGTGCACACTTCCGTGACCCGTCGTTCGTCAACCTGCAGTGCACGTCGGTGATGAGCGAAGGCGGCATGATCGCCGACGTCATCGTCGCGGTGGCCAGCATCGACCCGGTGATGGGGGGCGTGGACCGCTGATGACCACGTCCCGTGCCGCCGCGGTCGGGCGGCCCACGGTGGAGGCCGGCACACCGGCCGAGCTGTCCGCCGGCCCGCTGCCCGCGACGACGCTGGCCGAGCTGCGCGAGATCGCCGGGCGCTACCCGCAACCCAGGTCGGCGCTGCTGCCGATGCTGCATCTGGTGCAGAGCGTCGAGGGCTGCGTCACTCAGCGCGGCATCGAGGCCTGCGCCGACGTGCTCGGACTCAGCGCCGCCGACGTCAGTGGAGTCTCGACGTTCTACACCATGTACAAGCGCCGCCCGGTCGGCACCTACCACGTCGGGGTCTGCACCAACACCCTGTGCGCGGTCATGGGCGGCGACGCGATCTTCGACCGCCTCCAGGGCCACCTGGACGTCGGCAACGACGAGACCACAGACGACGGCGTCGTCACCCTCGAGCACGTGGAGTGCAACGCGGCCTGCGACTACGCGCCCGTCGTGATGGTCAACTGGGAGTTCTTCGACAACCAGACCGTCGAGTCGGCGGTCGACCTGGTCGACCGGCTGCGTTCGGGGGGAGCCGTCCAGGCGACCCGGGGTGCGCAGGTATGCACCTGGCGGGAGGCCGAGCGGGTGCTCGCCGGCTTCCCTGACGACCGCGCCGACCAGGGGCCGGGGGCCGGCCCGGCCTCGCTGGCCGGGCTGCGGCTCGCGCGAGAGCGGGGCTGGACCGCGCCGAGCAGCGACGAGTCCGGACCGGCCGACGGAGTGTCGGCCGACCCCGCCAGCAGCGAGGGCGGCTCGGCGTACAACCGCGGGGACCAGGAGACCCACATCGAGGAGTCCGGCGCCGAGACCGTCGACCACACCGAGCGCACCCCAGACGTAGACGGTCACACCGGTGGGAAGGGCGACGCGTCATGACCGAGGCACCAGCCGCACCCGCTGCTCCCCCCGTCCCGTCCTCGCTCACCCCGGTGCTGTCCGACACCTGGGACAAGGACCGGTGCTGGACCCTGGAGACCTACGAGGCCGAGGGGCGCGGCTACCGGGGCCTGCGCAGCGCGCTGCGCCAGGACCCGGACAGCATCATCGAGCAGGTCAAGGAGTCCGGCCTGCGCGGGCGCGGCGGCGCCGGCTTTCCCACCGGAATGAAGTGGGCCTTCATCCCGCAGGGCGACGAGGGCGCGGCTGCAAGGCCGCACTACCTGGTCGTCAACGCCGACGAGTCCGAGCCCGGCACCTGCAAGGACCTGCCGCTGATGATGGCCACGCCGCACACGCTGGTCGAGGGGGTGATCATCGCGTCCTACGCCATCCGGGCCCGGCACGCCTTCATCTACGTGCGCGGCGAGGTGCTGCACGTGGTCCGCCGGCTGCAGCATGCCGTGCAGGAGGCCTACCTCGCTGGTCACCTGGGCACCGACATCCACGGCTCCGGCTTCGACCTGGACGTGTTGGTCCACGCCGGCTCGGGCGCGTACATCTGCGGCGAGGAGACCGCGCTGCTGGACTCGTTGGAGGGCCGCCGCGGCCAGCCCCGGCTCCGCCCGCCGTTCCCCGCGATCGCCGGCCTGTACGCCAGCCCGACCGTGATCAACAACGTCGAGTCGATCGCGTCGGTGCCAACGATCATCGACCGCGGCGCCGACTGGTTCTCGTCAATGGGGACCGAGAAGTCGAAGGGCTTCACGCTCTACTCGCTGTCAGGTCACGTCGCCGCACCGGGCCAGTACGAGGCACCGCTCGGCATCACGTTGCGCCAGCTGCTGGACATGTCGGGGGGTGTCCGCGCCGGCCACGAGCTGAAGTTTTGGACGCCCGGTGGCTCGTCGGTCCCCATCCTCACCGACGAACACCTCGACGTGCCGCTCGACTACGAGGGCATGGCCAGCGCCGGGTCGATGCTCGGCACGAAGGCGCTGCAGGTGTTCGACGAGACCACCTCGGTCGTGCGCACCACCTTGCGCTGGGTGGAGTTCTACAAGCACGAGTCCTGCGGCAAGTGCACCCCCTGCCGTGAAGGCGCGTGGTGGATGGTCCAGGTGTTGCGCCGGCTGGAGGCCGGCAAGGGTACCGAGACAGACATCGACACCCTGCTCGACATGTGTGACAACATCGCCGGCCGCTCGTTCTGCGCACTCGCGGACGGCATGACCGCCTGCGTACAGAGCGCCGTGCAGCACTTCCGGGACGAGTTCGTCGCTGGCAGTCACACCCCTGCGTGGGAGCTGTTCCCGTACGAGGCGTCCGCGCTGCGGGCTCCGGAACCGGCAGGAGCGAGATGACGGCGACCACCCCGGCGACCACCCCGGCGGGCACCCCGGCGGCCACCCCCGGAACGACGAGCGGTACAGCAGGGTCCGGCACCGGTCTACAACGGCGCACGGACCTGGTGCGGATGACGATCGACGACGTCGAGGTCAACGTTCCGAAGGACATGCTGGTGATCCGCGCCGCCGAGCTGGTCGGCGTGCAGGTACCACGGTTCTGCGACCACCCGCTGCTCGACCCGGTCGGAGCATGCCGGCAGTGCCTGGTCGAGGTGCCGGACGCGGGCAACGGGCGGCCGATGCCCAAGCCGCAGGCGTCGTGCACCCTCACCGTCGCCGAGAACATGGTGGTGCGCACCCAGGCCAGCTCGGCTCAGGCCGACAAGGCCCAGCAGGGGATCATGGAGTTCCTGCTCATCAATCACCCGCTGGACTGCCCGGTCTGCGACAAAGGCGGCGAGTGCCCGCTGCAGAACCAGGCGATGTCGAACGGCCGCGGAGACGCCCGGTTCTCCGAGACCAAGCGGACCTTCGCCAAGCCGATCAACATCTCCGCGCAGGTCCTGCTCGACCGGGAGCGGTGCGTGCTGTGCGCTCGCTGCACCCGGTTCTCCGAGCAGATCGCCGGTGACCCATTCATCACGCTGCTCGAGCGCGGTCACCTGCAGCAGGTCGGCATCTACGAGAAGGAGCCGTTCGAGTCGTACTTCTCCGGCAACACGATCCAGATCTGCCCGGTCGGTGCGCTGACCAGCGCTGCGTACCGCTTCCGCGCCCGGCCGTTCGACCTCGTCTCCACGCCCTCGGTCTGCGAGCACTGTGCGAGCGGGTGCGCGCTGCGCACCGACCACCGGCGCGGGACCGTGACCCGGCGGCTCGCCGGGGACGACCCGCAGGTCAACGAGGAGTGGAACTGCGACAAGGGCCGGTTCGGATTCACCTATTCCCGCGAGGACGACCGGCTCACCCACCCGCTGGTCCGCGATCACGAGTCCGGCGAGCTGCGGGCTGCGTCCTGGCCTGAGGCCTTCGCCGTCGCCGCCAGGGGCCTGAGCCAGGCCAGGGGCCGGGTCGGCGTGCTGCCGGGTGGCCGCCTCACCCGAGAGGACGCCTACGCGTACGGCAAGTTTGCCCGGGCCGTCCTTGGCACCAACGACATCGACCACCGGGCCCGCGCCCACTCCGCCGAGGAGGAGCAGTACCTGGGAGCGCTGGTGGCCGGTCGTGGCATCGGCGTCACCTACGCCGACCTGGAGAGCGCATCGGCGGTCGTGCTGGCGGGCTTCGAGCCGGAGGACGAGTCGCCGATCGTGTTCCTGCGGCTGCGGAAGGCCGTGCGCAATAGCCGGTTGCGGGTCTACGCGGTGGCCAGCCACTCGACGCGTGGGCTCGCCAAGCTGGACGGTCGGCTGCTGCGGACGGTGCCGGGCGGTGAGGTGGCCGCCTTGACCGCGCTTTGTGACGACGGCGAGGTCGCGCTGGACGCCGGTGGGATCGTGCTGGTCGGCGAGCGGCTGGCCACCGTCCCGGGCGCGCTGAGCGCCGTCGCGGACCTCGCCCGCACCACCGGCGCCCGGCTCGCCTGGGTTCCGCGCCGGGCCGGTGAGCGCGGGGCGGTCGACGCCGGTTGCCTGCCGAGCCTGCTGCCGGGTGGGCGGCCCGTTGCCGACGCCCCGGCCCGCGCCGACGTGGCGGCGGCCTGGGGTGTCGACTCGCTGCCGGCCACCGCCGGGCGTGACACGACGAAGATCCTGGAGGCCGCGACCAACGGCCGGTTGGTCGCCCTCGTCGTCGGCGGCGTCGACCCGGGCGACCTGCCGGACCCGGCCGCCGCCCGCACCGCGATGGAGGCGGTGGGCTTCCTGGTCAGCCTGGAAGTCCGGGCCAGCGAGGTCAGCCGGCGCGCCGACGTGGTGCTCCCGGTGGCCCCGGTGGCCGAGAAGCCGGGCACCTTCGTCGACTGGGAGGGCCGCGAGCGCCCATTCGCCAACGTGCTGGCCGGCGGGTCGGCACTGCCGGATGCCCGCATCCTCGCCGGCATCGCGGAGGAGATGGGGCCCGGCCTCGGTTTCCGTGGCGTCGAGCAGGCCCGCGCAGAGCTGCGTGAGCTGGGTGACTGGGACGGCGCCCGGGTCTCGGTGCCCACCCTCGCCAGCGATGGCAACGCCGGATCCGAGCCGACCACCGTCGCCAGTCAGGCGCCCGCCGCCGGCGCGCATCACATCCTGGACAGCTGGAAGCAGCTGGTCGACGACGGGCGGATGCTGGACGGGGAGCCGTACCTGCGCGCGACCGGCCGCGGCGCGGTGGCCCGTCTCGCTGCCGCTACGCTGCAGCGGCTCGGAGTCGCGGCCGGCGGGTCCGTCACGGTGCGCACCAACGCCGGTGCGGTGACGCTACCGGTCGAGGAGGCGGACCTGCCCGACGGTGTGGTCTGGATCCCGCAGCACTCCGGAGGGGTGGCGCTGCGCAGCGCGCTCGGCGTCGACCCCGGCCAGGTGGTGCAGGTGCGGACAGACGGCGCCCAGGGAGGAGGCAGATGAGCGAGGACCTCAGCGCCTTCGGGGTGGATCCGTGGTGGCTGATCATCGCGAAGACCGTCCTGGTCTTCGTGCTGCTCGTGGTCATGACGCTGTTCACGATCTGGGCCGAGCGCAAGGTTGTCGCCCGCATGCAGCACCGCATCGGCCCCAAGTACCACGGCCCGTTCGGCCTGCTCCAGTCGCTCGCCGACGGCATCAAGCTCGCGCTCAAGGAGGACGTCGTCCCCACCGGGGCGGACAAGGTGGTGTTCTTCATCGCCCCCGTCATCTCCGCGACCGCGGCGTTCGCGGCGTTCGCGGTCATCCCGCTCGGCCCGGTGGTCGGCATCCCGTTCACCGACGTCCAGACGCCACTGCAGCTCGCGGACCTGCCGGTCGCGGTGCTGTACATCCTCGCGGTGGGAGCCGTGGGCGTTTATGGCATCGTGCTCGCCGGGTGGTCGTCGGGGTCGACGTACGCCCTGCTGGGAGGCCTGCGCAGCTCGGCGCAGGTGATCTCGTACGAGGTGGCGATGGGGCTCGCCCTGGTAGCGGTGTTCATCTACTCGGGGACCATGTCGACCTCCGGGATCGTGGCCGCGCAGGACGACGTGTGGTTCGCGTTCATCCTGGCCCCGAGCTTCGTCATCTACCTGGTGTCGATGGTTGGCGAGACCAACCGGGCACCGTTCGACCTTGCCGAGGCGGAGGGCGAGCTGGTCGGCGGCTTCCACACCGAGTACTCCTCGCTGAAGTTCGCCCTGTTCTTCCTGGCCGAGTACATCAACATGGTGACAGTGTCGGCGCTGGCGACCACCCTGTTCCTCGGCGGGTGGGCCGCCCCGTGGCCGCTGTCGCTGTGGGAGGGCGCGAACCAGGACTACTGGCCGATGATGTGGTTCCTCGGCAAGGTCGCAGGCTTCCTGCTCGTCTTCATCTGGCTGCGAGGCACGCTGCCCCGCATGCGCTACGACCAGTTCATGAAGCTGGGGTGGAAGGTGCTCATCCCGGCCGCGCTGGTCTGGATCGTGGCGGTCTCCTTCGTTCGCGTCATCCGGCTCACCGAGGACATCGACCAGCGCTGGATCTATATCGGCGGTGGCGTCCTGGCCGCTCTGCTCGCCTTGTCCGCGTTCCTGCCGGAGCGGGCCAGCGACGAGGTGGAGCCCGAGACCCCGGCGTTCGACCCGTACGCCGGGGGCTACCCGGTGCCGCCGATGCCGGGGCAGACGTTGCCTGGTCAAACCGCGATCGTCACAGAGCAGCCAACTGAGCGGGAGGTCGCGCGTGCCTAGTCTCAGGGAGCAGCTGTGGGACCCGGTCGCGGGCTTCGGGGTGACGTTCCGGACCATGTTCCGGCGGGTGGTGACCGAGCACTACCCGTACGAGAAGAAGCCCACCGCTCCCCGCTTCCACGGCAGGCACCAGCTCAACCGCTGGCCTGACGGGCTGGAGAAGTGCATCGGCTGCGAGCTGTGCGCCTGGGCCTGCCCGGCGGACGCCATCTACGTCGAAGGGTCGGACAACACCGACGACGGCAGGTACTCGCCGGGGGAGCGGTACGGCAGCGTCTACCAGATCAACTACCTTCGGTGCATCCTCTGCGGGCTGTGCATCGAGGCGTGCCCGACTCGCGCACTGACCATGACCAACGAGTACGAGCTGGCCGACGACAACCGGGAGGACTTGATCTACGAGAAGTCCGACCTGCTCGCTCCGCTGCTGCCCGGGATGGAGCAGCCGCCGCACCCGATGCGGCTGGGTGAGAACGAGAAGGCCTACTACCGCGGCGCAGGTCAGGGGCGCGGCGGGTCCGACCCGACAACCGCCGGCACCCCCCGGTTCGGCACGGCTGGGGGCGGGACGTGATCGTGTTCTGGCTGCTGGCACCGCTGATGGTGCTGGCCGCGCTCGGCATGGTGCTCGTCCGCAAGGCGGTGCACTCCGCGCTGCTGCTGGCCGTGGTGATGATCTGCCTGGCCGTGCTGTACGCCGCGCTTGACGCACCGTTCCTGTTCGTCGTCCAGATCATCGTCTACACCGGCGCGATCTTGATGCTGTTCCTGTTCGTGCTGATGCTGGTCGGGGTCGACTCGTCCGACTCCGTGGTCGAGACGATCAAGCGACAGCGGCTGGCAGCTGCCGTGCTGGGGTTGGCTTTCGGTGCGCTGCTCGCGCTCGTGGTGGCCCAGGCGGTGACCGCCAGCGTGGTCGGACTCGACGAGGCCAACGCCGGCGGCAACGTCCCGGGCCTGGCCCAGCTGCTGTTCGGCCGCTACATCCTGGCCTTCGAGCTGACCAGCGCGCTGCTGATCACCGCGGCGCTAGGGGCGATGGTCCTCGCCCACCGGGAGCTGCTGGTGCCCAAGCCCACGCAGCGGGACCGCGCCAGGGCCCGGATGCGTGACTACCGCGAGCACGGCAGGCACCCCGGCCCGCTGGCCACGCCCGGTGTCTACGCCCGCCACAACGCGGTGGACACTCCAGCGCTGCTGCCCGATGGCACCACCTCGGAGCTGTCGGTCTCCCGGTCGTTGCGAGCCCGGGGCAACGTCCGGCGGGCGGGGCCCGACGATGTTGACCGGACCAGCAGCGCGCTCGACCCGCCGGCACCCGCCTCTGACCTCACCGACCGGGGAGCGGGTCGGTGAACCCGGACGCCTACATCACGTTGTCGGCCCTGTTGTTCAGCATCGGCGCCGTCGGTGTGCTGGTGCGACGCAACGCAATCGTGGTGTTCATGTGCGTCGAGCTGATGTTGAACGCGTGCAACCTCGCCCTGGTCACCTTCGCCAAGCAGACCGGTGACCTGTCCGGACAGGTGGCCGCCTTCTTCGTCATGGTGGTCGCCGCCGCAGAGGTGGTCGTGGGCCTGGCGATCATCGTGTCGATCTTCCGTACCCGCCGGTCGGCCTCGGTCGACGACGCCAGCCTGCTGAAGTACTGAGGAGAACGCCAGTGAGCCCCTTCGCCGCCGCCGAGGAGGCCGGAGTCCCGGTCGTCCCGGTCGAGGCCGGCGGGGTGTTCTCGCTGTTGTGGCTGGTGGTCGCGCTGCCCGCGCTGGGGACGGCGGTCCTGCTGCTCGGCGGCCGGCGCACCGACCGCTGGGGGCACCTGCTCGGCACCGCCATGCCCGCGGCCTCCTTCGTCGTCGGGTTGGTCGCCTTCTTCTCCCTGCTCGGTCGTGGCGAAGGGGAGCGCCAGGTGCAGCAGACGCTGTGGACCTGGCTCGACGTCGGCGACTACACGGTCTCCTTCGGGCTGGTATTCGACCAGCTGTCGGCCCTGTTCGTGCTGCTGATCACCGGCGTCGGCACGCTGATCCACGTGTACTCGATCGGCTACATGGCCCACGACGAGCACCGCCGCAAGTTCTTCGGCCAGCTGAACCTGTTCGTCACCGCAATGCTGGTCCTCGTCCTGGCCGACGACTATCTGGCCGTCTTCGTCGGCTGGGAGGGCGTCGGCCTGGCGTCGTACCTGCTGATCGGGTTCTGGGCCCACAAGGACTCGGCGGCCACCGCGGCCAAGAAGGCCTTCGTGGTCAACCGGGTCGGCGACATCGGCATGTCGCTGGCGGTGATGCTCATGTTCGCCACCTTCGGCACGTCGAGCTTCGTCGGCGTCTCGGAGGGGATGCCGGAGGCGTCCGACGGCGTCGCGACCGCGCTCGGGCTGCTGCTGCTGCTCGCCGCCTGCGGCAAGTCGGCGCAGGTGCCGCTGCAGTCGTGGCTGCTGGACGCCATGGAGGGCCCGACTCCGGTGTCGGCCCTGATTCACGCCGCCACGATGGTCACGGCCGGCGTGTACCTGATCGTCCGGTCCAACTTCGTGTACGCCGAGTCGGCGACTGCCGAGACCGGGGTGATGATCGTCGGCCTGGTGACGCTGCTGTTCGGTGCGATCATCGGGTGCGCCAAGGACGACATCAAGAAGGCACTCGCCGGGTCCACGATGAGCCAGATCGGCTACATGACGCTGGCCGCGGGCATCGGGCCCGCCGGGTACGCGTTCGCGATCTTCCACCTGCTGACCCACGGGTTCTTCAAGGCCAACATGTTCCTCGGCGCCGGGTCGGTCATGCACGTGACCAACGACGACGTCGAGATGCGCCACTACGGCGCCCTGCGCACGGCGCTGCCGATCACGTTCGTGACGTTCGCCCTCGGCTACCTCGCGATCATCGGCTTCCCCGGGTTCTCCGGTTTCTTCTCCAAGGACAAGATCATCGAGGCTGCGTTCAGCGAGGGTTGGGTCTACGGCACGGGAGCGCTGCTGGGGGCGGGGATCACCGCCTTCTACATGACCCGGGTGATGCTGATGACGTTCGTCGGCGCCAAGCGGTGGCGACCAGGTGTGCACCCGCACGAGTCGCCGGCGGTGATGACCATCCCGCTGATAGTGCTCGGTGCGGGGTCGCTGGTCGGAGGCGTGCTGCTGCTCGCCGACTGGATCGTCGGCTGGCTCGAGCCGGTCACCGGCCCTGAGGGCGAGCACGAGCTGTTCGTCTCCCCGCTGGTGCTGACAATGATCGTGATGGTCGTGGTCGGGGTCGGAGTCATCACCGCGTGGCTGCTCTTCGGGCGCCGGACGATCACGGACACCGCCCCGCAGCGCGTGTCCTTCGTGACCCGCGCGGCGCGGGCCGACCTGTACGGCGACGCGTTCAACGAGGCCGTCTTCATGCGGCCGGGCCAGTACCTCACCCGAATCCTGGTGTACGTGGACACCGCCGTCATCGACGGTGCGGTCAACGGGCTGGCAGCTCTAGTCGGTGGCAGCTCGAGTCGGGCCCGGCGGGTCCAGACCGGCTTCGTACGTTCGTACGCGCTGACCATGCTCGGCGGGGCCCTGGTCGCGGTGGTGGCCACGTTGGCGGTGACGCTGTCGTGACGGAGTTCCCATGGCTGAGCGTGCTCGCGGGGCTGCCGCTGCTGGGCGCAGTGGTGCTCGGCTGCCTTCCTCGTGGCACCGCCCGGCTCGCGCCGGCGATGGCGCTCGGCGTCTCGCTGGCGACCCTCGGTGTCGGCATCGTGGTGGCGCTGCTCTTCGACCCCGACGCCGCCGGCTTCCAGCTGAGCGAGCAGTACGACTGGATCCCGGCGCTGGGCGCGTCGTACGCGGTGGGCGTCGATGGGATCGGCCTGACGCTGGTGCTGCTCACTGTGGTGCTGAGCCCGGTGGTCATCCTGGCGTCATGGAGAGACGGTGAGGGCGGTCGCTGGAGCGCGAACGCGTTCTTCGCCTGGATGCTCGGTCTCGAGGGCCTGGCAATCGGCGTGTTCGCAGCCACCGACGTGCTGCTGTTCTACGTCTTCTTCGAGGCCACTCTGATTCCGATCTACTTCCTGATCGGCGGCTACGGCGGTGCGTACGGTGGGGCGGTCGAAAGGGCCCGGGAGGGCACACAGCGCTCGTACGCCGCAGTGAAGTTCCTGCTGTACTCACTGGTCGGTGGTCTGCTGATGCTCGCGTCGGTGGTCGGGCTGTACGTCGTGTCCGCCGACGAGGCCGCGCCCGGCGAGGGGCCGAGTTACCTGTTCACCGACCTGGTCCAGCTCCCGATGGACGAGACCGTCGGCCGGCTGCTGTTCCTCGGCTTCTTCGTTGCCTTCGCCGTGAAGGCCCCGATGTTCCCCTTCCACACCTGGCTGCCCGACGCCGCGGCGTCGGCGACTCCCGGGACGTCGGTGCTGCTGGTGAGCATCCTGGACAAGATCGGCACCTTCGGGATGATCCGCTTCTGCCTGGGGCTGTTTCCCGAGGCTTCGCAGTGGGCTTCGCCGGTGGTCATCGTGCTCGCCGTCGTCAGCATCCTGTACGGCGCACTGGTCGCCATCGGGCAGAGCGACATCCGCCGGCTGGTGGCGTACACGTCGGTCTCACACTTCGGCTTCATCGTGCTGGGGGTGTTCGTGTTCACCGCACAAGGTGGCTCGGGGGCGACCCTGTACATGTTCAACCACGGGTTGTCGACCGCGGCGTTGTTCCTCGTCACCGGCATGCTCATCCAGCGTGGCGGCTCGGCCCGGATCAACGGCTACGGCGGTGTGCAGAAGGTCGCCCCGGTGCTCGCCGGCACCTTCCTGGTGGCGGGGTTGTCGAGCCTGTCGCTACCCGGACTGTCGCCGTTCGTCAGCGAGTTCCTGGTGCTCGCCGGCACGTTTCGGGTGTCGGTGGTGGCCGCGGTGTTCGCCACGCTCGGCATCGTCCTGGCCGCGCTGTACATCCTGATCATGTATCAGCGCACGATGAACGGTCCGCTGAACGCCAGGTCGATGGCGGTGCCGGATCTGCGGGCGCGGGAGCGGCTCGTGCTCGCGCCGCTGCTGGCCCTGATCCTGGTGCTCGGCTTCTACCCGCAGGTGCTGCTCGAGGTGATCGACCCGGCGGTGGGGGCGACGCTCGAGCAGGTGGGTGTCGAGCAGCCCGAGCCCGACGTGCCGGTGTCCGAGGCCAGCAACCCGACAGGTGTGGCAGGTAGCCGGTCGTGACCGAGTTCGATGTCCCCACCGTCGAGTACTCCCTGGTGATGCCACTGCTGGTCGTCCTGGGTGCCGCCATGGTCGGTGTGCTGGTCGAGGCGTTCGCACCCCGTGCCTGGCGCTACCTCGTGCAGGTGGGCGTGAGCGTCCTCGGGCTGCTCGGCGCCCTCGCATGGACCGTGCTGATGGCCTTCGACCTCGAGGCGATCGCCGGCGGTACCGCCCGGGGCACCATCCAGGACGACGTCCCGCTGGTGTCACTCGTCGAGGGAGCGGTCATCGTGGACGGGCCGACCGTCTTCCTCTGGGGCCTGCTGCTGGTGCTCTCCTTGATCAGCACACTGCTGTTCGCCGAGCGTCGGCTGGAGGGCGGCCTCACCGGCTTCGCCGGCCAGGCCGCCGCACTGCCGGGCACGGAGGCCGAGCGGGAGGCGTCGGTGCGAGGCGTCGAGCACACCGAGGTCTTCCCGCTGCTGCTGTTCGCGGTCTCCGGGATGATGCTGTTCCCCGCCTCCGGCGACCTGCTCACGATGTTCGTCGCCCTGGAGGTGCTGAGCCTGCCGCTGTACCTGCTGTGCGGCCTGGCCCGGCGCCGCCGGCTGCTGAGCCAGGAAGCGGCGATGAAGTACTTCCTGCTCGGGGCCTTCTCCTCGGCGTTCTTCCTCTACGGCATCGCGCTGATCTACGGCTATGCCGGCTCGTTCGATCTGAGCGCCATCGACGCCGCGGTCTCGGCCAGCACCAGCGGCACTCCGCTGCTGCTCGCGGGGATCTCGTTGGTCGCGGTCGGCCTGCTGTTCAAGATCGGCGCAGCGCCGTTCCATGCGTGGACCCCGGACGTCTACCAGGGGGCGCCCACCGCGGTGACCGGCTTCATGGCCGCCTGCACCAAGATCGCCGCCTTCGGGGCGTTGATGCGGGTGTTCTACGTCGCGTTCGGCGGCGCCTCGTGGGACTGGCGGCCGCTGATCTGGATCGTCGCCATCCTCACCATGGTCGTCGGCTCGCTCGTCGCGGTCACGCAGACCGACATCAAGCGGATGCTGGCGTACTCGTCGATCGCGCACGCCGGGTTCGTGCTGGTGGGCTTCGTGGGTCTGTACGCCGGGTCGGCCGACGCCGGGATAACCAGCCTGTCCAGCGTGCTGTTCTACCTGACGACGTACGGCTTCAGCACCCTCGGCGCGTTCGCTGTGGTCACGCTGGTGCGAGACGCCGGTGGGGAGACCACCCACCTGTCGCGGTGGACCGGGCTCGGACGCGAGGCACCGGTGCTGGCCGGCATCTTCGCCTTCTTCCTGCTGGCCTTCGCCGGCATCCCGCTCACCAGCGGGTTCATGGGCAAGTGGGCGGTGTTCGTGGCCGCCTGGGCCGGGGGTGCGTGGCCGCTGGTGGTGGTCGGGGTGCTTACCAGCATGGTGGCGGCCTTCTTCTACGTACGCGTCATCGTGCTGATGTTCTTCGCCGACCCGGTCGGAGTCGGCCCGGCGGTCGCGGTGCCGAGCCTGCTCACCACCTCCGTCATCGGGGTCGCAGTGCTGGCGACCGTGCTGCTCGGTGTGGTGCCGGGTCCGATGCTGGACCTCGCGCAGCAGGCCGGCGGGTTCGTACGCTGATCGGCACCCGACCACCTTCAGCAGCCAGACGGGAGACCTCCTCGTGGCCGTGACGAGCCTCGGCGTGCCCGTTGGAGACACCGCGCTGGAGGCGTACCTGCGCGAGCGGCTGGAAGAGGTCGAGAGCGGGCTGGCTGCTGCAGTCTCCAGCTCGTCGCCGTTCGTCGCCGAAGCCGCCCGGCATCTGCTGGAGGCGGGCGGCAAGAGGTTCCGTCCGCTGCTGGTGCTGCTGGCCGCGCAGTTCGGCGACCCGGACGCGGCCGGCGTGCTACCGGCCGCCCTGGTGGTCGAGCTGACCCACGTCGCGACGCTGTACCACGACGACGTCATGGACGAGGCGCAGCTGCGCCGGGGGGCGCCGAGCGCCAACGACCGGTTCGGCAACACCGTGGCCATCCTCACCGGGGACTTCCTTTTCGCCCGGGCCTCCGACATCGTGGCCGACCTGGGTCCCGAGGCGGTGCACGTCCAGGCCCGCACCTTCGCCCGGCTGGTGCAGGGTCAGATCTGGGAGACGGCCGGCCCCCCCGCCGACCAGGACCCGCTCGAGCACTACCTGGGGGTGGTCGCCGACAAGACCGGGTCGCTGATCGCCGCGTCGGCGCACCTGGGGGCGCTGACGGCTGGCTGCGACACCCGCACGCAGCTGACGCTGACCAGCTTCGGGGAGCGGATCGGGGCCGCGTTCCAGCTGTCGGACGACATTCTCGATGTAGTGGGAGACGAGGCCTCCTCGGGCAAGACGCCTGGCACCGATCTGCGTGAGGGGGTGGCGACCTTGCCGGTGCTGCTGGTCCGCCGGGCCGCCGGCAGCGGTGACGAGCGGCTGCTCGAGCTGCTCGCCGGTGGCCTCGCCGACGACGTCCGGCACGGCGAGGCCCTCAGTCTGCTGCGCGCACACCCTGCGATGGACGAGGCCAGGGCGTACGTCCTGGAGCGGGCCGCCGACGCCCGCGGGCTGCTGATCGGGCTGCCCGAGGGCAGCGCGCGCGACGCGCTCGGCGACCTGTGCGACCTGGCTGTGACGCGCTCCGCCTGAGCCCTCCAGGACGGAGACTCCTACTCAGGAGCCAGCAGAGGAACACCACACTCGGGTCACTTGTCCTGCCATGCCCATTCGCCGTCCCGGCGGGCCGGTCAGGCGAGGGCGCGCAGTGTGGCGGTCACGACGACGGCGGCGCCGACCGCGAGCACCACAGAGTGGCCGCGCCACAGCAGCACCCCGGCCACAGCGACGCCCGCGGTGTGTGCCCCCACGCCCAGGCGTTGCCCGTCTGCGAGGGCAGCGGTCACGACCAGCGCCGCCAGTAGCGCCGGTGCCATCAGGGCGGCGATGCTCATGAACCAGGCGGGCAGGTCTCGTCCGCCGGCGATCACCGGTCCGGCTGCCTTGATCAGCGCCGTCGTCACGATGCACCCCGCGATCAGCAGCCAGAGTGTCATCTGTGGCGCCCGCCCAGGCCGATAAGGGTGGCAGCGCTGGCCGCCAGGATCGGGAGGCCCGGCGGAGTCAGCGGCACCAGGCACAGTGCGATCCCCGCCCCGACGGCGGCGACCTTGCGGGCGCGTGCTTGTTTCAGCTCGGCGACGAGCAACGCCAAGAAGACCGACGGGTAGACCGCGTCGAGGCCGAGGCGCTCGGTGTCGCCCAGGACGTCACCTGCCAGCGCGCCGATGACGGTGCCGCTGACCCAGGCGACGTACTGCGGGACGGTCGTGCCGAACAGCAGCCAGCGGTCGAAGGTCCCGTCGCCTCGGTTGGCGAGCGCCCATGATGCGTCGACGACTGCCTGGCCCTGTGCGGCGCGCGCGAGCGGCCCGCCGGGCAACGAGGGCGCCAGTGCGATGCCCATCGCCAGGAAGCGGCCGTTCATGAGCGTCGCCGCTGACAGTGCGGCCGCGACCCCGCCGCCACCGGCGACGATGGACAGCGCGGCGAACTGCGCCGAGCCCGCGAACACCAGCGCCGAGGTGACGATCGCCTGCAGCGCCGAGAAGCCGGCCTGCCGGGCCAGGACCCCGAAGGACAGTGACAAGACGAACGCGACGATCCCGAAGGGGATGCCTAGCCGCAGACCCGAGCGGAACGAATCGGTCATCAGCCGCACGCTAACGACATCGATCCGGGCAGCTCGTTTGAGTCGGCTCCAGCCGTCTACCTCGGCCAGCGGTTCCGCGGGGATGCGCGGCCCCAGTGACGACGGCCCAGTCCTACCTGCCGATGCGCTGGCCGTCGACTCGGTAGGTCACGATCACCGACGGGATCGGGTACCGGGTGGTGTGCGGCCAGGTACTCGCCGGGTCCTCGAACGTCGCGCCATCGACCTCGCCGGGGTGCTGGACGGCGGTGAACACCGTCCGCCCGTCCCGCGAGATCAGCGGGCCGCAAGTCTCCGCCCCGACCGGCATGGTGAGGAACTGCATCACGTTGCCGCGCTCGCTGCCCTCGGTTGGCACGGCGAACAGGCCGTCGTTGGAGCCGAGCGCGTTGCCATCGGTGGCGATCCAGAGGTTTCCACGACCGTCGAAGGCCAGGTTGTCCGGACACGAGATCGGGCTGACCTGGTCCTTCGGATATCCGGCGAAGTACGTCTCCGGTGCATCGGGGTCACCGCAGACAAGCATCAGCACCCAGTCGAAGCGGTCGGTACCGTGGTCGTCGCCCCGGGGGGTGAACTCGAGAACGTAGCCATTGTTGTTGCCGGCGGCCGCGATCAACGGGCCACCGAACTCCTCGCGGATGAGGCTGCTCTCGAGCGGGTTCGCCTCGTCGGCCGGGTACTCCGTGCCCCGGTCGTCGTTGTTGGTCAGCGCGACGTACACCCTGCCGTTGGTCGGGCCCACCCCGATGTCCTCGGGCCGGTCCATCCGGGTCGGCCCGACCGTGTCGGCGGCCAGCCTGGTGTCGATGAGGACGTCGACGACCGAGAAGCCGTCGACGTACGACTCCTCGTCGCTGCACAACGGGATCCACCGGCCCACGCCGTCGTACTCAGGCGCCGGGTCATGCGCCTCGTCCCGCAGCCGGGCGACCGACAGGGTGCCGTGGTCGAGCAGCCGCATGTTGTGCCGCCGGTCGGCCGCGGTGCCGCCGGCCTTGTACTTCAGCCGGGACACGAACCGGTACATGTAGTCGCCGCGCTCGTCGTCGCCGGAGTAGACCACGATCCGACCATCGGCAGACAGCACGACCGTGGCGCCCTCGTGCTTGAACCGGCCCAGCATGGTGCGCTTCTTGGGAGTCGACTCCGGGTCCAACGGGTCGACCTCCACGACCCAGCCGAAGCGGAACGGCTCATGCGGCTCCTGGGACAGGTCGAAGCGCGGGTCCACGCGGTACCACTGGCGCGGCAGGTCCTGTTCCTCGACGATGCCGTAACGCTCGTAGCTTTCGGCGTACGTCGGGTCGAGGCCGTTGCTGGCCTCGAAGTAGTCGTCGAAGTTCTCCTCGCCGGACAGCACCGTGCCCCAGGGGGTGTACCCGCCGGCGCAGTTGTTGAGGGTGCCGAGGACCCGGGTCCCGGTCGGGTCGGCCGTGGTCTTCAGCCGGGCCGCGCCAGCCGCCGGTCCCGTCACCTCGAACGGCGTCGAGACGGTGAGCCTGCGGTTCAGCGTGGACCGGGACACCGGCACCCGTCGGTAGGAGCCGTCCCGCACGCCCCGCTCGATCTCGACAACCGACATGCCCATCGCCATCATGGCGATGCGGCGGATCTGGTTGCCTGTGTACACCCCGGTGGGGAACATGAGGTGCTCGTCGGTGTACTCGTGGTTGACGACAAGCGCGAACCGATCGGGCTTACCGGGGATCGGCTGGACGCTCACGTAGTCGCAGTTGTAGCCGAACTGCTTGGCCTGCGCCGATGGGCTCTGGTCGTAGACATCGAACGGGGGTGCCCCCCGCTCGACCGGGTCCCCCCAGCCCACCAGCAGGTCGTAGTCATAACCGACCGGCACGGTCACGTTGTCCCGCGTGTTGGGCTCGACGGGATCGAACGTGAGGCTGCCCACGCTGGACCGTTCTGCGGCGGCACCGGTCCCCGCGGCGGCCGGGTTGGAGAGCCCGAGTACGAGTGCCGCCGAACCGGCAGCAGTCCCGCCCAGGATCGAGCGCCGGGTGATGGCCTGGCGCAGCACGTCGCGGATGTGTTCGTTGCCCGACCTGTTCGGTGCGGGATGGAAGCAGGCGTTGCCGCAGCGGAACGTGCAGGTCATCCAGCTGCGGGAGCCGTGCGGACCCTGGGTGGTGGCGAGCGGCAGGAAAGGCTTGGGCATCAAGGGTCTCCAGACATGGGCGGCAGTCATCGCTTGAGCGCAGACGTTAGGCACGGCACGGGTGCAGGGGTCGTCGCGCAGGTGAACTCCGAGCGACGCGCACGCGTCCGAGGGAGTTTGCCCCACTTCGACCGCTCAGGCCAGGTGGCCGGCCGCAACAGCCAGGGCCTCCCGCTCGACCGGCCTGGCCCCCCGCCGCAGGTGGATGGTGGCCTCGACCGTCAGCACCGCAAGCGCCAGCCACACCAGGCCGAAGCCCACCCAACGGGCCGTGCTCATCGGCTCATCGAAGACGACCAGGCCGAGCACGAACTGGACGGCAGGGGCGAGGTACTGGAGCAGACCGATCGTGGCGAGCCGGACCCGCGAGGCGGCGGCACCGAACAGCAGCAGTGGGAGTGCCGTCACCACGCCCGTGCCTGCTAGCAGCGCGGCATGCCCGACACCGTTGCCTGTGACGGTGGCGGCGGCCTGCATCTGCAAGACGACCAGGTAGGCGGCAGCCAGCGGCGCCAGAAGGGCGGTCTCTACGGCGAGACCTTCGACGGCGCCGACGGCAGCCTTCTTCTTGAGCAGCCCGTACGTCCCGAAGGTGCAGGCCAGGACGAGGGCGA
>Ga0136622_10000050_pt1 | contig 37582 bp, 34 predicted proteins | sample AntDrymUQ4482106_2_FD_104803 | JGI IMG/M metagenome (GOLD analysis project Ga0136622, IMG submission 104803) | Polar desert sand microbial communities from Dry Valleys, Antarctica - metaG UQ448 (21.06) | ecosystem: Environmental > Terrestrial > Soil > Desert | place: Antarctica: Dry Valley...
CGAAGCCGGCGGGCGACTTCACGTAGAAGGAGACCATCTGGTCGTTCATGTGGCGCCCGAGCGTCGCGCTCAACGGCACCTTGTGCTTGCGCACCCGCTCCAGGGCACGCCCGACGTCGTCGATCTCGGAGACCTCGAGCATGATGTGCACGCACTTCGACGGGTTCCGCATGGGCAGGAAAGCCAGGCTGTGGTGGCGCGGGTTGCAGCCGAGGAACCGGAGCCACGCCGTCGAGCCGGGCTCCTTGCCGACGAACTCGCCGGGCATCCGCATCGAGTCGCGCAGCCGGAAGCCGAGCACGTCGGCGTAGAAGCGCAACGCCTCCTCGTCGTCACCGACCGGGAGCACCACGTGGCCGAGTCCCTGCTCGCCGGTCACGAACCTCTGGGCGTACGGCGTCACCACGGGGCGTGACTCGTAGGTCGAGCCGTGGAAGAGCTCGAACACGTTCTCGAACGGGTCCTCGAACCGGATCATCCCCTCGACCCTGCGATCGGCCAGCTCGTCCGACGTACCTTCTGACACCTCGACCCCGTGGTGCTTGAGGTGGTCCACGGCAGCGCCGAGCGCACGGTGGTCGGCGACCTCCCATCCGGTGCAGCCCAGACGGTCCTGCTCGGCGGGAACGACGACGATCCGTGCGGACATCTCGTCCATCCGGAAATAGAGATGTTCCGCAGTCGGCCCGCGTCCCTCAGGCAAACCGAGCACCTTGCCACCGAAGTGGCGCCACTGGTCGAGGTCGGTGCTCTCGACCCGGACGTAGCCGAGCGAGCGTACGTCGATCACGACCGGCTCCTCTCACGATGCAGGGCCAAGTATCCCGAAGCGACGGAGAAGAACTCGTCGGCAGCCTCGATCTGCGCCCAATGGCCGCAGTTCGGGAACACGTGCAGCGAGGCTCGCGGGATCAGCTTGAGCGCGGCCAGCGCGCCGTCGAGCGGGTTGACCCGGTCCTCACGGCCCCACATGAGCAGGGTGGGACGGCTCAGCCGATGTGCCTCGCGCCAGAGCATCCCCTGCTCGAACGTGTCGGGGTCCATGAAGGAGGCCCCCATCGACGCCATCGCCTCCTGTGCACCCGGCGCGGTCGCGGAGGCGTACCGCTCTTCGACGAGCTCGTCGGTGACCAGGGACTGGTCGACGACCATGGAGCGCAAGAACGCCTCCATCTTCTCCTTCGACGCACCGGGCGGAGCCCCGAACGCGAAGAGCCGCTTGGTGCCCTCGGTCGGGTCCGGGGAGAACACGTTCAGCGCGAGCCCGCCGGGTCCCATCAGGATCAGGCGACCGACCCGCTCGGGGTAGGTGAGCGCGAAGCGTACGGCGGTGCCGCCGCCGAGCGAGTTGCCCAAGAGGTGCACGCGCTCGATGCCCAGCTCGTCGAGAAGGGCGGCGAGGCGCTCGGCAGCGAAGGAGAAGTAGTGCCCCTCGACCGCGGGCTTGTCGGACTTGCCGAAGCCCGGCTGGTCGACGAGCAAGACACGAAACCGCTCAGCGAACCGGTCGAGACAACCGCCGAAGTTGCTCCACGACGATGCGCCGGGGCCACCGCCGTGCAGCATCACCAGCGGCAGCCCACCACCGAGACCGGCCGACGTACCTGCCTCGTGGTAGTGCAGCGTGATGTCGCCGGCCTTGGCGAACTTGCTGGTCTCCTCGAACCGCTGGGGGCTCTGCGGCATGGGTCAGTACATCCCTGGGTCGATCTCGTGGCCGAACTCCAGGGACCCGAACATCTGCAGAGCGCGCTCGGGGTCGTTGGCGGCATGCACGCGGCCGGCGTGCGCGTCGCGCCACGCCCGCTGCAGGTAGCTGCCCTCGGCCAGCGCTCGGCCACCGGAGCTCTCGAACATCATGTCGATGGCCCGGATCGCGCGCTCACTGGCGATCACCTGGTCACGGCGCAGCTTGAGGCGCAGCCGCAGCGGGATCTTCTCGCCGCGCTGGACATGAGCCTGCAGCTCGCGGAAGTTGTGCACCTGGAGCACCCATGCGGTGTCGATCTCGTTCGACGCGCGGGCGATCCGGACGCTGGCATAGGGGTCGCTCGCGGTCTTCTCGGCGACGTACGCCGCCCGCACCCGCTTGCGCTGCATCTCCACGTGTTCCTCGTAGGCGCCGTACGCCATCCCGATCAGCGGAGTGCAGATGGTCGCGGTGAAGACCGAGTGGAAGGGCAGCTTGTAGAGGTCGTTGGTGTTCTGCTCCTGACCGGGACCGAAGCACCGACCGGTGTCGGACATGCTCAGCGTGAACGCCTCAGGCACGAAGACGTCGTTGACGACGATGTCGTTGGAGCCGGTGCCGCGCAGGCCCACGACGTTCCAGACATCCTCGATCGTGTAGTTCTCGCGAGGGATCATGAAGGTGCGGAAGTCCACGACGTTGCCCTCGTCGTTGGTCACCAGTCCGCCCAGCAGCACCCACGTGCAGTGGTCGCAGCCGGAGGAGAAGCTCCACCGTCCACTCAGCTGGAAGCCCGCCCTGCCGTCAGAACTGGTCACCTGCGCTTTCCCCGTCGGGGCGTACGACGACGACAGGCGGGTGCTGGTGTCCTCGCCCCAGACCGCCTGCTGCGCCTCGTCGTCGAACAGCGCGACCTGCCACGGGTGCACACCGACCACCGCGGAGACCCAGCCGGTCGAGCCGCAGGCTCCGGCGATGTCCTTGACGGCGGTGTAGAAGTCGACCGGATCGGACTCGAAGCCGTCGAAGCGTTTCGGCTGGAGCAGCCGGAAGAAGCCGGTCGACTCGAGGTCCTTGATGGAGGCCTCGGGCACGACACGCAGCCGCTCGGCCTCGTCTGCCCGCTCGCGCAGGGCAGGTAGCACCTCGCGCACCGCGTCGAGCACCGCCTTCGACATGGTCTCCTCCAAGACTGGGGTACGCCGGTCGTCCTTCCGGGCCCAATACTAGAACACGTTCTTGTTTTGCGCGAGGCGGCCCGCCCCCCGGGCGGAGAGCCGTCGAGACCAGTTCCCACTGTCGCGGTCGAAGAACTGTCGGTGGCGACCCATAGATTCGTCGTGTAGCCCAGCCCCTCAGCGGTCCGACCGGACCGCCTGACTCGGCTCGCGAGTGAGAGGGGTTGAGCATGTACGACGAGGTCTCCGACCACGAGCTGCTTGCCGGTGGTGTGCACGACCAAGTGGCCGAGAGCGCGGCGGCGGCCCGTCAGGTGGCCCGTCTGCTGGTCTTTCACGACCGCCGGACGGCAGAGCAAGCCGAGGAGGACACGCGTCGCAAGGCCGAGCAAGGCGACCTTCCAGGGAGGCGGCGGTTGACGGCCCTGCAGGAGACGATCGTCGAAGTCGGCGAGCTCTGGGGCTTGTCAGCAGGGCGAATCCGTTCGGACCTGCAACATGGCCGGGTGCTGCGCGACCACTTCCCCGGCGTGTGGCAGCTGTGCCTGCGCGGGCACCTCGACGGCTACCGCGCGAGTCTGGTGGCGGACGCAGCCACCGGCCGTCTCGCGCAGCCGGACTGGCCCGTGCTGGCCGAGCGGATCACTGCGTGGTTCCAAAGGCGGGTCCGGAGGCCCGGTGACGACGTGGACCTGCCCGAGGTGGTCTGCTGCACACTCAAGCAGCTGCGCAACAAGCTCTCCTATGAATGCACCCGGCTGCGCCCGCGCGAAGCCGACGAGCGATTCAAGGCGGCGTTCGCGGACCGGCGTGCCACCGCGCGTCTGCACCCCCACGACGGCTGCGACACCGACGGCATGGGCACGCTCACCCTGGGACACAGTGTCGACACCGTCCAGATCGCGGACTACCGGCTCACGCTGGCTGCCAAGGCCATGCGCGCTCAGGGTGACCCGCGCACCCTGGAGCAGTTGCGCACCGACCTGGCGATGGACCTGCTCATCGGCCGGGCCGCAATTCAGTCGCCGTTGACTGAACTAGATGGGATCGGCAACGGTCTCGAGCCCTCGCGTGACGACTGGGTCACCCGAATTCCCACGCCGTCGTACGCTCGCCCGATCGTCAACGTCACCGTCCCGATTGAGACGCTGATGGGGCTTTCGGATGACCCCGGCGTCCTCTCGGGCGGCGCCGTCATCCCGGCCTCGCTGGCCCGCATGATCGCCACCCAGCCGGGTTCGACCTGGCATCGGATGCTCACCGACCCAGCTGGTCGCTGCGTCGAGGTGTCCACGACTTCATACAAGCCGTCCCGTTCGATCTGGAACGACGTCGTTGCCCGGTGGCAGACCTGCTTCCGCGGTGGCTGTAACCGCCCAGCTACCGAGAGCGAGCTGGACCACCGCGTCCCCTGGCCGACTGGCGCGACGTCAAACCGCAACCTGCAACCCGGATGCGGCCGGGACCACACTGCGAAGCACACGCCCGGCTTCTCGGTCACGTGCAACCCCGCCGGGGATCTCGCCTTCACGACCAAGGCAGGGTTCCGGCACCCCGTCGCTGAGGCGAGCCAGGCCACCGGGACGAGCATCGTCTCGGATGAGCTGCTCGAAATTCAGTCCTCAGCGACTGAAATTCGCCGCGCCCTCGAGCACGTCGCCAAGAACCGCGCGCCCAGACCCGAACCGCCCGAGTGGCTCAACGACCTCTGGGAAGGCGTCGCCTGAACTGCAGTTAGCCTCCTAGCATGATGCCCTGGTCCGCCGACCTCGCCGGCCGTATCGACGAGCACGAGTTCGACAGCCCACTGTTGCGGGGAAACCCGTTGGGCGATCCGCACGTGCGGCCGCTGTGGGTCTACGTCCCGCCGGGGTACGACGACGAGCCTGAACGCCGCTACGCAACCGTGTACGTGATCCAGGGCTACACCGGGCACATCGGCATGTGGCGCAACCGCACCGCCTACCGGCAACCCTTCGTCGAGACGGCCGACCAGGTGTTTGCTCGCGGTGAGGCACCCCCGACGATCATCGTGTACGTCGACGCCTGGACCGCGTACGGCGGCAGCCAATTCGTCGACTCCCCCGGGACCGGCGCATATCATTCCTACCTCTGCGACGAGATCGTCCCGTTCGTCGACCGCACCTACCACACCGCCGACAGCAGCGACCACCGAGCGATCAGCGGCAAGTCCAGTGGTGGCTTCGGCGCGATGGTGACGCCGATGCTGCGACCCGACCTCTTCGGCGCGCTCGCGACGCACGCGGGCGACGCGCTGTACGAGCTCAGCTACATCCCCGAGTTCCCCAAGGCAGTGCGACACCTGCGTGAGTACGACGGTGACATCGCGACGTGGTGGGCTGACTTCCGCGGTCGCACCGCGTTCACAAAAGAGGAGGACCAGTTCCTGCTGATGATGCTAGGTGTGAGCGCGTGCTTCTCCGCGAGTCCGGACGGGACCCCGATGCTCCCGTTCGACGGCGTCACCGGCCAGCTGGTGCCCGACGTGTGGCAACGCTGGCTCGACTGGGATCCGGTGCGCATGGTGGGGAGGTACGTCGACGCGGTCCGCTCCTGGAAGGCCGTCTGGATCGACGCCGGCACCCGCGACGAGTGGTACCTCGACCTCGGCGCCGAGGCGTTCCGCCGCGAGATCCTCCGGATCGGCCTCCCTGAGGATCGGGTCAAGTTCGAGCTGTTCGACGCCGGCCACGGCGGGATCGACTACCGCTACCCGGTCGCCCTCACCTGGCTCGCCCAGCAGATCGCCCTCGACGACTGAGCCGAACGACTGGCGGTGACTCTAGGTCAGATCAACGACGGCCGCCGCGTTCGACCCGCCACAGCGGATGGGTACCGGGGATTCCCCTGAGCTCGACCGGCTCCTCGGCGCTCAGCCGGAAGCGCGCGTCCTCGGCAAGGGAGTCGGCGACGGGCTCGGTGACCAGGATCTGGGCTCCCGCCGCGTGGTCGGCGACGCGTGCGGCGACGGCGACGGTCTGACCGAAGAGGTCCCCGGCTCGGGCGATGGCGGGACCCTCGTGGATGCCGATACGCACCTTGAGAGGCGCCCGTTTCATGCCCTTGAGGCGCTGGTTCGCGAGCGACCGTTGGATGCCCAGTCCGGCCTTGACGGCGTCTGCACCCGACGTAAACACGACCATGAACCCGTCGCCCTGGGACTTGACGATGTGGCCGCCGCGGCGGTCGACGTGAGCGCGGACCTGCGTGTCGTGCACGATCAGCAGTCGGACCCAGGCGTCGTCGCCGAGCTCAGCGTTCAACGCGGTCGATCCCTCGATGTCGGAGAAGAAGATGGTCACGGTGCCGTCTTTGGCAGCCATCCGGGTGATCTCGTCGCGGTCCTGCATCGCGGAACGCGACAGCTCGTCGATCGACTCCAGCATCAGCCCACCAAAGCCCTGTTCACGCACCTTGACGGCGGTCTCCACAACTCTCTTGATCGCCCGCTCCGCGCGGAGCGCCGAACCCGACGGCCTGCCCGGGGGTCCTTCTGCGCGCGCCGCCTCGAGCTCGGTCTCGAGTGCGATCTCCCGGAGACGCGCCCCACGCAACCTGAGGGCGACGATCACGAACAACGTCACGAACACCACGACCAGCCCACCCAGTACGGCGATCAGAGCGATGCCCGCACCGGAGAGATTCACGCGCTTGGCCCGGCGAGGGACTGGCCGGCGCGGCGGCCGGAGAAGACACAGTCGGCGAGGGAGAGCCCGCTGACATAGGACTTCGAGCAGATGCCCACGGCGGTGCGCCCGGCGGCGTACAGCCCCGGCACCGGTGACCCGTCCTCGCGCAGCACCTGCCCGGTCGTCTCGTCGACGACGAGTCCGCCGAGCGTCATCGTCGGGCACGGGAACCGCACCGACGCGCGCACCGAGATGTCGATCAGGGAGTACGGCGCGCGCTCGATCGGCTGGACCAGGTCGGGCTGCTTGCCCAGCGGGTCAGCCACCTTGTCGCCCGCTCTGTCACCCGTTGGGCCGCGCGACATGTCGTTGTACTCCCCCAGGCTCTTCTGCAGGCCCTCGACATCGACACCGGCCTTCGCGGCGAGCTCGTCTAGGGTGGCCGCCTCGATCCGACCGGAGCCGAGCATGGTGCGCGCCTGGAGCCGTTGGAACCACAGCGTCTGCTGCGGCACCTGTCGCCTCGCCTCCTCCAGGATCGATGCGTCGACGAGGAGGTAGGCGCGACCGGCGTGCTCGTGGATCACGGACTCGGCAACCGTGGCGCCGTACAACGCCTCGTTGCACACCCGCTCACCGGAGAGCCCCACCAGCATCCCCTTCGCGAGCGCCGCCGGTGGGCAGTAAAACCGCCACGCGGAGGCCCGGTCGAGGTGCTTGGTAGCCCCGCCGGCGGCACGACCCATCAGGATCCCGGACCCGTCGTCGCCGAGCGTGCCCAGCGGCAGCCCCCGCGCGTAGGCAGCGGCCTCGGAGCGCACCATCGGCCGGTTGAACGCGAACCCGCCGGCGGCAAGAACGACCCCCCGGCGCGCCTCGACGGTCCTCGTCTTCGCGTGCCGGCGCTCGAGCTTCAGCAGCCGTCGGCTCAGGACCTTGCCGACGGGGTGGTACCAGAGGTTCAGCTTGCCGACCTTGCCCGCGAGCCACCGGTACTCCGCGGCGACGCGGGCCGGCGCTCCCTCGAGCGAGCGGCAGACCACGCCGGTCACGCGTCCGTCCGCGTCGGTGACCAGCTCCTCGGCCCTGGTGTGCGTGCGCACTCGCACCCCACGACGCACGGCCGCGCAGGCGAGGGGCCCGAACACCGCCCTGCCGGACGTCCCGCGGGCATGGGCGCGATGACCTCGCGCCGCCGGCTCCGCGACAGCGCGGGCGGGACCGGCCATCTCGTTGCCGGAGTAGTAGAGGTAGTAGTCGTTGGTCGGGTACGACGTCTTGTACGGCGCCAGGCTTCCCTCGAACCCGACCCCCTGCTCCCCCAGCCACGCGAGCATGGAGACCGAGCCCTCACAGAAACGCTGCAATGTCTCTGGCGAGACCGCGTCGCCGGTCTCCAGCCCGAGGTAGGCGAGCATGTTCGCAGCCGAGTCGCTGACTCCCGCGTCACGCTGCTGCGGGGTCCCTCCCCCGGCGTACACGACGCCGCCGCTGATCGCCGTGGCACCTCCGCCGCTGAACCGGTCGAGCACGAGCACGTCGGCGCCGCCCTCCGCGGCCTCGATCGCGGCACATGCACCCGCGGCGCCGTATCCGACGACCACCACGTCGGCGCTCGCATCCCAGGTTCGCTCAGGCACGGGAAAACTGTAACCTGTTACAGTTTTTCGACTATGGAGGTGGCGTGAACCCGGCCGAGCCCAGCGTCGACGTAGTGGTCGTCGGGTGTGGCGGGGCGGGGATGACCGCCGCGCTGGCAGCCGCGCACCACGGCCTCGACACCCTTGTCGTCGAGAAGACCGGCTACTTCGGCGGGTCCACCGCGCGATCCGGTGGAGGGGTCTGGATCCCCGGCAACTACGCCCTCCGCAAGGCCGGTGTCGAGGACAGCCTGGACGAGGCCACCACCTACCTCGAGAGCATCGTGGGAGACGAGGTCCCCGCCGAGCGACGGCGGACCCTCCTCGCACGCGGACCCGAGGCGCTCGAGTTCGTCCGCGACCACTCCAAGGCGGACTTCGTGTGGGTGCCGCACTACTCCGACTACTACCCCGAGGCCCCCGGCGGGCGTGCCGGCGGACGCAGCGTCGAGCCGCGGGCGATCGACGGGAGGGTGATCGGCGACGAGCTCGCGCGCCTGCATCCGCCGTACATGGCCGCCCCGGTCGGCATGGTCGTCTCGCAGGCCAACTACCGCTGGCTGAGCCTGGCCATGCGGACCGTCCGTGGCCCGCTCACCGCGCTCCTGGTCACCCTGCGCCGGCTTTTCAACCTTGCTCTGCGTCGGCCGATGTACGGCATGGGGCCGGCGATGTGCATCGGGCTGCGCGCCGGCCTCCAGCGCGCCGGCGTGCCGATCTGGTACGACACCGAGCTGACCGAGCTCGTGCTCGAACAGGACCGGGTCACCGGTGTGCGGCTGCTTCGTGACGGTCAGCCGAGCGTCGTACACGCCCGGCGCGGTGTCATCGTGGCCAGCGGAGGGTTCGAGAAGAACGCCGAGATGCGGCAGAAGTGGCAGCCCTCCCCCGCGACCGACGAGTGGACCACCGGCGCCGCCTCGAACACCGGCGGCGGGATCATCGCGGGCGTCGCGGCGGGAGCCGACGTGGCGTTGATGGACGACGCGTGGTGGGGGCCGACGATCCCGCTGACCGGTGGGCCGTACTTCTGCCTCGCCGAGCGCAACCTGCCCGGCTCGATCATCGTGAACTCCGCCGGCAAGCGCTACGCGAACGAGGCCTCGCCGTACGTCGACGCGATCCACGCGATGTACGACGGTGAGGCCACCGGTGTCTCGCACGTGCCGTCGTGGATGATCCTCGACCAGCGCTACCGCAACCGTTACGTCTTCGCGGGGCTCGGCCCCCGGCAGCCGTTCCCGGGTCGGTGGTACAAGCACGGCACCCTGTTCAAGTCCGACACGATCGAGGGTCTCGCCGAGCAGATCGGCGTCTCGGCGAGCGGCCTTCGCGGGACTGTCACCCGGTTCAACGAGATGGCAGTGACCGGTGTGGACTCGGACTTCCATCGTGGCGAGAGCGCCTATGACCGCTACTACGCCGACCCGAAGGTGAAGCCGAACCCCTCGCTCGCCGTGATCGACAAGGCGCCGTTCTACGCGGTCAAGATCGTGCCCGGCGACCTCGGCACCAAGGGCGGAGTCGTCACCGACGAGCGAGCCCGGGCGCTGCGGCCGGACGGGTCGGTGATCCCCGGCTTCTACGCCGTGGGCAACGCATCCTCGGCGGTGATGGGTCACACCTACGCGGGAGCGGGTGCCACGATCGGACCGGCCATCGTCTTCGGCTACCTCGCGGCCCTCGACATCGCGGGCTCCACCGCCGCGACGGACGCAGGAGGCTGAGCACATGCCCATCGACCCGGACAAGGCGATCGGTGCCGAGCTGCCCGTGCGCGAGGTGAGCTGGACCGAGGCCGATGTGCTGCTCTACCACCTCGCGCTCGGCGCCGGTTCGTCTGCCGGTGACCAGACCGACCCCAAGTCACTGCGCTACACCACGGAGAACGCCCTGCAGGTGCTGCCGTCCTTCGGGGTGATCACACCCAACCTCCGCGACACCGGTGCCCCGTCGCTCGAGCTGCCGGGCTGCGACATCGACCTGGCCGCCGTGCTGCACGGCAGCCAGGAGATCGTCGTACACCGCCCTCTCCCCACGGCAGCGCGCGGCGAGGTGCGCACCCGGATCAGCGACGTCTGGGACAAAGGCAAAGCAGCCGTCATCGTGCAGGAGTCGGAGACAGTCGACGAGGCCGGAGCGCCGCTGTTCACGACCCGGTCGAGCATCTTCGTGAAGGGCGAGGGCGGCTTCGGCGGAGAGCGCGGCCCCTCTTCGCGGGTCGAGCTTCCGGAGCGTACGCCGGACGCGGAGACCGAGTTCGCGACCACACCACAGCAGGCGTTGCTCTACCGGCTCTGCGGCGACCGCAACCCGCTGCACTCCGACCCGGAGTTCGCCGCGCTCGCCGGCTTCCCCGCGCCCATCCTGCACGGACTGTGCTCCTACGGCATCGTGCTCCGCCTGGTGGTGGACGGGATGCTCGACGCCGATGTCACCAGGGTCGCCGGGTTCGCGGCCCGGTTCGCAGGGGTCGTCTTCCCCGGCGAGACGATCCGGGTCCGTGCCTGGGGCGAGGACGTGCGCATCCTCGTGTCCGCGACCATCGCCTCCGACGACGGAGACCGTGACGGAGCACCCGTCCTCGCCGACGCGGTGGTCAGCAAGGCCTGATCCAGTCCCTGCCGACTGCTCTACGATCAGCGGCGTGAAGCCCTTCCTGCTGATGTCCTCGCGCGCCGAGGACGAGGCCGCGGACGAGGAGTACGCCGCGTTCCAGCGAGTGACCGGCCTGGAGAACAGGCAGCTGGACCGGATCCGGATGGAGGCGGGGCCGCTGCCCTGGGTCAGCCTCGACGACTACTCCGCCATCTTCGTCGGCGGTGGGCCGTACAACGCCAGCGACCCTCCCGAGTCCAAGTCGGAGACCCAGCGCCGGGTTGAGGCGGAGTTCCGACCGCTGCTGGACGAGATCGTCGCGCGCGACTTTCCCTTCCTGGGTGCCTGCTACGGGGTTGGCACCCTCGGCCTCCAGCAGGGTGGAACCATCGACCGCACGCACACCGAACCGATCGGGACGGCCATCATCTCGCTGACACCGGAAGGGCGCGATGATCCACTTCTCGAAGGGATGCCGGAGGTGTTCACCGCCTTCGTCGGCCACAAGGAGGCGTGCTCCGTCCTCCCCGCGACCGCGGTCTGGCTCGCCAGCTCACCCGCCTGCCCGGTGCAGATGTTCCGGGTCAAGCAGAACCTCTATGCCACCCAGTTCCACCCCGAGCTCGACGTGGCCGGGATCATCACGAGGGTGCGCGTCTACCGCGAGGCCGGCTACTTCCCGCCCGAGGAGATGGACGACCTCATCACCGCCCTCTCCACCGCCCTGGTCACCGAACCGACCCGAGTCCTGGAGAACTTCGTCGCCCGCTACGGATGACCCGCGCGGGTCCAGTCCCTGCTGAGGATCAGGCCGCTGGTGGGCACTCCGGTGCCGGCGGTGACGAGCACGTGGGCTGCGTCGGGCACCTGGTTGTACGACGTGCCGCGCATCTGCCGCACGCCTTCCGCGATCCCGTTCATGCCATGGATGTAGGCCTCGCCGAGCTGGCCACCATGCGTGTTCAGCGGCAGCCGTCCCCCGAGCTCGATCGCCCCGTCCGCGACGAAGGCGGGCGCCTCACCTGCTCCGCAGAAGCCGAGCTCCTCGAGCTGCATGAGCACGAACGGCGTGAAGTGGTCGTAGAGCACGGCGGTGTCCATGTCGTCGGGGCGAAGTCCTGACTGAGCCCACAGCGTCCGGCCGACCAGACCCATCTCCTGCAGGCCGATCTCGTCGCGGTAGTACGACGTCATCACGAACTGGTCCTCTCCCGAGCCCTGAGCAGCCGCCCGGATCGTGGCCGGTGGTTGCGCGAGGTCGCGCGCCCGCTCCGCGGAGGTCACCACGAGGGCGACGGCGCCGTCGCTCTCCTGGCAGCAGTCGAGCAGGTGCAGCGGGTCGACGATCATCCGTGATGCCTGGTGGTCGGCCAACGTGATCGGCTTGCCGTGGAACCACGCATCCGGGTTCACCGCCGCGTGCTTGCGATCCGCGACGGCGACCCTGCCGAAGTCCTCCGAGGTGGCGCCGTACAGGTGCATGTAACGCCGCGCGAACATCGCGACCGTCGCGGCCGGCGTGCCCAGACCCATCGGGTAGGTCCATGCGTTGTCGAGACCGTTGGTGTTCACCTGTCGCGCCGCGGCGACGGAGAACTGGCCGAACCTGCTGCCGGAACGCTCGTTGAAACCGCGGTAGCAGACGACCACGTCGGCGACCCCCGTCGCCACCGCCATCGCGGCGTGCAGCACGGTCCCGCAGGCCGCCCCACCGCCGTAGTTGACCTGGCTGAAGAACCGCAGCTCCGGGATGCCGAGCTCCCGGGCCACCGCGATCTCCGAGCTGGTGTCCATCGTGAAGGTGACCAGACCGTCGACATCCTGCGGCGCCAGCCCCGCGTCTGTCAGGGCGGACCGGACCGCTTCGGCGGTCAGCTGGAGCTCGCTGCGCCCGGAGTCCTTCGAGAACTCGGTCGCGCCGATGCCGGCGATCGCCGCCACGCCGCTGATGGTCATGGGACCGCGATCGTGACCGTGCCGGTCACATGGTCGCCACGTGAGTTCGCTCCGCGGATCGCGACGACCTGGCGCCGCTCCCCGTCCACCTCGACCTGCTCCTGCGCGGCGCCGGTGAAGGACAGCGGGTCGCCCGGGTACGCCGGGGCGCCGAGGCGGATCTTGATCTCGCGGACCAGCGCCGCCGGCCCCGCCCAGTCGGTCACGAACCGCTGCACCAGGCCGGTCGTGGTCAAGATGTTGAGGAAGATGTCCTGCGACCCGCGCTCCACCGCGAGGTCACGGTCGTGGTGCACGTCCTGGAAGTCGCGGGTCGCGATCGCTCCGCTGACGATGAGCGTCGCGGTGACGGGCAGCTCCCACGGTGGAAGGTCGACCGAGGGGTGAGTGGTCTCGACAAGCTCGACCACCCGAGAGTCAGGCTCGACCACCCGGGGGCTGGGGCGCCAGGCGGGGAGGGTCAGGTCGTCGTCGACGGGTTGCCAGGCGACCTCGACCGCCTGCCCGATCTCGACCTCGTCGGGAGCGGTGTCGAGCAGCTCGCCGACCATGCGTACCCCTTCGTCGAGCTCGACGAGCGCGAGCACGAGCGGAAGCTCCTTGCCCGGCAGCGGCGGATGATGGTGCACGACGTAGGAGAAGACGCTGCCCCGGCCGCTGACCACGGTGTACGACGGCGCAGCCGCACCGCACCTCGGACACACGGGACCGGGTGGATGTCGTAGCCGACCGCAGACGCTGCAGGTCTGGACCCGGAGCTCGCCCTTGCGGGCCCCCGCCCAGATGAACTCCGTGTCACGGTTCACCTGCGGCCTCAACGCGTCGGCCGGGCTTGCCGCGGCGGGGGCCGCGCCCGGCTTGAACTTCAGGACGCGGAAGAGCATGGACGCGACTCGCTCCTCGCCGACGTACCAGGTGTTCGTCGTGGTGACGAAGTAGCCCTCGCCGACCGCGGTGCGCTTGGGGCCGATGACGGAGTCGAGACGGGTGGTCACGCTCAGCTCCTCGCCAAGCCGCAGGTAGCGGCCGTAGGACTGCTCGCAGTTGGTGGCGAGCACCGAGGTGAAGCCGGCGTCGTCGAGCAGAGACATCGCCGCGTACAGCGGTTCGCCGGGGTCCCGCTGGGGGTGCAGCCCGCCCATCGTCCAGACCTGCGCCATCGCGGGCGGTGCGACGATACCGCCGTGCACCGAGCCGGCCGCGGCATCCGGGTCGACGTAGAAGGGGATCCGGTCGCCGATCGCCTCGACCCAGTTGTTGATCATCGGTTGGTTGACCGGGTCCCGGCCCCGGCGTCGCGCCGTCTCGCCGAGCGCCATGATCTGCTCGGCCCGCTCCATGATCGCGTCATGGCTGCCCGCGGGCACTCCGTTCACCGCGGCACCCGTGGCAGGCCCAGTCCCGCCGTCGCGACCAGCTCCCGCTGCACCTCGTTCACCCCGCCGCCGAAGGTGAGGACGAGGTTGCGTTTCGCGTGGCTGTCCAGCCAGTGCAGCAGCCGCCCGGTCTCCGGGTCGGCCGGGTCGCCGTACCTGCCGACCAGCTCGCCGAGGGCTCGCCCAAGTGTCTGGATCCGGTCGGAGGAGAAGATCTTGCTGGCCGAGGCGTCCGCGATCGTGACCGGACCGGAGGAGCCCGCGGCGGCGACCTGATAGTTCAGGAGCTCGTTGACCCGGATCGTCGCGGCCGCCTCGGCGAGGACTCGGCGTACGTCGGGCTGCTCCGAGACCGGCTCACCCTCAGCGGTGGTCCTGCCTTCGCACCAGGCGCGGACCTGGTCCCGGATCCCCTCGATGCGGCCGGCGGGTCCGAGCATCACCCGCTCGTGGTTGAGCTGGGTGGTGATCAGCTTCCAACCGGCATTCTCCTCGCCGACGAGCATGTCGACGGGGACCTTGACGTCCTTGTAGTAGGTCGCGTTGACATGGTGCGCGCCGTCGGCGGTGATGATCGGTGTCCAGGAGTAGCCGGGGTCACTCGTGTCCACGATCAGCACCGAGATGCCCTTGTGCTTGGGCGCCTCGGCGTCGGTGCGCACGGCCAGCCACACGTAGTCCGCGTCGTGCCCGCCGGTGGTCCACAGCTTCGCTCCGTTGACCACGTAGTGGTCGCCCTCACGGCGCGCGGACGTGCGGAGCGAGGCGAGGTCGGTGCCGGCGTCCGGCTCGGAGTAGCCGATCGCGAAATGTACGTCGCCGCGCAGGATCTTCGGCAGGAACAGCTCCTTCTGCTTCTGCGTGCCGAAGACCTGCAACGTCGGACCCACCGTCTGCAAGGTGACGGAGGGCAGCGGGATGTCGGCGCGCGCGGCCTCGTTGGCGAAGATCTGCTGCTCGATCTCGCCGAACCCGCGACCGCCGTACTCCTTCGGCCACCCGACGCCCATCCAGCCGTCACGACCCATGCGCTTGACGACCTCGCGGAACAGCTCGCCGTGACGCTCGGTCAGGAGGGCCTCTCGTTCCTCCGGGGACAGCAGCGTGTCGAAGTAGCTGCGCAGCTCGGCCCGTAATGCCTCCTGCTCCGCGGTGAGCTCGAGCCGCATGTCAGGCACCGACCTGCCGGTCTGCGACGGCATCGAGAGTCAGCTGCGTGCCACCGAGTCGACGGGCGATGTCCCTGACCCATGAGTAGTAGGTGTGCAGCGGGTAGCTGACGTCCACCCCCATGCCGCCGTGCAGGTGGTGGCAGATGTGCAGGGCCGGCGGACCCTCGGAGGTGAACCAGTACGCCGCCACCGCCAGGTCGTCGTCCGCGTCCAGCCCCGCACCGAGCCGCCACGCCGCCGAGGTCGCGGACAGGCCGATGGTGCGCGAGGCGACGTAGACGTCGGCCATCTGCTGGGCGACGGCCTGGAACTGCGCCAGCGGCTTGCCGAACTGGTGCCGCTCGCTCACGTAGCCGGCGGTCAGGTCACGCGTTCCCGCGACGAGCCCGTCGCCGAACAGGCATGACCCGGCCACCGCGAGCCGCCGCAGGGTGTCGCCGCAGCCCTCGGCCTCCGGACCGCCCACGATGTCGTCCTCCGAGACCTCGACATCGTCGAACGCCACGGTCGCTTCCCCGTCGCCGCGCGAGGCTGGAGTCGCGGTCATGGTCACGCCGGGTGCTGCGGGATCGAGGAGTACGACGCCCACGGAGCCGGATTCGGCCATCGTCGCCGACACGAGGATTCGGTCCGCCGCGGACGCATGGGAGACGCCGAGCTTGCGCCCGGAGAGCAGGAGGCGACTGCCGTCGCGTCGCAGGGTGGTGCGAGGCGCTGCGGGGATCCCCACACCGGTCTCGACCAGCGCCGCGGTGAGCACGGACTCCCCGGTCACGACCTCCGGCAGGAGATCGGCCTGCTGCTGCTCGGTGCCACAGGTTGCGATGGTCAGCGCACCGCAGGCGAGGGTCTCCCAGATGGGCAGGCCGTTGGCCCGGCGACCGGCTTCGTGGAGCAGCACCGCGACCTCGTCGAGCCCGAGGCCTTCGCCGCCGTGACGCTCAGGGACGGCCAGCCCGAGCAGCCCGGCACCGGCCAGCGCCTTCCAGCCGCCGCTGTCGGTGTCGGCGTCACGGTCCAGGACGTCGCTGACTACCCCGCGCACCGCGGACTGGGTCTCGGTCAACGAGAAGTCCACGGGTTTGCCTCCTCGACGGCGGGGCAGTTCGGGGCTGAACTGTAACTTGTTCTAGTCTATCCACGGGTTTCGTCCTGCACCCAACCCTGCGGGGCAACCCTGCGACCGGCCCGACCCGGTCGTCGAGCGTCGTACCTGGAGGCCCGATGTCAGCGTGGACATCGGCCTTCGCGCTGCCCCGCGCGTTCCTGCGCCGGCTGGTCGCGCTGCCTTCCGTCGAGATCCCGATCGGCCAGATGGTGGAGCTCCCCGGCCGCGGCACGACCTACGTGACCGACTCCCCCGGTCCACCCGGCGCACCGACCCTGCTGCTGCTACACGCGGTCGGCTGCACCGGGTTGCTGACCTGGTTCCCCTCGATCCCCGAGCTAACCCAGCATTTCCGCGTGATCACGCTCGACCAGCGCTGGCACGGCGACGGGATCAAGTCCCCGAACTTTTCGCTCTACGACTGCGCCGACGACGTGGCCGCCCTGGTCGAGGTGCTCGAGCTCGACCAGGTGATCATCGCGGGCTACTCAATGGGCTCGATCGTCGCCCAACGCGTGTGGCGGCAGCACCCGGACGTGGTCAGCGGCCTGGTGCTCTGCGCGACGACCGACCGGTTGCGGACCAACCCCAGCGAGATGGCGTTCTTCGAGGCGATGGGCGTTGCGATCGCGATCCTGCGCGCCCTCTCCCGGTCCCGGACCGCGCGCTCCGCGGGTCGCGGTGCCGCTCAGGTTCTCGACATCGACAACGACGAGGACCTCCATGACTGGGCGCTCCGCGAGTTCCGCAGGACCAGCCCGTGGGCCGTGGCGCAGGCGGTCAACGCCCTGGGCAGGCACCACTCGACTCCCTGGTTGCCCCGCATCGACGTGCCGACCGCGGTCGTGATCACCCGCGAGGACCGCGTGATGGCGGTCGACCGCCAGCGTGCGCTGGCCGAGCGGATCCCGGACTCCACCATCCACGAGGTCGACAGCGGCCATGCCGCCTGCGTGCTCGAGCACGAGCTGTTCGTCCCGGTGCTCCTCGAGGCCTGCCTCACCACGGCGGAGCGAGCAAGCCGTCGCACTGGCGCCGCCGCCCGAGGTTAGTGGCTGGCGCGCCTTACGGCAGTGCGGCCAGCATCGTCTCGACCTCCTGCGGAATGGCCTCCGCCAGATCCCACACGGCGGGCATCAGCTCACGACAGGCGAGCAGCCCGACGTGCATGACGCCGTCGTTCGACATCACGGTGACGTTGAGACCGGCGCCGTGGAAGACCGGACCGAGTGGATAGAGCGCCTCGACCTTGGCGCCCATGAAGTAGATCGGCACCGGCGGCCCGGGCACGTTGGAGATCACCAGGTTGTGGATCACCGGGTGGCGCTCGGCCAGGCGCAGGCTGGAGTAGGCGCGAGCCGCCATCCCGAACGTGCGCGGCGCAGCGAACTGTGCCCAGTCCTGCAGCGCTTCCGCGTCGATCGCCTTGTGGTGCTCCTTGACGTCCGCGTTCGCCTCCGAGATCGCCCGGAGCCGCTCGATCGGGTCCTCGATGTCGGTGAACAGGCGGGTGAACATCCCCGAGATCTGGTTGCTGCCCTCGCGCGCGGACTCGCCACGCACGGAGACCGGGACCATGGCGATCAGGCTGTCCTCGGGCAGCTCGTCCCTGTCTGCGAGGTAGCGCCGCAGGGCTCCGCCGCACACCGCGAGCACCACGTCGTTCACGGTCGACCCGGTCACCTTCTTGATCTTCTTCACGTCGGAAAGCTCGAAGTCGGCGAAGGCCGCGGAACGGTGCCCGGTGATGGTCGCGTTGAAGGAGGTCCTCGGCGCGGTGAACGGAGCGGGCATCGCGCGTCCGCTGCGCGCCCGGCCGACCCAGTTGGTGATGAGCGAGGCGGACGGCGCCACGAGCTTGACGAACTCGAGCGGTTTCGTAGCGGCTGACAGCAGGCTGCGCCCGATCAGCTCCACGTCGCCGAGGCGACGCTCGGTGGCCAGCTTCTCCTCCGGCACCGGCGGCCGCTCCGGCTCGAGCGAGCACAGCGCCGAGAGCAGGTTGGCTCCGCTGACCCCGTCGACGGTCGAGTGGTGCATCTTCGAGAGGACCGCGAGCCGGCCGTCGGCGAGGCCCTCGATCACCCACATCTCCCAGAGCGGTCGCCGGCGGTCCAGCGGCAGGCCGGCCAGGTGCCCCACGATCTCGGTGAGCTCCTCCTGCCCACCCGGGGTGGGCACGGCCATCCGGTGCACGTGCCGGTCGATGTCGAAGTCGGGGTCGATCACCCACATCGGGTGGTCGAGGCGAAGCGGGACGGTGCGCAGCGAGCGGCGGAAGTCCGGCACCGCGCGGACCCGCACCTCGATCTCGTCCTTCAACGCGGCGAAGGAGTACTCCTCCGGCATCGTCTTCGGCTCGAGCAGGATCAGGCCGCACACGTGCATCAGCTGGGTCGATGACTCGAGGTAGAGGAAGCTCGCGTCGAGTCCGCTCAGCCGGTCCATGCCGGGCAGGATACTCGGTATCTATAACACGTTCTAGTCGCGACTATGCTGACCCCATGTCCTTCGCGCGGCGACAGCTGGTGACGGCCGCCCTGACCGCCAACGCGTTGCGGCCGATGCCCGGCTACTGGTTCGGCGTCCCGACGATGTTCGCCGGGTGGCTGACCAGCGAGCTGGCTCCGCACCTGCTCGCAGCGACCGCGACCGACACTCTCGGCCAGCTCTCGCGCGGGAACAGGGACCTCCGCGGGCTGTCCCTCGCGGCGGCGAGCACCGCGGGTCTCGCCCTGCTGATCCGGCAGGCGGTCGCCGCCAAGGAGGACGTCGACACCGCGCTGCAAGAGGCACTAGGCCGGGACTACCTGCAGCGACTCACCGAGGATCACAGCGACATCGACCTCGCCACTCCGTGGAGCCAGCTCGCGATGCCCTTCCGGATGCGCGACGCGGAGGTGGAGATCCTCAAGGACCTGCCCTACTCCGAGGCCGGGAAGCGCGGACTGCTCGACGTCTACCGCAGGCGCGACGCGCAACACACCCGCGGCCCGGTCCTGCTGCACGTGCACGGCGGCGGCTGGACGATCGGCGACAAGGAGCACCAGGGCATCCCGCTGCTGCTGCACATGGCAGCGCGCGGCTGGGTCTGCGTGACCATCAACTACCGGTTGAGCCCGCGCGACGCCTTCCCGGCCCACCTGGTCGACGTGAAGCGGGCCATCGCCTGGATCCGCGAGCACGGCCAGGAGTACGGCGCCGACCCGGCCCACATCGCGATCACCGGAGGCTCCGCCGGCGGGCACCTGACCGCGCTGGCAGCCCTCACCCCCAACGACCCGGAGTACCAGCCGGGCTTCGAGCACGTCGACACGAGCGTGCAGGCGGCCGTTCCCCACTACGGGGTCTACGACTTCGCCGCCGCGTCCGGCACCAAGCGCGCCCACCAGATGCGCAACGGCTTCCTCGGCCCCCGCATCCTGCAGAAAGATCCCGCCTCGGAGCTCGAAGCGTTCGAGCGTGCCTCGCCGTTGCTGCGCGTGCACGCCGACGCTCCCCCGTTCTTCGTGATCCACGGCGTGCACGACACCCTGATCCCGGTGGCGGAGGCGCGCCTGTTCGTGGAGCGGCTGCGCGAGACCTCGACCCAGCCCGTCGCCTACGCCGAGCTGCCCGGCACCCAGCACGCGTTCGACGTGTTCCCCTCGGTCCGCAGCGCCCACGTCGTACGCGCGGTGGACCGCTTCCTCCGTTGGAACTACGCCACGAGCTCCGCGAGTTCGGGCGACCGGAGCTCAGCCGGGGTCGCGCGGCAGGCCTAGGATCCGCTCGGCCGCGACGTTGCGCAGCACCTGAGTCGTCCCGCCGGCGATGCTCAGGCACCTGGTGAGCAACAGCTCGTGAGCGGCCGCGTCCGCGACCTCCCCGCCGAGCAGCGCCTCCGGCCCGAGCACCTCGAAGGCGAGCTCCGCTGCGTTCTGCCGGTGGCGCACACCGACCAGCTTCTGCACGCTCGACTCCGGTCCCGGCCCCCTGCCCTCGATGGAGCGCAGGATGGCCCGCGTCGCGAGGGCACGCACGGTGCCGGCGTCGGCCACCGCCCCGCCCACCCGCAGTTGGAGCGCCTCGCCGACGTCATCCCGCTCAGCGAGGACGCGCAGCAGGCGTTCGACGCTGGTGCCGAGCGAGGACCCGCTCATCGCGACGCGTTCGTTGACGAGCGTGGTCCGGGCCAGCCGCCAGCCACCGTTCACCTCACCGACGACGCAGTCGTCGGGCACGAGCACCCCGTCGAGGAAGACCTCGTTGAACACCGCGTCGCCGGTCATCTCGCGCAGCGGACGGATGTCGATGCCGTCCGCGCTCATGTCGACCAGGAAGTAGGTGATCCCCTTGTGCCGGGGCGCGTCCGGGTCGGTCCGGGCCAGGCAGATCCCCCACTGTGCCTCGGTCGCCAGCGAGGTCCACACCTTCTGCCCGCTCAGCCGCCACCCCTCCTCCACCCGCTCGGCACGAGTGCGCAGCGACGCGAGGTCGGAGCCGGCGCCCGGCTCGCTGAACAGCTGGCACCAGACCACCTCTCCACGCAGCGTGGGCCGGACGAAGCGCTCCTTCTGCTGGTCGGTCCCGTGCTCGAGGATCGTCGGCACCGCCCATCCAGCGATCGCCAGGTCCGGTCGCTCGACCCGGGCCGCGGCGAGCTCCTCGTCGATGACGAGTTGCTCGACCGGTCCGGCGGCTCGGCCGTACGGCGCCGGCCAGTGCGGCGCGAGTAGGCCGGATTCCGCCAGTCCCATGCGCCGGTCTGACTCGCCGAGCGCGGCGATCTGCTCGACCTCGGCGCGCAGCTCGGCGCGCGACATGTCCGCGTCGTCCACGTCGAGCTGGGCGGCGCGCCGCTGCCCCCCGAGCGCCATCTCGGCGACGCCCATGCGCCACCGGTCCCCGCCGCCGAGCAGCTGCCGGTTGGCCACGGCACGGCGCAGGTAGAGGTGCGCGTCGTGCTCCCAGGTGAAGCCGATCCCGCCGAGCACCTGGATGGATTCCTTGGTGTTCTCGACAGCTGCATCCAGCGCGACCGCGCCTGCGATGGCGGAGGCGAACGCGAGCTGCGCGGGATCCTCGTCGTACGCCGCGGCCGCGTCCGCGGCGACCGCTGTGACGGACTCCGCGAGCTCGAGCATCTGCGCGCACAGGTGCTTGACCGCCTGGAAGGACCCGATTGTGCGGCCGAACTGCTCTCGCACCTTCGCGTAGGCGACCGCGGTGTCCAGCGCCCACCCGGCCAGCCCGGCGGCCTCGGCGGCCGCCAGGGTGAGCGCGACCTGCCTCACCCGCTCGCGGTCGAGGGTGACCGGCTCGCCCGTGGTCGGCGCGTCCTCCAGCCTCACCGCGCCGACCGAGCGAGACAGGTCGAGGCTCTCGCCAGGCTCGACGGTGACACCCTCCGCTCCCGCGTCGACGAGGCACCACGTGTCCTCACCCGCGCTCAGCAGGAGATGGCTGGCGCTGCCCGCGTCCCAGACGACACCCACCCGGCCGGTCAGCTGCTGGTCCTCGAGCCGCATGTCGCCGGGGTCCGGGCCAAGGGCGATGGTGAGCGATCCGCCGGAGATGCCGGGCAGGACCTGGCGCGAGAGCGGATGCTCGGGCTGCTCCGTGAGCATCGTCGCCGCGACCGCCGTCGACAGCAGCGGACCCGGCACAAGAGCTCGCGCGCACGCTTCCAGAGCGCACGCCAGGTCGACCAGGGACCCGCCCCCGCCGCCGACCTGCTCGGGGAGGGCAACCGCGACCACGCCGAGCTTGGCCGCCTGCTGCCAGACCTCCTCAAGCCGCCCGGACCGGGTCGCACCGGTGTCGCGCACCACCTCGGTCATCGACGCGTCACCCGCCCAGTCCGAGATCGCCTCGGCCAGCGCACGTTGCTCGTCGGTCAGTCCGATCGGCACCGCGGCCACCACCCATCGCGTCAATCGGGGCTGCACTAGAACGTGTTTCAATACTGCCATGCACGGCGGAGGCGAGCGACCCGCGCTGCCCGACGACCTGGTCCCGCACGCGCTCGCGGCCAAGGGCTTCATGCCGGCCGACGAGGGTGATCTGCTCTACCGGCTCGCGGTCCGAGCGCTGGCCCAGCAGGCTTCTCCGGGGCCGGTGCTCGAGGTGGGGAGCTACTGCGGGAAGTCGGCGATCTACCTGGGCGGGGCCGCGCGAGAGACCGGCGGCATGGCGTTCACCGTGGACCACCACCGCGGGTCGGAGGAGAACCAGCCCGGCTGGGAGTATCACGACGCGACCTTGCTCGACCCGCACAGCGGCAGGCTGGACACGCTGCCCATCCTGCGGCGCACCCTTGAGATAGCGGGCCTCGAGGAACACGTGGTCGCGGTGGTCGGCGCCTCCCCGGTCGTTGCTGCCTACTGGCGCACTCCCCTGTCCCTGCTGTTCGTCGACGGGGGGCACACCGACGAGCATGCGAGCAACGACTACGAGGGCTGGGGGCGCTGGGTGGCGCACGGTGCCACGCTGGTGATCCACGACGTGTTCCCCGACCCGGCCGACGGCGGGCAGGCGCCGTACCGGATCTGGCTACGCGCGGTCGAGGGCGGGGACTTCGTCGCGGAACGGACCCTTGGGTCCATGCGGGTGCTGACCCGGGTCCGCGGCGAGGCCGGTCAACCGCTCGTGTGACGCCTCGCTCGTCGGGCAGCCGCACTCGAGCCCGGCCAGGGTGAGGCTGTCCGGCGGCCGGGTGTCGCGGAAGATGCCGGAGCCCGGCGAGGTGCGCGAGAGCGCGTCGACGGCCAGGATGACCGAAGCCGCCGTCCACGTGCTGGTCTCCTCCGGCCACCGCGCGTCGTCGCTGTAGACGTAGCCCGTCCAGTAGGAGCCGTCCCGGTCGCGCAGGTGCTGCATGTCGCCCAGCAGGACGCGAGCCTGCTCGTGCTCCCCGACCGCGTCCAGCGCGAGTGCCAGCTCGCAGGTCTCCGCCCCAGTGACCCACGGATGGTCGTCGACGCACCGAATCCCCAGGCCCGGGACGACGAACTCCTCCCACCGGGCGAGCAGCCGTCGCCGCGCGGCCTCCCCGCGCAGCGGGCCGGCGAGCACCGGGTAGTACCAGTCCATCGAGTACCTGTCCTTCGGCTCGAACCCGTCCTCGTGGGCGCGCAGCGCATGGCCCACCCGGCCGGCTGCCAGCTCCCACTCCCACTGCGGCTCGTCGACGAGCTCGCCGAGGGCGATTCCGCAGCAGAGGGCATGCAGGATCGAGGAGGACCCGGCGACCAGCGCCTCGTCGGTCACCCTCCCCGTTGCGTCCTGCGCCCAGGCGATCCCGCCGAAGGGCAGCTGGAGGCTCGTGACGTGGTCCAGGGCTCGGCGTACCGATGGCCACGCACGCCGGACGAACCCGCGGTCGCGGCGCACCAGCCAGTGGTGCCAGACCCCGACCGCGACGTAGGCGCACATGTTGGCGTCCGTGCCGTCGTCGTCGACGACACCGGAGGTCGAGCGCATCGGCCACGAGCCGTCCTCACGCTGGGTCGTGAAGAGCCAGCCGTAGGCACGCTCGGCGGCGGTGACCTCGCCGGCCACCACCAACGCCATGGCGCACTCGATGTGGTCCCAGGGGTCGACATGACCACCGCGAAACCACGGGATCGCTCCCGACCTCTCCTGCGTGCCGGCGATGGTGGCAGCCGTCTGGGCGACCTGCGCTGCGGAGAGGGCGCGGGGCATCGACGGGACGAGGGCGCGCATCAGGGCGAGCTGTCGGGCATAGTGAGAGGTTTGCTGAAGTAGAGGACCATGCTCTTGCCGATCACCGGGTCGAGCAGCCTCTCGGCGGTGCGGGTGACCCACGGCCGTCGCATGATGTCCCAGACCAGCAGCCGGTGGTAGGCCCTGGGCAGCGGGTGCTGGTCGTTGTCGACACCGACGGCGCACTTGAGCCACCAGTACGGCGAGTGCAGCGCGTGGGCGTAGGCGATGCCGGTGTGATCGAGCCCGGCGGAGGCCCCCTTGCCGACCAGCTCACTCCTGGTGTAGATGCGCACATGGCCACCCTCGACCGTGTGGTACTGCTCGGAGAGCGCCCAGCAGACCCGCTCCGGCAGCCAGCGCGGGACAGTCACCGCGAGCGTGCCACCGGGGCGCAGCACCCGGACCAGCTCGGCGAGCGCGGTCACGTCGTCCGGGACGTGCTCGAGCACCTCGGCCGCGACCACACGGTCGAACTCCTCGTCGGCGAACGGCAGCTGCAGCGCGTCGCCCTGCTTGACGTCGGCCTCGGCGCCGTCCGGCACCTCGCCAGCCACCCGCATCGCGGCGAACATGTCGGAGACCGCCGCCAGCTCGTCGGCGTCCTGGTCCAGGGCGATCACGTCGGTCCCGCGTCGGTAGAGCTCGAAGGCGTGCCGGCCGGCGCCGCAGCCCATGTCCAGCACGCGGTCTCCCGCGGCCACCTGCAGGCGGTCGAAGTCGACGGTGAGCATCAGGTCGCCCGGGACCGGTCGTCGATCGCCCGCTGGTACGCCGCCGCGGTGGCCGCTGCGACGGCCCGCCAGCTGAACCGCTCCAGCGCGCGGGCGCGGCCCGCCTCACCCATCCTCCGGCGCCGATCCGGGTCGTCGAGCAGAGCTCCGAGCGCAGCCGCGAGCTCACCGACGTCACCGGGTGTGACCAGGTCGGCGCACACGCCATCCGCGCCGACGACCTCCGGCAGGGCACCGGCCCGGCTGACCACGAGCGGAGTCCCGCAGGCCATCGCCTCCACGGTCGGCAGCGAGAAGCCCTCGTAGAGGGAAGGCACGCAGGTCACCTCGGCCGACCCGATCACCTCGGCGAGCTCGGTGTCGCTCAGTCCGCTCACGAACCGCACGGAGTCAGTGATCGAGAGGCGCTCGACCAGCCGCATGGTGTGCCCGCCCCGTCGCGGCTTGCTGACCAGCAGCAGCTGGACGTCTCGTTCGGTGCGGAGCTTCGCGAAGGCCTCGAGCAGGGTGGCAATCCCCTTCATCGGCGTGTCCGCGCTGGCCATCGCCACGATCCGTCCGGGCACGCGGGGCTGCTGCGGGATGGCGAACACCTCGGGCTCGACGCCGAGCGGGATCACCTCGACCCGGCTCCGTCGTACGCCGAAGTCACGCACGATGTCTCGTGCGGAGGACTCGGAGACGGTCAGGATGTGCGGCATGCGTCGCGCCACCCGGCCCTGCATCGCCAAGAAGCCGTACCACCGGCGGGTGCTGAGCCGCTTCCAGCCTCGGGCTGCAGCGAGGTCCACCCGGCGGTCGAAGGTGATCGGGTGATGGATGGTGGTGACCATCGGGACGTGCGCGCGACTCAGGGCGAGCATGCCGTAGCCCAGTGTCTGGTTGTCGTGGATGACGTCGAAGTCGCCCGGTCGCCCCCGCAGGGCACGCGCTGCGCGAAGGCTGAAAGTCAGCGGCTCGGGGAACCCGGCGATGTACATGGTGGCCACCTCGAGCACGTCCACGGCGTCGCGGATCTCGCGCGGTCGCGGAGTCCGGAAGGGGTCGGACTCGCGGTAGAGGTCCAGGCTCGGCAGCTTGGTGAGCCGCACACCCGGGTCGAGATCCGGGTAGGGCTGGCCAGAGAACACCTCGACATCGTGGCCGAGGGAAGTGAGCTCTCGACTGAGGTGCCGGACGTAGACCCCCTGGCCGCCGCAGTGCGGTTTGCTGCGGTAGGACAGCAGAGCCACGCGCAACCTAGGACCTCATTTCTCGGCGGAAACGTCGTCGGAAGAAACTGGAACGTGTTTCTATTATGGCCTACCGCGGTGCTAGCCTACTTGGTGGTAGCACTTGCTTGGTCCGCAGCAGCCTGGTTCGGGAAAGGCGACGGAAACCCACGGTGAGCATCAACTCCCTGACCTACGAAGAGCTGGGCTCGACGGCCCAGCGCGACCGGCGCAAGCGGATCCTCGACGCCACGATCTCCCTCGCCTCCAAGGGCGGGTTCGACGCGGTCCAGATGCGCGCGGTCGCCGAGCGCGCCGACGTCGCGCTCGGCACCCTCTACCGGTACTTCCCGTCGAAGATCCACCTCCTCGTGTCCGCGCTCGCCCGCGAGTTCGAGCAGGCACAGGCCACCTTGGACCGCAAGCCGATCCCGGGTGACACACCGCCCGACCGGGTGATGTACGTCCTGGGGCGCACCACCCGCTCACTCCAGCGCGACCCGAACCTCACCGAGGCGCTGACCCGCGCGTTCATGTTCGCCGACGCCTCCGCGGCCAACGAGATCCACGTCGTCGGGATGCACGTGGTGCGGATGCTGATGCGCGCCATCCACGACCAGGACACCGCCTTCGAGCTGATCGAGCCCACCGAGGAGGACATCGCGATCGTCCGGGTGATCGGCGATGTCTGGCTGGCCAGCCTGGTGCAGTGGGTCACCGGCCGCGCCTCCGCAGTCGACGTCGGCAGGTCGATGGACGTCGCCGTACGCCTGCTCCTGCGCTAGCCGGTCTCAGCCCCGGGTCGCACGATGCCGTGCTCGTAGGCGAACACCACCGCGTGCACCCGGTCGCGCAGGGCGAGCTTGGTGAGGATCCGGCTCACGTGGGTCTTCACCGTCGGCAGGGAGAGCACCAGCCGGTCGCAGATCTCGGCGTTCGAGAGGCCTTCGGCGACCAGCACGAGTACGTCGACCTCGCGGCGTGTCAGCTCGCTGTACTCACGTCCGGGGTCCGCCGGCGTTGCGGAGAAGCGTTCCACCAGGCGACGTGTCACCGAGGGCGCGAAGAGTGAGTCTCCCTCGGCAACCGCCCTGATCGCGGTCACCAGGCGTGCGGGAGTCGCGTCGTTGAGCAGGAAGCCGCTCGCTCCGGCGCGGATGGCGGCGAGGACGTACTCGTCGAGGTCGAACGTGGTGAGCACCAGGACGCGCGGGCTGCCTTGGCTCGTCCCGGCGAGCGCCCGGGTGGCCTCGACGCCGTCCAGCACCGGCATCCGGAGGTCCATCAGGACCACGTCGGGATGGACTCGCTTCGCCTGCGCGATCGCCTCCCGCCCGTCGGCTGCCTCACCCACCACCTCGATGCCGTCCTGGTGGTCGAGGACCGTCCGCAGGCCAGCGCGGACCAGCTCCTGGTCGTCGACGACCAGCACCCTGGTCATCGGCTCGTCTCGGTAGCCGGCAGGCGAACGGTGACCACCCATCGGCCGTTCTCGCGCTGGGCGGTGACCTCACCGTCGTAGAGACGAACGCGTTCGCGCATCCCGCCCAGCCCGCGTCCGGCGCCGTACCCGTTGGCGGGGTTTCCGACGGGATTGGTCACCTCGACGACGACGTGGTGGGCGGTGCGCGCGATGCCCACCGTTGCGGCGCCGGTGCCGTGCCTCAGGGCATTGGTGAGCGCCTCCTGGACGATCCGGTAGACAGCGAGGTCGAGCCCCGGCGACAGACCGGCGGCGGCCGTGTCGACGTGAAGGTCCACCTCCAGACCGGCGAGGCGAGTGTCCGCTACCAGCTGGTCGACGCGGGCGACTCCGGGCAGCGGGCTCATCGACGACGTGCTCTCACCGAGGACGCCCAGCAGGCGCCGCAGCTCCGCGAGGGACTCCCGCCCGGAGCGCGCGATGGTCTGGAAAGTGCGCTGGGCCTCGTCGGGGTCGTGCACGGTGTAGGAGCCCGACTCCGCCTGGACCACGATGGTGGTTACCCGATGGGCGACGATGTCGTGCAGCTCGCGAGCGATCCGCGCACGCTCCTCGTCGACCGCCAGCGCCTCCCGGGTTGCCTGATCGCGCAGCAACGCCTCGTTGACCCGCCGCAGCTCGCCGTCGCGCTGCCGCCGGACCTGCATAGCCCGCCCGGCGACCCACGCCGACGCGAACAGGATCACCGGCGCGGTCAGATCCGTCACCGTGGGGTCCTCGATGCGGACCGAGCCGAGTGGTAGCCCGACCATCGTCCCGGCCAGACCCACCACGGCCCGGTCCGGCCGGGCATAGGCACCGAGCGAGTACAGCGCGACCAAACCCGTCGGCATCAAGAAGACCGCGTTGGGCAGCCCGGCAGTGAGCGCGAGGGCGAGGATCGCGGCCATCACGACGCAGGTAGTCGCGTAGCGGCCACCGGCGACGCCCGGCCAGCGCCGACGTCATCACCGCCGCCGCGAGCGAGGTCGCCGTCCGGTCGTCCGCAGGCAGCACAAGCCAGATCTCGGCCTGCGCGAGCACCGGAGTGTCCCCGCGAGCAGCGCATCGGCCCGACCGGGGTCCAGGCGGCGCAGCTCCGCGAAAGCCGCCATGACGCAAGCCTACGGCGGCTGTCGGGCGGCCGAGTCAGTCCTGCGACCGATCTCGCATCATCCTCCCGCCTCGCAGATCCATACCGCAGCCGGACGACCATGGGCCGGCTCCGGCGCGAACATGGAGCTCTCCCAAGCTGACGGAGGACCCGATGCCCCTCGACATGTCAACCTCGACCACGCCCCGCAACCGCCTCACCACCTGGGCGGGCATGGCGGCGGTGGCGGCTCCGCTGCTGGCTCTGTTCGCGATCGCGAGTGGCATCCCGCTCTACACCATGGACATGGCCGACGCGGCCAGCACCAACCGACTGCTGATCGCCAACGGGGCAACGCTCGGGGTGTTCCTGCTGGTGGTCTACGCCCTGGTCGGCGTCCACGCCCACGTCCAGGCCCGCCTCACCACGGCCGGTCAGCTCGGCTTCGTCGTCGCCCTCATCGGCACGGTGCTCGCAGCGGGCGGTGCCTGGGACTCTTTGTTCGCGCAGCCGTACATCGCTGACGCCGCACCCGCCGTCCTGGACGACCCGACCGGCGGCACACTGCTCGCCGGCTTCCTGGTCTCCTACCTGGTCCTGGCCATCGGCTGGACCACCTACGCGATCGCGCTGCTACGCGATCGAGTGCTGCCCACAGCAGCCACCGTGACCATGCTGGTCGGAGCGCTCCTCGCCATCGCCCCCGCGCCCACGGCGATCCGCGTGCTGCCGCTCGCGGTCGGGGTCGCCCTAGCCGGTCGGTCAGTTCTCCGGGATGGCTAGCCGCGCGAGCGGCTGGTCTACCCGCCGTAGGCGTGGGTGGCGGTCGCGCCGCCGTCGCAGACGAACTCGGCACCGGTGCAGAAACCGCTCTCGTCGCTGGCCAGGAAGACGTACATGCCCGCAACGTCCTCGGGCAGCCCGACTCGCTTCAGCGCGACCTTCTTCGCACCCCACGCCATGCCCTCGGCCCCCCCGACCTGCTCGCGGATCATCCCGGTGTCGATCATCCCGGGGTGCACGGAGTTGACCCGGATCCCCTTCGAGCCGAGCTCCAGCGCTGCCACCTTGGTCATCCCGCGGATCGCGAACTTGCTGGCGGAGTAGGCGATCAGGAACGGCATCCCACCGAGACCCTCGATCGACGAGGAGTTGACGATCGACCCGCCGCCGCCCGCGATCATCACCGGCGTGACCTCGCGCATGCCGAGGAAGGTGCCGACCTGGTTGACCCGGATCACTCGCTCGTACTCCTCGAGCGTGGTCTTCGCGAGCTCGGAGAAGTGCAGGATCCCGGCGTTGTTGACCAGCACGTCGATCGTCCCGAGCGACTCCGCTGCCTCGGCCACCGCGCTGCTCCAGTCGCTCTCGCTGGAGACGTCGAGGTGCTGGAAGTACGACGGCCCGCCGACCTCCTCGGCGAGGGGCTTGCCGTGGTCGTCGGCGACGTCGGCGATCACGACCTTGGCGCCCTCGGCCACGAACGCGCGCACCGCGGCGGCACCCTGTCCCTGCGCGCCACCGGTGATCAGCGCCACCTTGCCCTCGAGCCGACCCATTATCGCCCTCTCTCGCCGAGATCCATGACGCTGTCGGCCGCGAAGCCGACCGCGGGGTCGCGGTCGGCTAAGTAGCTGCCGATCTGCTTGTCCAGGTCGGCGAGGTCCCAGGTCTCCGCGGAGGCGTCGAACCGCTTCTCCACCACCGGAGCCGCGAGCAGCGCCACCATCGCGCCGTACACGACGAACACCTGGCCGGTGATGTGGTCGGCGGCCGGCGAGGCCAGGTAGGCGACCAGAGGCGCGACGTGCTCGGGGGAGAGTGGGTCGACCCCGGCGCCGGAGTCGTCCTCGCCGAAGACCTCCTCGGTCATCGCGGTGCGGGCGCGGGGACAGATCGCGTTGGCGCGCACCCCCATCCGGCCGAGCCCACGCGAGGTGGACAGGGTCAGCGCGGTGATGCCGGCCTTGGCCGCGGCGTAGTTGGCCTGCCCCGGAGAACCGACCAGGAACGCCTCCGACGCGGTGTTCACCACCCTGCCGTAGACCGGTGCTCCGGTGCTCTTCGACAGTGCGCGCCAGTGCGCGCCGGCGTTGCGGGAGAGCAGGAAGTGCCCGCGCAGATGGACCCGGATCACCAGGTCCCACTCCTCGTCGGTCATGTTGTAGAGCATCCGGTCGCGCAGCACGCCCGCGTTGTTGACGACCACGTCCAGCCCGCCGAGCTCGTCCACGGCCGTGGCGACGAGGGCATCGGCGGTCGCGCGCTCCCCGACGTCACCGGTCACTACCCGCACCTCGGCACCGCTGCCCGAGATCTCCTCGGCCACCGCGTCGGCGGCGCCGGGGAGGTCGTTGAGGACCAGCCGGGCACCAGCTCTACTGAGCGCGAGTGCCTCCGCGCGGCCGAGGCCCGCTCCCGCACCGGTGACCACGGCGACGCGGCCCTCGAGGGAGGTCGGGTCGGGGTTCGGCATGTCAGCCCTCGTTGCCCGGGTCGATGCCCGGGTCGATGCTCAGCGCAGCGCGGGGGCAGGAGTCGACGGCCTGCTGGATCCGGGGGCGGTTCTCCGGCGTCACCTGGGGTCGCAGGATCTGCAGGTTGTCGTCGTCGTCGAGCTCGAATACCTCGGGATCGATGCCGACGCAGATGCCGTTCGCCTCGCAGAGGTTGTAGTCGGCTTTGACGTGCAGGTTGTTCACAGTGCTCACCCTTCAGCAGCGGTTGCGTGGAGCAGCTTGCGATGGTCCCAGCTCGCGGTGCGCACCGGCTCGACGAGCACGCCGACCCGCTTCGCGACCTGACGCTCGACCTCCTGTCGGCCCAGCTCACCGAGGTCGGCCCCGTCGACCATCCGGGTGGCCACGGCGGTGCCGATAGCCCGGATCCGGTCAGTCTCGCGCACCAGATCGGCGGTGCCCGAGAGCGAGACGCCGCGGAGCTCGAAGTAGTCGTCCCCGAGCTCGACCAGGCAGGTCAGCCGCGGGTCGCGCTCCAGGTTGCGGATCTTCTGCGAGCGAGCATAGGTCCAGAACGCCAGTCGGCCCTCGTGCATCACGTAGAACAGCGTGGTCAGGTGGGGGCTGCCGTCGGGGTTCACTGTGGCGACCTGCACCTTCGCACTCTCGGCGAGGAGCGAGTCGATCTCGTCGTCCCCCATCTGCACGAGCGCCCGACTGCCGGCTGACATCGTGAGATCTGCTCCTTTGCCAGGGTTGGTGAGCTTGGGTTGAGCCGCGCCGAGCTCAGGCGACAAGAACACGTTCTAGTTTAGTCGGGAGGCTAGAGGGCGTCCAGGTCGGAGACCAGCCACCCCTGCTCGCCGTCGCGGGTCAGGATCACCACCACGCGGTTCAGGTCCACCCGCGGCGCCTCCACCTGGGTGCCGGTGGTCGTCTGGTTGACGAACAGCAGCGCCTCGACCCGCTCCGGCTCGGCCTCGACCACCGAGGCAGCCACCACCTCGGCCTCGACCGTCGCCTCGTTCTTGGTCGCGAGCGCCCGGACGTTCTCGATGGTCTCGGTGTACTTCTCGGCGAAGCCGGCGGTCATCAGCTCCGTCGCGGCGGCGGCATCGGCGTCGAGCCGGGTGTGGTCGTAGGAGAGGATCGTCTCGACGTACTCCGCTGCCGTGTCCCGCCCGATCTTGCGTGCGTCGACGGTGGCTTCCTGTCGGTCCAGGTCCCACAGCACGAAGCCGATCCCCGCCGCCAGGAGCACCGCCAGCACCGCCAGCGGCACCAGCCAGCGCAGCGAGGTGCTCGCCCCCGCGCCCGAGACCCTAGGAATGCTGGGACGCCAAGGCCGGCGTTCCCGTGCCGGCGTGGTGTGCGTCGGGGTGGTCTCCACAGGCTCGACCAGCCGTGGCTCTGTGCCCTGCCTATTGGCCGTCCGCACCGTGGGATCGGCCGTCCGCACCGGGTGATCGGATTCGGTCAGGTCGGACTGGCAGTAGCGGCACTTGATCGCCGCTGCCTTGATCTCCTCCGCGCAGAAGGGGCAGGTCTTGGTCTCGCTCACTCCTCTCACGCCAGTCACCCAGCTCACCCCACGAACTGGAGGTCGGAGGTCAGCCACCGCTCGTCGACGAGCGTGAGGTCCAGCTGAATGCGGTAGTGCCGGGGCTGCGGCGTGGGGGCGTTGACGTTGCGAACCACCGTGTCGGCGACCACGATCACGGTCGCGGAGTCCGCGTCACCGGCAACCACTCCGGCGCTGAGCACCTCGCCGGTGGAGACCGACTCCGCCTCGGTCGTGACCTCCTTCACCTCTGCCCTGCTCGCCTCGAACTCCTTCCTGAACTCGCCGGTGGCACCGTCGAGAACGTTGGCGATGTCCGCGTCGACGGTCCGGTAGTCCAGCGTGGTGAACGCCAGCGTCTGAGCGCGCGCAGCTGCGAGCACATCGTCGTACCTCTGCTGTTCCTCACGTGCGTCGAGCCATTTCAGCCCGAGCGGAATGCCGGCGGCGACGAGTGCCGCCAGCAGGAGCCCGAGCACGATCAGCGGCCAGCCGATCCTCCGCCCGCCGTGCTCTCCTCCGTCTACTGGGCCGTTTACTGGGCCGTTTACCGGGCCGTCCTGGTCGTCCGTAGCCCCGTCAGCAGAGCTCGAGGTCAACGGCTCTCCATCGGGCCGAGCAGCATCCACTTCCAGGAGTCCTCTCCGAAGACCGCCTGCTGGCCACCCTGGCCGCCCACCGTTATTGCGCCGGTGCGCTCACCGGTCCGGGGGTCGACGTAGCCGTTGGCCGGGTCGTACGGCGCCACGCGGGCGCTGCTTCCGCCGTCACCGCCGCCGTAACCGGGAGCGTACTTCGAACCACGCATGTTGAAGGGGGCTCCGGACGCGCAGTGGGCCTTGAGGTAGATCGGAGAGTCGGTGACGACGTGCCCGGGTCGCCACCGGTTGGGCGGCAGGTAGCCCTTGCGGCAGGCCGGCGGCGAGTCGTCGAACTGCAGGTTGACGTGACCGTAGCCGTCGCCCGGCGTGCCGCTGAACCCGCTGGAGATGATCCGCGGGAAGGTGACCAGGGTCTGCTCGAGCGCCGGAAGCCGCGTCGCGACGACCTGGTTCACCGTGACCATGTTGCTCAGCATCACCGGCAGGGTCGGCTCGATGCCGTTGAGCAGCGAGTCCATCTGCGCGGCGGCGCCACTGCCGCCCTCGATCGTCGCCCGCAGGTCGGCGTCGCTGTCGGCGATCGTGCCGGTGACGTCCGCGAGGTCCTGGGCGAGCGAGCGGATGTTGCCGCCCTGGGCGTCCTGAGTGCGCAGCACGGTGACGCCGTTCTCGATCAACGCGATGGTCGGCGCTTCGTTCTCGCGCGCCTCGTCGACGAACTTGTTCCCGTTGTCGATGAGGTCCTGGAGGGGGCGGCCGGTGCCCCGGAACAGGTTGCCCAGCTCCGCGATCACCGTGCGAAGGTTGTTCCTGTTCACCGAGAACACGAACTCGTCCAGGTCAAGCAGCAGCGCCTCCTCGGTCACCGGCATGCTCTGCGGCCCACCGCGGGCGATGTCGCCGGGGGCGAAGTAGGGACCCTCGTCGTTGGGCGGCTCGAAGTCGAGGTACTGCTCCCCCACCGCCGACTCGTTGTAGACGTGCATCGGAGCGTCCTTGGGGATGTTCGTCGCGTCCGAGGCGATCGCCAGGGTCATCCTGACCCCGTTGCCGTCGACCGCCATGGACTTGATCTCACCGATGTTGACGCCGCGGTAGGTGACCTCACCGCCCTCGTAGAGGCCACCGGACTCCGGCAGGGTCGCCTGGAGCTGGTAGCCCTTGCCGAGCAGCGTGTCGACGAAGCCGAGGTAGCTGCTCGCGGCGTAGACGATCCCCACCGCGCTCAGCACGAGGAAGGCGACCAGCCTGATCTTGACCGCACGGGTGATCATCCGAGCCCACCTCCGAGCAGTCCGCCGCTGCGGGTGACGCTGCCGCCCGGAATGCCGGGCAGCCCGCCGCCACCGAGGCCGCCGTCGCCGCCTCCGCCGCTATCGCCGCCGCCCCCTCCATCGAGAGGACCACCGCCCGTGCCGCCGAGGATCTCGGGATCGACGGGTGGGTCGACCGGCGGGTCGACCGGTGGGTCAACCGGCGGGTCGACGATCACTTCACACAGGTTGGGGAACAGCATGCAGAGCGTGGCGAGGTCGGGGATCTGTTCCTCGATCAGCTCCTCGCACTCCTCGGGCAGGTTCAGCTGGTCGAGGATCTCTGAGATCGGCGTACCGGGTGGGAACTGGTCGATGACGTCGCCCAGCGCCTCACAGACCTCTTCGAGGGGAAGCTCTTCGTTCTCGAACTGGCCCTGGAGGTTGGACAGGTTGATGTCGAAGACGATCGCGGTGTTCGCGTAGTCGCCCTTGACGACCTCGCTCGCCTCCTTGGGGAAGGGGAAGCTGATCAGCAGGTCCAGCGCGTTCGGCACCGACTGGCCGGCCTCGTTGAGCTTGGTCAGGATCGGCTTCAGGTGGCGCAGGTCGGCGACCAGGTTCTCCTTGGTGCCGTTGATCACCCGGGTGCCGACGACACCGAGCCGGTCCAGCTCCTCGAGCATGGTGATCAGCTGGTCGTGCTGGTCGGCGAGGATGGTCAGCGCCGGGCCCATCGTGTCGATCGCCTCGACGACGGTCTCGCGCTCGGCGTTCAGCGTCTTCGCCAGGTTGTTGACGGCGTCGATCGCGTCGATGATGTTCTGCTTCTGGTCATCGAGCGAGCCGACGATCGTGTCGAGCTCGCCGAGCAGGTGCCCGATCCGCTCCTGGCGCCCGGACATCACCTCGTTCAGCTCGTGGGTGATGATCTTCAGCTGACCGATCCCGCCGCCGTTGAGCAGCATCGCCAGGGCACCGAGCACCTCCTCGACCTCGGGGTTGCGTCCCGTGGCCGACAGCCCCAGGTGGTCGCCGTCGGAGAGCCGGCCGCGCGGCTCCTCGGTGACCGGTGCCTCGACGGAGACGTACTTCTCGCCGAGCAGGCTGGTCTGCTGGATGTCGGCGTGGACGTTGTCGGGGAGCTTCACGTCGTCCTGGAGCATCATCGTGATCTCGGCGTGCCAGCCGACGCGCTCGACCTCGGTGACCTCCCCGACGGTGACGTCGTTGACCTTCACCGGGGACCGTGGCACCAGGTTGAGCACGTCGGTGAACTCCGCGGTGATCACGAACGCCTGGTCGGAGTCGACCGGCCGACCGGGCAGCGGCAGGTCGTAGGCGCCCTCGAACTCACATCCGCTGGTGGCGACGCCGGCGACGAGGAGTCCGGCCATGGTGGCGAGCAGCCGGCTCCCGCGGGTGCGGTGCGTGCTCATCGGCCACCTCCCAGCAGACCCTGCAGCGAGGTAGCCGGGCCCGTGGAGAGACCGCCACCGAGCCCAGAGCCGGACTCCGGGAGGGGGTCGATCCCCGGCAGCTCGGGCAGCGGGATCTCGCCGTCGCCCTCGAGCACGGCCTCGAGGATGTCGCAGGCGGTGTCCGACTCCATGTCGGGCAGCTCGGCGTTCTGGATCACCGAGCAGAGGAAGCCGTCGATGTCGTCGAAGTTCGGGGTGACCTGCACCCGGGAGCCGATGGTCGCGGTCCGGTTGTCGTAGGCGAGAGCCAGGTTGTTGGCGCCCAGCGGGCCGACGTCCAGGATCGTCCCGAGGGCGCGCTTCTGCCGGGCGATCGTGCCGACCACGTCGCCGAGGGCGGCGACGTCAGCCTCGACGATGTCCTTGTTGTCGCGCACGAAGCTCTCCACCTTGCCCACGGCCACGGCGAGGTTCGCCAGCATCGCCCGCAGCTCCTCACGCTCCCCCGACAGCTGGTCGGAGACCGAGGCGAGGTCGGTGATGAAGCGGGAGACGAAGCGGTCGTTCTGCGCCAGAGTCGTGATGAAGAGCTCGAGCTCGCGCACCGTGGCGAACAGCTCACCGCTCCCGTCGCCGAGCGTGGTGACCGCCTTCGAGAGCTCCAGGAACATCTTGTTGCCCGCGGCGCCCTGACCCTTGAGCGCCTTGGTCCCGGCCGCGAGGAGGGTGTCGAGCGAGCCGTCGGCGTTGACGCCGTTCGGCCCGAGGGCGTTGGAGAGGTCCTGCAGGCTGGAGTAGATCCGGTCCAGCTCCACCGGGCTGCCGGTGTCGGCAAGACCGATGTCCGCGCCGTCGCGCATCGTCGGCCCGCCGTCGTAGGCCGGGGTCAGCTGCACGAACCGGTCGGCCACCAGGGTCGGGGTGATGATGACGGCCTTGGCGTCGGCAGGCACGTCGTACGCCGCGTCGTACTCCATGTCGACTCGCACGGAGTTGCCCTCGGGCACCACGGCGGTGACCGTGCCTACGGTGACGCCGAGGATCCGGACCTCCGAACCCTCGAAGAGGCTTACCGTCCGGTCGAAGTGGGCGGTGGCTGTGAGCACCTCGCCGGTCGGCCGGAAGGTGAGGAAGCCGCCGATGACCAGGACGACCATGATCGCGATGACGATCGGCTGACGCGGCAGGTTGCCGAACTTGCTCATCCTTGACCAGCCCCCCGAACGCCGGGGCGGAACTCGCCGGACCCGATACCGGCCAGGTTCACCACGTAGGCGTCGAACCACGGACCGGTGCCGATGATGTTGCCGAGGATGCTGCCGTAGGGGCCGAGCGCGCTGATCGTGGCCCCCAGCTGCTTCTCCTTCTTCTGGAGGACCGACAGCACGTCCCTCAGCTGACGCAGCGCGGGCTCCAGCTGCGCCTGGTTGTCGTTGACCAGGCCGGTCAGCTGCTCGGCGAGGTTGCTGGTGTTGACCAGCAGCGCGTGGATGGCCTCACGGCGGCGGGTCAGCTCCTGGAGCAGGAGGTCGCCCTCCTGCATCAGGGTGACGAGGTCGCCGCGCCGGTCGGCGAGGAGCGCGGTCACGCTGTGGGAGCGGCGCAGCAGCTCCTGCAGCTCCGCGTCACGGGAGGAGATCGTCTGCGAGAGGCGGGCCAGGCCGCTGAAGGTGCCCTTGATCTCCTCGCTGGACCCGTCGAGCGTCTCCGA
>Ga0136622_10000052_pt1 | contig 36812 bp, 30 predicted proteins | sample AntDrymUQ4482106_2_FD_104803 | JGI IMG/M metagenome (GOLD analysis project Ga0136622, IMG submission 104803) | Polar desert sand microbial communities from Dry Valleys, Antarctica - metaG UQ448 (21.06) | ecosystem: Environmental > Terrestrial > Soil > Desert | place: Antarctica: Dry Valley...
AGGTTGACGCTGGCCTCGAGGTTCGTTCGGTAGTTGTAGGCGCGGATGAAATGCGAAAGCCCCTCGGCCGCATACGCGGCGAGGTGGTAGACGACGTCGAACGGCCCGTCGTCCCACAGGGACGCGACGAAGCCCGCGTCGCGCAGATCCCCCTCGATCCACCGTGCTGCCGCGTCCACGTTCTCGCGAAAGCCCCCCGAGAGGTCATCGGTCGCAACGACCTGCATTCCGGCGGCCAGACAGTGGTCGACGACGTGCGAGCCGATGAATCCAGCCGCCCCCGTGACGAGGACCCGCGGGCCGGTCGACGTCGCCCGCAGGCTGGAGGCGTTCGCATCCACAACGCGCCAAGCCTACCCGTGCGCGGCAGCGCCCTGACCGTCTGCCGTTATGGTCGCTTCCATGAAGAGGGTTCTTCTGGTACCGAATGATTTTGTCGGTGAGAAGATGGCGGCTCCCGGGATCCGTTACTTCCATTTCGCGCGCGAGCTGGCGCGCGACAAGCGCTTCGAGGTGACGTTGATGGTCACGAACGACCCGCGGGAGGTGAAGCTCGACGGTGTGCGCGCGATCGGCACGCGTCCGCAGCGTCACCGCCAGCTGAGGGAGCTCGCGAGGTCCTTTGACGTCATCGTCGCGCAGGGCGGCCTGGACTTCAGGAGCATGGTGTTTCTGGCCGGCACCGATGTGCGCACGATCTACGATCTGTACGCGCCGCTCTTCGAGATGCTGACCTTCCAGGGGGGCCTGGAGGGCCAGGGCTCCGAACCGCGCCTGCGCTGGGAGGCCTACTGCCTGCGCCACCGGATCCTGCTGTTGACCGGCAGGGCGTTGATCGGTGCCAACGAGGAGCAGCGCCTTGCGCTGCTCGGTGCGCTCGCGGCGGTGGGGAGGATCTCGCTGGAGGACTACCGGCTCGATCCGATGCTCGGGCACCTGGTCCGCGCGGTCGGGCTCGGCGTCGATGTCGAGCCGCCGCGCGCGACCATCGAGCGCGTCCGGGATGCGCTTGCGCACGCGCGCGAGGACGACACGGTCCTGATCTGGCCGGGCAACCTGTGGGACTGGTTCGATCCGGACACGCTCATCAGGGCGCTGGCGAAGATCTCCGAGACTCGCGATGACGTCAAGCTCTTCTGCCTCGGGCTGCGCCACCCGAACACCTCCGGGTACGGCGAGATGACCACGACCGACCGCGCGATCGGACTGGCCGAGGAGCTCGGCGTCAAGGACCGCACGGTCTTCTTTGACTTCGGCTGGATCTCCTACGAGGAGCGCCAGAACTACCTGCTCGCCGCGGACATCGGCGTCAACGTCCATTCGCGCCACGTCGAGACGACGTTCGCCTACCGGACGCGGATCCTCGACTACCTCTGGGCCTCCCTCCCGGTCGTGACGACCGAAGGTGGAGCATTGAGCGACCTCGTCGAGCGCAACGGGCTCGGGCGGACGGTGCGCTTCGGCGATGTCGAGGACTGTGCCCGGGCGATTCTGGAGCTGTGCGACGACCCGGGGGAGTACGCGCGCGCTCGCCAGCGAGTCGCGCGATTTCGATCGCGGCTGACCTGGCAATGCGCGGTCGAGCCGCTCGCGGAGTTGATCGAAGCTCCACAGTCGCGCGTGCAGACCGGGGCGGCCGTTCGCGCGCTCGCGCTCCACTACGCGCTCGCGCTCCACTACGCGCGCGCGCGCGCTCGTCTCGCGCTGCGAGAGCGGCGGGCATCGTAGTCATGTCCCGGTTCGTCCGGATCGCGATCGCTGCGACCCTCGTGGGGCTACTGGCCTATGCCGTGCTGCGCCCCGGCGTGTCGAGCAGCCCCGGCGCCGAGATGTCGCGGCCGATGGATGCCCGCACTTTCGTCGACACGATCGGCGTCAACGTGCACCTGTGGTACGTCGGCACGTCCTACGGCAACTACGTGATGGTCAAGCGGCGTTTGCGCGAACTCGGGATCCGTCACGTTCGCGATGGCTTGGATCCGGGCCGTACGCAGACGTTCTTCGAGCGCGTGAACGGGCTCGGGGCGCGCGGGATCAAGAGCACGCTGATCGCGTGCCGGGTCGAGCCCGTCGGCCGGCGCTGGACGACCTACGTGAAGGACGCCAAGCGCAAGCTGCGCAGGTCGCTGGACGCTCTGGAGGGCGTCAACGAGCCCGACCTGGTCGCGGCGGGGCGAGCGGACTGGCCCGCGTCCGCGCGCACCTGTCAGCGCGAGATCTATCGCCAGGCCAGGGGCAGGGCCTTCGGCGCGCCGCTGAGGGTGCCCGTGCTCGGCCCCTCCGTCCAAGCTCCCGAACGCCAGCTGGGCGACATCTCCGACCGCGCGGTCGCGGCGGCCATCCACTCCTATCCCGGCGGCAGGCGGCCGAGCGGTCCGGACGGCCACCCGTTCAGGTCACAGATGGCCGACGTGCGCAAGCACCAGTTCCGCGGCGCGCGGGTTCCCGTCCACGCTACGGAGACGGGCTACCACGACGCGATGAACACCACGAACGTCCACCCGCCGCTGTCTCAGAGGGGCGCGTCGATCTACATGCCGCGCCTGTTCCTCGAGTACGCGCGAGCGGGGGTCGCCCGCACGTTCGCCTACGAGCTGGTCGACGAGCAGCCCGACCCCGGGCTCACCGACGTGGAGCTGAACTATGGCCTGTTCGAGAGCGATTGGTCCTACAAGCCCAGCGCGGTCGCGCTGAGGAACACGATCGCGCTCCTCGACAGCCCTCGCAGGGGCCCGCGCAGGCCACTGCGCTATTCGTTGTCCAACACGGGCGACGCGGACGGTCCCGGTCCGCAGGGGCGGGTCAAGGACATGCTGTTGCAGAAGGCCGACGGCACGTACTGGCTGGCGCTGTGGCAGGATTCCATGGCGTGGGATGAGAACGCTCGCGTGGACATCGCCAACCCCACCACGCCGGTGGGGGTGACGCTGAAGCGCGCGATGTCGCTCGCGAGCTACCACCCGACGCAGAGCACCGCCCCGTCGAATCGTCGCACCGCCCGGCGCTTCACGGTCGATGTGGGCGACGAGGTGCTGCTGATCAGGATGCGCTAGGGCGTATCTGCTCGATCACCGCAGCGAGCCGCTCGAGGAACCGCTCGCGCGAGAACTCCTCGGCGCGGGCGCGCAGCGCGGTCCGATCCCACTCCTGGGTCGCCAATCGCTTGACCGCGGCCCGGATCCGCTCCGGGTCGGCTCGGTCGACGAGGACGCCGTCGACGCCGTCGCGGACGATGTCGAGCGCGCCGCCGCGTGCCAAGCCGATGACCGGTGTGCCAGCGGCGAGCGCTTCCACCATCGAGATGCCGAAGTCCTCTTCGCCGACGTGGAGATAGCCGGACGCGCGCGCGTAGAGCGCCGTCAGCTGCTCGCGTGGCAGCCAGCTGTGCAGAGACACGTTCGGCGGTAACGACGCTCGCAGGGAGCCCTCGAGCGGGCCGATGCCGACCATCGTCAGCCGGTAGGGCAGATGCCGAAACGCCTCCGCGACGGCCGCTGGTCGCTTGTAGCCGACGAGCCGGTTCACCCAGAGGAAGTGGCCCGGCTCCTTTTCTGCGCCCGGATCGAACTCCTCGACGTTGACGGGCGGATGGACGACGATCGAGTCTCGCCCATACGAACGGTGGATTCGCTCCCGCACCGCCTGTGAGATCGCGACGTAGCAGTCAGGGCGCCGTGAGGCCTCGAGGTCGAGTCTGCGCAGCCAGCCGAGCAGTGGTGCCAGCGCGGCGCTGCGGCGGTCCTCGCCGGGAAGCCATGCCCAGCGGATCGGCGTGTAGCAGTAGCAGAGAAAGACGGCGTCGGACCGCGGACGGACCTGGACCGCGAACGCGTGCGAGGAGGCGATCACCACCTCGTAGCCATCCAGGTCGAGGCCGCGGAAGTAGTGCGGCATGGCCGGGACGAGCATCCGCCAGCGCCCTGGGTCGTGTCCGCGCTGGCGCAGGCCCGGAAGCGCCGCGAGCCGTGACTCGCGCACGATCGATTCCGCAAGCTCGCGCGGCAGCAGCTCGCGCGCCGCGTGGAACGTGAAGACGTCCGGCGCGCTTGCCGGCGCGAACAATCCAGCGCGCATCGCGTCGACGACGCGCTCGGAGCCGTGGAAGCCCTGGAACCAGTCGTGGACGATCGCCGCTCGAGCGTCGATCCCGTTCGGGCCGAGCGCGTGCACACGCGGGTTCGGGCGGGGCCGGGCTCGAAGGAGCGCTTCGCGATGGATGTCCTCCTCCGGCACAGGCTCATCGTGACGCAGGGGAGGCGGGACGCCAATCCCGTCATGTGCGTGCATCACCGGCGGCCAACCTCGAGCGTCAGCGAAACGCTCCGACCGCCGATGCGAAGCTGTGCGCGCCGCCGCCGCGCCAGCCGGTCGGTGAACGCTCCCGTGGCCTTGAATCGCAGCGTGCCGTCCGCCGTCGCTCCGGGAGCAACGGGTCTGCGCAGCGGGGCTGCAGAAGCAGGCTGGTCGCGATCGGGTTCGATCGCCGAGCCGCCTGAGAGCAGCAGCGCCTCGGGCAACGTCACACGGCGACCGCCGAGGTTCGTGACGCGCACGTGCACGCTGACGCGTGCGGCGTGCCGGCGCCGCCCCGCTCGTGTCGTCGCGGGGTGGAGGCTCGCCGATAGGATGCGGACCTGCGCCCTCAGCACCGGGCGCCCGATCGTCAACGTCAAGGAGGCCAGGTGATCGGCGAAGTCAAGCTGCGCGCGGCGCGACGTCAGCAGACGCTCGCTGAAGTTCGAGCGCGGCTCGAATCGCAGCGTGGCGTCCACCGTCGCTCGCGGCTGCAGAGGACGCAGCGCGTACTGGGCGGTGTCGTACGCGAGTGCCTCGCCGGCGGACAGCAGCAGGGGCTGATCGAAGGTGAAGCGGTCGCTGCTGGCGTTGGTGACGCGCACGTGGACGCTCACACGAGCGGCGGACCGGCGCCGAGCCGGGTTCCCCGCCGGATGAAGGATCGCTGAGAGGACTTGGACGCGCACGCCTTCGCCCGGACTCGGGGCTCGAGGGCTGGGCGCCGCCACGAAGCCCGCCACAACCGCCAGCGGGAAGACGAAAGCGGACATCTTGGCCGCGCCGCGCAGCATCGCGGGCAGCGTGCGAAACGCGCTCTCAGGCGGCGGTTCCGCGTGCCGTACGGGCTTCGGCGACAGGCGGCGAGTCGTGAGCCAGGCGATCCCGAGCGCCCCGGCGCCGAGGGACCAGAGCAGGACGATGCCCGGACGACCCAGACCCGTGTTGACCTTCACCCCGATCTGGCAGTTGCGATAGATCTCGGGCCCGCATGTCACGTCCGCTTCGCGGTAGAGGACGAGCCACAGCGCCATCGTCAGCGTCCAGACGATCAGGAGCCATGCGCTGAGGCGCCCCCCCGCCATCCGTCATCGTCCCTGCGCTGCGTGACCGCCGTGACGCACGGCGGTCACGGCGATGAGCACGCCGAGTAGCAGGAGCGCGCAGATGAGGCCGGCGGCCGCCGCCGACAGGGGGCCGACCCGCGCCGGGAAGGGGCCTGGGATCCAGTCGAGCAGGCGATCGAGCGGGCGCGACGGCTTGGCCACGGAGCCCGAGGGCAGGACGACGAACTCGGCCGCCTGGGCGCCGACCATGCGCTGCAGGTCGTCCGCTCGCTGCTGCGCGAGCGCGCGTCGCCTCGGTGGAAGGTCGTTGCCCAGGCGCGAGATGATCTTCTGCGCCCGCCTCTGCATCCTCTTCTGGGCGCGCTGCTGAGCGGTGCGCGCCGCCACGCTGGGCTCCGGCACGGACTCGGGCAGCGCGACCACGTCCGCCGCCTGTGCGCCGATCAACTGCTGGAGGACATTGCTTCGCCGCTGCAGGAGCGCTCGCTGACGCGGGCGCAGCCCGCTGCCGAGCTTCGCGGTGAGCCGCTGCGCCGTCTGCTGAGCGCGGCGCAGCGTACTGCGCCTCGCCGCGCGGACGAGGGCGGAGCGAAGCGGCCGCGCGAGGTCGCGCGCGTCGCTGGGGACATCGCTCGCCACTGTGACGATGAAGCTCAGCGCATCCTTTCGCGAGCTGCGTAGGACGGTGGCGCGGCCCGGGTCGTAGATGTCGTTGTCTCGGGCCGTGAGCGCGACCTCGAAGCGCAGCTGAGGCTCCTCGAGGGCCGCGCGCAGGCTGTTCGCCTGCCCGCGCGCATCGCGGGGCGGCCGGGGCCGGGGTGCGGCGACGCTGACGTCGTCCCAGAACACAACCGGTCCGCCACCGGCGTCACCTCGCGGGCGTCCCCGCGGCGTCACGCTCGGAACGTCACGCAGGACGACCGATCCCTCCAGGTCCTGCCCCGAGATCGCGTAGTCGGTCGACACCCGCTGCCAGCGGCTGAGGCGACTGCGGTCGCCCAGCGTCTGGCCGAGCAGCGTGCTTCCGGCGAAGCCCTCGAGGTAGACGGCCGGCTGACCTGCTCGCACGTTGCGTTTGCGGGGGAGATAGACCCAGGCTCCAACGCGGTAGGTCGCGCGGCGCGGGAGGCGCAGATAGGTGTAGCCGGCGTTCGTGTCGCGCGGAGCCGGCTCGTCGCTGGAGGACCGCAACGAGCCAGTGCCCGCATGGGCGACCGTATCGGAGCGCCGGACCGTGAATCCCGGGGGGTCGCCCCAACCGGCCCTGTCGTACTCGAAGCCGGGATTGACGATGAGATTTACGCGAGATGGCGCCGGCAACCTGTCGTCGTTGGACAGCACGCGGACGTCGTCGAGATGGAGCACTTGTCCGCGCTGCGGAAGCGGGCGGCCCGCACGCAGGACGATCCGACCCTCGAGATCGCTCGGCGCGACAACGTAGTCGCTCGATATCGCCTGCCAGCGCTCGCGCGCTCGGGGGTCGCCCGGCCGCTCGGCCGCCCGCCCGCTCCTCGCGAAGCCCTCGAGCCGGAGCTGCGGCGGGCCTCCGCTGTAGCCGCGGGACAGGCGAACCCGCGCCTGCACGCGGTACCTGCCAGGGGCCGGTAGGACGACCTTGGTGGACGCCGCCCTCCCGTCGAGCGAGTTGCGCCGGTTGCGGACGCAGGCCAGCGAGCCGGTGCCGGAATGTGCCTCCCCGGGGGAGTGCCTCAGTGCGAACGAAGGGTGGTCCTTCCAGCCCTTCGCGCCGGTCTCGAAGCCCGGGTTGGCAAGCAGCTCGCGGACGGCTGGGCCGTCGCCGCTGGCCGCTGCGGCATTGCCGGGAGGCAGCGTGGGAAACACCTCGAGCGTCGTATCGAAGTGCGAGCTGCGAAGCAGGCTGACGGCCACAGGCACGACGACGAGCAGCGACACGATCGTCAGGGCGTAGGGGGAACGCGCCCAGCGAGGAAGCCAGCCGACGGGGGCTGGGACGTTCTCGTGGCTCATCCGGTCCCCGGGGCTACCGGTCCGCCTTCGCCCGATCCTCGCTCGCGCTTGGGCGACCCGAACGCGACCCAGAGCGCGACGCCGAGCAGCAACCAGGCGAGGACCTTGCCCGGCTGCTCGATCGCCTCGGAGGTCCATGCGAGCAGGAAGAACGACACCGAGGCGGTGACCGCCGCGGTCCCGAGGCCACGCAGGGGCATCGCGCGCCGCGCAACTCCCGCCGCGGCCGCGATCAAGGTGGCGAAGACGCCGAGGATGAAGGGGACGGCGCCGAGCGGTCCCTGCTCCTGGAGGATCTTCAGGTAGCTGTTGTCGGCGAACGTCCTCACGGTCCCCTCGCGGTCGCGTGTCGCGGCTCCCACCGTTCCCACTCCAGTCCCGAGCGGGTTCTCCTTTACGACGTCGAGCGACTCACGCCAGCGCTGGAAACGCAGCTCCAGCGACGCGTCGGAAAGCGGCTTGAGGACGCCGGCGGACCGCAGCGCGACCTCCGGCGAGCCGCCCGATACGGCGTTTGGCACGAGCGCGCCGATGACGAGCAGGACGACGAGCAGCGGAGCGCTCGCAAGCCCGAGTCCGATCTTCGTCCTTCTCCTCAGGGCACTCGTAAACGTGAACAGCGCGGCGGCGCAGACGGCGCCGCCGGCCAACGCCAGCAGGCTCGTGCGCACGTAGGTACCGACGAGCGCGACGAGCACGAAGGCCAACCCGGTCCAGGCGGCGAGCCGCAGGCGGGCGAGAAACAGGCCGAGCGCAAACAGCAGGACCCCAGCTGGAACGAGGAAGCTCGCCAGCCCGATCGCGCTCGAGATGGAGCCGGTGTTGCGGAAGATGACCCCGTTCTCGCTCGGAACGAGCGGCGTCGTCGATCGGGTAAAGGCCGCCAGGCGCTCGCTCGGCGCTGGACCGGCGACCGCCCGGAAGGCGGCGTACGCCGCGATGATGAGGAGCACGCCGACGAGTGCGGCCACGACGTGCTCGGGCCGGCACCGTGCCAGCAGCACCGCCCCCGCGAGCACGGCGAGCACGTATACCTGCGTCAGCCGGAAGCCCGCCAGCGCCGTGTCGAGGTCGCTTGTCAGGGGGACCTGTAGCAGGGAGATGGCAAGCCAGGCCGCGAGAAGCGAGAGCGCGACGCGAGTCCAGCTACCGCTGTTGCGCCAGATCGCGACCAGGGTACGCCCTCGGTCCTGACGCAGGAGGCCGAGCACGGCGACGAGAAAGGCCGCGTCCAGGAGGGCGGCCCCGAATGCTTCCGGGGTCACGCCGAGCGCGGGAAGTTCGTGAGCGAGCCCGACCTTGATCATGCCTTCGAGCCCGTAGAGCAGGATGGTGCCGACGAGCGCGAACGGCGGCGCGAACAGGGCGAGCACGGTGACGAGCGTGAACCCGAGCGCGAGCAGTGTGAGCGTTGGCCAGACGGCGACGAGTGCTGCGAAGACGAGGACGGCGAGCGCGCTCGCCAAGCCTCCGAGCCAGCGCAGCGAAGCGCTCCGGCGCCGGCCTCCGGCACGATCGCCGCGCCGCGCTTCACGCGCCGGGGCGAATTGGGACGGGCTCTCGATGGTCATCTCGATGGTGCCGGCGATGTACCGACGGCCATGGTCTCGCGAGTCGCGAGAACCCCAGCGACGACGTCTGCGAAGGCCGCGACGGCGAAGTCCTCGCTGAACTTCGTCGCGACGCGCGTTCGCCCGTTGCGCACGAACTCGGCTCGCAACCGGGGATCACGCCACAGCCGGCTGACCGCCGCCCCCAGGGCCTCATGGTCGTTCACCTCGAACAGCAGTGCCTCGCGCCCCTCCCGGACGATCTCCGGGATCGCCCCGATACGCGCCGCCACGACCGGGCGGCCGGCGCTGAGCGCCTCGACCGCGACGCGTCCGAACGCCTCGTTGAAGCGCACGGGATTCACGACGATGTCCGCCGCCGCGTAGAGGTCGGCGATCGGGTCTACGAGACCGACGAAGGTCACGACATCCTCGACGCCGAGCCGGCCGGCCAGCCTCGTCAGCTCGTGCCGGTAGCTGACGTCGCCGGTTCGGGGGTGCGGGACACCGGCGAACACGCAGCGAATGCCTGGAAACTCCTCACGCAGGCGCGGGAGCGCTCGAATGGCGACATCCTGTCCGCGTGCGGGCGTCACGTTGCCGATCACCGCAAGGCACGGCTGCGCGTCGGTGAGCCCGTGCAGCATGCGAAACCGCGCGCCGTCACCATCCGCATGGGTTCCGTCCACTCCCGGGTAGATCGTCCTCAGCAAGCGTGGCCGTCCCGGCGCGAACTGCCGCGCCACGGCCTCCGAGCAGCAGACGATGCCATCCCCGAGCGCCGTGGTCAGCCGGGCCGTCGCCGCGGCGCCGAGCGAGCGGCCGCGGCTCTTCACCATTCCCTTGTCGAGGATCTCGGCGGCGAAGACGACCGTCGGAATCCCGTGCAGCGCAGCGGCGACGAGAGCTGCCGGAACCGATGCGGTGACGGTGACGACGAGATCGGGGCGGACGTGCCGTATCACACGACCGAACGTCCGCACGTCGGCGACGAAGCGGGCGACGTGCGGCACGAGCGCGCGAACGCCACCCGGATAGGTCAACGGCGCGAACCCGACGACGATGGTCCTCCCGATCGTTCGGTACAGCTGCGCAGCCGACCCTGCTGCCGGCACGACCGTAGCCACGGCGCCCCGCCGGGCGAGAGGCGAGAGCCAGGGGAAGACATGCGAAGGAGGACCGGCGGCCGCCCCGGAATGCAAGACGATCAACGTTTGCAGCGGATGTTGCGGGCCGCGGCTGCTCACCGGGCGACAACGATAGGGAGACCGCAGACCAGGAGCGGCAGCTATCACGAAACGGCGGTCGAAGCCGGCATGCGCGAGCGGACGTAGCGCCGTCGCCATGCGTCCAGCAGGCCGACGGTGATGTCCGATCGCGGTGGCGGCGACGCCCGTGTCTCGCAGCTGCGCCAGCCCCGAACCCGCGCGATACCGGGCCGCAGCGAGCGGTGCTGCCGTGCCAGCATGAGGACGGCCGTCGCTTCCACGGCGAGGGCCGACGGTCCGCTGCGCGGGTCGCGAAGAACGCGGTACTTGCGCAGGAGATAGCCGCGGCTGAAGCCCACGAGGGCCGCCTTGGCAAGCGATCGGTAGCCCAGCGTGCTGGAGCCGGCGTGGAGCGCTCGCGCACGCGGAGCGAGCGCGGACGTGGCGCCCGCGGCCCGCAGGCGGATCGCGAGATCGATGTCCTCGCAGTACGCGAAGAAGTTCTCGTCGAACCCACCGACCTCGTGAAACGCCTCGAGCCGGTACGCGGCCGCGCCACCCGACGGTCCGAAGGGAGGCGCCAGCGGCTCCTCCAGCCGGGCGGCAGGCTCGTTGTGCAGGTAGTCGGCGGCCGCCAGCGTGCGGTCCAACTCGACGCCTGCCGTCTCGATCAGCGCCGGCGCGTGCTCCTGCAGGAGGACCCCGGCGACCATGTCCGCTCCGTTTGCGACCGGCGCGACGAGAGCGTCCAGAAAGCCCGGCGGCGCCTCGATGTCGTCGTTGAGCACGACGAGGACATCGGTCCGCGCCATGCGGGCTGCACGATTGATCGCGGTGCCGAATCCGAGGTTTTCCCCCATCGGGACGACCTGCGCCCGGCTCTCTTCAAGCAGCGACCGGGTGGTCTCGGGAAGACCGTTGTCGGCCACGAGCACCTCGAGATCGCCGCCGTCGAGGGTCAGCGACCGGACCAGGCGCACGAGCGCGCAACCGCCGCACAGCGAAGGGATGATCGCCGTCACGGAGAGGTCCGGCCCCGCGCTCTTGCGTTGTCCCGGCATGACCGCGGGCTCGCCACCCACCTGATCTGGCGGCTGCGCTGGCATCGTCACTAATAGGCACCCCGCCGGCCGGCGACGACCGAGACCGTGAGCGAGAGGATGCGAAGGTCGCGAGCGATGGAGAGGTTCTCGATGTACTCACGCTCGACGGCGAGCCGTTCCTCGAACGTCAGCTGACCACGGCCGTAGACCTGCATCGGACCGGTGATGCCGGGCTTGACATCGAGGCGAATGCGCTGTTCGGGGCCATAGCGCTCGACGAGCTCGACCTGCTCGGGGCGTGGCCCGACGAGGGTCATCCTGCCCTTCAGGACGTTGATGAGCTGCGGAAGCTCGTCGAGGCTCGAGCGGCGCAGGATCCGGCCGATGCGCGTGACACGCGGATCGGACTCGAGCTTGAAGACAGGCTCGGTCAGGTGGTCGAACGAGACGACTTCTGACAGGCGGGCCTCGGCGTCGCGCACCATCGTGCGGAACTTGTAGATCGTGAACGGACGCCCATGCCGCCCGGCCCGCTTCTGGGAGAAGATGATCGGACCCTCGCTGTCGAGCCGGATCGCGAGTGCGATGACGGCGGCGGCCGGAAGCAGCACGATGCACGCCAGCATGGCGATGAACAGATCGAGCGCCCGCTTGAGGATGAGCGTCGAGCGTTGCGCGCTCCAGGTGTTGTACTCCACGACCGGAAGATCGGCGATGTGTCTCAGCTCGACGGCCGTCCCGAACATGCCGCGCACCGGCGGGACGACGCTCAGCTTGATCTCGAGCTCGCGACAGACCCGCACGAACCTGGCCAGCACCTCCTCGTTGAGGTGCTGGGAGGCGAGGATCACCCGCTCGACCCCGGCAGGACGATCTGGCGAGACCGCCGCGTTCGCCCGCGCGAGCTTCGTAGGGACCATCCTCACGACACGCACGTGCGTGTCGGGAAACAGCTCGAGCTTGCGCCGTGCCGCGCTCGCAAGGGAGCCGTCGCCGATGATCATCGCCCGCTCTGGTGGAGTGATCCGGCGCCAAACGATGCGCGCGGATGCACGCAGGACGAAGGCCGAGACGATCACGACAGCGAAGACCCCGGCGAAAACGCGATCGAACGTGTTCGTCGAAGTCACGACCATGAGCAGTCCCAGCGCCAGCGTGCCGGTCAGCGCCCACGTCAGCAGCTGGGGAAACTCGTCGACTGTCAGGTGGCGCAGGGTCCGGTGATCGCGGTCATAGAGGCCCTGCAGCTTGGAGAAGAGCACCCACGCCGGCACGAAGGCGAGCGTGATGAGCGTTGCGTCTCGGTCGCCCGAGAGCGCCTCGACGGCGCCGCACACGAGCAATCCGGAGAGCACGTCCGCCGCGACGAGCAGACGGCGGCGATACGAATCGCGCTTGCGAACCCGGCGGCCGGCGGGCCCGGCGGCCGCGCCTTCGTGATGAAGGGCCACGATCGAGGTGCGCTCGGGATCGTGGACCCGTTCCGACGAATGCGGATGCGCGGGCTCGGGTTTGGTGGTAGGCATGGTCCAAGCCATCCGTGGTTCAGCTCCCTGATTTCCCAGCCAAACGAGCGCACCCGCTTTCAAGCAGTCCTGGCCTCGCCGCTGCGATGCGGCACTACCATACGGTGTATCGCTAGGTAGAAAAGTAGGTTGTATTGATTTAGCGGGCTGAGCAGGGGTTATGTAGCCTGCGGCGAAGCTGGGTGGCGGTGGTTGCCGTCACCGCGTCCCAGGTTGAGGTGCTTGATGCCGAGCCGGTGGATGAGCTGGCTGCGCTGTTGGTGCGGTGCTCGGAGTTGTCGGCCGAGAACGAGGGGTTGTGCGACGAGCTGGTGCGGCTCTCGGGGGAGAACGAGCGGTTGCGCGCAAGGGTCGGGAAGCTCGAGGGCCAGTTGGAGGAGGCACGGCGTGCGGGGAAGCGTCAGGCGGCGCCGTTCTCGCGCGGTGAGCCGAAGACGCAGCCGCGCCGGTCGGGTCGTCGTTCGGGAGAGGAACACGGCAGGTATGGGCACCGGGAGCCGCCTGGGATGGTCGATGAGGAGCTCGACGCGCCGCTCGCTGCGCGATGCGAGTGTGGCGGGGAGATCGAGCACGAACGGACGGAGTTTCAGTATAGGACGAACTGCCCGAGCCGCGCGCGGTTCGTCGCCGGTTCGCTGTGCACATCGGCAAGTGGCGCTGCTGTGGGCGCCGCCATCAGGGCCGTCAACGGTTTCAGAGCTCGCCCGGCCTCATAGACCGCGCACTGGCGGCGCGAGATGCTCCAACAAGCCCATCACCTCGTGCGGGCGTCCCATCACCCGCCGCGTGAACAGCTCCCCCGTAGCGCTGTCGAAGACCGCGCACGTCGTCTGCGCTGCGTGCACGTCAAGACCGACCCAACGGATACCGTTGGACATGACTGGCACCTCCGTAGGTTGTGGGTCCACCCGCCGAGGGGCCATCCTCGGCGCGGACATTACCTCACCCGCAACCTGCGGGGAGTGCCGTTTCCACGGCTGCCAGACAAAGCGCTCAGACCATATGGACGGGTGATCCGTCCGGGCCGGGGTGTAGGTAGGACGGCGCCAGCGGCGAGCCTCGCGAGCGGCGATCTATCCGCAGCGGCCGAGCGCCACGGGGGGCCGACGCGCCAACACGGCCGGTCCGGCGCGCCGGCGCGCACGAGACCGCCCCATGATAGGGCCACGGGGTCTAGAATCGCGCTCGCCCTCGGACGGGAGGCAGTCCCCTCCGGCGCCTCATGGATCCGACCACCTCTGCTCGTCGCACCACCACGCTCCGGCCATCGAGCGGCTGGGTCTCCGTGCGGCCCAGAGAACTCTGGGATTACCGCGAGCTCTTCTATTTCATGACGTGGCGGGACGTCAAGGTCCGCTACAAGCAGACGGCGCTCGGAGCGGCGTGGGCGGTGCTTCAGCCATTCTTGACGATGGTCGCCTTCAGCCTCTTCTTCGGGAGCCTGGCCGGCATCTCCTCGGGCGACGTGCCCTATCCCGTCTTCGCCTACGCCGCCCTCGTGCCGTGGACGTTCTTCGCCACTGCCGTCGCTCTCGCGGGCAACAGCCTCGTGGAGCAGGAGCGAATCCTCACCAAGGTCTACTTTCCGCGACTGATCGTGCCGACCGCCGCTGTACTGGCCTGTCTCGTCGATTTCGCGATCGCCTTCGTCGTCCTGCTCGGCATGATGCTCGTCTACGGAATCGTGCCATCGCTCGCGATCCTGACGCTTCCGTTCTTCGTCGTGCTGGCGGCCACCACCGCACTCGCGATCGGCCTCTGGCTGTCCGCGTTGAACGTCCTCTACCGGGACGTGCGCTACGTGATCCCGTTTCTCGTGCAGCTGGGGCTGTTCGTCTCCCCCGTCGCCTATCCGTCCAGCCTCGTGCCCGAGCCCTGGGAGGCGGTCTATGGACTCAACCCGATGGCAGGCGTCATCGAAGGCTTCCGCTGGGCGCTGCTCGGCGAATCCCAGGCCCCGGGACTCATGCTCGCGGTGTCCGTGCTGGTGGTTGCGGCGCTGCTCGCCGGGGGGCTCCTATACTTTCGCCGCATGGAACGATCATTCGCTGATGTCGTGTGAGCGATGACGGATGTCGCGGTTCGCGCGGTTGATCTCGGCAAGACGTACCGTATTGGCGAGCGCCAGTCCTACCGGACCATACGCGACGTCATCGCCGCGGCGGCGGGAGCGCGGCTGCGGCGATTGAACCATCGGCGGGGCGCACGCCCTGCCGAGCCGCCGACGGATGACGAGTGGATCTGGGCCCTGGACGACGTCTCCTTCGAACTGAGCGAAGGGGAGGCACTCGGCATCATCGGGCGCAACGGAGCGGGCAAGAGCACGCTCCTGAAGATCCTCTCGCGCATCACGGAGCCGACGAGGGGACACGCGGACATCACCGGCCGTGTCGGAGCGCTGCTCGAGGTCGGAACAGGCTTCCATCCGGAGCTGACCGGTCGAGAGAACATCGCGCTCAATGGCGCCATCCTCGGCATGCGTCGAACGGAGATCGAGCGGAAGTTCGACGAGATCGTGACGTTCGCGGGCGTCGAGCGCTTCATCGACACTCCCGTCAAGCGCTACTCGACCGGCATGCACGCGCGGCTCGCGTTCGCGGTCGCCGCACACCTCGAGCCCGACATCCTGATCGTCGACGAGGTGCTTGCCGTGGGCGACGCGGAGTTCCAGAAGCGGTGCATGGGCAAGATGGGTGCCGCCGCCAGAAGCGGACGCACGGTTCTCTTCGTCAGTCATAACATGGCAGCGATCGACAGCCTGTGCAGTCGCGCGATCTGGCTCGAGTGCGGGCGCTGCGCGGCCGACGGCGCGCCCTCCGACGTCATCTCGCGCTACCTGTCGTCGTCCCTCTCGGTGCTCAACGACCACCACTGGCCCGAACCCGACCTTGCTCCGGGCAACGACCGTGTGCGTGTGCGCCGCGCCCGGGTCCGGCCCGAGCGGGGTGGCCCGGACGATCCGATCTTCGTGACGACCCCCTTCGTAATCGAGTTCGAATACTGGAACATGCGAGCGGGCGCTCAGCTCAACCTGAGCCTGCACGTATACAACGAGCAGGGGGTCATGGTCTTCAACGCGCGGCCGTCGGAGGAGGCCGTCTGGCGCGGTCGCCCCTTTCCGCGAGGCCTGTTCCGTGACACATGTCACGTGCCCGGTGACCTCGTCAACGACGGAGTGCACAGGATCGAGCTTCTGATCGTCGAGGACTCAAGGAATGTCATTCACCGGATGGATGAGGTGTTGGTGTTCGAGGTGCGCGACATCGGGGAGGATCGCGCGGGCTCGTACCAGCCGTGGGCGGGGGCGGTCCGCCCGCGACTGGAGTGGGAGACCGAGCAGGTGGCCTCGGTCGAGCCGGTGGCGCGAGACGATGGCTAGCACCGCAACCAGCCGGCGGGCGTACGCCGATCCCGGCTACGCGCGTTCTCTGTGCGAGTTCGGCGTTCCGCGCGCGCTGCCCCGCTGCGGTGGCTCGGTCCTGGAAAGGGCGATCGACGGGACCTCTGCGCGTGATTTGATGGGCCCCTACCCGCTCTTTGCGTGCGCCGACTGGTCAAGACTGGCCGACGATCTCGAGGATCTCGGAGACTCGATGGTGAGCCTGGTCCTCGTCGTCGATCCACTCGCCCACGTCGAGGCGTCCCAGCTCGAACGAGCGTTCCCCGATCGCTCGCAGACGTTCAAGAGGCATTTCATCCGCGATCTCGAAGAACCGGGGGGCACGACGGCACATCATCGTCGGAGCGTTCGCCGCGCCGCGCGCGCGGTGGAGGTTGAGGTCTGCGCCGAGCCGCTCGAGCGTCTGGACGACTGGATGGGTCTCTACGATGAACTCGTCGCGCGCCACGGTCTGGTCGGCGTCAGCGCCTTCTCGCGAGCGTCCTTCCGCGGACAGTTCGCGCTCCCGGGACTGATCGCGTTGCGCGCCGCGCGGCATGGGCGCACGGTCGCGATGACGCTGTGGTTCGAGGACGCCCCGAACGCGCACTACCACCTCGCGGCCTCCTCGCGCGAGGGATACGAGGTCGGCGCGTCCTACGCGCTCGTTGCCGCGGCGCTGGAGCACCTCCGCGAGCGCGGCGTCCGCTGGGTGAATCTCGGAGGAGTTCCCGCCGCCGGCTCGCGGGATGACGGGCTGGCGTACTTCAAGCGCGGCTGGGCCAGCGGCGAGCGACCCGCCCGTCTTTGCGGTCGGATCCTCAATCAGACGGTTTACGCGCAGCTCGCCAGCCGTGGCCGTGGTCGGGGCGCGTACGCAGCGTGGTTTCCCGCGTACCGAGCGATCGAGCCCGACTCGGCGGGCGCGCCGAGAGCGGCACGCCGGGGATGACACCCGAATGATCGACGACGGCGCGAGCGGCAGGCTCGGCCCACGGCCAGCTGAGCTCGCGATCCTCGGAGGGTCGAAGGCCTTCAGCGAGCAGCTTCATGTCGGCCGGCCCAACATCGGAGACCGCTTTCGGCTGATGGAGCGTATGAGCGGCATCCTCGACCGTCGCTGGCTTACGAACGACGGTCCCCTCGTGCGCGAGTTCGAGCAGGCCGTCGCGGAGTTCGTCGACGTGCGGCACTGCGTCGCAATGGCCAACGGGACGGTGGCGCTTCAGATAGCGATCCGCGTGGCCGGGTTCACAGGCGAGGCGATCCTCTCGCCGCTTACGTTCGTGGCGACCGCCCACGCGCTTCAGTGGCAGGGGATCAGGCCGGCGTTCTGTGACGTCGATCCTGACACGCACAATCTCGACGCCGCCCGGGCCGAGAACATGATCACCGAGCGTACGTCGGGGATCGTCGGCGTACACCTGTGGGGCAGGCAGTGCGCGATCGACGAGCTGACGGCGCTCGCCGAGCGTCGCGGTCTCGCGCTCCTCTTCGACGCGGCGCACGCCTTCGGCTGCTCGCACCGAGGACGTATGATCGGCGGGTACGGGAGGGCGGAGGTGTTGAGCTTTCACGCGACGAAGTTCCTCAATACCTTCGAGGGTGGCGCGATCGTGACGGATGACAGCGACTTCGCCGAGCAGGCCAGGCTCATGCGCAACCATGGCTTTGCGGACTACGACGAGGTCAGGCTCGTCGGCACCAACGCCAAGATGACCGAGGCCGCGGCCGCCATGGGGCTGACGTCGCTGGAGGCCCGCGACGACTTCTATGCGGCCAACCGCCACAACTACGAGGCGTATCGCGCCGGCCTCGATGGGATCGCCGGCATCGACCTGATGGCCTACGACGAGGCTGAGCTCTGCAACCGCCATTACATCGTCATCGAGGTGGACGAGTCCGCGGCGCTCTCTCGCGACGATCTTCAGCGCGTCCTGTGGGCCGAGAACGTGCTTGCGCGCCGTTACTTCTTCCCCGCCTGCCACCGGATGGAGCCTTACCGTTCGGTGCTATCCGGCGCGGGGCATGAGCTGCCCGAGGTCGAGCGACTCACCCAGCGGCTGCTCGCGCTACCCACCGGAACTGCGATCGGCCCCGCCACCGTCGCCCGCATCACCGAACTCATTCGTCGAGCCATGGCCGACGGGCCACGCCTGAGACGCCGACTGCAGGCCATTGGCCCGATGGGCGCTGATCTGCCGACGCCCGGCAGGAGCTGAAACGTCATGGCTCCCGCCTCACCCGCGAGCCCGGGCGACGCTCCCGTGCGGGTGAGCGTGCTCGTCATGAGCTATCAGCACGAGCGGTACATTGCCCGCGCCCTCGACAGCGTCCTGGAGCAGGACGGCGGTCTCTCCTACGAGGTCCTCGTCGGTGACGACGCGTCGGATGACGCGAGCCGTTCGATCATCGTCGAGTACGCCGAGGCGCATCCCGATCGCATCCGGACGTACCTTCCCGAGAGCAATCTCGGCCTCGCCGGCAAGGCGATGTTCAACGCGCTCCTGCAGCGCGCACGGGGCGAGTACGTCGCCAAGCTCGACGGCGACGACTACTGGACGTCACCGGCCAAGCTCCGGCGGCAGGTCGCCTACCTCGACGCCCATCACGATTGCTCGATGTGCTTTCACAATGTCCTCTGGCTCCACGAGGACGGCTCCCGTCCCTCCGTGCCCTACAACAGCGACGATCAGCCGAGCGAGCTCGGGATGGCGGATCTCCTCGGCGCCAATCCGGTGGCGTCATGCTCTGCGGTCTTCCGGCGCGAGGCGATCCATCCGCTGCCGGCCTGGTTCTTCGAGCAGCTCTGGGGCGACTGGCAGCTGAACCTCCTGGCCTCGCAGCAGGGCAGCGTCCGTTATCTCCCCGAGCTCATGGCGGTCCACCTCACGCACCCGGGCGGGATGTGGTCCCGGCTGTCGCGGCTCGAGGCCCTCGAAGGCATCACGGCGTGGCAGGAGGGCATGCAGGGCATCGTGCCGCCCGAGCTCGAGTGGCGCCGTCGTGAAGCGCTCGCCGAGACCTGGGTCAAGCGGGCGGTCGAACACGCGCACCTGGGCGACCGTGCGGGGTCTCGCCGCTGCCTGCGTGAGAGCTTCCGCGTTCGACCGCTCGATGCGCGGCGGCTGCGTCGAGGGGCCGGGGAGAGGCGGCGCATCCTGCTGTGGATGAGCTTGAACATCGCGGGGCCTCGAGCGCGCGCGCAAGCTGCGCTTCGCAAAACGCAGCTCGGCGAGCAGAGCAGCGAGCGCCGTCACGGGCGGCGAGGCCGTCAGACGCGCGGGTCGTGACGAGCGTGGAGCGGGTTGATCGTCGCGCCCGCGCGCAGCTCGCCGGTCAGGCTCGCGTCGTGCCATTGCGTGATCAAGAAGCGCACGGCGACGTCCTCGCGCACCCCGTCGGAAGACAGCTGCGCGTCGCGTCCAAGCCACATCTCCACGGCCGCGGCCGCGTCGTTGAACCCGGCCTGCGCCCGTAGCGTGACGGTACTCGAGAAGCGCAGGTTGACGTCATGGCAGTAGAGCGTCCCGTCGGGGGCGGGACGGAACTGCACGTTGCACGGCCCGCTTACCCCGAGCCGCGCGCAGATCCGGCTCGCGAGCAAGGAGGCCACCGTGTCGGACCTCAGCAGCCGGGCCCACACGCTGGTGCCCGAGCCGAGCCGCCGCTCGAGCGCGACTGCGCCCATGAGTTGCTTGCTGCGGTCGTACAGGCAGGCCACGCTCAGCTCCGGGCGGTCTGCCGCCACGAACTGCTGGAGGACGACCGTGCCGTCGCCCTCCCAGCGTGAGAGCTCGTCCGGTGACGCGGCGAACGTCACTCCGGAGGACCCCGCACCGAATCGCGGCTTGATCACCCACGGAGGCTCATAGCGGCCGACCAGGGCGGCGACGCCGGGCGCATCGTCGCAGGCGACCGTGGCCGGCGTCTCAAACCCGCCGCGGCTCAAGACCTCGTGCATGCCCAGCTTGTCGCGCGCGAGCCGTAGGCGCGAGTACTCGTCAACTCCCAGGACGACCCCCGACATCCGCTCGATCTGTTGCCTGTGCAGCGCCAGCACGTCCAAGACGTCCTCTTGCCCGGCGAGCACGACGCCGATCTGTCGCCGCGCGCAGGTCTCGGCCAGCCATGCCGGGAAGTCGGAGTCCTTGGCGAGCGGGGACAGGTATGCCGCGTCGGCGAGATACAGGCCCGGTGACTCCGCAGCGATGCAGGCGGCTTCGATCCAGTAGGTACGCTGCGCGCAGCGTAGCGCCTGGATGATCCCCTGTCCGACGAGGTCGCCCGCGGCCAGCACGAGGACGCGATCGGTGCTCTCGCCGGAGCTCATCGCCATGCCCTGTCCGCGACCGGCATCCGTGTTGCGGGATCGCGAGCGGCCAGTCTCGCGAGCCCCGATCCGAGTCGAAGCGGCCGATCGCCGCGCGGGGCGACGCCCCAACATCCCTCGCGGAACGCCTGGTGACAGAGGAAGTGCCAGGTCGCATGCCGCACGCGCGACGGGCATACGCGCGGGATCACGTTCAGTGCGGCGAGGACCGTGGCCTTCGCGCGGTGGCGAGCGCCCGGCCGGCGCGGCAGGGGCCAGTCGGGAACGCGGTCGTGAAGGATCACGACCGAGCTTCCGAGCGTCCGCATCCTTCGTAGCGACGCGGGCAGGTCATAGGGGTGAAAGTGCTCGACGACGGCGGCGGGGTCATAGACCAGGCGCAGACCGGCCCGCTCGAGCCGCAGGCCGAGCTCGATGTCCTCGAAGGCAGCGCGCGTGAACGCCTCGTCGAAGCCCCCGTTGGTCAGCAGAAAGGACCTCTTCGCCGATACGTTCGCTGTGTAGAAGCACGAGCCGCGGACGTCCTCGTGGTCGGTGATCTGATCGAAGTCGAACTGGATCCCACAGTTGAGCCAGTCCATGAAGGGGGACGGCCTGCTCTCGGGAGCCCATTCGACGTGACCGAGGAGCGCCAACTCGGGCTCGGGGCGCCGCCGGTGCAGGCGCCCATGACGCTCGACGAGGTCCGCTCGCGGCCATGTGTCGTCTCCGATGAACAGGCACGCCGACCCGCGGGCGGCCGCGATGCCCTTGTTCCTGGCCGCCGCAGGGCCGCGTCGCTCCTGCTCGAGCACCAAGACGGGCACGCGCGCGTGCTCGGCGAGCGATCGCACCGTCATGACTGTCGAGTCGGTGGAGCCGTCGTCGACCACGAACACCTCAAACGGGAGCTCGGTCTCCTGACCGATGAGGCGCTCGAGCGTCTCCGTGAGAACCTCGACGCGGTTGCGCGTCGGGATGATGACGCTGAGCTCGATCACGTCAGGCGCCCGCGGGCGAGATGCCGAACAGCCCGGCGAAGTCCGCGCGGGCCCTCGCGAGATCGAAGTCCGCGCGAGCACGTGCCCACGCGTTGACGGACAGTCGCTCGCGCAGCGCAGTGTCCACGCGCAGTCGTCCGAGGGCTTGCGCCAACGCGTCTGGGTCCTGCGTCGAGACGACGAGGCCGCAGTCGTGGCGCCGGAGTACTGCGCGACGAACGATTCCGCCGGGGAGTGAACGAGGATCGGTCGGGATGCGGCGAGGTACTCTGCCATCTTCGCCGGCGCCGACGTCCGGATGACCTCGGGGAGCAGCGGTCGGACCCTGGTAGACCGAAAGATCACATGCGTTGTGGATCACCGCCGCCTCCACACCGTAGCGGCGCGCGAGCGTGTCGCGCAGACCCTCGTTGGGGACGATGACGGCCGCGGCGCGCTTGATGATGACCGGTTCTGGCCGCCGCGCTACGAGCCCGCTGGGGCCGCGATTGAACCACGCGGAGTAGTAGTCGAAGAAGTACGGGAGGAAGCGCGCGCGAGCGAGTCGGCTCGCGAGGAACGCAGTCGGCAGGTCACCCACGCGATCGGGGCAGGCGACAACCGCGGAGCACCCCTCGAGCTTGAGGATCGCGGCCATCTTCCAGGCCCGGCCGAGGACGTTTCCGAGCCTGCGCGGAATCGCAGGCGCGCTCCGCCGCCGCGCCGCCCGGCGGCCGCTGCCGTCCAGCGCCGGCAGCACTCCGGAGGAGACGCGATGGTACGTCGCGGGTAGCCGGTTCGGCGCCTGGGCATAGCAGTCGGAGTCGTAGTCGCCCCGTGAAATGAGGCAGTACTGAGCCGGGTCCAGAGGCGCGAGCAGCCGGTAGATCATCCCGGCCCCGCCCGGGCTGTGCGTGGAGGGCGGGAGATACTCGGAGACGAACGCGAACTTCATCGAGGCGTCGGTCAGGTCCGGCAGCGGCTCGTGGCACGCTCGTGGCGGCCGACCACGATCTTGGTTGTCGCCACGCTCACGTCCTCGACGAGATACTCGGGCGGAACGCGCCAGTTCGGTCGCTGCTCGAGGACGACTCGCACGGACCGTCCGATCGCCTCGGGGTCGGCTCCGCTGAGGATGTTGCTGCCGCACTCGAGCGTCTCCGGCCGCTCGGTCACGTCGCGGATGGTGACGTTGGGGATGTGGAAGATGCAGCATTCCTCCTGCACGGTCCCGCTGTCGCTTAGAACGCAGAAGGCGCTGCGTTCCAGGGCGATGAAGTCAAACAGCCCGAAGGGCTCGGGGAAGCGCAGCAGCGCGCTCTCCGCGTCCAGCCCGAAGCGGGCCATCCGGTCGCGCGTGCGCGGATGGGTGCTGACGACGATCGGAAGCCCGTGCTCGCGCTCGAGCAGCTGCAACGACTCGACGAGCGAGCGCAGGCGCTCTGCGTTGTCGACGTTCTCCTCCCGATGCATCGTGACCAGGAAGAATTGCTGCGAGTCCAGGCCGAGGCGCGATAGGACGTCCGAGCGGCCGATCGCGTCCTCGTGGTGCTGGATCACCTCGCGGATCGGGTTGCCGATCACGAAGATCCGGTCACCGGCGATCCCCTCGCGGAGGAGGTTCGTGCGGCTGCGCTCCGTGTACGGCATCAGGACGTCACTCGAGTGGTCGATGACGCGCCGGTTGACCTCCTCGGGGACGCGGTCGTCGTAGCAGCGGTTACCCGCCTCCATGTGGAAGACCGGGATGCCCATGCGCTTGGCGACGATCGCCGACAGCGAGCTGTTCGTGTCGCCGAGCAGGAGCAGCCGGTCCGGACGGTGGGCCGTCAGCACCTTCTCGCTCTCGGCGAGCACCTTGGCGATCTGCTGCCCGAAGGTGGCGCTGCGCACGGCGAGCACGTGGTCTGGTGCGCGGACCCCGAGCTCCTCGAAGAAGACGCCGGCGAGGCTGTGGTCGTAGTTCTGGCCGGTGTGGACGAGCACGTGCTCGCAGACCGCATCCAGCTTCTCGATCACGCGGCTCAGGCGGATGATCTCGGGCCGGGTGCCCAGCAACGTCAGCACCTTCACGGAGGTTCTCTCACGCGAGCATGTCTTCCTCGAGCACGAGCTCGTGATCCGGCAGGAGCTTGTGCCTGGCGAGGAAGCCGAGCACCTCGTCTGCGGACATGACGTCGTGGCGCGAGCTGTACTCGCGCTGCAGGGTCGGCGCGCTGAGCCGGGCGGGGCGTAGCTCGGGCAGGAGCGAGTTGATCACGTAGTAGGCATCCTGGGCCACCGTCAGGTTGGACTCCTCATCGGAGACGAGGATCTCGTGCACCTTCTCGCCGGGACGGATCCCGGTCACGACGGTCTCGATCGGGCGCTCGCCGATCAGCGCACGCGCGATGTCGACCACGCGCGCCGACGGCACGCGAGGAATGTAGGTCTGTCCGGGCTCGCCGTGGGCGACGGCTGCCAGAATCGTGTCGACCGCCTCCTCGAGGCTGAGCAGGAAGCGGGTCATCTCGACGTCGGTGATCGAGAGCGGGCCGCCGAGCCGGATCAGATGGTGAAAGAGCGGGATCACCGAGCCGCGCGATGCGAGCACGTTTCCGTACCGCGCGCAGACAAATCGCGTACCGGGACACTCGAGGTTGGCGCGGATGAAGATCCGCTCCTGGATCGCCTTGGTCATGCCCATCACGTTGACGGGCTTGACGGCCTTGTCGGTCGAGATGCCGACGACCGTCTGCACGTCGAGCTTGCCGTCGCGGATCGCCCGGACGATGTTCTCGGCCCCCGTGATGTTCGTCTTCACCGCCTCGTAGGGGAAGTACTCGCACGTTGGCACCTGCTTGAGAGCGGCCGCGTTGAAGACCAGGTCCGCGTCGCGCAGCACCGAGGTGACGCTCGCGTAGTCGCGCACGTCGCCGATCTGGAAGCGCAGCAGACGCTCGAAGTTGTGGTAGATGACCTCGTCGGTTGCCGACTCCAGCCGCTGGTAGGCGAGGCGCATCGTGTGCTGCTTGGCCTCGTCGCGTGAGAAGACCGTGATCTGCTCGGGCGTTCCCAGCGCCCCCGACAGCAACCGCCGCACGAGCACGCTTCCGAGCGATCCCGTTCCACCAGTGATGACGATGCGCTTGCCGGTCAGCATCGCTCAGCTCCTCAGTCGCTCGTAGGGCGTGTCGTCGGTCGCAAGCTGCGCCACCATTTCCGCCCACGACGGGGCGTGTAGTCCGGTCTCCCGCTCGAACGCGGTCCCGTCGAGGCTCCGATCCAAGACGACCTCGTCATCCGGGACGATCTGCACGTCGCGACCGTACGTGTCCCTGAGCATGTGAAGCAAATCGAACTTGCTGATCGGCTCGGCCGCCACGTGCCGGACCCCGGTCAGCGCGCCGTGATCGGAGATGACCGAGGCCAGGACGTCGGCGAGCGCGTGGGTCGTCAGGCCGCTGAAGATCGCGCGCTGAAATCCGCGCACGCTTCCCTGCTGGCAGAGGAACCACTCGACCAAACCGTTGGCGCCGGACAGCTCGCGTCCGATGATCGACGTGCGAACGGTCAGGCCGTCGCCGTCGCCAACCTCTCCCAGCAGCTTGCTGCGCCCGTAGAGGTCGGGCGGATCGGGGAGGTCGCCCTCCGTATAGCGCCCGGTCCGCCCGCTGAAGACGCAGTCCGTGCTGACGTGGATCAGGCGGGCGCCCCGGGTGGCGCACAGGCGGGCCAGGCGGTGGGGAAAGAGCGAGTTGATCGCGATGCTCGTGATCGGATCGCGCGCCTCGCGGGCCTGCTTGACGATCCCGATGCAGTTGACGACGACCTCGGGCTCGACGGAGGCGACGGCCCGCGCGACCGTGTCGAACGTATCCGCAGACACGTGCGCCACGGTGCGGTCGGGATCGAGCACCCCGAGCCGTTGCGCGGCGCCTTGGTCTGAGCGGACCGTCGCGTGGGTGTCGAAGCGCGGGCCGAGCACCTGGTAGAGCTTGTGCCCCAGCATGCCCGATGCGCCCAGGACGAGAACACGTGGGGCGGTCACGTCGCGCTCGCGTACGGCGGGAGTGGCAGCACGTGCGCGGTCATCGCGTGAGCATCATTGCTGAAGTCCCACCAGCTCGGCGAGGACGGCGCGTGCGCGGTCGGGATGAAAGTCAGCGCAGGCGCGCTCCCAGGCCGCCGCGCAGACACGCTCGCGCAGCGCGGCGTCGACGATCAGGCGCTCCAGCGCCTGCGCCAGCGCGGCCGGGTCGACTTCGTCGACGACGACGCCGCAGCCGTGGCGCCTGAAGTAGCTGCTCACGAAGGAGTCGGCGGGGGAGTGCACGAGGATCGGCCGGCCGGCGGCGAGATACTCGGCCATCTTGGCGGGCGCCGACGTACGCACGACGTCGGGATACGGCGAGTCGAACGCGAGCGGCAGGAAGAGCACGTCGGCCGCCTGCTGGATGCGGGGTACCGATGCGGCCGGGGCATGGCCGTGAAAGACGATCGGGCCGTGCACCCCCTGCTGGGCGAGGAGCTCCGGGTCCGAGGCCGTGTAGAGGTGCAGCTCGGCGACATCGGCGCCCAGCAGGCCGATCGCCTCGATCAGATTGCGAAAGGCGCCGTAGTGCGCGTGGTAGACGGCGCCCGTGAAGACGACCGCGGCCGGGCGGCGCAGCTCGTCGACGGTCTGCCCGCGGTGCAGCTCGTAGGCGGGGACGTCGCAGGGGTTTCGCACGACCGTCGTGCTGACTCCGTAGCGGCGGCGAAGGTCGTCGCCGAGGTACTCGTTGGGGACGATGATGCCCGCGGCTCGCTTGAGCAAGAACGGCTCCGCCCGTCGCGCGAACGCCCTCTCGCGCGGAGGTGTCCACTTGGTCGCGTAGTCGTCGAACAGGTACGGGTAGAAGCGCGCGCCGGCCATCCGGCTCACGACGAACGCGATCGGGAGGTCCTCGACGCGGTCGGGAGCGGCGATGAGGGCGCCGCAGCGCTCGCGCCGGACGGCGGCGACGCCGCGCGCCACGGCGCGCAGCAGGCTCCAGCCACGACGCGCCCGGATCGCCCAGCGCTCCAGACCGCGCGCCTTGGCGGGCAGGCGGCTGACGGCATTGCCCAGGTGGTGGTAGCGCGCCGGCAGCCGGCGCGCCGCAGAGCGGTACTCGGGAACGTCGAAGTCGACGCGCGAGAGCAGGCAATACGCATCGCGATCGACGCCCGCGAGCAGGCGATACAGGACCGACGCCTGCCCCGACCAGGTCGGAGCGGGCGGCAGGTACTCCGACATGAAGGCAACCTTCTCGCCCGCCTCGCGCAGCACTCGCCGGTAGGCCTCAACCACGCGCGGCGCGATGACGGGATAGGCGATTCGCTCGTCGGTCATCCGCTCGTTGAGGCGGTCGGCCCGATCGACGAGCTCGTCGTCGGCCAGTGCGCGGCGCAGCCCGCGCTCGACGTCGTCGGGATCCTCGGGATCGATGAGCAGCCCGTTCTCGCCGTCGGTCACCCATTCCCGGGTCGAAATCGTGTCGGACTGGATGGGCAGCGCGCCCATGACCATCGCCTCGAGCATGGCGTTTGGTGTCCCGTCACTGGTGTTCACGGCGATGGCGATCCGCGCGCGCCCCATGAGCGTCACGATCTCGTCGGGCGCGCTCTCCGGAAGGACGGACAGCCGCAGGCCGGTCGTCCTCGCGATGTACTCGGCGGCGTAACGGACGTTCTCCTCGGCCGAGTAGATGACTACCTCGTACTCGGTGAGCTCGGCGCTGAGGCGGTGGATCGCCTCCAGGGCGACGAGCGCGCGCCCTACCCAACGATCATCGTGGTAACCCTTGAGCGCGATGACGCGCCGTGTCGATGCCGGCGCCGCGCTGCGAAGCCGGCGCATCCGCTCGACGTGGAAGCCGCCGGGGCCGGGGAAGACCCCGAGGGAGGTGCCGCGGAAGCCAAGCTCGGGAGCGAGCTGTTGGTCGCGCTCGCAGTCGGTGATCAGATAGTCGCACGCGGCCAGCACTGCCTGTACGCGCTCCCTGTGCTCGGCCTGCCGACCGAAGTAGAAAATGTCGCTGCCCCAGCATGAATAGATCCAGGGGGGGAAGCGATCGCCGTCGAGCAGACGGCGGCTCTCGAGCGTCAGGTAGGCCGCGTGCTGCATCTCCAAGGAGTGGACGATGTCCGGTCGAAGCGAGGAGATCACGCGCGCCAGCCTCGCCGCCCGATTCGTCCGCGGCACCCGTTCCAGCGTCCACTCCAACCGCACCGAGCCCCTCGGCAACAGCCACCGGATGCCTCGCTGGCGCACGCTGGGATCGAGATCGGGCCGCGGCCGACGCACCGCCGCGTGGACGGTGACCTGACGCAGATCGGCATGCAGCGGGCGCGTGGAGACGGGGAAGAGGTGCACGTCCCACCCCTCCTGGCCGAGCTGGCTGATCCACCGCGCGGTGTGGACGCTCTCCGCCATCGCGACGAGCAGGATGCGCGGCGGCCTGTGGCGCCGTTTCACGCCGCGCACCGGCGCACCACCTCCAGGTTCAGCAGCTCGCCGAACCTCGCACGGGCTACGTCGATGCTGAAGTCGGTCAGCGCGCGCTCCTGGGCGTTGCGGATCAGCCGTGCACGCCTCGCCGCGTCGTCGCAGAGCGCCTCGATCGCCTGTATCAGGCATCGCGGGTCCGGATCGTCGACCACGACAGCGCAGTCGTGGCGGCGGCAGTACTCCGAGACGAAGGCATCGGCGGGGGCATGAACGAGGATCGGACCGCCGGCGGCGAGGTATTCACCGAACTTCATCGGGGCCGAGGTGCGAATGACCTCCGGGTACTGCGATCGGAAGGCGAGTGGGAGGAACAGGATGTCCGCTCCCTCCTGCACCGCGGCGATCTCCTGCGCGGAGGCATGCGGATGGACGACCAGCTGTCCTTCCAGGTCGCGGGTTCGTAGCTCGTTCTCCGACTGGCCGCCGTAGATATGTAGCGCAGCCGACTGAGCACCGAGCTGGTCGAGCGCCGCGAGCAGGTTCTGGACCGCGTCGAGCTGGGCCTCGTAGATCGTTCCCGTGTAGACGATTCGCAGGTGACGGGAGGGGGCACGGCGCGGGCAGTCAGCCAGAGCGTATAGCGAGAGGTCCGCGGGGTGGTGGATCACGGCCGGCGTGATGCCATATCGCTGCGCCAGGGCATCGGCCAACGTGTCGGTGCCGCAGATCACGCGGGTCGCCCCCCCAACCACGACCCGCTCGAGGTGCGTCGAGAGCCTTCGCCGTGCCGGCTCGTAGAGCTCGCGGTGGGAGTAGTAGTCGCACATGTAGACGTACAGCGGCAGGCCCAGCAGTCGGCTGGCGAGGTAGGCGGCGGGGAGATCGTGGAAGTCGCCGGTGAACGCCACGATTGCGCGACAGTGCTCGCGCCGCGCGACGCGCGCGATGTGGACGGCGCGGCCGGTGATGCCGGTCGCCGCGCCGGCGAGCGCGGATGCAATCAACAGCAACTTGTTGGCGTGCAGGTAGCGGGTCCGCGTCGCGGGTAGCCGATAGCACTTCGTCTCAAGCCCCTGGATGTGCTCGCCGCCGTAGATGCCCTGATCGGAGGTCAGCAGGCAGTACGCGCGCGGGTCCAAGCCGGTGAGCAGACGCCGGATCAGGACCGCCTGCCCGGACCACGACGGCGGCACGACCTCGGAGACGAGCGCGAACTCGACGGCCGGGGACGGGTTTGAGCCTCGCGAGCTCACGGCCGACGAGCGCCTCGGGGGCGCACCGTCGCGTCCAGCAGGTCGTCGAGTCGCGCTCGCATCGCCGCGGGGCTCCAGCGCGTTCGCGCGACCTCTCGGGAGCTTGTCGCGAGGCGCGCCCAGAGTTCGGGGTCGCGGTACAACGCGACGACCCCGGCAGCGAACGCCTCGGCTCCATCGCGGATCAGGGCGTGCTGCCCGTCCACGAGGTCCATGCCCTCGGCGCCGATCGTCGTCGTTACGAGCGGAAGACCGTGGGCCATCGCATGCACGTTCTTGCCCTTCATCCCGGCGCCGTAGCGGACCGGTGACACGAAGACGCGCGCTCGCCGGAGATGGTGCACGACATCGGGCACGTGGCCGGTCACAACGACGGACGAGGACTGCAGCGCGCGGATCTCCGCGGGGGGATGCTGGCCGATCACCCACAGGCGAGCGTCGACCTCGTCTGTGACCAGGGGAAGCACCTCGCGCACGAAGTACTGCACGGCATCGATGTTCGGGTCGTGCAGGAAGCCGCCGATGAACAGCATGTCGCGCGTGGCGTCGTAGGGCGGCCGCGGGGTCGGGTCCGGTTCGTAGACGACCGGGAGCACGACCGTGCGTGCCGCGGGGACGAGCGAGCGGACGATCTCCGCCTCCGTCTCGGTGACGGTTGCGGTGAGGTCGCTGCGTTGGATGCACTCGAGCTCCTTCGCGTGCCAGTAGTCGCGCTCGCTCGGGCCGCCCACGACCTCGGCCTTGCGTCCCTGGCGCAGGAAATGCAGGTCGATGCTGTCGTAGAGGATGCTGGCCTCGGGGAAAGCACGCCGCGACTCGTCGATCACAGAAACGGCTGCGTCCGCGCCACTCAGGAGGACGAGGTCGTACACCCCGCCACGCGTGGTCGCGAACGCAGTGAAAGACGGGGCGCTCAGGTCTACCTCGATCCCGAGCCGCTCAAGCTGCTTCGTGTACGGATCGCGCCGAACGCGCTGCTGCGTGGGGAACAGCGTCACGTGGCAGCCCAGCGATCGCAGAAGGCGCAGGATCCAAGTGAGCCTCAGGTGGCCGGCGCCGCGATCGTGGGCGGGTATCACGACATCGGCGACCAGCACGCGCGGGGCGCAGGTGCGGCGCATCCGCTTGCGCGCCCAGCTCTGCCTCAAGCGCGTCTCCGCGCGCGCCATCTTCGTGCGCGCGCCGGCCCGCCGCGGCCTGCGGCGGCTCACGGGTCCAGGAGCTCCCAGCGCGACCTGCTCAGGACAGGGCCGAAGACGGGGCGGAAGGGCTCGCCTGTGCCATAGCTGTTCTGCCAGTACACCTCGAATTCGGCGACGTTCTCGAGGCCGTCAAGCTCGCCGTAGTACCGGTCCTGCACGCTCACGCTGACGAGGTAGCGGCCACTGCCCAGGCGAAGCTCGGGGATCCGGCAGCGGATCCGGCACCGACCCGTGATCGGTTTGAGCCCGTCGGGCTCGAAGAACGATGCGACGGTGAAGATGCGCCGCCCGAAATGATCGGAGATGCCCACCCCGATGACCGGCTCGCGCAGCGTGTGCGGCGGCTCGACGAGGATCTCGGCGACCATCGCCTCGTAGGGTGCGTACCGCGCGGTCATGGCTCCGCCGTCGGTAAAGAGCGTGAGCCGGCGGATAACGGGCGTGTGATGGGCGGCGCGCGTGGGGTGGGCCCACAGGTCGAAGTCCCCGTCATCCGACGTTGCGGCATCGCTCAGATACGCGGCGATCACGTCCGGCGTGGGCCCGAACGCCTGGACCTGACCCCCCTTGAGCAGGAGGACGCGCTGACAGAGCTGCTGGACCGAGTCGATCTGATGGCTGACGAACAGAACCGTCCGCTGCTGCCGGGCGACCTCCTCGATCTTGCCGAGGCACTTGCGCTGAAATGCGATGTCGCCGACGGAGAGCACCTCGTCGACGAGCAGAACCTCGGGCTCGAGATGTGCGGCCACGGCGAACGCCAGCCGCACGTACATGCCGCTCGAGTAGCGCTTCACGGGCGTGTCGATGAAGGGCTCGATCTCGGCGAACTCGACGATCTCGGCGAACTTGCGCTGCAGATCGCGACTTCGCATGCCGAGAATCGCGCCGTTGAGATAGATGTTCTCGCGACCGGTCAACTCCGGATGAAAGCCAGTACCGACCTCCAGCAGGCTGCCGACGCGGCCGCGGATCTCGGCGCGTCCTTCCGTCGGGTGGGTTATCCGCGACAGCACCTTCAGCAGCGTCGACTTGCCGGCTCCGTTGCGGCCGATGATGCCGACGACCTCGCCCTCCTGCACTTCGAACGAGACGTCGCGAAGCGCCCAGAACGAGTTTTCGCGCAATTCGCCGGAGCGGCGGAGCACGCGCGCGATCGAGCCCTTGATCGAGCTGCCGCGTTCGCCGAGCTGATAGTGCTTGCCGAGGCCCGATGCGTGTACGACGGTGGTCGGCATGCCTACACGACGTCCGCGAAATGGCGTTCTGCGCGCCGGAAGTAGATGATGCCGGCACAGGCGAGCACCGCGGTCACGGCGGCCGACGTCAGCAGCGATTGCGGAAAGCTGCCGCCGGCGAGCGCCCAGCGAAATCCCTCGACGAGGCCGACCATCGGGTTCAGGTCATAGAGCCAGCGCCAGTTTTCGGGCACGAGCGTCGCGGCGTAGGCGATCGGCGTCGCGAACAGCCACATCTGCGTGAGGAACGGGACGATCGCCTGAATGTCGCGATAGCGTACGTTGAGCGCCGACAGCAGCAGGCCGATACCCATCGCGGCGACGAGCAGGAGTGCGATGAGCAGCGGGAGCAACAGCGCGGCCGCGGTCAGGCCGCTCCCGTAGTAGAGGAGCACGGCGCCCAGTACGAAGAGCGTGAACAGCATGTCGATCGACGCCGTCAGGACCGAGGCCAACGGGATAAGGATGCGTGGGAAGTAGATCTTCGTCAGCAGATGTTCGTTGGCGACAAGGCTCAAGCTCGAGCGTCCGAGCGCGGCGGCGAAGAGCTGCCATGGAACCAGCGCGGCGAGCACGAAGACGGGATACGGGAGGCCTGCGGAGGGCGCCGAGAGAAAGCGGCTGAAGACGATCGTGAACATCGACGCGAGCGCGATCGGCTGCAGGGCGACCCAGACTACGCCGAGCGCGGTCTGCTTGTAGCGCAGCTTCACGTCGCGCCATACGAGGAAGTACAGAAGCTCGCGATATGCCCACACCTCGCGCGCTGGAAAGAAGTCCCACCCGCGCGGCGGCGCGATGACGGTGCGCTCCCGCGCCTCGGGCGAGCCGGCAGGTGAAGCGTCGGGTCCCAGACGTCGCCCCGCCGCCCAGGCGTTCCTGGCCATCTGGCCCGTCGTCAGTTTGGGGAGCCCATTGCGCAGGAGGCGGCGCCGCCGCTCGCTTCCGCTACCGTCCCGCGCGTGAGATCCGTCTCGGCCATAAGGCGCACGAGTCTGGCGAACCGCAATCGCCTTGTCCACTAAACGTTCGGGGAAGGTTCCTGGTCCCCGGGCGTTACATACTTACAACGATATGCGCGCAGCAATAGCCGAGCGCATGCGAACGTACCGGTCCCGCTACGAGCAGTTCGGACTGCTCTACACGGCGCTGGCCCCGATGCGCTCGCTGGCGAGCATCACCGCGCGGAGGTTGGCCGAAACGTCGCAGAACATCGAGGCTCAGCTGCTGAGGATCGAGGGCGCGCAGGGGGTCCTCGGGCCCGCACACAGGGCATATGAGGGCCACTCGCCCGGCGAGAACCGCGCCATCTGGACCGCGTGGGACTGGTCGTGGGGAGGCGACGAATGGAATGACACCGACGAGCCCGAGCAATGGAAGGCGAGCCTTGTCGACGAGGTCTTGCTGTCGAACATCGGCGACGCGCGGACGATCCTCGAGATCGGGCCGGGAGGCGGGCGGTGGAGTGAGGTTCTCCACCCGCTTGCCGAACGCTTGGTGCTCGTGGACGTCACGCAGCGCGCGCTTGAGCTCTGCAGGGAGCGCCTCGGGGACGCCGCGAACGTCGAGTACATCCTGAGCGAAGGTGCGACCCTTCCCAAGGTGGCGGATTCGTCGATCGACTGGGTCTGGTCGTTCGACGTGTTCGTCCACATCGCTCCGCTCGACGTGGCCTCCTACATCTCCGAGATCGCGCGCGTCCTGCGACCTGGCGGCACGGCCGTCATCCACCATTCCGGCGAGTTGCAGCGCTTCCCCGGCTGGCGCAGCCCGATGACCGCCGTCCTGTTCGCGGAACTTGCGCGCGAGCGAGGCCTGGAGGTCACACGGCAGTTCGACTCGTGGAGCAATGGTCGCTTCGGGGTCCGCACGAACAACGACGTCATCACCAGGCTCCGGTTGCCCGCGGCGTGACCGGCGGATTGAAGGCCGCGGCCACGAGCTCGGGCGTCGACATATCGCCGCGCTGGGCGCGCGCCTACCGCGAGTACCAGCGCGGGGTGCCAAACCATCCCGGTAAGGGCAAGCTCCTGCGTGCTCTGCACGGAGTCGGCCTTCGGTCGAACAGACCCTTCGCGTGCAAGATGATCAACGGCGCCTGGTTGGCGATTCGGCCGGAGGAAGGGCTGCTCGTGGCCGAAACGGTCGGCTGGACGTGCTTCAGGGAGCGCGTGTGGGACCCGCACGTCGAGGCTTGTATCCGCACGATCCTGCGACCAGGCCAGACGGCGATCGACGTCGGCGCAAACGTCGGCTATTTCACCGCGGTGATGGCGCAGTGCGTCGGGGCGACCGGGCGAGTCTGGTCCTTCGAGCCGGTGCCCGAGACGTTCGAGCTCTTGACGCTTTGCAACTCCCTCAACGGCTACGGCCATGTCACGCCGATGAGGGTCGCGCTCGGGGCGGCCAACGGCTCGATCGAGATCACCTATGACAAGCGACATTCCGGAATCGCGACAATGCATCCCGATCAGGTCGCGGGAGACACGCAGCGAGTGAAGCTGCGCTCCCTGGACGCACTGGTCGCCTCCGGCGACGTGCAGGGGCGACCCGATTTGATCAAGGTGGACGTCGAAGGGCACGAGCTCGAAGCCCTGCGCGGTGCTCGCGAAACGATCGCCCAGGCGTCGCCGACGATCGTGTTCGAGCTGAACGAGCGCACCGCAAGGGTGGCCGGCTGGACGCTGGCCGAGCTGGCTGAGCTGCTGATCTCGGTCGGTGACTACTCCTTCTCTCTGATCGACGACGACGGAGCGCATCCGCTTGATCCCTTCTCCTTCCGGCTTGAGCGCAACGAGGCCCTCGACCCCCACGTCGACGTGCTCGCCCAGCCGGCTCGCGCTGCGCGCTAGCCGTCGTTCGCGTCCGGCAGCGATGTCATCGGACGCCGCTCGACGAGCAGCTCGCGGTCGATCAGATCCAGGATCTCCGCGTCGACCGTGGAGTCGAACTTCCGTGCCAGGAGCTTCGGGGAGCGACGCAGCAGCTCGAGGTCACCGACGCCGAATATCGCGGGCATCGGTTTGCGCGCCCAGTCGACGTACCGCAGCTCGTCGTTGACGACCGAGTCGCGCAGCGGCGAGTTCAGCAGGATCGTGTGAAAGAAGATCTCGTCGGGTACGTCGACGTGCTTGAAGAAGCGGTAGAAGCGGGGCTGTTCAGCGACGAAGCTGCGGACGTAGTCGATGGCCTCACGCGACAGCCACCAGTACGACGAGCCGCCGTAGGGCACGAGCTGCTGGGGGAATTGCCGCCGGATCGGCAGCCTGAGGTGCCAGCCGCGGGGCCTGCCGATCCGGCGCGAGTGCCAGTACGTGATCCGCTCCATCCCGTCCGCCAGCCCACCGGGCAGCCGGTCGTAGGCCATGAATGACCTTCCGCCGCTCTCGGCGAGGGTGCGCTCGATCGCCGAGGCCGGCTTGATCGGATAGTCCTGACCGGTGAGCAGCGCGACGTAATCGAACTGCGCCGAACGGCGGTACAACTCGTCCAGCCCCTCGATCGTGGCGCGCACGTGGCCGAAGGCGCCCCAGTAGAGCTTGTGGCGGCGCAGGAAGACCACGTTGTCGAGCTCCGCGAGGCCGGTGCGCGCGACGCGGTAGATCGCATCATCCGAGCGCCGGTTGATGTGGACGAGGAACAGCGCGCCCGGCGAGTCGAGCCGCCGGACGAGGCGCACGAGCTGCTCGGGCAGCTGGTGAGCCAGGATCACGTAGGCGATCCGCACGCTCGAGCTCAGGCAGTCGGGCCGGTGGCGGCTATCGCATCCATGGACGGTCCCCCTCTTGCCAGAGCCGCTCGAGCACGCGCTTGTCGCTGAGCGTGTCCATGCACTGCCAGAAGCCCTCGTGGCGGTAGCCGACGAGCTGACCATCGGCGGCCAGTCGCTCGAGTGCGTCCATCTCCAGGCTCGTGCCGTCGCCCTCGAGGTAGTCGAACAGGGCCGGCTCGAAGACCATGAAGCCGCCGTTGATCCATTCCTCGCCCGTCGGCGCCTTCTCGCGGAAGCGCGTGATCCGGTCGCCGTCGAAGACCAGCGCGCCGAACCGCGCCGGCGGACGCACGGCGGTGATCGTCGCGACGCGACCGTGCTCGCGGTGGAAGCGCAGCAGCGCCTGCAGATCGACGTCGGCGAGCCCGTCGCCGTAGGTGAGCATGAAGGTCTCGTCCGCGAGCCACGGCTGCAGGCGCTTGACGCGGCCGCCGGTGTTCGTGAACTCGCCCGTCTCGGTGAGTCGCACGATCCACTGCTCCGCCTCGGGCTCCTCGGCTTGCACCGTGCCCGAGCCGAGGTCGACGGTCATGCTGCCGCGCAGGTCGTGGTAGGCGCGGAAGTAGCCCTTGATCGCGTCGCCCTTGTAGCCGAGTGCGACGAGGAACTCGGTCAGGCCGAAGTGCTCGTAGCGCTTCATGATGTGCCACAGCAGCGGATGCCCGCCGATCTCGATCATCGGCTTGGGGCGCAGGTCGGTCTCCTCGGCGAACCGCGTTCCCATGCCCCCTGCCAGGATGACCGTCCGCATTTGACGACCTTAGTCACTTGGTTAGCCACCCGCCGCGCGACGGGTAGCGCCGTCCGCGATGGCCACAGCTGCCCGCACTCCACGACTGCGCCGTTCTGATCCGGCCGCCCCCGGCATCCAGCGTCGCCGCCACGGGCGCGGCTTTCGATACATCGACGAGGAGGGCCGCCCGGTGGGCGACGGGGTCGTCCTGGAGCGCATCCACGAGCTCGTGATCCCGCCGGCCTGGAACGACGTCTGGATCTGTCCCTACCCCGGCGGCCACATCCAGGCCACCGGCATCGACGAGCGCGGGCGCAAGCAGTACCTCTACCACCCGCGCTGGCGCGAGCGCCAGGATCGGCGCAAGTTCGACGACATGGTGCGCTTCGCGCACTCGCTGCAGGCGATGCGCGCTGCCGTCGACGGCGACCTCGCGCGCGGCGACGCGTCGCGTGAACAGGTGCTCGCGTGCGCCACGCGACTGCTCGACCGCGGCTTCTTCCGGATCGGCTCGGAGGACTATGCCGTCACGAATGAGAGCTACGGGTTGGCGACGATGCGCAAGTCGCACGTGCGCGTCAGCGGCGACACGATCCGCTTCGACTACCAGGCGAAGTCGGGCAAGCGCCGCGTGCAGGCGCTCGTCGACCCCGAGGTGGCCGAGATCGTCGCGACGCTCAAGCGCCGCCGGGGCGGCGGCGAGGAGCTGCTGGCGTACAAGCGCTCCGGGCGCTGGCGCGACGTCAAGTCGGCGGACATCAACGAGTACCTCAAGGACGTCACGCAGCTCGACGTCTCGGCGAAGGACTTCCG
>Ga0136622_10000053_pt1 | contig 36767 bp, 38 predicted proteins | sample AntDrymUQ4482106_2_FD_104803 | JGI IMG/M metagenome (GOLD analysis project Ga0136622, IMG submission 104803) | Polar desert sand microbial communities from Dry Valleys, Antarctica - metaG UQ448 (21.06) | ecosystem: Environmental > Terrestrial > Soil > Desert | place: Antarctica: Dry Valley...
AGACCGGCCGCTGCTCGACGTACACGCCAACCTCTTCGTGGAGCGGTCCTCCCAGAAGGGCATCGTCATCGGTCACCGGGGCACCCGACTGCGCGAGGTGGGGACGGCTGCACGCAAACAGATCGAGGCCTTGCTCGGCACGCCGGTCTACCTCGACCTGCACGTGAAGATCGCCAAGGACTGGCAGCGCGACCCCAAGCAGCTGCGCCGGCTGGGTTTCTAGAAGGCGGTCGGGCTACTGGTCTGTATTTGCCCAGCAGATCGAGCGACGGTTGCCGGTCTTCCACTCCGCCTCGTGGAAGTAGGTGTAGCCGAAGTCGTAGTCGATCGGGTTGTTGAGCCAGTAGGCAACCTGGTCCGAGCAGTAGTCTCTGGTTTTCACCTCGACCAGCCGGTCGCCGGGGTAGGGGTCCTTCGCATCGCCGAGGACGATCGTGCTGATCGCCCGCCAGGTGTGCGGCTCCGAGCAGGGGATCCTCGGGGCACCGACCACGTCGGGGGCGTTCACGCAGACCATCCACTCGTCGGCTGGCTTGCCGAGGAGCAGACCCTTCGCGGTCTTCGGGAGCGCGATGAAGCCGCTGACCTGGTCTCCGCCGCCGACGACGTCGCAGCGGTACCACCGGGCGCCCTTGTCCCAGGCCTCGTCGGAGGGCCGGAACCACGCCCAGTTCAGCGTGGAGCGGAGCACCGAGCTCTCCTCACCCCCGACGAAGCGCAGGAACCGCTTGCTGCAGACGTCGAAGATGTATGCCCCGAGGCCGGGGTTGTCGGCTCCTGCGCCGTCGGTCAGACGCTGCGGGAAGGTGCCGACCGCGAAGGTCTCCGCGGTGTGGTCGTCCTTGCAGTCCACCACCTCAGAGGCGTTGCTGGACTGCTCGATGTCAGCGGCGTCGAGGATCCGGCAGGTCCCGAGCTTGGGGGTCTCGATCGAGTCGATGTCCTCCTGCCCCTCCTGTTCCTGTTCACTGCTCACCGGGGCGACATCCTGGGTGCATGCCGAGAGCGCGCCGAGCAGGAGCGCGACGAAAGCAGCGGCGAGACGGTGACGCACGGTCGACCTCACGAGGGACAGGCAGTGCGGTGAATGCTACCCGCTGGGGTCTGACTAGGGCGCTTCTCGGAGGCGGAAGCCGACGTGACGGGCGACGACGGTGGCGCCGAGCCGCTCGTTGACCGCGATCATGTGGTGGTTGCTGGTGGCGTTCCAGGTGTCGGCGGCCGCCACGTCCGGCCGCTCGCGTTGGATCCAGCGCAGCATGTCGGTCTTCATCAGCAGGCCGAGCCGGTGGCCGCGGTGTGCCCTGACCACCGACGTGTCCTCCTGGAAGGCCACCCTCGGCATGTGCTCGTCCACGCACAGCAGCGAAAGTCCGGCCCACTCTCGGCTGGACCGGTGCCGCGCCATCACCCGGTACAGCGTTTGGCTACGACCTGCCATCGCCTGGTCGTAGCAGCGGATCCGGTCGGCGTCGAAGACGGCGGGCTCTTCCTCCTCTGGATCATCGAGGGGTGCGTCGTTGATCGCGTCGTGAAGGCTCACCATGTCCTCGACCATCTCCTCGGGGGTCGGGCCGACCTGGTGCACCAGCGCGTACTCCCCGGCACGGGTCAGCGCCTCGTCGTACAGCTCGTCCCATCGGCTCGACGGGCTGCCGTGTACGTCGACCCGGCGGACCGCGTTGACTCCCTGCCCCTCGCGCGAGAAGCCAAGGGCCTCGAGCGCGGGCACACCGTCCGAGCCCTCGTAGGCACCGGCGTAGATCATGGAGCGGCCGGCCTTGCCGGACATCGACATCGCCGCGCCGAGGAGCGCCCGGCCCACGCCGCGGTGGCGGGCGCCGGGGTCGACCACGCCTCGCAGGTGCGCTGAGCCGGTGTTGTCGCGCCAGGGCAGCTCGACGCAGGCGTACCCGACCAACGAGCCGCCTTCGGTCGCGAGCCACAGGCCGTCGACCGGGCGCGAGTCGCTGCCGAGCTGGAGCGAGCTGAGCCTGCTCGCGCCGACCGGTGGCGGGACCTCCAGCCCGGCTGCCGTCAGTGACGCACGGTCGATGGTTGCCATGACGTCAGCGGTCCCGAGGTCCAGCGCCATCGGGTCGATCTGCTCGATCTGCACGAGCTCATTGTTCCGTAGGCCGGTCGCCGCGGTTGTCGACGTCACCCGCCCGGGGGCTTGTACTTCACCTGCTCGGCTCTCTGCATCGCATCCATGGCTTCCTCGACCGAGAGGAGGACCGTAGTCTCCAGCGAGCTGAGTGCCCCGCCGCCGCTGAGGGCGAGCGCGACCGCCGCCATGGACACGTTGTCGGGCGCCTCCCACAGGGTGAAGCCGTCGTGCGACCCGAACGAGTACCAGAAGCCGTGCAGCCTGCCTCCCACGGACTCGATGTAGGACTTCGCGGCCTCCCTGCGATCCTCGGGCTTGCTCATCAGCCGGGCCCAGGTCTCCGGCGTGTAGCTGAACCTCGAGAGATAGAGCGGCATGGTGTTCCCTCCTCGTTGATCTCGCTGGCGCGTGGCCGCGCCGGCCACTGCCCATTGAACGCACGTCGTGGAGCCGTAGTCCACGGGGATCGGTGTTCAGAGTGCGCGACCTGCGAGCAGCGGTTAGGCTGGACCCATCATGTGGTGCGCGCTCCTCCTTGGTGGCCGCCGCGAGGTCTGAGAGCCGGACCCCTCGCTGCGGAGTCCCTGCGTTCCTCCGGACCTGACCGCCACCACAAACGAGGACTTGCACGTGACCAGCCAGACTTCCCACAACGACCAGCAGCCCAGCGGGATGCCGTTCGGGCGCTACCAGCCGTTCCCTGCGGTCGACCTACCCGACCGGACCTGGCCGTCGAGACGGATCACCCAGGCTCCGCGCTGGTGCGCCGTCGACCTGCGTGACGGCAACCAGGCGCTCATCGACCCCATGACCCCGGCCCGCAAGAAGCGGATGTTCGAGCTCCTGGTGCGGATGGGCTACAAGGAGATCGAGGTCGGGTTCCCCAGCGCGAGCCAGACCGACTTCGACTTCGTGCGCATGCTCATCGAAGAGGACATGGTCCCCGACGACGTGGTGATCCAGGTGCTCACCCAGGCGCGCGAGCATCTCATCGAGCGCACCTACGACGCGATCCGCGGTGCGAAGCAGGCGATCGTGCACCTCTACAACTCGACGTCCACGCTCCAGCGGCGGGTGGTCTTCGACCTCGACATGAACGGGATCGCCGACATCGCGGTCACCGGCGCACGGTTGTGCAAGAAGTTCGAGGAGACGGTGCCGGGGACCGAGGTGTTCTACGAGTACTCACCTGAGTCCTACACCGGCACCGAGCTCGAGTTCGCCGCGCGCGTCTGCAACGAGGTGCTCGAGGTCTTCGAGCCGACGCAGGACAAGCCGGTGATCATCAACCTGCCCGCAACGGTCGAGATGGCCACGCCGAACCTCTACGCCGACTCGATCGAGTGGATGCACCGGCACCTGCACCATCGAGAGCACGTCGTACTGTCCCTGCACCCGCACAACGACAGAGGTACGGCGGTCGCAGCCGCGGAGCTCGGCTACCAGGCAGGTGCCGACCGGATCGAAGGGTGCCTCTTCGGCAACGGCGAGCGCACCGGGAACGTGTGCCTGGTGACGCTGGGGCTGAACCTGTTCACCCAGGGCATCGACCCGCAGATCGACTTCGCCAGCAACGGGGGCATCGACGAGATCCGCCGCACCGTCGAGTACTGCAACCAGCTGCCGGTGCATGAGCGACACCCCTACGGAGGGGACCTCGTCTACACCGCGTTCTCCGGATCGCATCAGGACGCGATCAAGAAGGGCTTCGACGCCCTCGAGCGGGACGCGTCAGCCGCCGGCGTACCCGCCTCCGAGCACGCGTGGGAGGTGCCCTACCTGCCGATCGACCCGAAGGACGTCGGGCGCAGCTACGAGGCGGTGATCCGGGTCAACAGCCAGTCCGGCAAGGGTGGCGTGGCCTACATCATGAAGGCCGAGCACAACCTCGACCTGCCGCGACGGCTACAGATCGAGTTCAGCCGCGTCGTGCAGGAGCGCACCGACGGAGACGGCGGAGAGATGACACCGGAGCAGATCTACGCGGCGTTCGCGACGGAGTACCTTGCCCGTTCGACACCGCTGCAGCTGAACTCCGTGCACACCTCGTCGGCCGCCGGGTCCAAGGATGCGCTGAGCGTCAACGTGTACGTTGACGGTGCGATGCGCTCGCTCTCGGGATCCGGCAACGGACCGATCGCGGCATTCGTCAACGCACTCAACGAGATGCCGGATCTCGCCCACGACGTGCGCGTCCTCGACTACCACGAGCACGCGCTGTCCTCGGGCGGAGACGCGATCGCGGCTGCCTACGTGGAGTGCTGTATGACGAGCACTGCCGGTGACTCCACAGTTCTTTGGGGGGTCGGCCTCGACGCCAACATCGTCACCGCTTCACTCAAGGCGGTCACCAGTGCCGTCAACCGGGCTGTCAACCGGGCCATCGACCGGGCAGCACCATCCGCTCCTTGAGGTAGGCCGAACCGGGGCGCAACGGCTGGGTCTGACCGGTGCCTGCGAAGCCGAAGCGCTGGTAGAAGCGACGTGCGAGCGGGTTGTCGGTCGCCACGTCGAGATGGACCCGCAGGTCGTGCTCACGCGCCCAGCCGACCAGCAGGTCCAGCACACGGGCGCCGACCTGTCGCCCGCGCCACGTCGGCTCGACCCACATTGCCACCACCTTCACCCAGCCCTCGAGGTCGGAGAAGCCGCCGCCCATCCCCACCGGCTCGCCGTCGGCGAGGGCGAGCACGGCGGGTCCACCGCCGCTGAGCCGCTCCCGGAAGTGCTGCTCGGTGAAGCCGGCCTCGGATTCGTAGGTCGACCCGAACGCGCTCGGCGCGTCTTGCAGCGCACGCAGCCGTATGTCGCGCCAGGTCTGCCATGCGTCCGCCCCGACCAGCCGCACGTCCATGGACCCCATGATCGAGCACAGTATCGAGCACCGTATGCGCCGCGAGCGGGAAGTCGAGGGTTGGGCAAAACAGTCACAACCGTCACATTTTATTGAGAGGGTGGGGGGATGGAGCAGAGGTCGCCGACCGGCCTGATCGGGCGGGTGATCACCGGCGAGGAGACCGACCCGCGGCAGCAGCAGGTGGCTTTCCTGGTGCCACTGGTCGTGTTGCTCGGCCTGCTGGTCTGGTTCATGCCGAGCGGCAGCTTCAACGCCGCGACCATCACCGGTGTCGCCGTCGCGATCGTCGCGACGACAGCCACGTTCGCGGTCCCCTGGCCCCGCCTCCCACCGAGCGCCGTGGTCGCCATACCCGTGCTCGACCTCGCCGTCGTGGGCCTGCTGCGGCTCAACCCGAATGCCGGTGCGATCGGAGTGCTGGCCGTCTTTCCGGCAATGTGGCTCGGCAGCAGGTTCCGATCCCTAGGCGTGACGGTCGTGACCCTGGGCAGCATCGCCATGCTGGCGGTGCCGAGCTTCTGGTACTACGGGTTCGGTCTCGATGGCTGGTCACGCGCCGTGATCTTGCCGCTGGTCGCGTTCGTCATCGCGTGGAGCATGAGCGTGAATGCGCGGGTCTGGACATCTCAGCGTGCCGAGCTCGAAGCGCAGGGCGCGCAGATCGCGCAGACTCTGGAGAACCTCACCGAGCAACGGCGGCTCAGCGACACGATGATGCGCACCGTCGACGTCGGCCTGTTGACGCTGGGCAAGGACGGCGCCTTCACCTCGATGAACCCTCAGCACCAGCAGTTCATCGACGCCGCCTATCCCGCTGGACACAAGGGCGTGGCGGGACAGCTGGGACATGCGTACGCCGCCGACGCGACGACCCCGCTCACCTACGACGCGATGCCCACCATCCGAGCAACGCGCCACGAGACCTTCAGCGACTACAGCGTCTGGGTCGGCGCGGATCCTGCACACAGACGGGCCCTGTCGGTCTCGGCACGCCCGATGTTCGACGAGCAGGGTGACTTCGACGGCGCTGTGCTCGCCTACAAGGACATCACCGATCTGATGCGGGCCTTGCACGTCAAGGACGAGTTCATCGCCTCGGTGTCGCACGAGCTGCGCACACCACTCACCTCGATCATCGGCTACCTGGACCTCGTCCGGGACGGCGAGATCCAGCTGCCGGCGGAGGTGATCGGCTACCTCGACGTCGCGGGACGCAACGCAGAACGGCTGCTGCTGCTCGTCTCGGACCTGCTCACCACCACCCTCGCCGAGGGCGGCGCGCTGGACCTGCGCCTGGAGGAGACCGACCTCGGTCGTGCCATCGGGCTGAGCCTGGCCGCCGCCGAGCCGCGGGCCCGAGCCGCTGGTGTGCGGCTGCATGGGGACCTTTCCGACCGGACGGACAGGGTCGACGTGCCGACGGTGTGCGCCGACGGAGCCCGCTTCGGCCAGGTCGTCGACAACCTGGTATCGAACGCGATCAAGTACACCCGGTTCGGCGGGTCGGTCAGGGTCGACCTGGACGTGGAGGGTGACGAGGTCGTGCTCACGGTCGCCGATGACGGAATCGGGATCTCCGTGGATGACCAGGAGCAGCTGTTCACGAAGTTCTTCCGTGCCCGCACCGCCAGGGAGAACGCGATCCCCGGCGTGGGCCTGGGCCTGGTGATCACCAAGGCCATCGTCGAGGCGCATGGCGGCACGATCGAGGCCTCGAGCGAGGAGGGCGTCGGCACCACGATGCGCGTCCGGCTCCCGGTCATCAGCCGCGAGGCCCGTCACGTGGAGTCGGTGGACCGATCGGCCTAGTCGTCGCGAGCGGTGAGCGGTCTCGACAAGCTCGACCAGCCGGTGGTTGCGGTAAGTGGTCTCCCTTCGAGACGCCTCGTCCCTCGGCTCCTCAGGACAAGCGACAAGCTCGACCACCCGGCTACGTCATGGCGCGAATCGCGCGCACGGCCTTTGCGGTGACCTCCGCGACCGAGGGTGTGACGTCGATCATGGTGCCGGACTCGTCGGGGCCGAGTGGTTCGAGGGTGTCGAACTGCGACTGCAAGAGCGAGGCGGGCATGAAGTGCCCCTTGCGCTCGCCCATCCGCTCCAGCAGCACGTCGAAGTCGGCGTGGAGGTGCAGGAAGAAGATCTCGGCGGCGCCTGCGCGCAGGATGTCTCGGTAGGACCTTCGCAGCGCGGAGGAGGTGAGGACGGTCGGCGTACCCTCGGCCTGCTTGCGCTCCACCAGGGCCGCCAGCTTGCGCAGCCACGGCAGCCGGTCCGCGTCGGTGAGCGGGATGCCGTCGGCCATCTTCTTCCGGTTGGTGTCCGGGTGGTGGTCGTCGCCCTCGACCAGCTCGAGGCCGAGCTCCGTGGCCACCGCGGCGGCCACGGTCGACTTGCCGGTGCCGGAGACCCCCATCGCTACCACATGCACCAGAGGTTCGGCTGTCATTGCGACGACGCTACCGGTGCGTCACCTACGGTAGGACGGTGGCGACCTTGGTATCCGAGCGCATCGGCCAGTTCTTCCTAGGCGACGACCGGATCGAGTACACCGAGTACGGCTCCGGCGACCGCTGGGTGGTGCTGGTCCACGGCCAGCTGATGCCGCGACGGATGCACCAGCCCCTCGCCCGTGCGATCGCCGGTGACGGGTTCCACGTGGTCGCCGTCGACCTGCTCGGACACGGCCGTTCCGACCGCCCGGTCGACCCCAAGAGCTACTCCATGACCGCCTTCGGCGAGCAGGTGATCGCCCTGCTCGACCACCTCGGCGCGGAGCAGGCAGTCATCGGAGGTACGTCGCTGGGCTCGAACGTCTCGCTCGAGGTCGCCGACGTCGCACCCGAGCGCGTGCGCGGGATGCTGCTGGAGATGCCGGTGCTCGACAACGCAGTGGAGGCGGGGCTCATCGCCTTCGCGCCGTTGATGTTCGCCGCCCGCTTCGTGCCGCTGTCCATCACCACCCTGCGTGCGGTGACCAGGCTCGTCCCGCGCGGCTACGTGCCGTTCTGGGTCGGCATCATGCTGGACACGATGGACCAGCGCCCGGCGCCGATGGCGGCTGCGATCCACGGCATCTTCTTCGGCCGGATCGCGCCGTCGGCCAAGCGGCGAAGCGCGATCACGGCCCCTGCCCTGGTCGTCGGCCACCCGCGCGACCCGGTCCACCCGGCGGCCGACGCCGCGATGCTCGCCGAGGAGATGCCGAACGCACGGTTCCTGCAGGCGAAGGGGATCCTCGAGTGGCGGCTCTCACCGGATCGGCTCACCGACGAGGCGCTCGCGTTCGTCGCGCAGTGCTGGAGCCCCGGCGGGGCGCGGTCGCGGGTGTCCGCACCGGTGACCTGAGGAGACTGACGAGGTGGGGCTCTACCGCGACGAGGCAATCGTGCTGCGCACCCAGAAGCTGGGTGAGGCCGACCGGATCATCACGTTGCTGACCCGGGCGAACGGGAGGGTCCGCGCGGTCGCGAAGGGGGTACGCCGGACGACCTCGCGCTTCGGGTCACGGCTCGAGCCCTTCACGCACGTGGACCTGCAGCTCGCCGAAGGACGCTCGCTCGACGTGGTGACGCAGGCCGAAACACTGGCGCCGTACGCCGCGGAGCTGGGGTCGGACTACGCGAAGTACACCGCGGGCACGGTCATGCTGGAGACGGCTGAACGGCTCGTGGTGGAGGACAAGGAGCCCGCGCTGCAGCAGTTCCTGTTGCTCGTCGCGGCCCTGCGCGCCCTCGCCGGGGAGCGGAACCCGGGCCTCGTGCTGGACTCCTTCCTGCTGCGGTCTCTGGCGGTGGCCGGTTACGCCCCGACCTTTGAGTCCTGCGCGCGCTGTGGCAGCGAGGGGCCGCACGGATGGTTCAACCCCGCCGCGGGAGGCATGCTCTGCTCGACCTGCCGGGTGCCGGGGTCGGCGAGTCCTGGTCCTGAGACGGTCGAGCTGCTCGGAGCGTTGCTCGCGGGTGAGTGGGCGGTGGCTGAGTCGAGCCTGCCGCGGCAGCGCAAGGAGGCCAGCGCACTGGTGGCCGCCTACCTCGCCTGGCACCTGGAGCGGCGGCTCAAGTCCCTGGCCCACCTCGCCCGCTAACGACTCCCCACCGGCGGAAGGAGCTCGCGTGACCTCACGCAGGGGCCCGCTCCGCGCGCCCACCCCCCATCCCTCCGGGGCGGTGCCACCGCGCATCCCCGCGGAGGTTCTCCCGCGACACGTGGCAATCGTGATGGACGGCAACGGCAGGTGGGCCCAGCAGCGGGGCCTGCCCAGGACCGCCGGGCACGAGCAGGGAGAGCACGCGCTCTTCGACGTCGTCGAGGGGGCGATCGAGGTCGGGGTGAAGGCGATCTCTGCCTACGCGTTCTCCACCGAGAACTGGTCGCGCTCGCCCGACGAGGTGCGCTTCCTGATGGGCTTCAACCGCGACGTGATCCGTCGCCGGCGCGACGAGATGCACGAGCTCGGGGTGCGCGTGCGATGGGCCGGGCGCGAGCCGAGGCTCTGGCGTTCGGTGGTCAACGAGCTCCGCGTGGCCGAGGAGATGACCCGCCACAACGACGTACTGACACTGACGATGTGCGTGAACTACGGGGGGCGTGCCGAGCTCGCGGATGCGGCACGCTCGATCGCCCACGAGGTGGCCGCCGGTCGGCTGCATCCGTCACGCGTGACCGAGCGGACGTTCGCCCGCCACCTCTATGTTCCCGAGCTGGCCGAGGCCGACCTGGTGTGGCGTACGTCGGGGGAGCAGCGGCTCTCGAACTTCGTGCTGTGGCAGGCGGCGTACTCCGAGCTGGTGTTCACCGACGTGCTCTGGCCAGACGTCGACCGACGCGACCTGTGGCGGGCCGTGGAGACCTACGCACGTCGTGACCGCCGCTACGGCGGCGCGCTCGACGACAGCTGACCCAACGCTCACCCGCACTCGGGGCAGGTGCCTAACCCGGGTGGTCGAGCTAGTCGCTTGTCCTGAGGAGCCGAGGGGACGAGGCGTCTCGAAGGGAGACCCCTGGACGGTCACCCGCACGCGGGGCAGGTGCCGAAGATCTCCAGCGTGTGACTGACGTCGGTGAACCCGTGCTGCGCGGCGATCGAGTCCGACCAGCGCTCGACCGTCGGTCCCTCGACCTCGACCGTGCGACCGCAGGTGCGGCAGACCAGGTGGTGATGGTGCGTGGTGCTGCAGCGCCGGTAGATCGCCTCACCGTCCTCGGTGCGCAGCATGTCGACCTCACCGGCATCGGCGAGCGTCTGCAGGGTCCGGTAGACCGTCGAGAGCCCGACGTTCTCGTTGCTGCGGCGGAGCAGGTCGTGGATGTCCTGGGCACTCCGGAAGTCGTCGAACGACTCCAGCGCCGCAGCGACCGCTTTGCGCTGCCTGGTGGGTCGAGCGCCGCCAACCGACAGCGACGACGGCCCTCCTCTGTTGTCAGTGCTCGTCATAGTGGCTCCCGTGTGCGGCGTGCCGGTGGCCGTCGTGGACGTAGTCGACATGGTCGCCGTGCGGCACCGCCGGATGGCCGCAGTCGTCCCCGTGCTGGTGCTCATGCGACTCCGGTACGACGGTGTGGTCGCCAGTCTCGGGGCCGACCGGGTCCACGAAGGGCGCGACGAGTCGTTGTCGGCGGCGCACCCACAGTCCCAGCGGCCATGCCATCGCGAAGCCGGCCAACGAAACGAGGACGATCGTCGCCCCCGGCGCGACGTTGACCTCCGCGGAGGCGAGTGCCGCGAGGACCAGACCGCCGACGGCGGCGGCCGCGCCCAGGCCCATGGCGGCGAGCAACGTGGACCGGAAGCTCCGGGTGAGCTGCGAGGCGGTGGCGACGGGGACCACCATTAGGGCGCTCACCAGCAGCAGCCCGACGGTGCGCATCGCGACGGTGACGGTGACCGCGGCGAGCACCGAGACCACGATGTTGTAGGCCGGGGCGTGCAGCCCCGAGACGCGCGCGAACTCCTCGTCCTGGGCGACCGCGAACAGCTGCGGCGAGAGCCCTAGCGCCACCGCGACGACCACGACGGCGAGCACCACGGTCACCCACACGTCCGCGGAGCTGATGGTCGTGATGGAGCCGAACAGGTAGGCCTGCAACGTGGCCGCGCCCTGCCCGGCAAGCCCGGTGATGAGTACGCCGCCGGCGATCCCGCCGTAGAACAGCAGAGCCAACGCCACGTCCGCGCTGGTGTGCCCTCTCTGCCGGATCAGCTCGATCGTCATCCCGCCGAGCACGGCGACGGCAACGGCGGTGACCGTCGGGGAGGTCCCGGTGAGCAGACCGACGGCGACACCGGTCACCGCGATGTGGCCGATGCCGTCACCCATCAGGGCCAGTCGCCGCTGCACGAGGTAGGTGCCCACCGCGGGAGCAGCCAGCCCGGTGAAGAGGGCCGCGACCAGGGCGCGGATCATGAAGTCGTACTGCAGGATGCTCACGGCGGCGCCAGCCTGCTCGGGGTGTCGATCGGCGAGGTGACCACGGGCGCGTAGTCGATCGCAGGGTCTCCCAGATGATGGTGATGATGGTGGTGGTGGACCGCCGGGCCTAGGTGACCCGAGTCGTCAGTGGGGAGCGGCGCTCCGTCGTAGGCAACCTGACCATCGCGCATCACCACCGCGCGGCCGACCAGGTGGGCGAGCGGGCCGAGCTCATGGGCGACCAGGACGACCGTGGCGCCTCGTTGGGTCACCGCCTCCAGCGCCGCGGCGAAGGACTCCTGGCTCTGCTGGTCGACTCCCGCGGTGGGTTCGTCGAGGATGAGCAGGTCCGGCTCCCCGGCAAGGGCGCGGGCGATCAGCACGCGCTGCTGCTGGCCACCGGAGAGAGTCGCGACGCCGTCCCTGCGCCGCGCGGTCAGCCCGACCGTCGCGATCGCGTCGCTCACCGCACGACGGTCCGTGGCACGCATCGGCCGCAGCGGCCGCCGCCGGGAGAGCAGGCCGGCGGCGACGACCTCCGTCACGGAGGCGGGTACACCCGCGGCGGCGGTGGCGCGTTGCGGCACGAAACCGATCCGGTGCCAGTCCCGGAACCGACGCAGGGGGTGCCCGAACAAGCACACCTCGCCGTGGGTCATCGGCACCAGGCCGGTCATCGCGCGCACCAGTGTCGACTTCCCGGAGCCGTTCGCGCCGAGGACGGCCACGACCTCCCGGCGCAGATGTCCAGGTCGATCCTGCGCAGCACCGGCCGGCCGCCCAGCGCCACGGCGCCGTCGCGGACCTCGACCACCATTGCTGACTGGCTGGGGGCCCCGTCGGGAGAGTCGGCGGGGTTGCTCACGTGCATCGGTTCGCCGTGCGAAGCGCGGCCAGGTTCGCCCGCATCAGTGACAGGTAGTCCTCGCCGCTCGTGGTCTCGCCGAGCCCCTCGATCGGGTCGAGGACCGCGGTGTCGACCGACGCGTCGGCAGCGAGAGTCTGTGCGAGCTCCGGGCTGGCGAGAGTCTCGGAGAAGACGGTGCTCACCCCTGCGTCCACGACCAGGTCTCGGAGAGCGGCGACTCGCGCTGGGGAGGGCTCGGCGTTCGGGGAGATGCCGTTGATCGCCTCGAAACGCAGCCCGTAGCGCTCGAGCGCCCCGAACGCGTCATGGCTGACGACCACGGTGTCGAGCGCGCAGCTCTCGAGACCGCGAGCGTAGGCGGTGTCGATGCTCTCGAGGTCGGAGCGGAGCCGCTCGAAGTTCTCCCGGAAGCTCTCAGCGTGGTCGGGGTCGGCGTCCGAGAGTGCCCGCTCCACGCCTCGCCCGACCTGCACGAGGCTGGTGGCGTCCAGCCAGAAATGTGGGTCGTCGGGTGAGAGCAGGTCACTGGTCTCGACGACGTGCGCGGGACTGCTCTGGTCCACCGCCTCGGCGACGACCGGCTGAAGGCTCGCGTCATAGACGGCGAGGTCGGCCTCGGACACCTCGCCACGCTGCTGCACGGTCAGCTCGACGTCGTGCGGCTGCGCCCCGGGGGTGGTGAGACCGGCCACGCTCGCATGCTCGCCGGCGATGCGGGCGGCGACGTACTCGAGCGGGTAGAAGCCGGCCACGACCCGTGGCCGGCCGTCCTCCGCGCCAGCGCCGCTGCACCCGGCCACCAAGAGCGGCCCGACGAGGCCCACCACAGCCACAGCCCACGGTGCTTGGCGGCGTCTCATGACAATGATTTTCAACACAAATGACAATCATTGTCAACTCAATGTGAACGCGGCGCCGGAACCTCCAGAGTCTCGTAGGCGGAGGGCTCGTTGAGGGCCCGCGACAAGACGGGGACGGCGCCCACCTTCACGTCATACGACGAGAGCGCCCGCCGATAGCTGCCGACGTTGCGCCATCGCGTCGCGAGCACCCAGAGTTCCGGATCGTCCATGTTGCGCCCGATCGTGCCGTCGACGTAGCCGGGGCGGGTCGCGAGAAGGTCGAGCGCGGCTGCCAGCTCGTCGCGGAAGGCAGGCGCCTCGGCGTCGTCGACGCGGAACCTGCACACCGCCAGCACCACGCGACCATACGTGAAGCCGCGCACCCCGTGGTGCCACGACGGCACTGCCTCGCTACTCTGAAAGTTCGCCGTCAGCCAGGCGGCGAGAGCACCGATGGGAGTCGGGACACGCGATGGGCAAGCAGGGAAAGACCAGCCGGATCGACAGCGTCGTCTCCCTGTGCAAGAGGCGCGGGTTCGTCTACCCGTGCGGCGAGATCTACGGCGGCACCCGCTCGGCATGGGACTACGGTCCGCTCGGCGTCGAGCTGAAGGAGAACGTCAAACGCCAGTGGTGGCGCTCGACCGTGCAGTCGCGCGAAGACGTCGTCGGCGTCGACTCGTCGGTCATCTTGCCGACCAAGGTCTGGGAGGCCTCGGGTCACGTCTCGGCCTTTGTGGACCCGCTGATCGAGTGCCAGAGCTGTCACAAGCGCTACCGCGAGGACCATCTGCAGGAGGCCTACGCGGAGCGCAAGGACATCGCGGATCCCGACTCTGTCGACATGGCGCTGATCGCCTGCCCGAACTGCGGCACGAAGAACGCCTGGAGCGAGCCGCGGATGTTCAACGGCCTGCTGAAGACCTACCTCGGCCCCGTCGAGACCGACGAGGGCATGCACTTCCTGCGACCAGAGACCGCGCAGGGCATCTTCGTCAACTTCGTGAACGTGATGAACTCCTCGCGACGCAAGCCGCCCTTCGGCATCGGGCAGATCGGGAAGAGCTTCCGCAACGAGATCACGCCGGGCAACTTCATCTTCCGCACGCGTGAGTTCGAGCAGATGGAGATGGAGTACTTCGTCAAGCCGGGCGAGGACGAGGCGTGGCACCAGACCTGGATCGACCTCAGGACCGACTGGTACGTCGACCTCGGCATCGACCGGGAGAACCTCCGGCACTACGAGCACCCGAAGGAGAAGCTGTCGCACTACTCCAAGCGCACCGTCGACATCGAGTACCGCTTCGGTTTCCAGGGCTCGGAGTGGGGCGAGCTCGAGGGCATCGCGAACCGCACCGACTTCGACCTGTCGACGCACAGTCAGCACTCGGGGCAGGACCTCTCCTACTTCGACCAGGCCAGCGGCGAGCGGTGGGCGCCGTACGTCGTCGAGCCGGCAGCTGGTGTGAACCGCTCGATGATGGCCTTCCTCGTCGACGCCTACGCCGAGGACGAGGCGCCCAACGCCAAGGGCGGGGTCGACAAGCGCACCGTGCTCAAGCTCGACGCGCGGCTCTCCCCGGTCAAGGTGGCCGTGCTGCCCCTGTCGCGGAACGCCGATCTCTCACCCAAGGCACGCGGGCTGGCCGCAGACCTCCGCGCGTCGTGGAACGTCGACTTCGACGACGCGGGTGCGATCGGTCGGCGCTACCGCCGCCAGGACGAGATCGGCACGCCCTACTGCGTCACCGTGGACTTCGACACGGTGGAGGACAACGCGGTGACCGTGCGCGAACGAGACACGATGAAACAGGAGCGCATCGGCCTGGACAAGGTGGTCGGCTACTTCGCCGAGCAGCTCCGCGGCTGTTGAGCGCGAGCGGGATGTGCTGCCGGGTTTCCGTGCCGCGGACGGGCACAATATGCGCGTGCGAACTTCGAGAGGCAAACTCGTGAACCGTGCCCTGCCGGCCGTCGTCCCCGTTGTGTTGGGGCTCCTTCTCACGTCGTGTGGCGACGAAGGGACAGGCGAGACCGACGAAGCGACAGAGTCGGCAGCCCCTTCACCCTCCACCGATGTCGAGCTGCCCGACGGGGTGACGCTCACCGCCGGTGGCGAGGACCTCGGTTTCGGCGACAGCGCAACGGTCGTGTTCGAGCCCACACAACGGGTCGGCTCGGTGCTGGAGATGCAGGTCGACAAGGTGAGCGAGGGCACCCTCGACGACTTCGCCGGGTTCGTACTCGACTCCACGGTCAAGTCCTCGACGCCGTACTACGTCGAGGTCGCCGTGGAAAACGTCGGGGAGGAAAATGTCGGCGGCTTCGCGATCCCGTTGTACGGGGTGAACGAGACCAACACGTTGCTGCGGGCCTCCGCGTTCACGACCGACTTCCCACGGTGTGAGTCCAAGGCCCTGCCTGCGAAGTTCGAGACCGACGACACGTTCGAGACCTGCCTGGTCTACCTGACGCCGGACCGAGGCATGCTCGAGGCGGTGAGCTTCCGTCCCACCCAGCAGTTCGACCCCATCACCTGGACCGGAGAGATCGAGGAGCCCGAGCCGGACAAGAGTGAGAGTCCGAAGGACCAGAAGAACGACAACTGACTTGGGGCTCGACCGCCGCGCTGAGTCAGTGGGGGACAATGGGCGGGTGAGCATCACTGCGCCCGTCGTACCCCGGGAGCTCGTCCTGGGCTCGTTACGCGTGCGGCCACCGGTGGTGCTCGCGCCGATGGCCGGCATCACCAACGTGGCGTACCGGCGGCTCTGCCGCGAGCAGGGCGCAGGGCTGTACGTGTGCGAGATGATCACCTCCCGCGGGCTGGTCGAGCGGGACGAGACGACGCTAGCGATGCTGAGCTCCGATCCGGCCGAGGACATCCACTCCGTGCAGCTCTATGGCACGGACCCGGCCTACGTCGCGAAGGCGACCGAGATCCTGTGCGCGGAGCACGGCGTCGACCACGTGGACCTCAACTTCGGCTGTCCGGTCCCGAAGGTCACTCGCAAGGGTGGCGGCGGGGCGCTGCCGTGGAAACGCCGACTGCTCGGCGAGATCCTGACCGGCGCGGTGCAGGCGGCGCAGCCGTACGGCGTGCCGGTCACCATGAAGACGCGCAAGGGGATCGACGACGAGCACCTGACCTACCTTGACGCGGGGCGGATCGCGCAGGACTGCGGCCTGGCCGCCATCGCGCTGCACGGCCGCACGGTCAGCCAGTCCTACAGCGGGGTGGCCGACTGGGACGCGATCGGAGAGCTCGCCGCCTCGGTCGACCTCCCAGTGCTCGGCAACGGCGACATCTGGGAGGCGGCGGACGCGGTGCGCATGGTGCGCGAGACGGGCGCGGCCGGAGTGGTCGTGGGCCGCGGGTGCCTCGGCCGGCCGTGGCTGTTCCGCGACCTGGCCGCCGCCTTCGCAGCGCCCCCGCCGGTTGACTCGCCGGTGGCAGCCAGCACGTCGCCCGCGCTCCCGACCCTTGGCGAGGTCGCGGCGATGATGCGCAGGCACGCGGAGCTGCTTAGCGAGCACCTGGGGGAGCAGCGCGGCTGCACGGAGTTCCGCAAGCATGTGGCGTGGTACCTCAAGGGTTTCCGCGCCGGAGGCGAGCTGCGTCGCTCGTTGGCATTGGTCACGACGCTGGCCGAGCTGGACCTGCTCCTCGCCGAGCTCGACCCGGCCGAGCCGTTCCCGGTCGGTGAGCTCGCCACGCCTCGCGGCAGACAGGGCAGCCCGCGCCGCGTCGTACTCCCGGACGGCTGGCTCGACGACACCGACGGCACCGGACTGCCCCGCCGCGAGGAAACCTCGGTGCTGTCCGGAGGCTAACCGCCCTACTTTGGGTCACGGGGAATGGGATTGGTCTCGCTCGAGTTGCAGGGGTGCGACCGGGAAGGAGGCCGGCGGGTGACCGCGGTAGCCAGCGAGGCCGAGGGGCTGCGCTGGGGCACGTCGCAAGGCCGAGGAGCCCTGGCCGCCACCGTCCTGGGTTCGAGCCTGACCTTCCTGGCGGCGACAAGCATCACGGTCGCGCTGCCGGCGCTCGCCGAGGACCTCGATGCCGACGTGGCGACCCTCAGCTGGACTGTCAACGCCTACACCCTGACCCTGGCGGCACTCGTCCTGCTTGGCGGTTCGCTCGGCGACCGGTTCGGCCGCCGCCGGCTGTTCGTGATCGGCACCGTGTGGCTCACCGTCACCTCGCTGATCTGCGGTCTCGCGCCCAACGCCGAGGCCCTGATCGCTGCGCGTGCCCTGCAGGGGGTCGGCGGGGCGTTGCTCACGCCGGCCAGCCTGGCGATCCTGCAGGCGTCGTTCGTCGCCAGCGACCGGTCGAAGGCGGTAGGCGCCTGGTCCGGCCTGGCCGGGGTTGCCACCGCGATCGGCCCGCTGGTCGGCGGCTGGATGGTCGACACCTGGTCGTGGCGGCTGGTCTTCCTGGTGAATGTGCCGCTGGCCCTGGTGGTGCTGCTGCTCACGGTGAAGTTCGTGCCCGAGACCCGGTCTCCGTCAGACAAGCGGCTGGACTTCACCGGCGCGGCGCTCGCGGCGCTTGGTCTCGGTGGTACGACGTACGCACTCACCGGTCTCGGTGACCAGATGTCGATGCAGTCGTGGTTGGTTGGCGCGGCCGGTCTGGTCGCCATGGTGGCCTTTGTGCTCTACGAGCGCAGCAGCTCGCACCCGATGGTGCCGCTGGGAGTCTTCCGGAACCGGCAGTTCACCGGCGCCAACGTGGTCACCTTCGCGGTCTACGGCGTGCTCGGGTCCACCTTCTTCCTGCTCTCGGTGCAGCTCCAGGTGGTGCTGGGCTACTCGCCGGTGCTGGCCGGCGCCGCGGAGCTGCCGGTCACCGTCCTGATGCTGCTGCTGTCTGCCTACGCCGGGTCCCTGGCCGAGCGGATCGGGCCGCGGCTGCCTATGACGGTGGGGCCCCTCGTCATCGCGGCCTCCTTGGTGCTGCTTGCCGGTGCCGGCGAGGGCTCCAGCTACCTCACCGACGTACTCCCCGGCATCGTGCTCCTGGGCCTCGGCCTGTCCGCGACGGTGGCCCCGTTGACCGCCACCGTGCTCGCCGCGGTCGACGAGTCGATGGTCGGGGTCGCCTCCGGCGTCAACAACGCGGTGGCTCGTGCGGCGGGTCTGTTCACGGTGGCTGCGCTGCCGGCCATCGTGGGACTCACCCAGGGCTCGGTCCTCCAGAACCCGGCCGAGTTCAGCTCTGGGTTCCGCGCGGCGATGTTCCTCTCGGCCGGGATGGCGGCGCTCGGTGGGTTGCTCGCCTGGGTGACGATCCGCAACAAGCTGCAGGACGACCGGCACGCGTGTCCGTCCTCGCGCGTCCACGCGCGGGTCCACTGCGCTGTCGACTCCACACCACCTGCCGGCGACGGCGACGCCGATCGCTTCCGCCGAGCCGCGTAACGCCGACCGGGTGGCCGCCCCTGCAGTCCTGCTGTGCGGTAGCGAAATGATCGGTACGCTCGTGCGGTGACCACGCGGACCGTCGCCGTAATGCCTTCCGGCGGCTCGATGTCCCCGAGGTGAACGGGTCCGAGGTGGCCACGGCACTGGACGCCAAGCTGAGTGAGCAGGTGCTGGTGGTGGGTTCACCCCCACCTGGCGGTCGGGATCTCGACCTGCTCGCGCGAAGCGACGCGCACGCCGACATCGCCGAGTGGCTGAGCGACGCGGGCTTCCTCCGGGCTCGCAAGACATGGGCGAAGTTCGACGGTGACTCGACCTACGCTGTCGACCTGTCCCCTGCCGAGGCCTGGCGGTCTCCTACCTACGATCCGACTCGGCTGTTCCGAGACGCCGAGCCACTGCCTGGTTACCGCCACCTCATGCGCCCTGGCCCGGCGACCATGCTGCTCTTGGCCGCGCGAGGTCTCGTTGGGCGCAGGGGTCGGCTGACCGACAAGTCCCGTGCTCGGGTCACTGCGGCGCTGCAGCGCGACCCAAGCGCGTGGGTCGCCGCGGAGCAGGAGGCTCTCGCACTCGGGTTGGTCGGTGCTGTGCGCCTGCTGCGGACGGCGTTCGAGGCCCCACGACCGTTGTCGTCCGCTGCCCGCGCCGCCGGGATCATCGGGATCCTGCGGTACGACGGTCCGGTCCGCGCAAAGGCCAGACTGGTCGTCTCGACCAGACCGCGACGCTATCGACCCGTGATCGTCTCCTTCTCCGGACTGGACGGGGCCGGCAAGAGCACGCAGGTAAGCCGCCTGAGTGACACACTCCACCACCTCGGCTTTCCCGCCGCTGTGCAGTGGGTGGGGTTCGCGAACGGTCAGCGGCTCCACGCCGTGCTCTCGCACCTTGACCGGGGGAGGGAGGACACCGCACGGCGATGGTCGTTCCCAGAGGAGACACCAGGGCGGGAGCGGTTCATGCCTCCTGGGTTCGACACCAACCCTGTCGGCCGCCATGCCTGGGTGTTCACGATCACGGCGCTCAACCTGGTCAGGCTGTGGCGACCTGTGCTTCTGCCTCGCCCGGACACCAAGGTGCTCATCTTCGACAGGTTCAGCCCCGACAGTGCGGTGAAGCTTGACTACCACTACCGGCATCTTCGGCACCTCGAGATTCGCTGGCAACGAGCCGTGTTCAGGCTCGCGTCCCCCAAGCCGGATGTGGGCTTTCTTCTCGCCGTGCCGAGCGACACGTCCTATGCCCGGCGTGAGGACTGGACCCCCGAGAAGCTCGCGGCCATGGGGGAGGGGTACGACGAGCAGGCGCAGTCCTTTGGGCTGATCCGCCTCGACGGGACGGATCCGGTGGAGTCGCTCTGCCGCCAGGTGGCTATCGCCGCATGGCGAGGGATCTGATGACCCCTCGCCCGGAGGATGGAGCGGCTCCCGCCTGGGGACGGCGGTCGAACGAGGCGGCCACCGTCGAGGAGGTGTTCGCAGCGTTGTCGCTCGCCCTGGACCTGCCCCTGGGGTCGCTCGAACTGCGATCCCGCCTGGTCGCAGGGAGGTCGACCATCTTCATGGTCGAGACCCCGAGGCCCGTTCGAGGTCGCTCGCGCTGGGTGGTCAAAGAGCCATACACCGACTACGTGCAGCTGGACGTCGACGATCCCGTCGGCGGCGCTGAGGAGTTTCGGGCGTTGCAATGGTTGTCTGCCCACTTCGACCGGGCGGGCGGCCCGGTCCGGGTTCCCGAACCTCTGGCGCTGCTTCCCGAGGTGGGCGCTCTGGCGATGGAGTACGTGCCTGGCCCCAGCGTGCGCGACCTGATCAGATATCGGAGCCTGCGCCGCCCTACGGCGCTGCTGAAGGGCTTGGCCGGTGCGGCCGAGTTCATCAGGGGGGTGCATGCGCTCGAGCAACACGAACCACAACCGGTCAGGCTGGACGTCGAGGCGCAGCGTGTCCTCCGCACGGCCACGGAGGTCCTGCGCGCGTACGGACTCGAGCTCGACCGCAGAGTGGCCGAGACACTGGCAGGGATTCCGCCGGTGACAGTGAGCTGCCCGCAGGTGCGACTGCATGGTGACTTCGGCCCGTCGAACGTCATCCTCGCGGGGGATGGAACGACCGTCGGCATCGATATGAACCTCTCTAAGGTCGGCCCGCCAGAAGGGGACGTCGCTCGCTTCGTGGCACTGATATCGGGCGGCATCCGCTTCGCACCTGGGTTGGTCGCTCCGCCGGTCAGCTGGCTACGTCGTCGACTCGAGCGTCAGTTCCTGAGGAGCTACTACGGCACGTCGACGTACCCAGCCATGTTCGAGCTGAAGCTGATTGAGGTGCTGGCGGGTCGATGGGTGCGTCTGCGTCAGCTCGGCGAGAAGGGCGACCCGAAGTGGCTTCTGCCGATCAGGTTGCGCGCGGTGAAATGGCAGATCCGGATGCTGATGTTGGAGAGCTCGCGGCGCCTTGCTCGCGCCGTCGCGGCCTGAACCGCTCATCCGCGGGCCTGGCTGAGCAGCCGCACCCGGGGTCGCAGCGTCGGATGGGTGCTCACGCCGACGCGGCGGCGAGCCTGCAGCCACATCATCGCGGAGGTCGCGATCGTCACCGTCATCGAGGAGATCGCCAGTCCCAGGAGGCCCCAGAGCAGGGCTCCCGTCACCCCGAGCACCACGCGCAGGCCGAGCGCGAGCCAGTGCACGATCGCGACCTGCCCTTCGTGGTGGGACATCGACAGCGTGACCGCGGCCAGACCCGTGGCTACGTTGAGCAGGTAGCCGGAGGCCAGCAGCATCAGCACCGCTGCCGCGGCCGAGAAGTCGACTCCGAAAACCAACACCAGCAGCAGCGAGGGTGCCACCATCATCGGCAGCCACAGCAGGACGGCGGCGCTGGTGGTCAGCGTCGAGCCGGTGCGCAGCAGGGTCTGCAGCGGAAGCCGGTCGTCATCGACGCTCATCCGGGCGACGGTGGGCGAGAACACCACCGCCAAGGAGGTCTGTGGGATCAGCAGCAGGTGCGCCAGCCGCTGTCCTGCGCCGAACATGGAGGTGGCGAAGGGCGACAACAAGATCGCGGCCAGCCACAGCTCGATCGAGGAGTTGGCAAAGCCGCCCACCTGTGAGGCGACGAACCGCCAGTCGCGTCGAGCGGCCCTGCGCAGGTTGGCCCATCGGCCCGGGATCGCATCGGTGTGCGCCCACCGTCGGCTGAGCACCACCCGGGCAACCACAATCGGCGCCGCGAAACCCAGCACCGTCGCAGCGAGCGCCCCGACCAGTCCGCTCTCGGGACGCAGCAGGAGGAGCAGGAGCACCATCACACTCTGGCCGGCAGCGACCAGCGCGCCGCCGGAGCGGCCTTCCAACAGCCCCGCAAGCCGCACATGTCCGAGACCCCGCAGGTAGTTCGCGCAGAGTCGCTGCTCACCGGCGAGGTACACCAACGCTCCGGTAAGCAGCGCGAGCCACAGCTGCGACTGCCCGTCGCGCTGGTGCATCAGGAACCAGGTCGCAACCGCGGCCAGCACCGACACCGCGGGTAGCGTGATCGAGGTGACGGCCCGGACTCCCGCGCGGAGCTCTGCCAGGCCGGCCACGTCGTCTTCGCTCAGGCGGGCGGCCTCCCGAAGACCCCCACGGTGGACCCCCAGGAGACCAATCTGTCCGATCAGCGTCGTGGCGGTCACAATCACCAGGTACGTCCCGAACTCGTCCGCGCCGACGAGCCGGCTCACTGCCGCGCTGAGAAGGAGGTAGCCCAGCAGTGCGATCCCGTACGACGCGGCGAACCAGCGCAGCGATCGCGTCAAGGACGCCGGACCAGGGGCAGCCACAGAGCCCTCCTTCGAATCCTCGCAAGCCTAGCCCGAGGACAGGTCCTCGAGGCCGGAACCGTCGAGACCACCCATCGCGAGCTGACGTGACGACATCGCGGCTCCAGCGGTCGTTTGACCGTGCTCTGGTCACACAGCTCGCTCTAGTGGGACGTCGCCGGGGCGGTGCGTGCCTAGGGTGAAGAGATGCCCCCACCACAGGCGATCGCCTTCGATGTCAACGAGACCCTCTCCGACATGTCCCCCATGACCGACCGGTTCGCCGAGGTAGGAGCGCCACCACTGGCCCAGACCTGGTTTGCGTCCGTGCTCCGTGACGGGTTCGCCGCCACCGTAACCGGCCGGCAGGAACGGTTCGCGGTGCTCGCCACTGAGAACCTCCGCGTTCTCCTCACCGGCCAGGACCTGGACCGGGACGTGACGGATGCGGTCGAGCACATCATGACCGGCTTTATGTCACTGCCGCTGCACGACGATGTCGTGCCGGGAGTGCGCGCGCTGCACGCGGCCGGAATCCGCCTGTGCACGCTGACCAACGGGTCCGTGGAGGTTGCCGAGCAGCTGCTCGAGAGAGCTGGGATCCGCGACCGGTTCGAGGCCCTCCTGTCGGTGGAACAGGCAGAGGCGTGGAAGCCCGCGCGCGTGGCCTACGAGTACGCCGTGGTCCAGTGCTGTCTGGACCTGTCCGACGTGATGCTGGTCGCCGTACACCCCTGGGACATCGACGGCGCGGCCCGCGCGGGCATGCAAACCGCTTGGTTGCGGCGTGAGGGTCGGGAGTACCCGAGCTTCGCCGCCCACCCCGACCACACAGTGGAGTCGGTCACGGACCTTGCGGACCTGCTCGCGGGATAGCCGGGTCGGGCCGACCGCCGAGTTCGTGGCGGGCGGCCGCATGTGGTTCACTCGGCGTTTTCGTCCTCAACCGAGATGGTGGTTCCCGATGGCTCGAGCACGCCACGAAGCGGCCCGGCCACGCTCAGTGACGCCTAGTGCGTGGGCGCTGGCAGCCGCAGTCCTCGTGACTGCCGTGGGAGTCGGCGCGGCGGCGGTGCCAGACCGTGCAGCGAGGACGCAGAGCGCGGCACCTGAAGCGGCGCAGGCGCCCGCGGCGTTTGGGGATCGCCAGCCGCGGACCAGTCGCGACCAGTCCCGCGAGCGGCTGAGCGCGCAGCCGGCGGCGAAGGCACGCCGTGCCGAGCCGACACAACAAACCAAGCCGAAGGCCGTGGGCCGCAAGTACGTGACGACGGCAATAGGCGTCCGGACCGGACCCGGCGAACGGTTCGGCTGGCTCGACGTCCTCCCCAAGCACACCCCAGTCGCGGTCACCGGGACGCGCGTCGGCCCTTGGGCAGAGATCGTCCGCTCCGACAGGTCGCGCTGGGTGCGCGCGGAGCATCTGGCGAACAAGCGGCCGCCTAGCCCCAGCACATCGGTATCGACCGGCATCTCTAACGCCCCCTGCGGATCTGGATCCGCGGTCGAGAGCGGACTGACCTCGAACGCCATCGCCGTCCATCGCGCTGTGTGTGCGCACTTCCCGCAAGTCACGTCGTACGGCGGCCTCCGCTCCGACGGCTACCACGGCGAGGGCCGTGCCCTCGACATCATGATCACCGGCTCGACCGGTGACGCGATCGCCGAGTGGGTCCGCGCGAACGGTGGCGCCCTCGGCGTCAGCGAGGTGCTGTGGTCGCAGCGGATCTGGACCGTGCAGCGCAGCAGTGAGGGCTGGCGCTACTTCTCGGACCGCGGGTCGACGACGGCCAACCACTACGACCACGTCCACGTCACGGTGTACTAAGTCGCCGACCCTCCTGTCACGAGGTCGTGGTCTGTTGGCGGCTGCTCAGTTGAGGTCACGCTGGTTGAGGTCGGTGACATCAGCGATGCGCGCGTAGTCCGCGTCGCAGTGCCAGAGCGTGGCGTCGTAACGGAGGGCGACGGTGGCGATCAAGCAGTCGGTCAGGGAACGAACGGTGTCGCCGTTGCGTCGCACGGCGCGAGCGATTGCTGCCGCCGCCCGGAAGTCTTCTGCCGGGTCGACAATCAGGTCGTCGACGGTGCCCAGCTGGTCCTCGATGCGGCGTACGGTGAACGGATCGGTCGGGCCCGCGAGCAGTTCCATCGCGATCGGCCCGCAGGTCGCGATGCTGGCAGGCTCCGTGGTCGCGAGCGCGCGGAACTCAAGGTGGGCCCGGCTCTGTGTTCGTCGCAGGTGCTCGATCCACACTGAGGTGTCGACCAGGATTACCACGTGGCAGGCGCGCCGGACCGGATCGTGTCCAGGTCGCCGTCCCAGCCGATGCCTTCCAGGCTCAGCAGGCCCTCCGTGGTGGCGGTCGACCCGGCCGCTCGACGCAGAGCGAAGTCGACGGCCTCGCGTTTGGTCTTGAGGCGAAAGCGGCGCATCACCTCGGCGACGAGCACCTCGTCGATGTCGATGTTAGTGCGTGCCATACACCTAAGATACACCAAGAGAGGGGCCCTTCCTGGCTACGCGCGATGCGGAGTAGCGTCGAACCGATCGACGACAACGCACGGGGAGAGTGGAGGGCTTCGATGTTCGTGCAGGTGATCCAGGGCCAGGTCTCTGATGCCGCCGAGGTGCGTGCCCAGTTCGAGAGATGGGTGGCAGAAGTGTCTTCGGGAGCCACCGGCTGGCTCGGCAGCACGGCGGGGGTGACCGACGACGGTAGGCTGGTTGCGCTGGCGCGTTTCGAGTCCGAGGAGGCCGCACGAGCCAACAGTGACCGGCCGGAACAGTCTGCGTGGTGGGAGCAGACCGCGAAGCTCTTCAAGGACGAGCCCGACTTCCACGACAGCTCGGAGGTCGACGTAGACACTCCTGGCGATCCTGCGCAGGCCGGTTTCGTCCAGGTCATGCAAGGTCGTTCGACTGACCCGGACCGGGCGCGGGAGCTGATGGCCGACGACTCGGCGGACTGGGACGCGTTCCGACCTGACATCCTCGGGAGCGTCACCGTGAACTACGACGGTGGCGCCTGGACGATGGCGCTCTACTTCACCTCCGAGGAGGCTGCCCGCGAAGGTGAGCAGAAGGAAGCACCGCCGGAGATGCAGGAGATGATGAAGGAGATGGACTCGCTGTCGGTCGGCGAACCCACCTTCTTCGACATCAAGGACCCCTGGCTCCACGCGCCGAGCTGACCCGACTGAGTCAGCCCCCGGCGCGCTCGGCCCGCCGCAGCCCGGTGAGTGCCCAGAGGACCAGCACAGCGAACATCGCGAGGACGACCGCGTAGGCCCACAGGTTGGCGGGCTGGCCGGAGATCAGGTCCCGCGACAGCTCGAGCAGGGGGGTTATCGGGTTGATCTGCGCAGCGGTGTGGATCCACCCCTCGAGCAGCTCGAGCGGCACATAGACCGGCGCGAGGAACAACAGCAGGAAGACCGGTATCTGCATCGCGGGCCCGGCCTGCATGGTCCGTAGCCGCATGGCCACCCCGGCGCTGAACATCAGGGCGGTGACATTGACCAAGGCGGCGAGTGTATAAAGACCCACCAGGTCGACCGCACCGCCGTCGATCTGCATCCTGGCCAGGAGCGCCACGACCATGAGCATGACCCACACCACGACCGCCCTGAACAGCGCGGCAACGGCGTACCCGGCCAGGATCCCGCGGCGGTTGGGGGAGGCGAGCATCAGCCGCCGGGTGAAACCGGACTCGAAGTCTGCGGCGATCGAGAACCCCGCGAACACGCCCCCGAAGGCCGATGCCTGCACCATCACGAACGCGAACTGGAAAGCGGTGTAGCCCGAGGGGAAGTCGAACCCGGGGATCGCCTCGATGCCCGACAACGCGCCCGAGAACGCGGTGAAGAAGAACAGCGGGAACAACAGTGCCGGCACCAGAAAGGCCGGCTGCGTCAGGAAGTGATGGATGCTCCGCCAGGCGACGGCACGAGTCACATCGGAGAAGCGCCTCATGTGCGGGTCCACCTCACGCGCACGGCGCGTGAGGCGCCGAAGACAGAGACGATGACCAGTGCGATGGCGATGCCGAAGCCCAGTGCGAGCGCACGACCGTCCCACCCGGTGATGACCAGCGACCTGATCGCCTCGAGCAGGTAGGAGACCGGGTTGTACGTCGCAATCGTGCGGAACCAGTCCTGCTCGATCAGCGGCCTCGGCATGGTCAGGCTGGAGAGGAAGAGAAACACGAAGAACAGCGGGAACATCCCCTGCACGGCTTCGCCGGATCCACTACGCATGCCGAGAATCACCCCGATCGATGACAGGGCGATGCCGATCAAGATGGCCAGCACCATGATCAGCACCATCCCGGGGAATCCTGACTCGAACGTCACTCCGGCCACCAACCCCACGACCAGAAAGGTCAGGGACGAGACCAGTGACACAGCGAGTACGCCGGCAAGCTGGCCGAACAGCAACGCGTTTCCGCGAGTCGGTGTCAGTGCGAGCCGCGAGACGAAGCCGGTCTGCACATCCTTGGCCACATCGGTCCCGGCGCCCATCGTGGCGAACAACGCGGCCTGGATGAATGGTGCGGCGAGGAAGAACGCCAGGTAGGAGTCGGTCGGGAAGCCCGGAATCCTGGTGGCCGACCCCAGCCCGCCGCTGTTGAGCGCCAAGAAGATGAGCGGAAAGAGCAGAGCCGGGATGATCGATGCGGGTTGCCGCAGCGTGCGCACGATAGACCGCCGGGCCAGCTCCCTGACGTGGGTGGACGTCGAGCTCACGCGGGAGCCTCGGCCGGTCGCAGCGACTCGTCCTCGAAGGCAGCCGCCGCACCCTGGTCATCCTTGGCGAACGACTCGCCAGTCTTGGCCAGGAAGACGTCATCGAGCGTCGGATTGTGCACCTGGAAGGTGTCCATCCGCAGTGACTCCGCGTCGATCGCGCGGATCACCGCCGCGAGAGCATCCGCGCCGTCGTCCAGGTGCACGGCCACCGCGCTCGGCTTCGCCGTGGAGGCGGGCGGGCCGAACCGCGTCAGGACATCCGAGAACCGCTCACAGTCAACCGGGTCGGTCGGCACGACCTCGAGCGTGGGTCGGCCGATCTCGGCCTTGAGGGCTTCGGGCGTGCCTTCCGCAACCATCCGGCCGTGGTTGATGATCCCGATGTGGTCGGCGAGGACATCGGCCTCCTCGAGGTACTGCGTCGTGAGGAAGACCGTCACGCCTGCTTCGCGGGCGAGCCGGGACACCTCCTGCCACAGGTCTGTGCGCGACTGCGGGTCGAGTCCGGTGGTCGGCTCGTCGAGAAAGAGCACACGCGGGTCGTGCACGAGGGCGAGGGCGAGGTCGAGGCGTCGCTTCATCCCGCCGGAGTAGCCGTTCACTCTGCGATCGGCAGCATCGGTCAGCCCCATCCGCTCCAAGAGCTCGTCGCCGCGTGATCGCCGCGTGGAGCGAGGCAGGCCCTGGAGGGCAGTCTGCAGCCGCATGTGCTCGCGGCCGGTGAGCATCGGGTCCAGCGCGGCCTCCTGCAGCGCGGCGCCGATCGACTCCCGGACCTTCGCCCCCTGCTTCACCACGTCGAAGCCCTGCACCGTGGCGTGGCCGCCGTCGGGTGGGAGCAGCGTGGTGAGGATAAGCACGGTGGTCGACTTGCCGGCGCCGTTCGGCCCCAGGAACCCGTAGATCTCGCCGGGCGCGACGGCCAGGCTGACCCCGTCGACCGCCTTCGGCCCGTCCTTGAACTGCTTCTGCAGGTCGTGGACCTCGATGCCATAGTCCGTCTCGGTCATGACGACCACGGTAGACGGCGCCCGTCTGCACACGACCGGCGGATCGAGACACTGGAACTCACCTCAGGGGGCATGGAGCAACGCGTCCATGGGTTGCCTTGACAGATGAGGTTTGCTGGCGGTCCGAAGCAAGTAATGTCGCCACGATGGAGCTCACGAGCACGCGCTACGACGAGGCTGCGCGTGCGCGCTGGGTGGACGAGCCGCCGAAGCCACCCGAGCGCACGCCCTTCGAGCGCGACCGCGCACGGGTGGTGCACTCGTCCGCACTGCGCCGGCTCGCCGCGAAGACCCAGGTGGTCGGCCCGCAGACCGACGACTTCGTGCGCAACAGGCTCACCCACACGCTCGAGGTGGCGCAGGTGGCTCGTGACCTCGGGCGCACGCTCGGGTGCGACCCGGACATCGTCGAGACCGCCGCTCTGGCGCACGACCTGGGACATCCGCCGTTCGGCCACAACGGGGAGCGTGTGCTCGACGAGCTGTGCGCCGACATCGGCGGGTTCGAGGGCAACGCGCAGACGCTGCGCATCCTGACCCGGCTCGAGGCGAAGTCGGCCGACAGCGAGGGCCGGTCGGTCGGGCTGAACCTCACCCGGGCCACCCTCGACGCGAGCACGAAGTACCCCTGGACCCGTGACGCCGCGGACGCCCCGCACGGCATGCACGCGGACGGCTCCTCCCGGGCTGGTCTCAAGTTCGGGGTGTACGACGACGACCTGCCGGTCTTCACCTGGATGCGGCAGGGGGCCGTAGGCGTGACCCGCTGCATCGAGGCACAGGTCATGGACCTCTCCGACGACGTCGCCTACTCGGTGCACGACCTCGAGGACGGCGTCGTCGCCGGGAAGGTCCACCTGCCCTCGCTGCGAGATCCAGACCAGCGGCGTGAGCTGTGGGTCACCGTCCGCGACTGGTACCTGCCCGGTGTTCCCGACGACGAGCTCGAGGTGGTCTTCGCCGATCTCGTGGGGAGCCCGTCGTGGCCAGGATCGCGCGGCCCGTCGTACAACTCGAGCCGCCGTGCGCAGGCCACCCTGAAGAACCTGACCAGCGACCTGATCGGCCGCTTCTGCACCAGCGTGCAGGTCGCGACGCACGAGAAGTACGGCACTGCTGGCCTGGTCAGGTACGCCGCCGACCTGGTCGTCCCGCGCGAGGTTGCCCTCGCCATCGGCGTGCTCAAGGGGATCGCCGCTCACTATGTGATGCGCGCCGACGAGCGCGTCGCCGTACTGGCCACCCAACGCGAGGTGGTCGCCGAGCTGGTCCAGGCGCTGACGCGCGGCGACCCTGATTTGCTGCAGCCGGCTTTCCGCGACGACCACGAGTCCGCGGACTCGGATGCGGGTCGGCAGCGGGTGATCATCGACCAGATCGCGGCGCTCACCGACGCCTCGGCGCTCGCCTGGCACGCCCGTCTCTGCTGAAGTCGCCGCCGTTCGACCGCACACGAGGCAGCTCAGAACCGCCTTCGCCGAGGTCCTGGATGGGAGCCCGGATCGCTGTCCTGGGTGAGCCGTAGACTCTGCGCCGTGGCGGGCCGAATCCGGGAAGACGACATCGCGCTGGTGCGCGAGCGGGCCCGGATCGACGAGGTGGTCTCCACCTACGTCACCCTCCGCAACGCCGGCGGGGGCTCGATGAAAGGGCTGTGCCCCTTCCACGACGAGAAGTCGCCGTCCTTCCACGTCACCCCCGCTCGCAGCGTCTTCTACTGCTTCGGCTGTCAGGAGGGCGGCGACGTGATCGGCTTCCTCCAGAAGATCGAGGGGCTCGGCTTCGCCGATGCCGTGGAGCGGTTGGCCGACAAGTACGGCGTGCAGCTCCGCTACGCCGAGGGGAGCTCGCCCGGACCACGACGCGACGCCAACCTGCGCCCCCGTCTCGTCGAGGCACACAAGGCCGCGGCGACGTACTACACCGAGCAGCTCGACTCTGCAGAAGCCTCGACCGGCCGCCAGTTCCTGACCGAGCGCGGTTTCGACAAGGAGGCGGCCGACGTGTTCGGCATCGGGTTCGCACCTCGCGACGGCGATGCGTTGTTCAAGCACCTGCGCCAAAAGGGCTTCCGCGACGAGGAGCTGGTCACCAGCGGTCTCGTCGCTGCGGGGCGCAGCTACTACGACCGGTTCCGCGGAAGGTTGATGTGGCCGATCCGCGATGCCTCGGGCGACGTGATCGGCTTCGGTGCTCGGCGGCTCTTCGATGATGACCGGATCGATGCGAAGTACCTCAACACGCCGGAGACGCCCCTCTACAAGAAGAGCCACGTGCTCTACGGGATCGACCTGGCGCGCCGTGACATCGCGCGTTCCTCGCAGGCCGTCGTGGTCGAGGGCTACACCGACGTGATGGCCTGCCACCTCTCCGGAGTGAAGACGGCAGTCGCTACGTGTGGCACGTCGTTCGGCGAGGACCACGGTCGGGTGCTGCGCCGGCTGCTGCACGACCACGAGGAGTTCCGCGGCGAGATCATCTTCACCTTCGACGGCGACGAGGCCGGTCAGCGTGCAGCGCTGCGGGCCTTCGGTGGCGACCAGCAGTTCGTGGGCCAGACCTACGTGGCCGTCGAGCCCGATGGTCTCGACCCGTGCGACCTGCGGCTGCGCTCGGGCGATGCCGCCGTGCGCGAGCTGGTCGCGCGACGGATCCCGCTGTACCGCTTCGTCCTCGGCAACATCGTCTCCCGCTACGACCTCGACCGCGCGGACGGCAGGATCGACGCGATGCGTGAGGCGGCCAAGCTCGTCTCGAGCATCCGGGACCGCTCCAAGGTCGACGCCTTCGCCCGCGAGCTGTCGGGGATGGTCGGGGTCGACATGGAGGAGGCACGAGTGGAGGTACGACGCGCATCGGGTCGTCGCACGGACAGCTCGCGCGGGTCGTCGTACTCCCGAGGCTCTGGCGCCACCCCACCGCCGCAGCCGGCGCCTGCCGCGGCTCCGCTGCCCGACCTTCGCGACCCCCGCTTCGCCCTCGAGCGCGAGACGCTCAAGCTGGTCGTTCAGGCACCCGAGGTGGTGGCGCCGATGGCCGAGGGGGTCGACGGCGGTGACTTCACACACCCGACCTACCGTGCGGTCTGGGACGCGGTGAGTGCCTGTGGCGGGCCGAGCGCAGCGCCGGGCAACGAGGTATGGGTGACGAAGTTGCGCGAGAACGTGTCCGTCGAGCCGGTGGTCCAGGCATTGAACGCGCTGACCGTCGAGCCGCTGCTGTCCAGCAAGGAGCCGGATGCGGCGTATGCCGCCGCGCATGTCTACCGGCTGCAGGAGCTCACCGCGCTGCGACGGATCGCCGAGGTGAAGTCGAAGCTGCAGCGGACCAACCCGGTCGACCAGGCGGTGGAGTACAACCGGATGTTCGGCGAGCTGGTCGCGCTCGAGCAGCATCGGCGCAGCCTGCGTGAGCGCGCGATCGGCGACGGGGCTTAGTGCCCCACAACCCCTTGCGCCGCGCGCCTAACGTGCCTGCCGACGTGCTCGCGCGCGTGTCGCTCGGCCGAGGTGACAAGGTGCTCGCCGCCGCGGTCGCGGATGACGGGACGTGGCTCCTCGGCACTCGTGACGCGCTGCTCGTGGTGCCGCTGCAGCCGTCCGGCTCGGCCTCCGCAGCCGTCGAGTCAGGCTCTGCGGCGCTCGGGTCGGTCCTGCCTTGGCAGCGGATCGAGACGGTGGACTGGGACCGGGACGCCGGAAGGTTGACTGTGGCCGAGGTCGGCGACTTCGGTCAGGTGCGCCCGTCGTACTCCTTCGAGATCGACGACCCCGGGCTCTTGGCACAGCTCGTCCGCGAGCGGGTGACGGCCAGCGTCGTACTTCAGCGACGGGTCGCGGTGGCGGGTGGGAAAGGGCTCAACGTCGTCGCGAGGCGGGCACCCCGCAGTCGCGGATCCATCACGTGGGCCTACGAGTTCGACCCGGGAGTGGATCCCGACGACCCCGAGGTCACCCAGGCGGCCCGGCGGGGCCTGGAGAGCGCCGCCGAAGAGCTCGGCATGTGACTTCTCGGTGGTTGAGGAGGGCGAGGAACGAGCAACACGGTGGTTGAGGAGGGCGACGGAGGAGCCCGTCTCGAAACCACCGCACGGCAGCGGAATGCGTGAGTGGAGCCAGCCCCTGTTTGCTAACCTGTCCAGGCTGTAACACCGTCCCCTGTAGCTCAATTGGCAGAGCATTCGGCTGTTAACCGAAGGGTTGCTGGTTCGAGTCCAGCCGGGGGAGCCAGTCAGTCGCCCCAGCCCAGCTTGAACACCTCGAAGGGCGCGCCGTGCGCGACGCCGAGCCGGCTCCCTGTGCTGCGCGACATGCTCTCGAGGAACTCGGCAGGGTCGAAGTCTGCCCAACCCAGGCCCTCGATGTAGGCGCTGTGTGCGCGCAGAGACTCGACTCCGGCATCGAACGTGTCGGTGATGTCGGCGCCGTGCTTCGACCCCGGGGACCCCGCCGCCCACACCTGCTTCACGCCGTCCCACTTGGCGAGCCCGTCCTCGATCTGCTCGGTGAAGACCCAACGGTTCGATGCGTCTCGCACGGCGTCGAGAGTCGCCTTCCCGGTGACGATGTGGTCGGACTGGTTGAGCGACTCGCCACCCCATGAGTCCCGGAAGTTGTTGGTGATCACGATCTCGGGGTGATGCTTGCGTACGACGGCCGCAATGGCTCGGCGGAGGTCGATCCCGTACTCCAGCACTCCGTCGGGGAAACCGAGGAAGTCGACTTCGTCGACCCCGACGATGCGCGCCGACTCCACCTGCTCCGCCTCGCGGACCCGCCGGCACTCGTCGGGGTGCATTCCGTCGATCCCGGCCTCACCACTGGTCACCATGCAGTAGACGACGTGCTTGCCCTGGCCGGTCCATCGCGCCACGGCGGCTGTTCCGCCGAACTCCAGATCGTCAGGGTGAGCCACGACGCACAACGCGCGCTGCCAGTCCTCGGTAACGTGCTCGAGAGGCGCCGGCCGTTCGATGCTCTGCTGATCGCTCATGGCCTGAGCATGTCACCTGAGCGACGGCCCGCGAACGGTAGGCTTCCTGGGCGATACAGCGGCGCGTGCCCGCCTGTCGCGCGCCGGGGCGGTAGCTCAGCCGGTTAGAGCAGAGGACTCATAATCCTTGGGTCGCGGGTTCGAGTCCCGCCCGCCCCACTACCAGGCAATACGCGAGTACGGAAGTCTTGTTCTCGGCACCGAAAACGCCGTTGGGAACGCCAGCGCGGGTGGACACGTCGCCGCTGTCCTTGGTGTAGGTGAAGCGAACGGGGAGGGAGTCCGTGTCGGCCTCAAAGAGCGAGACGGAGAGCGCGGTCACCCGGACCAATTCGTCAGGGGGTGGGGCTTACATGCCATGAGGGCATGAGTGCATGGGCAGGTAGGTAGGTAGGTAGGCAGGGCCACAGATTCGCACCCTTCGGGAGTCAGTCGGATGCGGTCTCGGTCAGTCCGACTCGCCCGTCGCGGGCCAGCGGGAGGGTGAGCGCGAAGTGTGCGCCGGCCTCACCGGGCTTCAGCACTAACTCACCACGGTGGGCACGCGCGATCTGGCGGGCGATGGGCAGACCGAGCCCGGTGCCCCCGCTGTCTCGGGCTCGGCTCTGGTCGAGCCTGACGAACCGCTCGAAGATCCGTTCACGATCGGCTTCGGGAACACCCGGGCCGTCATCGACCACGTCGACGACGGCGTCCGCCGAGTTCGCGCTCAGCCGGAGGTCCACTCGGTGCCGGGCATGCCGGGCCGCGTTGTCGGTGAGGTTGCGCAGCGCGCGCTCGAGGTGATGACGGTCTCCGAGCACACGGACCGGCGGTGCGGTGACCACGACGTCGGGCACCCCCGCTCGTCTCAGTCGCACTGCCTCCGCGCGGACCAGGTCGTCCAGATCTACCTCGCGCACCCGCATGGCCAACCCGTGCTCGTCGGAGCGTGCGAGCAACAACATGTCGGCCACCAGCCGGTCGACCCGGTCCAGCTCGGAGAGGACCTCCGTGGTGACGGAGGGCCAATCGGTCGCCTCGGGATGCAGACCGTGGATCTCGTGAGCCGCGCGGATCGTCGCCAGCGGACTGCGCAGCTCGTGGGAGGCGTCCCCGACGAATCTTCGTTGCTCCTCCGCCCCGGCTTGAAGGCGGATCAGCATCGAGTTCATCGTCTCCGCCAGGCGGGTGATCTCATCACCCCCCCCGGGAACCGGGACCCTGGCGTCGAGCTCGCTCGCGCTATCGATGCCGGCCACCCGCCGCCGGATAGCCTCCACGGGCGCCAGAGCACGGCCCGTCAGCCAGTACGACGTAAGGGCCACCGCGAGGAGCACCAGGGGGTAGCCGACGGCCAAAAGACCGGCCACCACCGAGGTCGACTGCTCGACGGTCTCCAGGCTCTGGGCCACGAGGACCACCAACGTCCCGTCCGGGCTGGCGGTGCCGCGGGCGACCACCACAAATAGCTCGCCGTCCCCGATCGGCAGGTTCGAGCTGGTCACGACGAGGACCTCGCCGGACGCCGGGTCGAGGCTCACCACCGGGGGCTCGCCCTCAACGGAGGCGCTTGCGGCGACGACGGCACCACTGGCGTCGACGACCTGGACCAACGACTGGTCACCGTCGCCGCCGATGAGCTCGACCGAGGCCCCCTCCCGGGTCACCTGGGCAGCCACATCGGCTGCCTGTTGGCGCGCCACGTCGGTCAGCGACGCCTCGAGCTGTTGGCGTTGCAGGACGAGGAAGGCCACCGACGCCGCCGCGAGAACCACGGCAACCACCAGCGTGGCGGCCGCAGCCGTCCGCAGGCGTACGCCGCCCCACCGTTGCTGCTGGCGTGGCTCAGCCACCGGCGCCGTCCAGTCGGTAGCCGGCGCCCCGCACCGTCTCGATGGACTTGCGTCCGAACGGGTGGTCGATCTTGCGACGCAGGTACCCGACATAGACCTCCACCACGTTGTCGTCGCCGTCGTAGTTGAGGTCCCACACGCTCTCGAGGATCTCGCTCTTCGACACGACGTCACCCCGGTGGCGCATCATGAAGTGGAGCAATCCGAACTCCCGGGGGGTCAGGGCGATCTCGACGTCGGCGCGCCGCACCGAACGGGTCTTGGGGTTGAGGGAGAGGTCGCCCGCGGTCAGGAGGGTTGGCCGTTCCGGTGCGCCACGTCGCACGAGTGACCGGAGTCGGGCCACCAGGACGACAAAGGAGAACGGCTTGGTGAGATAGTCGTCGGCTCCCAGGTCGAACGCGTCGACCTGGTCGTACTCGCCGTCCTTGGCCGTCAGCATCAGGACCGGCGTCCAGATCCCGGCTTCCCGGAGTTTTCGACACACGTCGTAGCCGTTAAGGCGCGGGAGCATGATGTCGAGCAACACGACGTCGTAGTCGTTGGTCTCAGCGGCGTAGAGGCCGGCGACCCCGTCGTGCTCGACATCGACGACGAAACCCTCCGCCACCAGCCCGCGCCGCACCGTCTCCGCCAACCGGACCTCGTCCTCCACCATCAACACACGCACGCCTGACACCCCCTCGACACATCTTCCCTGTGGCGCCATCGTCCACCAGGCGGACTGAGAGCACGCTGTGGAGCGCGGCAGCAGGGGCCGGGGCCGCCTGGCAGGGCTTCTCAGCCGGGCTCAGCGTCCTCACAGCAGGCGCACTGCAGGATGGTGACATCAGGCCGCACTTAGCGGTCGATGAAGGGAGAATCCGATGCGCAACCTAAAGCGAAACGTGGCTCTGATCGGCTCCACGGCCGTCATCGCCGCCGCTGGGCTCGGCGGCATCATGACCGCCCAGGCCGACAACTCCACCAACCCGAACCAGTCGCAGAGCAGCGACGAGAAGGACGAGAAGGGCGAGGGCAACGAGGCCGACGAGGGCAACCAGGGTCCGGACGCTGACCGGGAGGAACCCGGTCACCAGGACGCCGACGAGAGCGGCGAAGCCAACGAGGGCAACGAGGGCAACGAGGGCTGACGACGGCCCAACCAGGGCCCGGACGCTGACCGAACGAACCCGGTCACCAGGACGCCGACGAGAGCGGCGAGACCGAGTAATTCGCAGAGCGCGCAGGGACGGGGTCGCCGATCAGGCGGCCCCGTTTCTTGTGCCTGTGCCCTCACTCGCCGACGCACTGACCGCCGCCGTCAAGGAACTCCCGACCCAGCTCGCCCGGTCGCTGACCTGGGACCTGGGCCACGAGATGGCCGCCCATCAAGGTTCAACATCGACACCGGGATCCAGATCCGGTCGCTACCTGGCCGGGGTGATCCCACAATGATCGAAGTTGGTCAGCAGTACTTTTCTTCGCTGCGGCCAAGATGCACAAGTTCGTGCGCGCGAGCCGAGGCCGGTGCGCCTAGTCGAGCTGGGAAGAGCACTCCGCGAAGCGCCTCAAGCCGACCGGTTCCTGATGACCCTCGCTGAGGCCTCGCGCTAGTCCGATGCGCTGGCTGGCCCAAGCACTACCCGGGCTCGGTCGAGGCGGACGCCGAGCGGCCACAGATTCAAAGTAGGTAACAAAGTGGGTAACTGAGCGAACGGTGTCGGCCTGGACGCCCGTTCTGAGCGTGAATGGTGCCCCAGGCAGGAGTCGAACCTGCGACCTTTCGCATCGACGGTGAGCGTTCCCGTGCCGTCCTTGCCAACAACCTCGGAGACCACGCTTGGGACGTTCGGCAGAACGATCACATTC
>Ga0136622_10000054_pt1 | contig 36708 bp, 30 predicted proteins | sample AntDrymUQ4482106_2_FD_104803 | JGI IMG/M metagenome (GOLD analysis project Ga0136622, IMG submission 104803) | Polar desert sand microbial communities from Dry Valleys, Antarctica - metaG UQ448 (21.06) | ecosystem: Environmental > Terrestrial > Soil > Desert | place: Antarctica: Dry Valley...
CACATCCTGGTCCAGGCCGACTTGACCGCGATAGCGCCCGGCCCGCTGACGGCTGAGGCCGCTCACGACATCGGTGCCATGGCAGAGATCGAGTCACGGGGTGGCGCGACGGTCTACCGGTTCACCGTGGCGTCCTTGCAGCGAGCCCGCAAGCTGGGATGGAGTACCGCGGAGATGCTGCAGACGCTCGAGGAACGCTCGCAGACAGCACTTCCGCAGCCACTTCGCTATCTGGTGGCCGATCTGGACCGCCCCGACGTCGCTCGACCCTCGCACGTGTCCGCTGTGCACCAGCCGCCATCGAGCGGATCCGCGCGACCCGTCCATCGCGCACCGTTGCGGGGAGCCGTTGAGCATGCGGGAGACCCCTCGATGTCGGGCTCGCTGGACATCGAGGAGGCGAGGGCCATCGTTGTCCGGCTGCGGGTGGAAGAGCTCGACACCGGCAGCGTCGGGGCATCGACTGCCACGTTCGGAGACGTGTTCGACAGTCCACTGACCACGCTGCGCGAGGCGGTCGAGACGCGTGAGGTCGTGTGGTGCGGGTACGTCGACGCCGCCGGGCTGCGCACCGAGCGACTCGTCAAGGTCGTCGCCGTCGACGAGGGCTTGGTCGAGGCCCGGGACGCAACGACAGAGGATGCCATCAGCCTCCCCCTGCGACGGATTACGGCCGCACACATCCTCCGCACCGGATCGTAAGGCCCTTTCCGCGACCCAGGCATTACCCGACAAGCATCCTGGGCCCTTACGATGGGGGCGTGGACTTCGTTCGTTACGCCGACTTGGCGGCCAGCCTGGTCAACTGCCCCGTCGACACCCACGAGGACCTCGCTGCCTACCTCCAGCGACGTCAGTGGCTGCTTCGGCAGGTCGAGGAACGCGACCTGGCCCCCGTCAGGAGGTTGAGGCGGGAGCTTCGGCCGGTCTTCGAGGCGTCAGACGCAGGTGACGAGGCCGAGGTGGTCTCGCACGTCAACGCGCTGTTGGAGAAGTACCCGGTGTCACCGCATATCGCGGGCCACGACAGCGAGACGTGGCACCTTCACGTCGCCGAACGCGGTTCTACCGTCGCCGCATTGATCACCGCCGAATGCGTGATGGGGCTGGCGATGCTCGTCGTCGACTTCGGAGCCACCCGGCTCGGTGTCTGCTCATCGAGGCACTGCACCAACGTCTTCGTCGACACGTCGCCCAACTCCTCTCGACGATACTGCTCAGATCGCTGCTCCTCGAGAGCCAACGTGGCTGCCTACCGGGCACGCCAGAGAGCCGAGACCCGCGTATGACCGACGGTCCCCTGATCGTCCAGTCCGACAAGACCCTGCTCCTCGAGGTCGACCACCCGCGTTCCCGCGACTGCCGGCGCGCAATCGCGACCTTCGCGGAGCTGGAGCGGTCGCCCGAGCACATCCACACCTACCGGTTGACTCCCCTCGGGCTGTGGAACGCGCGCGCGGCCGGCCACGACGCCGAGCAGGTCGTCGACGCGCTGCTCAGCTTCTCTCGCTACCCCGTCCCGAACGCCTTGCTCGTCGATATCGCTGACACGATGGGGCGCTATGGTCGTCTACGTCTCGACAAGCACCCCACGCATGGACTCGTGCTGACCAGCCGTGATCGCCACGTCTTCGCGGAGATCGTCCGCAGCAAGCGGATCGCGTCGATGCTCGGCGTACAGGTCGACGACACCTCCGTCATCGTGCACGCGTCGGAACGGGGAAACCTCAAGCAGGCACTGCTGAAGCTCGGCTGGCCGGCCGAGGACTTCGCCGGTTACGTCGATGGAGAGGCGCACGCCATCGCCCTCCGGCAGGATGGCTGGGCGCTGCGTCCCTACCAGACCCAGGCAGTCGAGCAGCTCTGGCACGGCGGATCGGGTGTCGTCGTGCTGCCGTGCGGGGCGGGCAAGACCTTGGTCGGTGCTGCCGCGATGGCGCAGGCCAAGGCGACCACGCTCATCTTGGTGACCAACACCGTCTCGGCCCGGCAGTGGAAGGAGGAGCTGATCCGGCGTACCTCGTTGACCGCCGAGGAGATCGGCGAGTACTCCGGCGCCGTGAAGGAGGTCCGGCCCGTCACGATCGCGACGTACCAGGTGATGACGACGAGGCGCAAAGGTGTGTACACCCACCTGGAGCTCTTCGATGCTCGCGACTGGGGGCTGGTGATCTACGACGAGGTGCACCTGCTGCCTGCACCGATCTTTCGAATGACGGCGAACCTCCAGGCGCGCCGACGGGTCGGGCTCACCGCGACTCTCATCCGCGAGGACGGGCGTGAGGGAGACGTCTTCTCACTCATCGGACCGAAACGCTTCGACGCGCCCTGGAAGGACATCGAGGCGCAGGGTTACATCGCGCCGGCAGAGTGCGTCGAGGTGCGGGTCTCGCTCACCGAGGGCGAGCGCTTCGTCTACGCCACCGCCGAGGCAGAGGACCGCTACCGGCTCGCCGCCTCCTGTGCGAGCAAGAACCTCGTCGTCGACCAGCTGATCTCGTTGCAGCCGGACGAGCAGACCTTGGTCATCGGGCAGTACATCGACCAGCTCGACGACCTCGCCGAGCACCTCGGCGCGCCACTGATCAAGGGCGAGACACCGGTCAAGGAGCGGGAGCGGCTCTTCGCGGCCTTCCGCACGGGTGAGATCTCGCTCCTTGTCGTGAGCAAGGTCGCGAACTTCTCCGTCGACCTGCCTGAAGCCACCGTCGCCATCCAGGTGTCAGGAACCTTCGGCTCGCGCCAGGAGGAGGCCCAACGGCTCGGGCGGCTGCTGCGACCCAAGGGTGACGGCCGCTCGGCCAAGTTCTACAGCGTCGTCGTCCGCGACACCGTCGACGCCGACTTCGCCCAGCACCGTCAGCGCTTCCTCGCCGAGCAGGGCTACTCCTACCAGATCGTCGACGCCGACAGCCTGCCGGCCTGACCTGGGTATCGTCCGAGCGACGGCTGGGTCGACCGGGCGGGAGCGCCCGACTTATCATGACATGCCATCCCACCACTGGTATGACGCCCTGTCACCCCCTGACTGCTCAGCGCAGTCGGCCGCGTGGCGTTGTTCCAGTTCTTAGCCTGTTTTCAGGTTTCTCTCAGGGTCAGGCTTGAGGCCGTCACCATTCGCACGTAACGTCAGGCCACTGAACGTCCGCGACGGCGCGCTCAATCCCACCCCGCCGTCCGGCCCCTGTCCGCTAGCACGCGATCCGATGGGTGGGAGCGGAGAACCCAAGTTTAGCGGCACCGTACTGCGACGAGCAGTGGTGCTCGCTCGGGGTTAAGTCATCATGTGACCGGGCGCCCTCTGCCCGAACCCGACAGCTAACTTCGCAGGCTACGGAGAGGGACTTACCCATGCGCTACACCCCGACCCACCGCGCGCCAAAGGCGACGCGTCTTACCCCCACCCGCGCCGCAGCCGCTACCGCGACGTTCGCGGCCGCAGTTGCTTCGCCCGTCTTCCTCAGCGCCGGCACTGCCGCGGCGGCCGACGACAGCACCTGGAACGCGCTCGCACAGTGCGAGTCAAGCGGTAACTGGCACATCAACACCGGCAACGGCTACTACGGCGGGATCCAGTTCTCGCAGGGTACCTGGGCAGCCTTCGGTGGGACCCAGTACGCGTCGCGCGCTGACCTGGCCACCCGCGGACAGCAGATCGCCACCGCCGAGAAGGTCCAGGACGTGCAGGGCTGGGGGGCCTGGCCGGCCTGCTCAGCCGGGCTCGGACTGACCGAGGCCGACGACTCGGGAACGTCGAACGCCTCGGATACGCGCAGGAGCGGCGGTCACCGTCACTCCCACGCCCCGACGGCTGCACCGGCCCCGACGCCTGCACCGGCCCCGACGCCTGCCCCTGCACCGGCCCCGGCGCCGAGCGGCGCCTCCTACGTCGTCAAGTCAGGCGACACGCTGTCGCTCATCGCCGACAGGGAAGGCGTTGCTGGTGGCTGGAGGGCACTGTACGCAGCCAACACCGGCGTGGTCGCGGACCCCGACCTCATCTACGTGGGTGAGCAGTTGCAACTGCCGTAAGTCAGTTGGCTCCGCAGCGGAGCCCGCTGGGGGTCAACGTCAGAGGCTCCGGATGGTCTTTCGACCGTCCGGAGCCTCATCACGTGCCGACGGGGTCGCTTCGGCGGGAGCCTGCTTCGCCGTCGCTGCCACCTCCGCCGAAACGGCTCGCGGGGTGACGGTTGGCGCTGCTAGGCTCTCCGGCTCCATGGACCGCGAGATCACCTCAGAACAATCCCATCTCGTCGAGTCCCGACTGGCTCTCGCGAGGATGCGTACCCGCACCGCCTCGATGTCTGCCGTCGGCGGCGACCGGTTCTCCAACGAGCACCTGAAGCTCACTCTCTTCAATCGAATGAAGGCCCTCGAGGACGACCCGGAGGTCCCCCTCTTCTTTGGCCGGCTCGACTACGGCGAGCCGGAGGCCGGCAGCGGAGACGGGCCGGAGGCCGGCAGCGGAGGCGGGCCGGGAGAGCGCTTCTACATCGGGCGCCGACACGTCACCGACGAAGCCGGCGATCCGATGGTCGTGGACTGGCGGGCTCCGATCTCCCGACCGTTCTACCGGGCGAGCCCTCAGCATCCGATGGGGGTCAGGCTCCGCCGCCGCTTCGGCTTTCATCACGGCATCGTGACGGCGTATGAGGATGAAGGGCTGACGGGTCGCCCGTCAGTGGCTGCATCGGGCGACGCCTCGTCGGTGGTCGTGCCAGTTGAGCCGACATCGCGAAGCGAGATCCTCGAGGCGGAGATCGAGCGCCCGCGGATGGGACCGATGCGCGACATCGTCGCGACCATCCAGCCTGAGCAGGACGACATCGTTCGTTCCGACCTGGCATCCAGTGTCTGCGTCCAAGGCGCTCCGGGCACCGGGAAGACCGCCGTGGGTCTGCACCGTGCCGCGTACCTGCTCTATGCGCACCGCGACCAGCTCAGTCGCCAAGGTGTGCTGGTGATCGGCCCGAACGACTCCTTCCTGCGTTACATCGGCGACGTGCTGCCTGCGCTCGGCGAGATCGACGCCCGGCAGACCACCCTCGCCGAGCTCGTCGCTCACGTCCCGGTCACGGTCGACGACTCGGTGGACAGCGCCCGGGTCAAGGGCGGCGCCACGATGGCGCGGGTCGTCGAGCGCGCGGTGTGGTCCGGGGTCGCCGCGGCCACCGAGGGCCTCGCGATCCCGATGGGGGCTCGCCGGTGGCGGGTCCCCGCCCACGAGGCGGACGAGATCGTGGCGCAGCTGCGCGAGCGAGGAGTGCGGTACGGCGCGGGACGCGCGATGTTGCCGCAGCGCCTTGCCCATGCGGTGCTCGTGAAGATGGAGCTCGCCGGCGACTCCCCTGACGACCGGGTCCAGAACTCGGTGGCCAGGAGCCGACAGGTGAAGAAGTACGTCGACGCCCTGTGGCCGCACGTGGACCCGAAGCGAGTCGTCATGCGCCTGCTGGGAGATCCTGAGCTGCTGAGCCGGGCGGCGACGGGTCTCCTCACCGCTGACGAGCAGCAGCTGATCTCGTGGGCCGAGCCTGCCAAGGGGCCCGTCAGCGCTCCCTGGTCGGTGCACGATGCAGTTCTCGTCGATGAGGCGCGCGACCTGCTGGACCGGACGGCCAGTCTCGGCCATCTGGTGCTCGACGAGGCTCAGGACCTCTCCCCGATGATGCTGCGGTGCGTCGGCCGGCGGTGCTCGACGGGGTCGGTGACGATCCTCGGTGACCTGGCTCAGGCGACCACGTCCTGGGGGGTGCGGGACTGGCGCGAGGCACTCGCGCACCTGGGCAAGCCGGATGCCCATCTCGAGGAGCTGAGCGTCGGGTTCCGTGTCCCTGGGGACGTGATCGACTACGCGGCCCGGCTGCTGCCTCAGATCGCTCCCACGCTGGCGAGACCGACGTCGGTTCGCCGGGCCCGCGGAGAGCTGGTGATCGACCGCGCGGTCGACGTCATCGCAGCAGGCGTGTCGAGGGTGGAGGCCGCGCTCGGCAAGGAAGGGTCGGTCGGTCTGATCGTTCCTGACGCCCTGTCGACCCGAGCCGACGAGAGGCTCACCGAAGTCGGCGTCGACCACGGCGTGCTCGGCCGAGACCCATCACCGTCCCCGGACGGCATGGTGGCTCGCGTCGACGTCGTACCTGCAAGCCTCGCCAAGGGTCTGGAGTTCGACCACGTGGTGCTCGTGGAGCCGGCCGACATCACGGCAGCTGAGGAGGACGGGCAGACGGGACTCCGCCGGTTGTACGTGTGCCTCACCCGAGCCGTCACCTCACTGGTGATCTGTCACTCCAAGTCCATCCCCGTGCCCGGAGCAGCCGCCGCGACTGAGCCGGCAGTCGCGGCCGGGTGACCTCAGCCGAAGAGTCCTCCGGCGTTCACACCCCGCGCGTCCTGCTTGAGTGCGGTGTCGATCCCGAACGCCGACGCCAGCACGATGCTGTGCAGAGGTTGCGGCAGCTGCTCGTGGAGCTGGACGACATAGTTGTCAGCCTGCGTGAACATCGTCTTCGCCAGCCCCTCCCAGGTCTTGGTGATCCGGGCGACCTCGCGGCCGGTGTGGTCCTGGATGTTGAAGTTCCAGGCGCGCCAGTTCTCGCCGTTGAGCGAGCCGATCTGCTGACCGTTGACCTCGAGGGCGAATCGGATCTTGCCGATGACGTTCTGCTGGACGATTTGGCCGAGCTCCTGCCCGTTGCCTCCCTCGACGATGATTCGCGACCTCATGAACTTGCGCGGCCGCGTCAGGGCGAGCACCACCTGGCCGTTGCTGTCCACCACTTGGAACTTGTGAGTCATGAACTGGTCCACGTCGGCCACGAACCTCATCACCTTCTTGGCCGCGCTCTGCCCGACCTGACGGACCGCGCCGACCTGTCGGCCCTGCTGGTCATAGATCGCGAACTCCTGGTTGATCTCGATCAGCTTCGCCTTCTGGTTGACGACCAGGACCGGCTCGGTGAACAGCGTTCCGCCGCCCTGTGCACCCCCGGCCTGCACTCCGGCTCGCTGCACGTCGCGCTGGACCTTCACCGTGGCGCGGTTGACGGTGACTGCGCGCGCGACGCCTCCAGGTGGGTCGGTGCCTTGCCGGCCGTGGCTCGCGATGTGCTCGCTCCAGTTGGCGCCGTCGAAGTAACGGTGCTCGTGGCGGCCCCAAGGGTCTGGATACCAGTTCGGGGCGTGCCCACCTGTCTCGGTCATGAGAGCAGACTAACCAGCGCAGGCAATGATGAGGACATGGTCTCCGAAACCTGGGCGGCGCGCTGGGAGACGATTCTGCCGGCGCCAGCGCTGGCGCTCGATCTGCTCGCGAGATACCGCGAGCCGTCACGCAGGTACCACGACCTCGACCACCTCGCGCAAGTCCTGACAGCGGTGACCGCGTTGCGCGCTGAGTCGGCAGACATCCACGCTGTCCAGCTGGGGGCGTGGTTCCACGACGCGGTGTACGACGTCCACCGCCAAGACAACGAGGAGCAGTCCGCGCGGCTGGCCGAGCACACCCTGACGACCGCAGGTCTCGACCACGCGCTGGTGGCCGAGGTCTCCAGGCTGGTCCGACTGACCGAGTCCCACGATCCCGAGCCTCACGACGCCAACGGTGCCGTCCTCTGCGACGCCGACCTCGCCGTCCTCGCGTCAGACCCTGCCGGTTACGCGGCGTACGTCGTCAAGGTCCGGGCTGAGTACGCACACCTGGACGACGCCTGCTTCGCGTCCGGACGAGCCGCTGTGTTGCGCCACCTGCTCGGGCTTACGCGGTTGTTCCACACCATGGCTGGACACGAGCGCTGGGAGGCGAGAGCCCGAGCCAACCTCGCAGCCGAGCTCGCAACGCGCTGATCCGCCGCGAATTGGGGATCTGCATGCGCCCATCGGCGTGTCGCCATGCACTTTCCCGCAATTCGCGGCACCGCGGGAGGGGCGAAGCTCGGGGCGGCTCAGGTGAGGGCCGGGCGCGCGAGCAGGAGCGAACCGGCGCCCGCGTCCAGGGTCGCCATCACGCCGAGCGGCATCGTGCACGTGGTGCTGGTGTGGCCGAAGTCGAGGTGCCGCACCATCGGCACCACGAGCGGAGCCAACCGTGCCTCGAGGACGGCGTCGAGCTCGGCGGGGTCGTTGCAGTCCGTGAACTCTCCCAGCACGAGGCCTCTGACACCGTCGAACCAGCCGGCCCGTAACAGCTGCGTCAGCAACCGGTCGACCTGGTAGGTGTCCTCGCCGATGTCCTCGAGCAAGACGATCGCACCCGCCCCCGGTCGGCTGAACGGGGTGCCGAGGTCGGCCGCCAGCAGCGCGAGGTTGCCCCCAGCGAGAACCCCCTGAGCGACCCCCTCCACCACTGTCTCGACGGTCGAGTGGGCCAACAGGTCATGCACCGACTCCGGCTCCATCAGCTGTCGCCTCAACCGCTCGGCGCTCTCACGGCTCGCTGCACCCAACGAGGTGACGACGTGCGAGTGAACCGTCGCTAGCCCCAGCCTCGAGGCGAACGCCTGATGCAACGACGTCACGTCGGAGAACCCGACGAGGACCTTCGGGGCGGCCTCGGCCAGCCGGCGCCAGTCGAGCAGGTCCACCACCCGTTGCGTGCCGTACCCACCGCGAGCGATCATCACGCCCGACACGCCGGGGTCCATCCAGGCGTTCGTGAGCTCGGCAGCGCGGGTCGTGTCGCTGCCTGCGAGGTAGCTGAGCCGTGGGTCGGCGTCGAGCACGTGGTCCCCGAGCCTGACGCGCAGCCCCCAGCTCTCCAGCCTGTCGATGCCTCTTCGGAGCCGGTCCGTCGGCACCACACCGGCTGTGGCAGGTACGCCGACCAGGTCCCCGAGCTCGAGGCGGCTGGGCCGTAGCAACGGGGTTCCGGCAGCCCGTCTCCCCATGGACACTGCCTTCCGCCTGCGCAGCCCCGAGTCTGACAACCGGCGTACGAGCTCGCGCGACGACACCGGTAGCGCACCAGCTGCGACGAGCCGTCCATAGCTGTTATCGGGGACGTCGTAGTGATCGCGTTCGAACCCTCGACGCGGGACGCCGTGAGCGGCCGCGAAGGCATGCAGCTCGACGAGGGACACGTCGCTCACCAGGTGGGACCACTGCCGTCCGTGGGCGGGCCACGACGGCGGGTCGATCAGGACGGCGATCGGTCTGTCCTCGTCAGCCGGCGCTCGAGCTCGAGCTCGCCGAGCCCGGCCGCACCGCTGAGTCCAGGAGGAGCCGCCACGAGCGGACGAAACCCGGATCGACGTACGTCTTGGACCACGAACCCCCCGGCCGCACCGCCAACCCGAGGTGGAACCGGGTGATTCCTGCTCGCAGCAGCCAGGGCACGTGCTCGGGCAGGACGTCGCCTGCCGCGACGGCCATCGCGGCGAACTCGGGTGACGCCTCCGCCATCGACACGAGGTCGTCGAAGCCAGACTCCATCCCGAGCACCGCACCTGCGGTGTGGATGCCGTCAAGACCGGATGCACCGGCTAATGCCCTCCAGGCCCGGCGCGCGTCGAGTGCATGGTCGAACGCGCGGTCGAAGGACCACGGCGCGCCGTACATCGCGTCGACGAGCGCCGCACACACCTCGGTGTCGACCTCGAGGTCAGGCGTGAGGAAGCCGAGCACGAAACCTTCGACGCCGAGTGACAGGTAGTCAGAGATGAGCCCGACCATGCGGGTGAACTCGCCGCCTTGGGTGCTGAAGCCCTCCGACAGCCGCAGCGTCACCCGCACGGGAAGGTCGGTGGCGCGAACGATGGCACTGACCTCGGCGGGCTCGAGGGACCAGGTCGCGTCCCCACGAAGAGCGCACACGTGCAGCCGGTCCGCCCCACCCTCCTGTGCGCGTTCGGCGTCAGCTGTGTGCAGGGCGACTATTTCGATGCTCGGTGTCGTCGGCTCCGCACCGCTGCTCGTCTGCGCCATGCTCATTTGAACAGAGTGCCAGGATGGGAGCCATGACGAGGGACGACCCGCTGTTGAATGCGCGTGCGCTCGTGCTGAGCGACCTCTCGGCACAAGGTCTCGTCGACCCTCACACGGTCTCCGTCGTCGAGGACTGCGTCGCCGGACGTCGCTGGTGGTTGTCTCAGTGGCAGCAGGGCGCATCCTTCGTCGATGGGCTCGTGGCACAGGACGTGCAGGACGCCTTGTTCGACGAGGCGCGCCGCTGGCCGCTGTGTGTCGACTGCGCGGACCCGGTCGAGCACAGCCTGTCGATCGAGCCCGAGCTCGGACCCGACCCGCGATGGGTCTGCTCCGAATCGGGTGCTCACATCGCTGCACTGGGCGGTTTGCGTCCACTCTGACCAGCGGGGACGCCTGCGGTGCAACGGACCCTCACCTACGGCTGAGCATCTTCTTGAGCACCCACAACGCCACGACCGCGCCGGCGGCCTGCGCCGCGTACCGCCTGAGGAGCACGCCCACCACTGTGGCGCCCAGGTCCAGCTCCGACTCCGCGGCTCGAGGCGGCCCCGCTGGCCAGGGCGTGGCGGCGGCCGGTTGCGGTCTCGCCGACGTGGCACTTCCCGTCTTCGCCGTGGTGGGCTCGGCAGGCTGGCTCGACGACCTGGCGGCCCGCGCGGCCTCGGCGGCGATCGGCGTGTCGCGGTCAACCTCGGCGTCCGCCGACGCTGCAGCGACCTCCGCGGCGGACGGCGGCGTACTCGCGGTCGAGGAGACGGTTGCCGGCTCATCAGCGCCGCCACTGCCGAGCCTGGTCTCGAGACAGGCGGTGAACTGCGCCAGCAGCTTGTCGCTCACCTCCTGCATGACGCCGCGCCCGAACTGAGCGGGTCGCCCGGTGATGGTGAGGTCCGTCTTGACCTCGACATCCGTGGCGTTGTCCCCCATGGCGGTGAGTTGCGCAGTGACTGCTGCCGCGGCCGTGCCGTTGCCTCGTTTGTCCTTGCCCTTTGCCTCGATGACCGCACGCTTCCCCTTCTCGTCGCGCTCGACGAAGCGGCCCGTACCTGTGTACTGCAAGGAGATCGGGCCGAGCTTGACCTTGCACAGGCCCTCGAAGCGCTCACCGTTGAACGATGTGAGCGCCGCACCGGGAAAGCACGGGGCGATCTGCTCGAGGTCGTTGAAGGCCGCCCAGGCGGCGTCGACCGAGACGGGGACAGTGAAGCGGTGGGAGAGTTCCATCGACGCTCGAATCCTTGAGGTGTCGTACGGCGCCGAGGGGTCAGCCGCCGACGGCCGCCCGGACCGCCCGCCCCGTCAACACCGTGGCCAGGTGCCGACGGTAGGCAGCGTCGCCGTTGGTGTCGGTCGGCGGGCTCGTCCCGTCGGCCGCAGCCGAGGCTGCATGTTTGGCCGCGTCGCCGGTGGCGGGCTGGCCGACAAGAGCCTGTTCGACCGCGCTGGCCCGGGTCGGCGTCGAACCCATGTTGACGAGACCCACCTTGGCTTGCGAGATCACGCCGCCGTCGACCTGCACGGTGACGGCGACCGCGATGATCGACCACTGCTGCGCGACTCGGGTGAACTTCTCGTAGTGCGCGCCCCAGCCTGTGTGCTTCGGGACCCGGATCTTCGTCAGGATCTCGTTCTCACCGACGGCCGTGGTGAACATGTCCTCGAAGAAGTCCGCGGCGGCAACGGTCCGCTCACCGTCGGCGCCCGCGATGACCAGCTCGGCGTCGAGGACGAGGATCGGAGCCGGCAGGTCACCAGCAGGGTCGGCGTGCACCAGTGCGCCCCCCAACGTGCCGCGGTGGCGCACCTGCGGGTCGGCGACGGTCTGCGCTGCCTTTGCCAGCAGTCCCGCGTGCTCCCTGACGAGGTCGCTTTCGGCTACGTCGGCGTGCGTGGTCATCGCCCCGATGACGATGGTGTCCGCCTCCTCGGTGATGCCGCTCAGTTCCTCGATCCGGCCGATGTCGACGAGCAGCGTCGGTGCGGCGAGTCGGAGTCTCAGCACCGGGATGAGGCTCTGCCCGCCGGCAAGCACCTTGATCTCCTCGCTGTCAGACCCGAGGGCCGTGATCGCGTCCGCCACCGACTCCGGGGCGGTGTAGTCGAATGCTGCCGGAATCATCCGAGCCCTCCTTGACCGGTGAAGCCTTCTGCGCCTGAACCGTCGCTGACCTGAGCGTTGTGCGACGGGTCCGCGTTGTCATCCACCATCGTCTTGTCCCTCGGTGTGTCCGCACCCGAAGAGGCTGTCTGCAGGGCCGTCCAGACCCGGTGCGGGGAGCACGGCATCTCGATGTCGTCGATCCCCAGATGGCGCACGGCGTCGACCACGGCGTTGACCACGGCCGGTGTCGAGGCGATCGTGCCAGCCTCGCCGACACCCTTGACCCCCAGCGCATTCGTCGTCGACGGCGACTCCGTCCGGCCGGTGGTGAAGTGCGGTATGTCTGCAGCGCTCGGGACGAGGTAGTCCACGAACGACCCTGTGACAAGCGTCCCGGCGTCGTCGTACACCGCCTCTTCGAAGAGCGCCTGGGCAATGCCCTGCACGAGGCCTCCGTGGACCTGGCCCTCGACGATGAGCGGGTTGACCACCTTCCCGATGTCGTCGACACAGGTGTAGTCGCGGATCTTCGTCTCTCCTGTCTCCGTGTCGACCTCGACCGCACACAGGTGCGTGCCGTGTGGGAAGGAGAAGTTGGCGGGGTCGAACGTCGCCTCGGCGTCGATCGAGGGCTCGATCCCGTCCGGCAGGTTGTGTGCCGCGAACACCGCCAGCGCCACATCGGTGAGTCCGACACTCGAGTCGGTGCCCTTCACGTTGAACTTGCCCGCCGAGAACTCCAGGTCGTCGGCGTCCGCTTCGAGCAGGTGGGCTGCGATGGGCTTCGCCTTCTCGATCACCTTGTCGGCCGCTGCGACCACAGCCATACCGCCCACGGTGAGGGACCGAGATCCGTAGGTGTCGAGTCCCCTCGGCGAGACCTGGGTGTCTCCGTGCAGGATCTCGATGTCGTCGAAGGGCATCCCGAGGCGGTCGGCAGCGATCTGGCTCCATGCGGTCTCATGGCCCTGGCCGTGTCCGCTGGACCCGGTGATGACCTCGACCTTGCCGCTGGGCAGCATCCGGATCGAGGCGTGCTCCCAGCCGCCAGCGGCGTACGACAGTGCGCCGAGGACCCGAGAAGGCGCCAGGCCGCACATCTCGGTGAACGTCGAGATGCCGATACCGAGCTGGACCTTGTCGCCGGCGTCGCGTCGCTGCCTCTGCTCGGCGCGCAAGGCGTCGTACCCGAAGAGCTCCTTGGCCTTCGCGGTCGCCGCCTCGTAGTTGCCGGAGTCGTACTCGAGGCCGGCAACCGTCGAGAACGGGAACTCCTCGTGCTTGATCCAGTTCTTCTCGCGGATGTCGATCGGGTCGACGCCGATCTCGGCGGCGAGCTCGTCCATCAGCCGCTCGATGGCGAACGTCGCCTCGGGTCGGCCGGCGCCGCGGTAGGCATCGGTCCAGTTCTTGTTGGTGAACACGTTCTTGCAGACGAACCGGTACGACGGGAACTTGTAGATCGAGTTGTACATGAATGCGCCGAGGATCGGTATTCCTGAGGTGACAAGGCCGAGGTAGGCGCCCATGTCGGCGAGCAGCTCCACCTTGAGACCGGTCACGGTGCCGTCCTGCTTCGCCGCAAGCGTCAGCTTCTGGATCTGGTCCCTGCCGTGGTGGCCTGCCAGCAGTGACTCGCTGCGGGTCTCGGTGTACTTGCACGGCCTCGCGAGCCGCCGCGACACCACCAGCGTGACGACCTCCTCCGGAGTGACCTGCAGCTTGCCGCCGAAGCCGCCTCCGACGTCGGGCGCGATGACCCGGAGCTTGGACTCGGAGATTTCGCAGGTGAGGGCCAGCATGAGCCTGAGGATGTGTGGGATCTGGGTGGCCGACCAGACAGTCGTCTGCTCGCCGGTGGGGTCGCACACGACGGATCGGGGCTCCATGAAGGCGGGGATCAGGCGCTGCTGGCGGAAGGTCCTCTCGATCAGGACCTCCGCCTCGCTGATCGCCTGCTCGACGTTGCCCCCAGTCTCTGCCTCAGCAGAGTCGAAGACCCAGGTCGCCGACACGTTCGTGCCGAGGTCGGGGTGGGTCAGGTCGCCACCCTCCGCGGCCGCTGCCATGTCGAGGACCACTGGCAGGTCGTCGTACTCGACGTCGACGAGCTCGACGGCGTCCTTGGCTGCGACGGCGGTGCGCGCGACGATGCACGCGACGATCTCACCGGCGAAGTTCACGGTCTCGACGGCGATCGAGGGGTGCGGCGGCGCCAGCTGGTCTTCGGTGATCGGCCAGGCGCACGGCAGGCTCCCCTGCTCGTCGTTGATGTCGGCGCCGGTGAAGACCGCGACGACCCCTGGTGAGGCCTTGGCTGCGTCCACGTCGATCGACGTGATCTTCGCGTGGGCGACGGGACTGCGGACCATCGCGAGGTGGAGCATGCCGGGCAGCGTGATGTTGTCGGTCCAGCGGGTGCGACCGGTGATGAGGCGCTGGTCCTCCTTGCGCAGGCGGGAGGACCCGACCTCCGTCGTCGGGCGGTCTTCGGTGACTGTCACGCTGTGCCTCCTGAGCGTCCGGTGCCTGCCGCGGCGTCGCTGTGGGTCGGTGTCGCAGCCGCAGCGGCGAGCACGGCCTTCACGATGTTCTGGTAGCCGGTGCACCGGCACAGGTTGCCCTCCAGGCCATCGCGCACCTCCTGCTCCGTCGGGTCAGGGTTGTCGTGCAGCAGGTCGATGCTCTGCATGATCATTCCGGGGGTGCAGTAGCCGCACTGCAGCGCATGGTTCTCGTGGAACGCCTGCTGCATGGGGTGCAGCTCACCGCCCGTCGCGAGCCCCTCGATCGTGGTCACCTCGTGACCGTCGGCCTGGACCGCGAGCACCGTGCACGACTTCACGCTCGCGCCGTCGAGATGCACGGTGCAGGCACCACAGTTGCTGGTGTCGCATCCGACGACTGTGCCGGTCTTACCGACCTGCTCTCGCAGGTAGTGCACGAGCAGGGTGCGGGGTTCGACGTCGTCGGAGTAGCCCACCCCGTCGACCTCGATGCTGATGCGAGCCATCTGCCATCCCTCTCCGACGAAAAAGGGTCACGAGCGACGCACCCCCGACGTTCGTGCCCTCAGGCACGGCTCGCGCGGCCCGACCCTTGCATGGGTGTTGGACACCTCACACACAACCCCTTGGCCGCGTGTCGCACAAGACCCTCTCGGGAAATCCTCAGGTTGGGTCGACCGTTCGGGATCTCACGCGTCGTGGTGGATGGGACCGGATATCCCGGCAAGGCGGTCACCCCTGCCGCCCCAGCGAAGGGCGATGATCTCTGCCGCGATGCTCACGGCGGTCTCCTCCGGGGTGCGGGCTCCGAGGTCGAGCCCGATGGGGCTGGACAGCCGCGTCAGCTCCTCGTCGCCGAGACCTGCCTCGCGGAGCCGCTCCACCCGGTCGTCGTGGGTGCGCCGGGACCCCATCGCCCCGACGTACGCGACGTCGGGGAGCCGCAGTGCCACCTCGAGCAGCGGCACGTCGAACTTGGGGTCATGGGTGAGCACGCAGACGACCGTGCGCCCGTCGACACGTCCGGCCCCAACCTCGTCGGTCAGGTACTTGTGCGGCCACGACACGACGACCTCGTCCGCCTCGGGGAAGCGGGAGGCGGTCGCGAACACCGGTCGAGCGTCGCACACCGTCACGTGGTAGCCGAGGAACGAGCCGACCCTGGCCACGGCGGCCGCGAAGTCGATGGCTCCGAAGACGAGCATCCGTGGCTTCGGGGCGTATGACGACACGAACACCGCCATCCCCTCGCCACGACGCTGACCGTCGGGCCCGTAGTGCAGCGTCTCGTTGCGCCCGGCCGCGAGCAGTCCGCGCGCATCAGCAGCGACTGCGTCGTCAGCGCGGCTCGAGCCGATCGACCCCTGCACGGGCTCGAGATGGTCCGTCGGCCTGATGACCATCCGACGCCCCACCCGGTCGGCGTCGTCATGAGCCACGACCGTGGCGACGGCGACAGGTTGGCCGGACCCGATATCTGCCGCGACGTCGCCCAGCTCCGGGAACGTCTGCCTGTCGACGATCTCGACGAAGACATCGAGGATGCCCCCGCACGTCAGGCCGACCGCGAAGGCGTCGTCGTCACTGACGCCATACCGCTGCAGCACGGGCCGCCTGTCGTCGATCACCTTTTGCGCGAGATCGTAGACAGCCCCCTCGACGCAGCCGCCGGAGACAGAGCCGACGGCCTCACCGTCGGGACCGACGAGCATCGCTGCACCTGGCAGTCGCGGCGCCGACTGGAATGTCGCGATCACGGTGCCGACGCCACAAGACTCGCCGGCCTGCCACCAGGGAAGCAGCCGATGGAAGACGTCACGCATCGGCGATCACCTCCAGGGCCCGCTCGAACGTCGCGATGCTGTGTCCCGCAAGGAAGAAGTCGACGAACGGAAGGGCAGCAACGATTCCGCCCTGCACGGGGGCATATCCCGGCTTGCCTTGGTGCGGGTTGACCCAGATCACCCGATGGGCAAGCCGCTGGAGGCGCTGCATCTGGTCACCCAGCTGCGCGCTGTCGCCGCGCTCCCAACCGTCGCTCACGATGACCACGACGGCACCGCGGGCCATCCCCCGCTGCCCGTGACGGTCGATGAACACCCGCGTCGCCTCCCCCAGCCGGGTGCCACCCGACCAGTCGGGCACGGCCTGACCCGCCGCCTCGAGCGCTGCCTCGCCGTCCCGCAGACGCATCGCCCCGGTGACCCGGGTGAGTCGGGTCCCGATCGTGAACACCTCCGTGCGGGCAGGGCTTGCCTTCGTCACGACGTGGGCCCACCGCAGCAGGCTGTCTGCGTAAGGGCCCATCGACCCGGAGACGTCGATCAGCACAACCACGCGCCGCGGCCGAGTCGTGCGGCGGCGGAACGTCAGCTCGGCGGGCTCGCCACCTCGGCGCAGCTGCCCCCGCAGGGTGCGGCGGGCATCGATCTCGCCTCGACGCGTGGACCGGCGCCGTCGTGACGTCCGTTGCGGCGGCGTTGGCCGGAGGAGGTTGAAGAGCCGGGCCAGCGCTGCTCTCTCGGCCGGGCTCATCGCCGCGATGTCCCGGTGCCGGAGCACCTCGGTCCTGCTCGCCGAGGCGCGGATGACGGTCTCCTTGCCGGACTCGCCTCCCTCGCCGTCTCCGTCCCCGAGGTCAGCCTGCGCGGCACGGCGCCGGGACTCCCGCGACGTGGGGGGCGCGAGGCCGGTGCCCGAGAACCAGGCCGTGAACACGTGGTCGTAGCGGTCGAGGTCCTCACGGGTCCCACACAGCGTGGCCCGCCCGGTCCAGTAGACCGCAGCCTGGTCGTCGACCCCGACCGCCGCACAGCCGCGAAGGAACGTCGTCGTCCTATCCATCGTGACCGGGACCCCGGCGGCGCGTACGGCGACCGCGAAGGCGCCGAGGATCTCCTCAACCGGGTGTGCCGGTGCCGCGGTGGTCATCAGGACAAGATCCTGGCAAGGGAGGCCTGCACCCGTTCGGCGTCCTCGCGGTACTTCAGCACCGCCCCGAGAGTGGCGGCGGCCGTCTCGAGGTCGAGGTCGGTGGCGCCCAGGGTGTGCAGGGCCTGCGCCCAGTCGAGCGTCTCGGCGACTCCGGGGGGCTTCACCAGGTCGTCGCGTGCGCGCAGTCGGCCAATGGTCTGCGCGACCTGCTCGGCGAGGCGCCGGGGCACGTCGGGCAGCCGGCGCCGGACGATCTCGATCTCCCGCGTGAGACCGGGATGGTCGATCCAGTGGTAGAGGCAGCGGCGCTTGAGCGCGTCGTGCACCTCGCGGGTGCGGTTCGACGTGAGGACCACGATGGGGGGCGTGGCAGCGACGACGGTGCCGTACTCGGGGATGGTCACCTGGTTCGTCGAGAGCACCTCGAGGAGGAACGCCTCGAACTCGTCGTCGGCGCGGTCGATCTCGTCGATGAGAAGCACGACGGGGCTGTCGCGCAACGCCTGAAGGATCGGGCGGGCGAGCAGGAACCGCTCGTCGAACAGCGACTTCTCGACCTCGCTCTGGTCGACCGCACGGTCACCGGTGACTGCCTCCACCGTGCGCAGGTGCAGGATCTGGCGGGCGAAGTCCCAGTCGTAGAGCGCCTGGCTGGCATCGATTCCCTCGTGGCACTGCAGCCGGATGAGCTTGAGGTCGAGTGCCTCGGCAAGCGCCTCGGCCAACGCGGTCTTCCCAGTGCCGGGCTCACCCTCGAGCAGGAGCGGGCGGTGCATGGCCAGGGCGAGATAGCCGATCGTGGCCAGTCCGTCATCGGTGAGATAGCCGGTCTGCGACAGCCGCACTTGCAGTGCGGCGGCGGACGTGACCTCGGCGAGTCGGTACGGTTTCGCGGCATCGGTGGGAAGGGACATCAGACCAGCCTGGTATATCGCGCGCCATTCCCCAAGAGCCTCAGCGGTGTCCACGTCGCGACCCGACCCCAGGTCACCGCACTCGAACTGGTCGACGCGGTTGTCGGCGAGGTAGTCGCGGGCACCGCTGTCTCCCCTGGCCACCTCGATCACCCCGGTCCAGTGCTCGCGGCCGATCAGGACGGGGTGGCCTGGCACCCCGTCGTACGCCGCCCGAGCCAGCGTGTCCGGCCCCGCCTCGACGAGCAGCCGGCGTACGACGGGCTCGCTGACGTCGGGAGTGTCGACGAGCATCACGAGCACCCCGATGTCGTCGGGCCGTTCGAGCATGACCTGGCTCAGTCCGGCGCGCAGCGACGCGCCCATGCCCTCGTCCCAGTCGGGGGCCTCGACGACTGCGCAGCCCGCCGGCACCAGCCTTCGCACGGTCTCGCCCTCCGCCCCGATGACCACATAGACCGCCGAAGCGCCGGCCGCCTGCAAGGTCTCGGCCGCGCGAGCGACCCACGGCGTGCCGTCGCCGCCGCGGACAAGCGCCTTCGGCTGGCCCAGTCTCCGCCCCGCACCGGCGGCCAGCACCAGGCCGACGACCTGACGGCCTGGACCTCCTGTGGTTGACCGGGGCTGCATACAGACAACGTTACGTTCCGGCGGGATTGCCGCGCTCAGCCGGCGGCGCGTGTCCGGGACACTAGCTCCACCTCGCGCATGGCGCGCAGCACGTTGCCATGGGCGAGCCTGGTCAGCTCGGTGTCGGACCAGCCGCGGCCGCGAAGCGTGTCCAGCAGCAGCGGATAGCTCGACACATCACCCATCCGCTCGGGGAAGAACGTCGCGCCGTCGTAGTCGCCGCCGAGCCCGACGTGGTCGACGCCCGCGACCTCCCGGACGTGCTCGGCGTGGTCCGCCACGTCGTCGACCGTGCAGGCAGGTGGCGGGTGGGTCTGCATCCGTTCGGCGAGCACCGGGTCGACGTCGGAGAAGCGGCGGCGGTCGCCACCACGCCCCTCGGTGACGTCGAGACACTCCGCGTACCAGTCCGCGACGCCCTGGTGCACGAACATCGGGACGAACGTCACCATGCAGACGCCGCCTCCCCGCGCCATGTCCGCGAGCACGTCATCGGGGACGTTCCGGTCGCTGTCACACAGCGCCTTGGCGCAGCTGTGGCTGAAGACCACCGGTGCGACCGTGGTCTCCAGCGCGTCGCGCATCACGTCGGGCGACACGTGGGAGAGGTCGACGAACATGCCGAGCCGGTTCATCTCCCGCACGACTCCGCGGCCGAAGTCGCTCAGTCCGCCGAGGATAGGCTCGTCGGTGGCGGAGTCGGCCCACGGCACGTTCTCGTTGTGGGTCAGCGTCAGGTAGCGGACGCCGAGCTCATACATCATCCGCAGGGTCCCGAGCGAGCCGCCGATGCTGTGGCCTCCCTCCATGCCCAGCAGCGAGGCGACTCGTCCGGACTCGACGGCGAGATCGACGTCGGCCGCGGTGGTCGCGAGCGAGAGGCGGTCGTCATACCGGGCGACGAGGCGCTTGACGAAGTCGATCTGCTCCAGCGTGGCCGTCACCGCTGAGTCGCCGACCAGCCTGCACGGGACATACACCGACCAGAACTGTGCGCCCACCCGTCCCCGGCGTAGCCGGGGCAGGTCCGTCTGGAGTCGCGGCTCGCCCGCGAGCAGGTCGGCCTGGTCGAGCTCGTAGCCACACAGCTCGCGCATTGCCCAGGGCAGGTCGTTGTGGCCGTCGAAGACATACGGCGGGTCGGTCACAAGGGCATCCTCGCAGCGGCGTGCGATAGTCGACCCATGCCCCCGCTGACCCCGGACGAGGCGGCCGCCGTCGCGGCCGTCGACGACGAGGAGGTCCGGCGCGACCTGTGCGACCTCGTCGCGATCGCATCCGTCGACGGCACCCCGGGCGAGGCCGAGGTGCAGCGCTGGGGGGCGGTCCGACTCGCCGAGCTCGGCCTCACCGTCGACTGCTGGGACATCGACGTCGCCGCCGAGCAGCGACAGCCCGACTTCCCCGGGATGGAGGTCGAGCGCGCCACGGCCGTTGGTTGCGTCGGGGTCATGGGCGATGCCACGGATACGCCGGCGCTGGCGCTCTACGGACACACCGACGTCGTACCGCCGGGCGATCTTGAGCACTGGCCTGTCGCAGACCCGTTCACCCTCCGGGTAGTGGACGGGATCGGCTGGGGCCGCGGCTCCTGCGACATGAAAGCCGGCGTCGCGGCAGCGCTCGGCGCGGTGGCAGCCGTACGGCGATCCGGCGTGCCGCTAGCGGCGCCATTGGCCGTGCATCTGGTCAGCGGCGAGGAGGACGGTGGCCTCGGTGCCTTCGCGACCTTGCGTCGAGGCCATCGTGCGTCGGCGTGCATCAGCGGCGAGCCAACGGGTGGCGACCTGATCCTGGCCAACGCGGGCTCGCTCACGTTCCGGCTGGAGGTTCCAGGACTGGCGACCCACGGCTCGACCCGCGGCCGCGGCGTCAGCGCGGTCGAGAAGTTCGAGGTGGTTCACCGGCGCCTCCGCGAGCTCGAGACAACCCGCAATGCGACCTCGGCACCGCTCTTCGAGCACCTGGACCTGCCCTGGCCACTGTCGGTGGGCGTCGTGACGGCAGGTGGCTGGGCGAGCACGGTGCCGGACCTGCTGGTCGCCGAGGGCCGCTACGGCGTACGTATCGACGAGACCGTGGACGACGCGATGCGGATCTTCGAAGAGGCGGTCACCGACGCGAGCGAGGCTGACCCGTGGCTCGGCGACCACGCGGTGCGGGTCTCATGGCCGGGCGGCATGTTCGCTCCCGGCTCTCTGCCGGCAGGTCATCCGCTCCTGAGCCGGGTCGCCGAGGCCGTCACCGATGTCGCCGGACGTCGGCCGCGGGCCGTCGGGGGCCCGTACGGCTCTGACCTGCGCCACTACGCGGCCGCCGGGGTCCCAATGCTCCAGTACGGGCCGGGAGATGTGCGGTATGCCCACGCGACCGACGAGCACGTCGCTCTCGAGGACGTGTACTCGTGTGCTCGTGTGTACGCCGTGCTGGCCGTGCGCGCATGCGGTCTCATCCCCCCGCAGCTGCGGGAGACTGCAGGGCGACACGCCGGGTGACACCTGCAATCTCCCGCAATTGACGGAGGGTGGGATCAGCGGTTCAGTGCCTGACGTCGATGACGATCCGGCTCGGCGACTGGAGCTTGAGCACCCGGAAGTCTGAGCGGTGCCGAAGCGCCAGACCAAACGACACCTGGCCTTCGAAGTCGCCGGTGAAAGCGACGCCGCGCAGGACCGGCAACCGGTACTGCTGCAGCTGTGCGCCCTCGTAGACGTTGGTGCCGTGCGCGTTGTGAGCCTTGGCCGGTGACAAGGTGATGGCGATGAACGAGCGGCCACGGAGAGGAACGGCCTGTCCCGAACCGTCGTACCTCAATGAGCGCACGTACCTCACCGTGGAGCCCGGCACCCGTCCGTCGAGGTCGATGACGACGCGGTCGAAGCGCCGGTGCTCGCCGACCCGAAGGTCGACGACCTTCGGGGTTGGCGACACGCTGTGGGTGACGTGGACCGGGGCGGTGTCCCACACCGGCCGGGCAAGACTCGCGGGAGCAGTGGCGACACTGCTCACCAGTGCCGCGGTAACGGCCACCACCGACATCGTCAGTTTCCTCATGATGCACCTCCGTGCAGTTGTGGGTCTCGCCGTCAGGACACTGGAAACCTCGTGCCTGGTACACGCGCAGGGCAGGTCAGCGGTTGGCAGCGAGCCGGCTGCGACGGTCCGGCAGAGCGAGCTCTCGCAGGCGTCGACCCGCGCCGTGTGCCCGAGCGCTTGGCCGGCGGCGTAGCGTTCAGATGGCGTCCGGGTCTTGACGGTCGCGCGCCTCACCCCACTCGGTCGGAGGATGGATGGCAGACCACGCGCAGCGCAGCACCGTCGAGCTCAAGGTCAACGGAGACGACCAGGTGCTCGACCTCGACCACCGCACCACGCTGCTCGACGCCTTGCGGGAGCACCTCGACCTCACCGGGTCGAAGAAGGGCTGCGACCACGGGCAGTGCGGGGCCTGCACGGTGCTCGTCGACGGCCGGCGGGCAAATGCGTGCCTGCTGCTCGCCGTCGCCCAGCAGGGCCGAGAGATCACCACGATCGAGGGACTGTCCACCGGCGGTGAGCTCCACCCGGTGCAGCAGGCATTCATCGACCACGACGGTTTCCAGTGCGGCTACTGCACTCCCGGTCAGATCTGCTCGGCGGTCGCGATGCTGGACGAAGCTGAGCGGGGGTGGCCGAGCGCCGCCACTGCCGACGTCGCGGCAGCCGACGTACGGCTTGACGCCGCCGAGATCCGGGAGCGGATGAGCGGCAACCTCTGCCGCTGCGGGGCATACGTCAACATCGTCACAGCGGTGTCGGCTGCGGCGAAGGGTGGGGCATGAAGGAGTTCGGGTATGTGCGGCCGGCCGATGCCGCCGAGGCCGTTGCCACGACGTACGCCGATGCGAACGCCCGCTACCTGGGCGGGGGCACCAACCTCGTCGACCTGATGAAGCTCGGTGTCGAGACGCCGAGCCTCCTCGTCGACATCGCCGGCCTCCCACTCGGGCAGATCGAGGCGACCGACGACGCAGGTCTGCGCATCGGGGCACTGGCCCGCAACACCGACATCGCCGTGGATCGCCTCGTGCGCGACGGGTTCCCGCTGCTGAGCGAGGCGCTGCTCTCGGGTGCGTCCGGGCAGCTGCGCAACACCGCCACCGCTGGTGGCAACCTGCTGCAGCGCACCCGCTGTGGCTACTTCACCGATATCTCCAAGCCGTGCAACAAGCGGCAGCCGGGGGCAGGCTGCGCCGCCAAGGAGGGCGAGCACCGCAACCACGCGATCCTCGGCGCCTCCACGCACTGTGTCGCCACCCACCCGTCGGACTTCGCCGTTGCGCTGGCGGCACTCGACGCGCGGGTGGAGGTGGAATCCCCCGCGGGGACGCGCACGCTTGCGCTTTCCGACTTCTACCTCCCGGTGGGCGACACACCCCAGCACGAGGTTGCCCTCGAGCACGGCGAGCTGATCACCGCCATCCTCGTCCCGGCTCCGCCAGACGCCGCCCGGTCGCGGTACCGCAAGGTGCGCGAGCGGGCGTCATACGCCTTCGCGATCGGCTCGGTCGCCGCCGTGGTGGTGGTTGACGACGGCACCATCCGCGACGTACGCATCGCCATCGGAGCGGTGGCCTCGATGCCCTGGCGAGCCAGGCTGGCCGAAGCCGCCCTCTCCGACGTGGCACCGTCGGCCGCCTCCTTCGCCGCCGCAGCCGATCTCGAGCTGGCGCACGCCCGTCCGCTGCGTGACAACACCTACAAGATCCCGCTGGTCCGGGACCTGATCGTGGCCACGCTGTGCGAGCTGACAGGGGTCCCCACATGACGGTCATCGAGAAAGCCGAGCAGCAAGTCGGCACCTCGACCACCCGCATCGAGGCAGTCGACAAGGTGACGGGAGCCGCCCGCTATGCCGGGGAGTACCCGCTCGACGAGCTCGCGCACGGCGTCGTCGTCACGTCCACCATCGGCCGCGGCCGCGTCGCGTCGGTCGGCGCCGACGAGATCCTGGCGATGCCGGGCGTGATTGCGGTGCTGCACCACGGCAACGCCCCACGCCTCCACGACCCCGGTGACGCCACGTTGCTGCTGCTGCAGGCTGACACGGTGCCCCACCAAGGCGCCGTCGTCGCCCTCGTCGTGGCGTCCAGCCTCGAGCAGGCGCGGGCTGCTGCCGAGGCCCTTGTCGTCACGTACGACGAGGAGCCGCACGACGTCGGCTTCACGGCCGACCACCCCAAGATGTACGTCCCCGACCACGTCAACCCCGCTTTCGACACCGAGACCGTGATCGGCGACGTCGATGCGGCAACGCAGGCGGCAGAGGTCGTCGTCGACGCGACGTACACCACGCCCACCCAACAGAACAACGCGATGGAGCCACATGCCACGACAGCGACGTGGCACGGTGACCATCTCACCGTCTTCGACTCCAACCAGGGTGCCGCGTCAGTCAAGCAGTCAATCGTGAAACTGTTCGGTCTCGACCAAGACCAGGTGCGCGTGTTGTCTGAGCACGTCGGCGGCGGCTTCGGTTCGAAGGGAACGGCTCGGGCACCGGTGGTGCTGGCCTCCATGGCGGCCCGGACGACGGAACGCCCCGTGCGGGTCGCGCTCAGCCGGCAGCAGATGTTCTCACTCGTCGGATACCGCACGCCGACCATCCAGCAGATGCGGCTGGCCGCGGGCCGGGACGGAACCATCACCGCGATCGACCATCTGGCCTATTCGCAGACGTCGACGGTGCTGGAGTTCGCCGAGCAGACGGCGGTGATCTCGCGGATGATGTACGCCACCGAGACGCTGCGCAGCCGGCACAGGCTTGTCGCGCTCGACGTGCCGACGCCGCGCTGGATGCGCGCGCCCGGGGAGGCACCCGGCTCGTTCGCACTCGAGTCCGCAATAGACGAGCTAGCCGAGGCCTGTGGCGTCGACCCGATAGAGCTGCGCATCCGCAACGAGCCGACGACCGAGCCCGAGTCCGGCCTGGCCTTCAGCAGTCGCTCTCTCGTCGCCTGCCTGCGTGAGGGGGCGCAACGCTTCGGCTGGCACGACCGCGACCCCCGCCCCGGCATCCGGCAGGACGGACGTTGGTTGCTCGGCACCGGCGTAGCGGCGGCGACGTACCCCGCGCGTACCGCGCCCTCGACCGCCGCTGCCACCGCCGAGCCGGACGGCCGGTTCACGGTCCGGGTCACCGCCTCCGACATCGGCACCGGCGCCCGCACCGCTCTCACACTCGTTGCGGCCGACGCGCTCGGTGTGGCGCCCGGCCAGGTCACGGTGCTCATCGGGGACAGCGAGTTCGGTCAGGCCATGATCGCCGGCGGCTCGATGGGGATGTCGTCGTGGACATGGGCCGTCACGGACGCCTGTCACGAGCTGCTGGTCGAGCGCGCCCAGCGGGAGATCCCGGCCGACGGGATCACCGTGACGGCCGACACCGCCGCCAAGGTCAAGGCGATGTCGCGGCTGTCTCGGCACTCCTTCGGGGCACAGTTCGCCGAGGTTGCCGTCGACGTACGGACCGGCGAGGTACGCGTACGGCGGATGTTGGGCATCTTCGCTGCCGGGCGGATCGTCAACCCCCTCACCGCACGCTCTCAGCTCATCGGCGGGATGACGATGGGGCTGTCGGCGGCGCTGCTCGAGGAGGCGATCATGGACTCCGCCTCAGGCGACTACGTCAACCACGACCTGGCCGGTTACCACGTCGCCGCACATGCGGACGTCCCGAGCATCGAGGTCGGCTGGGTCGACGAAGTGGACCATGAGGTCAACCCCGCCGGCATCAAGGGCATCGGCGAGCTCGGCATCGTCGGGGCTCCGGCCGCGATCGCGAACGCCGTCTGGCACGCCACCGGGGTCCGCCAGCGCGACCTGCCGATCCGCCCCGACCGCGTCATCGACACCCACCCACGCCCGAACACCGCTTGAGCATCGTTCGGCCTGCTACCGCGCGCTGATTCGGTGCGGTAGCGGTGCTCGGTCGCGAGAGCGGAACGGCGGCGAGTACGAGCAACCAGCGATCGCCGTCGGTTGAAAGCCGCTCGTTACCCAATGGCGGAGCCGACGCAGACCAGGAGGAAGCCGATGAGCAGGAGCCAGGATCGGAGGCCCTGGAAGAACTCCCACCGGTCGCGGGTCTGTTTCCAGTCAGGTGGGGGGCTCTCGGCGTCCCACTTGCCGGTGGCAAGGTTGATCGGCACGTTGAACACGACCGTCGAGACCAGCGCCAGTACGAAGGCGGCGACCGCCAGCCAGCGCCAGAGCTGCGAGCCACCGTCACCACTACTCGCCGACGAGATCGCGAGCACGACGCACAGCGTCATCCCCACCGGCATCACCCTGCCGAAGGTCCGCAGCAGGCCTTGCTCGACCTGCAGATGTGCCGTCGGCGGCAAACGGCGGATCACCGGATGCACGAACGCGTACGACCCGAACTCCGCACATGCCACGAAGCCGGTGATCACCAGCGTCGCGAACTCGAGGACGTTCACTCGTTGTCCCCTCGAGGCTCGGATTCCGACAGGCCGAACCGGTCATAGACCCGGCGCAACGGAGCCGGTGCCCACCAGTTGGCGTCACCGCCGAGACGCAGGAAGGCGGGCACCAGCAAGCCACGCACCAGCGTCGCGTCGAGCAGTATCGCAAGGGTCATGGCCAGACCGAACAGCTTGATGGTGTTGACGTGCGAGGTGAGTGCGAAGGCGATGAAGGTGATGGACAGCACGCCGGCGGCAGCGGTCATGATCCGGCCGGTGCGTTGGAGGCCGTTCGCAACGGCGGCCGTGTTGTGGCCCCCGTTCGCGTCGTACTCCTCCTTGATCCGTGAGATGAGGAACACCTCGTAGTCCATCGACAGCCCGAACGCGATGCAGAACACCAGCATCGGGATCGCGGTGTCGATGGTGCCGGTGGAGGTGAAGTCCAACAGCCCAGACAGGTTGCCGTCCTGGAAGATCCACACCATCGCGCCGAAGACCGCACCCAAGCTCAGCACGTTCAGCACGAGGGCCTGCAACGGGATGAGGAGGCTCCCGGTCATCAGAAACAGGAGCACGAACGTCGCGACCGCGATGATCGCCAACGCGAGCGGGACTCTCGAGAAGATGCTGTCCTTGGAGTCGGCGAGGTCGGCGGACTGGCCCGTCACCAGGAACTCGGTTCCGGTGTCGAGCTCGCGGATGTCGCGGACCAGCTGCTCGCCCTCCGGGGAGATCGGCTCGACACCGGAGCGGACCTCCATGTACGCACCGGTGCCATTGTCGAACCTGGCCGCGGCCGGGCCGGGTTCGCTGACCTGGTCCCCGTCGGCGTAGGTACCGGTGACGGTCTCGACCGCAGCGACCTCCGCCAGCTCGGAGATCTGCTGAGCGAGCCCAGCTGCCTGCTCCGGACCGCCGGAGGGCAGCACCACCGAGAGTGCGCTCGCGCCTCCGCCGCCGAACTCGGTGCGCAGTGTGTCGCCCACCACTCGCACCGCCTGGTCGCGAGGTAGGTACCGGTCATCGGGCAACCCGAACGTCACACCGAGCAGCGGCGTTGCCAGCAACACGAGCAGCAGGACAACCGGCGTGCCCACCTGCAGCGGACGGCGCATCACTGTGGTCGCGATCCGATGCCACCTGCCGGTGCCCGTCGCGACAGGCCGCCGGCCTTTGCCGATGGCCAGCCTGTCGACCCGTGACCCGAGCACCGACAGCAGGGCCGGCAAGCTGATCAGCGCGCCGAGCATGGCGATCGACACGACGGCGACACCGCCGTACGCGAACGAGCGGAGGAAGTACAGCGGGAAGATCAGCAAGGCGGACAGCGCAACAGCGACGATGAGCCCGCTGAACGCAACCGTGCGCCCGGCGGTCTGCACCGTGCGCGCGATCGCTTGCTCCGTGCCCAGTCCAGCCGCGATCTCCTCGCGGAACCGCGAGACGATGAGCAGGCTGTAGTCGATCGCAAGTCCGAGTCCGAGTGCAGTGGTCAGGTTGATGGCGAAGATGGAGACGTCGGTAGCTTGACTGACCAAGAACAAGGACAGGAACGTGCCCAAGACCGCGATCGCGCCGACGCCGATCGGCAGAAGTCCGCTGATCACGCTGCCGAAAACCAGCGCCAGCAGGATCAGCGTGAGCGGCACGGCGATCGCCTCAGCGATCGCCAAGTCCTCGCCGATGATCCCGCCGAGGGACACGCCGAGTGCCGCAGGACCGCCGGTGTCGATCTCCAGACCGCCCCGAGCTGCGTAGTCGGCGATGATCGGCTCTGCGGCCGCCTCCACCGCCTCCTCGTCGCCAGCTAGCCGGACCAGGATCAGTGCCCTGTCGCCGTTCTCACTGCGCAACGCAGGATTGCCGGTGCTCCAGTACGACACGGCCTGTGCCACTCCCGACTCATCCGCGACCTCGTCGGTCAGCGCTTGCCCGGCGGCCTTGGCGGTTGCCGAGTCGACTCCACCGTCCGCGGTGACCACCATGACGAGGTCCGGACTACCGGCGTCGAACTCCTCCGCAAGCAGTACCCGGGCCCGAACCGACTCTGCGTCCGGGTCGTCGAACCCGCCGCCCTTCAACTGGCTGAACACCGAGACGCCGGACACACCGGCAAGAGCGACGAACACCACCGTGCCGACCAACAGCGCCCAACGCCGGTGGAAGACGAACCGACCCAACCACGCAAACATTGCTCGCCTCTCGGCCGCCCGGGAAGGGCCAACGTCCGCCCTAGTTCAGTTGAGAGTAGTATAGACCGGAGTATGATGCTAGAGACGACTTCCGGGAGCGACTCTGGTGCAGTCAGCGGTCGGTCGGTCCCGACTGCGCGTCGAGCAGCGCTTGGACCTCAGCCGTCCAGGCAATGGTCGCCTCAGCCTGCAACACGCAGTAGCGAGCAGATGCACGCCCGAAACGCCGCGAGTCAGCTGGATCTAGTCCGTCCAGATGCGCGATCACCGTCGACAGCTCAGCGCGAAGTGCCTCTGCCCGGTCGCGATGCACCCGCAGCTGGTCGGCAAGTCGGTCGGGGCTCATGTATGCGCCGAGGAACGTCTTGAGCACTGCCAGATCCTGATTGCGCCGGCGCTGCTGGGGCTGGGCAGAGTCGAGCCACTCGCGGAGCGCCGACATCCCGGCTGGGGTGGTCTCGTAGACCCGCTTGTTCGGGTAGCGGTCCTGCCGGACGGCGGTGCCACGTGCCCAGCCCAGCTCCTCCAGCCGGGCCAGCTCGGTGTAGAGCTGGCTGCGGCTGACCGGCCAGAAGTGGCGCACCGACCTGTTCGCGAGGGCAGCGATGTCGTAACCCGAGCCAGGCCGCTTGGCCAACAGCCCCAAGACGACGAAGGTTGTCGCCGAGGCGTTCATGTCGGTATTCTAGACTAGTTTTTGCTGGACTACTCCGTCGGCGCCCGACTGATCATTCGGCCGGAGGAACCGTGGGGCAGAGCGTCACACTTCCGTCACCCAGATTGCCTCGCTGCGGACGGCCGGTGCGATGGAATGGGTCCATGAGCGACGTCCCTCTGCACCAACACGCGTTGCTGTCCGACTGCGGATCGGCGGCGCTGGTCACGTCCGCCGGGTCGGTGGACTGGCTGTGCCTGCCCCGATTCGACAGCTCGCCCGTGCTAGCACGGCTCCTGGACGACGACGCCGGGCACTTCCTCATCGCCCCGGCGAGCCACGGTTGCACCTCGACCTGGCGTTACCGCCCATCCAGTCTGGTGCTGGACACGACGTGGCCGTGCCCCGACGGCGAGCTGGTTGTCACCGACGCAATGGCGCTGGGCGCTCGTGAGCGTGGGCACGAGCTGGGCCGCACCGCCCCCGGTGTGCTGTTGAGACACGCCCGGTGCACACGAGGGTCGGTCACGGTGACGGTGGAGTTCGTGCCTCGGCCCGAGTTCGGGCTCGTACACCCCCGCCTGACGTCTTCTCGAGGGGCTGTTGTCGCCGACGGCGGTGCCAGCGTGCTTGTCTTGAGCAGCGAGGTCGACCTCCAGCTGACAGGTGCCCGAGCAACGGGCACCCTGACGCTGGACGAGGGCGAGGACGTGACGTTCGCGCTGCAGCAGTGCGACGCGTGGGGCCCGGCTTCGAAGACATGGAAGCCGCGCAAGGTCCGCCGGCGGTTGGAGGCCAGCGAGATGTCCTGGCGCAGCTGGTCGCGCCTGCATCAACACTACGAAGGCCCGCTGCGGGAGCTGGTCCATCACAGTGGAGTGGTGCTGCAAGGTCTGACCTACGCGCGGAGCGGCGCCGTGGTCGCCGCGCCCACGACGAGTCTGCCGGAGGGCGTGGGAACAGGTCGCACCTGGGACTACCGCTACACGTGGGTGCGCGACGCCAGTATGACGTTGCAAGGTCTCTTCGTCGCGGCCTGCCCGGACGAGGCCGGACGCTTCTTCGCGTTCCTGGCCAGGGCAGCAGCGACCCAGCTGGAGCGGGGGCTGCACCTGCAGATCATGTTCGGCATCGGTGGTGAGCGGGACCTGTCTGAACGAGAGGTCCCCCACCTCGCGGGCTGGCGCCGGAGCGGACCGGTGCGCGTAGGCAACGACGCCTGGGGCCAGCGTCAGCTTGACGTCTACGGCGCCTTGATGGATGCGGCCTACACCCTGCGTGTCCAGCTCGGAGACTTGGACGAGCCGACCCGGCTGTTCCTTGTCGCCGCGGTCGATGCTGCGGCCTCACTGTGGGGGGAGGACGACCAGGGAATCTGGGAGGTTCGAGGGCCGGCCCGGCCCTTCCTGCACAGCAAGCTGATGTGTTGGGTGGCTTTGGACCGCGGCATCTCGATGGCGGAGCGGCTCCGGCCGGAGGACGCGAAGGCTGCCGCGTGGACGGTCGCCCGCGACGAGCTCCGGGTCGCGATCCTCGACCTCGGGTGGAGCGAGCCTGCGGGCGCCTTCACCCAGTCGTTCGGGTCAGACGATCTCGACGCCTCCGTCCTCCTGATGAGCATCGTCGGCTTCCTGCCTCCGTCCGACCCGCGGCTACTGTCGACCATCGACGCCATCGAGAACGGACTGCGAGACGAGCGCGGGCTGATCTACCGCTACCAGGGCGATGACGGGTTCCCCGAGCCGGAGGGAACATTCCTCCTGTGCACGTTCTGGCTGGCCCACGCCCTCGCACTCAGCGGGCAGGTCGAGCGAGCCCGGCAGACGCTCCTTCGGGGGGCATGCTGCGCCACCGAGCTTGGACTGTTCGCGGAACAGGTCGACCCGTCCACGGGCGAGCTCCTGGGGAACTTCCCCCAGGCGTTCAGCCATCTGGGTCTGGTCAACGCGGCCCAGGCCCTGGCAGACGCCGAGCGTGCGGTCGGCGGATCAGCATGAGCTGACTTTCGCCGTCCCCACGACCTGTGGCCGGGCACGGCCCCTACCGGACGACGAAGGCCCCGAGCGTGGTGCTCGGGGCCTTCGTGTCGATGATGCGGAGAACGTCGTTAGAAGTCCATCCCGCCCATGTCGGGAGCCCCGCCACCGCCGGGCGCGGCCTTCTCGGGCTTGTCGGCGACGACGGCTTCGGTCGTGAGGAAGAGCGCCGCGATCGAGGCAGCGTTCTGCAGCGCAGAACGGGTCACCTTGACCGGGTCGTTGATCCCCTCGGCCAGCATGTCGACGTACTCACCGGTGTCGGCGTTGAGGCCGTGACCTGACTCCAGGTTGCGGACCTTCTCGGCCACCACTCCACCCTCGAGACCCGCGTTGATGGCGATCTGCTTGAGCGGTGCCTCGGCGGCGAACTTGACGATGGCAGCGCCAGTCGCCTCGTCGCCGGTCAGCTCGAGCTTCTCATAGGCAGCGGCGGTCGCCTGCACGAGCGCGACGCCACCACCGGCGACGATGCCCTCCTCGACAGCAGCCTTCGCGTTGCGGACAGCGTCCTCGATGCGGTGCTTGCGCTCCTTGAGCTCCACCTCGGTGGCCGCGCCGACCTTGATCACCGCAACACCGCCGGCCAGCTTGGCCAGGCGCTCCTGCAGCTTCTCGCGGTCGTAGTCGGAGTCACTGTTCTCGATCTCAGCCCTGATCTGGTTGACCCGGCCGGAGATCTGGTCGGTGTCACCCGAGCCCTCGACGATGGTCGTCTCGTCCTTCGTGACGACGACCTTGCGGGCCTGACCGAGCAGCTCGATTCCGGAGGACTCGAGCTTGAGGCCGACCTCTTCGCTGATGACCTGGCCACCGGTCAGGATCGCGATGTCCTGCAGCATGGCCTTGCGGCGGTCACCGAATCCGGGAGCCTTGACGGCGACCGACTTGAAGGTGCCACGGATCTTGTTGACGACCAGGGTCGCCAGGGCCTCCCCATCGACATCCTCGGCGAGGATCAGCAGCGGCTTGCCGCCCTGCATGACCTTCTCGAGAATCGGCAGCATGTCCTTGACGGCCGAGATCTTCGAGTTGACGACGAGCACGTAGGGGTCGTCGAGGACGGCCTCCATGCGCTCGGCGTCGGTGACGAAGTACGGCGAGATGTATCCCTTGTCGAAGCGCATACCCTCGGTGAGCTCGAGCTCGAGGCCGAAGGTGTTGCTCTCCTCGACGGTGATGACGCCCTCCTTGCCGACCTTGTCCATGGCCTCGGCGATGATCTCGCCGACCGTGGAGTCACCGGCGGAGATGCCCGCGGTGGCAGCGATCTGCTCTTTGGTCTCGACGTCAACCGACGCGGTGAACAGCTGCGCGATGACAGCCTCCACCGCGGTCTCGATGCCACGCTTCAGTGCCATCGGGTTCGCGCCGGCTGCGACGTTGCGCAGACCCTCACGCACCATGGCCTGGGCGAGCACCGTCGCTGTGGTGGTGCCGTCACCGGCAACATCGTCGGTCTTCTTCGCGACTTCCTTGACGAGCTCGGCGCCGATCTTCTCGAACGGGTCCTCGAGCTCGATTTCCTTGGCGATGGAGACACCGTCGTTGGTGATCGTCGGTGCTCCCCACTTCTTTTCGAGGACGACGTTGCGGCCCTTGGGGCCGAGCGTCACCTTGACGGCGTCTGCGAGGGTGTTCATCCCTCGCTCGAGGCCGCGCCTGGCTTCCTCGTTGAATGAGATCATTTTTGGCATGGACGCGAGTCCTCCGCGCTTGAGGGGCTGGAAGATCGATTGGTACGACGCCCGCGACGGACGGACCCGGCTCGTCACGGTCCCTTCCCGTGCGCGACCCCGGCCCTCATCGAGCCAATCGTTGTCACTCTCATGGCGAGAGTGCTAATCCATTCTTAGCACTCGACCTCACCGAGTGCAAGCCGCCCATGATCCTGGGTGCATCCGCTCCGGGGTGCCACTCATAGCCCGAACGGGCCATCCACTGACGCACCCGGATAGTCATCATGGGTCATTCTTCCGACTGGGCTTGTCCGCGACCCGGGGTGTCGTTAATGTTTGCACTACCTCGTGGGTGCGACGAGGTTTCGGCTGGGACGCGGTTACCGCGTCCCAGCCACTTTTTCTGCGTTCCGGTGCGATCAGCCGCCGGCGACCGCTGGGATGACCGAGACCTGACTTCCGTCGCTCACGGGCGTGGCGAGACCGTCGAGGAAACGGACGTCGTCGTTGCCGACGTACACGTTGACGAATCGTCGGAGTGCTCCCTGCTCGTCCACGATGCGCCCCTTGATGCCCGGGTAGGTCTCGTCGAGCGAGTCGAGCACCTCCTTCATCGTGGAACCCGCAGCCGTGACCTCGGATTCCCCTCCTGTGTAGGTGCGCAGGATCGTGGGGACGCGGACACTGATGCTCATCTCGTTCGACCTCTCCCTCGCGACGTCTGACGCTCACAGACCGGTGGCCATGAAGGCAGCGTACGTCGGGTCGATCGTGGCGGCCGGACCCACCCGATCGGCTATGACGCCAAGGGTCTTGAGACCGTCCCCGGTGTTGAATACCACGGTTTCCTGCTCGGGGTCTAGCTGCCCGCTGTCCACCAGCTTCTTCAGCGTCGCGACGGTGACGCCACCCGCTGTCTCACCGAACACTCCCTCCGTGCGGGCGAGCAGAGAGATGCCCTCGCGGATCTCGTCGTCGGTGACAGACTCGACGGCTCCGTTGGTCCGCCTGACCGCGTCGAGCACATACGGGCCGTCTGCCGGGTTGCCGATCGCCAACGACTTGGCGATGGTGTCCGGCTTGACCGGCCGTACGACGTCGTGACCGTCACGGAAAGCCGCCGCCACCGGGCTGCAACCGGTCGCCTGTGCGCCGAAGATCCGGTACGGCGTCTGCTCGACCAGGCCGAGCCGACCGAGCTCGGCGAAGCCCTTGTCGACCTTCGTCAGCTGCGAGCCAGAGGCGACCGGGATGACGACCTGCCGGGGCAACCGCCACCCGAGCTGCTCGGCGACCTCGTAGCCGAGCGTCTTGGAGCCCTCGGAGTAGTACGGCCGCACGTTGACGTTGACGAACGCCCAGTCGTCTCGCTCCCCCGCGATCTCGGAGGCGAGCTTGTTGACGTCGTCGTAGTTGCCCCGGACGGCGACCAACGTGCCCCCGTAGACAGCCGTGGTAAGGACCTTCGCCTCCTCGAGGTCGCCGGGGATGAACACCACGCTCGTGATGCCCGCCCTGGCAGCCGCCGCGGCCACCGCGTTGGCGAGGTTGCCGGTCGAGGGACAGGCAAGCACCTGGAAGCCGAGCTCACGGGCGGCGGCGAGCGCGACGGCAACGACACGATCCTTGAACGAGTGCGTGGGGTTGCCTGAGTCGTCCTTGACCCACAGCGTCTGCAGACCGAGCTCGCGAGCGAGGTTGTCTGCCTTGATGAGCCGGGTGTAGCCGGGCTCGGTGTTGGGAATCGTCGCGATGTCGGAGCGGACGGGGAGGAGGTCACGGTAGCGCCAGATGTTCTTCGGGCCACCCTCGATGTCGGCTCGCGTCACGCGGGGAAACTCGTAGCCCACCTCGAGCGGGCCGAAGCACTCCATGCAGGCGTAGCACGGGCCGAGCTCCTGCTCGGCGCCGCACGCGCGGCAGGCGAGACATCGGGCGTTACCGAACGCGCCATGGGCCGACCGCAGTGGGGGGGTGTCCAGCAGAGTGCTCACAAGGCCTCCTTCTCATCTTTCTCGAGGCGGCTCTCGCCACGAGTCGGATTTGGCACCGGGTCGAAGGGCTCGTGACGGGTCACGCGCTCGATGACGGGTTGCCGGGGCTTCAGCGGGCCGTTCCCTCTGCCCCTCTCGATGAGCTCGCACCACCATAACCGTGCCGTCTCACGGATGGGGACAGCTGACCGCAATATGAGACCCTCGTCTTGTGACCACGCCTCACTGCCCTCGGCTTAGGTCACGCGCGCCAGGCGAGCAGCTATCGGGCGCTGAGTCGCTCGACGAGCGATCCCATCCATCTGGCCACCTCTGCGGGCCCGTCGAGCACGAGATCAGCCCGCTCCGCCAGCACCGTCACCTCGGCAGATCCCGAGCAGATGAGCAGACCGTCACGACCATCGCCGCGCAGCCGTTCGACCTCCGCGAAGGCCGACAGGTCCCCCAGGTCGTCGCCTGCGAACACGACGGTTCGTGCCTCCACCTCGTCGACGAGGTGTCGCAGGGCGATCCCCTTGTCCATCCCAGGCGGCCGTAGCTCCATCACGTAGCGACCCGGCTCAGCTGTCAAGCCATGTTGGTGCGCGAGTCGCCCGAGCGGCTCTCGCAGCGTGGCAAAGGCTTCCTCGGGCGAGGGCAGTCGCCGTACATGCACCGCAATCGACAGCCTCTTGTCCTCGATGTCGGCATCCCCGAGGCCCAGACTGTCAAGCAGGCCTCGGAGCGCGGCGCGAACGACGTCGAGGCCCTCGGGCGGCTCCGTCGTCTCGAAGCCGCCGGTGGCCGCGCTCCATCGCTCCAGGCCGTAGTGGCCGACCACGATCAAATCCTCCAGGCCGGGCCTTCCTGCGAACCCGCCCAGCTCCACGGCCGCCCGCGCCGGCCGCCCGGTGATGACGGCGACAGTGCCGACCAGCGGCGCAAGCCCGGACAGCGCCGCGGCGACATCGGGATGGGGCGTTGCCGTGGTCGGATCCGCGACGATGGGGGCCAGGGTGCCGTCGTAGTCGAACGCGACGAGCGCCCGCCGGGGGTCGGCGAGGATCGCGGCGACAGCCTCTTGCCCGGCCATCGTCTCAGGAGTCAGCACACCTGCCAGTCAACACCACACGACGGACGCCGTGAGATCCTGCGGTCACAGCGGGAAGCAGAGCGTCGGTGGCAGGTTTCGAACCGCGACAGCCGAGGGCAGGGCCGAGGCTCACCCATATCGGTCGAACAGTACGTCGCCGCGAGGTCAGGCGGCGGTGAAGATCACAGTCAGACGGTCGAACTGCATCGGCGAGACGGCGGGCCGCAACCGGGTGATGCCCATCTCGTCGGCCAGCTGGCTCGCCTGAGCCCTGCGTCCATCGGGGTAGTAGACGGTGTTGGCGGCGATGTCGCCGTACCAGTTGTCGGTGGCTGCGACGTTCCAACCCGCGTCCTGTAGCACTGCGGCCTTGGCGGCGGCGAGCCCGCTGATGCCGGAGTTGTTGTAGACCTCGACGAGCACGGCGGGTATCACCGGCGTCGGTGGCGGCTTTGGCTCCGGCGTCGACGTGGGCTCCGGCGTCGACGTGGGCTGCGGCGTCGACGTGGGCTGCGGCGTCGACGTGGGCTGCGGTGCCGACGTGGGCTGCGGTGCCGACGTGGGCTGCGGTGCCGAGGTGGGCTGCGGTGCCGAGGTG